>Ga0136633_1003076_pt1 | contig 11113 bp, 11 predicted proteins | sample AntDrymeUQ832206_2_FD_105494 | JGI IMG/M metagenome (GOLD analysis project Ga0136633, IMG submission 105494) | Polar desert sand microbial communities from Dry Valleys, Antarctica - metaG UQ83 (22.06) | ecosystem: Environmental > Terrestrial > Soil > Desert | place: Antarctica: Dry Valley...
CGGAGGGCACGCTGCACGTCGCCTCGGGCCGCAAGCCACGCTTCGCCGACTCGTTCAGCGCCCCGGTCCTGCGCGGGCCGTTGCGCCTTGCGGAGGCATTCGCTCTTCTCCCAATCGTCCGGCGGGCCCTTCCGCAGGCTCGGTTTCCGTTCGAGCGCCCTGCGGTTCTCGGCTCGATGGTCGCATCCTCGGCTGTCGCAAGGAGCCTCCGCCGCTCGGCCTTCTCCCCCAGTGGAAAGGAGCTCGCCGCCGGAGCGGTGGCGCTGCTTCCCGCCGCACTCGCCCTGCGCGGGCCCGGCCTTGCGGCCTACCACGGTGCCGAGCACGTCTCGATCGGGACCTACGAGGCAGACGGTACCCGTGCGCCGAAGGAGCATCCGCGCTGCGGATCGCAGTTGCTCGCTCCGATGCTCGTGACGTCACTCGCAGCAAACGTCGTCGCGGCGAGGGCGCCTGCGGCAGCACGCGGCATTGCTCGGTTGTTCGGGACGACCGCGGCGATCGGAGCTTCGGTCGAGGTGTTCGCCTGGATGGCGCGGAATCCGAAGCACCCGATGGCGCGCGCGCTCGCGCGCCCCGGATATGAGCTGCAGCGGCGTTTCTCGACCGCGGAGCCCTCGGACGCTCAGGTCGAGGTCGCAGATGCGGCCCGCGACGCCTGCCTCGCGCTCGAGCAGTGAGCGACACGCGAGGCCGGCAGCGGCTCACGCCTGAGATCGCGCCGACGTCGTGACCACTGACGGCGAGCCTTCAGCAAAGGTCGGCCGCGCTCTGCGACCGAACGCACGCCTGGAGCCCGTCGGCTGACGATGGCGTTGGAGTACCCGCAGCCGACGCTGACGGACGGTGTCGTGCTGCTGCGCCCATGGGACGAGCGCGACCTTCCGACCCTCGAGCAGGCGAGCCGCGACGACTACGTGGCCGAGATCGAGCATCTGCGTGTCCCGTTCGACGAGAAGGCCGGCAGTGCCTGGATCGAGGTTCAGCACAGATACCTTGCAGACGAGCGTGGCTGGACGTTCGCCGTCGTCGATGCCCGGAAGGTAGTCGGCGGAGTCGGGATCCTCTTCCGGCACCCGCCCGGAGCGGCCGAGCCCGGAGCGTGGATCCTGCCGGACGAGCGCAACCGCGGACTCGCGGAACGAGCCGCGCGCCTGCTCTGTCACTGGGCGCTTACCGCGGACACGGGTATCGCGCGCATCCAGGCAACCGTCGAGCCGTGGAACGAGCCTGCGCAGCGGGTGCTCGAGAAGCTCGGGTTCGTGCGCGAGGGTCTTCTCCGCTCGTACGCCTCCTGCCGCGGCGAGCGTCAAGACGTCTACTTGTTCTCGCTCCTTCCGAGCGACCTAGTAGGTGCTTGATCGGAAGTTCACGCGGACCGGATGACGGGCGCGACACGCCGCCGGATCGCCACCCCGCGTGCGTGCGGCGCCCGGCTTGGTCGTGGCCTCCCCCGACTGCGCGCCTATCTCCGATCAAGCACCCAGCCGAGCTCGGTTGATCCGCAGAAGGCCGTCCCGAACGACGCCCTGTGCCCGGTGAGCAGGTCTGGAAGCTTGTTCGTCACAGCGCGAGGCGGGATGCCTTGAGGACGAGGACCGGGCTGCCGATAGGGGTTGAGGTGGTCGGACTCGAGAACACCCTGCTCACGTGGCTTCCGATCATCTTCTTCGGGGTCGTCATCGCCCTTCTCCTTTGGACGATCCGGTTCATGCCGCGCGCGAAGCCGGCTCCCGTGGTCAAGGGATCCCAGGTTGAGGTCAACTGGAGTGACGTCGCGGGGCTCGACGAGGCCAAGGAGGAGCTCCACGAGGTCGTCGAGTTCCTGCGCGAGCGCAAGCGCTTCGAGCGACTCGGCGCGCGGGTCCCGCGTGGGATCCTGCTGCACGGCCCGCCCGGAACTGGAAAGACACTGCTTGCCAAGGCCGTCGCAAGCGCGTCCGGCGCGAACTTCTACTCGCAGAGCGCGTCGTCGTTCGTCGAGATGTTCGCCGGTCTCGGCGCCGCGCGTATCCGGAAGCTCTTCGAAGAAGCGCGCAAGAACGCGCCGTCGATCGTCTTCATCGACGAGCTCGACGCGGTCGGCACTGCGCGTACAGGCGGCGGCATCCATCGTGAGCACGACCAGACCCTCAACCAGCTCCTCGTAGAGCTCGACGGCTTCAACGCCCGCGACGAGGTCGTCGTCATGGCCGCGTCGAACAGGTTGCAGGACCTCGACGCCGCCCTCCTGCGTCCGGGCCGCTTCGACCGGCAGGTCCACGTGTCCCCGCCGGATGTATCCGGCCGCGAGGCGATCCTCGGCGTCCACACCCGAGACAAGCCACTCGCGGCAGACGTCGACCTGGGTCAAATCGCCAAGCAGACCTCGGGACTGACGGGAGCCGATCTCGCGAACCTCTGCAACGAGGCCGCGATTCTGGCCGGCCGCACCGGTGCCCAGTACATACGCCACGGCGATTTCGACGCTGCCATGGAGCGGATCGTGGCCGGGCTCCAGCAGCGGCGGGTCGTCTCCGAGAAGGAGAAACGGATCCTCGCGTACCACGAGGGTGGCCATGCGGTCATGTCCCATCTGGTCGGTGAGCTCTTCCCGGCCCAGAAGGCGACGATCGTCTCGCGGGGCGAGGCACTCGGGTACACGCTGAATATGCCCGCCGAAGACCGCTACCTGCACACGCGTGAGGAGTTCGTGGACCTGATGATGGTGTTCCTCGCTGGTCGCGCCGCCGAGCAGCTCGTCTTCGGCAGGATCACCAATGGGGCGTCCAACGACCTCGAGCGTGTCACGCAGATCGCGCGCTCCATGGTGTTCGAGTACGGCATGTCCGAAGTGGCCCCGTCCCGAACGATGCGCGCGGACAACTACGCGCTCTCCGAGGAGACGAAGCGATTGCGCGACTCGGAGCAGGCTCGTCTCACCGACCAGGCCTACGACGAGGCGCAGCGGCTTCTCTTCAAGCACCGCGCCGCGCTCGACCGCGTCGCCGAAGCGCTTCTCGAGAAGGAGACGCTCGATCGCGCGGAGCTCGAGGCGCTGCTCGGCGACATCAAGCCGGAGTCGCGCTCGTCGGAGACGGTCGGCACCGTACGCGCGCTACCTCTCCGCGACTGAGATCGAGGGCCGGGCATGCCCGGCCCCTACCCGCGAGGTGTAGGGGCGAGGCATGCCTCGCCCTGGCACAGCATCCCGCCGATAGCATCGCGCGACGTGCGCGTCCGCGGCATCCATCACCTCGGGGTCGCGGTTACCGACCTCGACGCGGCGGTCGACACCTGGGGGCGGCTGTTCGGCGCGGAGGTGGAGTACCGCGATTCGCTCGAGAGCCAGGGAGTCGATGCCGTCTCTCTTCTCGTAGGCGAGAGTCGGATCGAGCTCCTCGCTCCCACTGGAGACGACACGCCGGTGGGGCGGTTTCTCGCCAGACGCGGCCCAGGGATGCACCATGTCGCGCTCGAGACCGACGACCTCGAGGAAGTGCTTCGCGAGCTCGACGACGCGGGCGCACAGCTGATCGACCAGATTCCGCGGCGCGGCCTGTACGGGCTCGAGGTCGCATTCGTCCATCCGAGCGCCGTTCACGGCGTTCTCACGGAGGTGGTGACCAGTGACTGAGAATCCGTACGTGCGGGTCGAGATCGGGCTCGACGGCGGCCAGATCCTGAGCACGCTCGCTACGCCCGAGAGCGCCGAGGCTCTCGAGCAGGCGTTGAGCGGGGGAGGCGCGGGCGCGCTCGCGCTCGAAGCACCCGACGGCAACATCCTGCTCATGCTCTCGCGTGTGCTGTACGCAAAGCGGTACGCCCGCGAGTCCCGCGTCGGCTTCGGGGACTAGTGCTTTCCGCTGTAGATACGGTCGTGATTCGCCGGCGAAGTGTTCGCAGCCGCGCGAAGCGCGGGCGTATTTGCAGCGGGGAGCACTAGCTCCAGGCGTGGCCTTGCAGGTCGGGATCGTCGGCCTGCCGAACGCCGGCAAGACGACGCTCTTCAACGCTCTCACGCACGCGGGCGCCGAGGTAACGGCGTATGCGTCCGTCGTCGAGAAGATGAACCTCGGCGTCGCGCTGATCGCCGACGACCGGCTCGACCGCCTGGCGGCGCTCATCGGCTCGAAGAAGGTCACTCCCGCTGCGATCCGTGTCGTCGACGTGCCCGGCGCGGGTACCGAGATCCCCGGGGATCTGCGGCGCGCGGACGCGCTCCTCGCGGTCGTCGACGGATTCTCGGAGGGCGCAGATTCCGCGAGCGATCTCGAGACCTTGAGGCTCGAGATGATCGTCGCCGACCGCGACCACGTCGAGCGACGGCTCGACAAGGTGCGCAAGGAGGCGAGGTCGGGCGATCCCTCGCGGAGGAAGGACGTGACGTTCCTCGAGCAGATGCTCGCGCACCTGGAGTCGGGGGCACCGCTTTCGACGTGGGAGCAAGGCCTGCCGCCGGAGCTCGAGCCGCTGACGACGAAGCCGCTGATCCCGGTCGAGAACGGACCGGGTGGGATCGACTGCAAGCTCGAGATGGAGCTCGCCGACCTTCCTCCCGAGGAAGCCGCCGAGTTCCGCTCGGGACCTTCGGCGCTCGACGAGGTCGTGCGGCGGCTGCAGGAGGCGCTCGGACTCATCGCCTTCTACACCGTGGGGGATACCGAGGCTCGTGCGTGGACGCTGCGATACGGCGAGACCGCGCTCGCCGCCGCGGAGTCGATCCACACCGACATCGCGCGGGGATTCATTCGCTGCGAGGTGATTCGCTGGGACGACCTGCTCGAGTGCGGCTCTCACGCGGAAGCCGCTCGTCGTGGTCAGCAGCGGCTCGAAGGAAAAGGCTACGTCGTCGAGGACGGCGACGTCCTGAACGTGCGCTTCAACGTGTGACGTCGGTCGCAGCGGGCGTGAGCTTGCTCGCCGCCAGCGCCGCGAACCAGAGCGCGGCAAGCAGCACGAACGCTGCGCCGAGCGCTCGCAACAGGTCATCGTCGCCGATTGCCGCAAACGGCACTCCGAAGGGACCGCTGTCGGAGAGATCTCCGGAGCTCACGTTGTCGCCGCCTCCCGTCGCGACGAGCCAGGTCGAGATCAAGCCCGCGAGCACAGTGACGAGCACGGCGCCGAGGTAGAGGGACCACGCGAGCTTCTGCACGGTTCCGACCGCGATCGTCAGCCCGAGGATGACGAGGGCGTAGAAGCTCCACACGAAGGCGATCCCGGCTGTCTTGGCATACGTTTCGTCGTCGATCTCGAGCCAGGCAGCAAGCACGATCATGTCGATCGCGAGGCCCGAGACCACGATGCTCGTGAGCGAGGCGATCTCGGCCTTCCCGCGCTTCAAGCAGGCCAGCGCACAGGCGATGGTGGCGCCGGCCAAGAAGATGACGAACGCGATCCCGAGCCCGACACCGAATCCCACCACGACGTTGTCGGCGTCGAGCACCGCGATGAAGCCGACGACCGCGGCAACTGCGAGGGTCACGAAGGTCATCAGCACTCCGAGCTCGAGCGGCGAACGGGCGACCGCGCAGGAGACGTCGCTCATCGTCGCCGGGTTCTCCGTGGAGCGGCGCGATCCTTCACGACGCCACCTCCTTACCCTGCCGCGACGAGCGCGGCGCCTCCGAGCGCGAGGACGCCGCCTGCGCGCCGAGCCAGGCCGAGCTCCTCGCGAAGGACGAGTCGGGCGAGCACCACCGTCACGACCGGATACAGGGCGCTGAGAACGGCAACGAGCCCGGTGGCACCCTTCGTAGTCGCAAAAGCCACCGAGACGTTGGCGCCGGTGTCAAAGATGCCGACGCCCACGAGGGTGGGCAGCAAGCGGCGCGGCGGGAGGACGGATGTCGCAGTAAGGACAGCCGCCGCCAGTGCGAGGGTTACCGCCGCCGCCCGCGCCGAAGCGACCGCCCACGGGACGCTCTCGTCGGCTCCCGCGTCGATTCCGACGAAGAACGCGCCGAAGCCGATCGCCGCCACGATTGCCAATCCGACTCCTTCGGCGACTCGGCGACCGCTTGCGTGCGACGGCTCGCGCGAGATGGTCACGATCCCCGCGAGGACGAGCGCGACGCCGAGCAATTGGAGCCCGCTCGGAACGAGGCCCTGCGCCGCGTCGACAGCCAGCGGGACGACCGGCCCCGCGGCCGAGATCGGCGCGACGATGCCCATCGCCCCGACTGACAGGCCGCGGTAGAGCGCCCCCAGTCCGATGGCGCCCGCGATCCCTGCGGCCGCCGCGGGTAGGAGGTCGGTGGCGCCGGGGAACGGATCGCTCGCGAGCGCCAACCACACGAGGACGCCCGCAAGACCGATCGCCTGCGAGGTCACGAGGACGGTGAGCACTGCGAGGCGTCGTGCCGCGAGTCCCCCGAGGAAGTCGCCGACTCCCCAGAGAAGAGCTCCCGAAAGCGCCAGCAGTGACGCCACCGTGGGTTAGATGCTTGATCGGGAATTGACGGCGGGCCGGATGACGGCCACGACACGGCGCCGGATCGCCACCCTCCCTCGTCGCAAGGCTCTCCAGCCTTTGACGACGAGCGAGTGCGTCGCCCGGCTTGGTCGTGACCGCCCCCGGCTGCGCGTCAATTTCCGATCAAACATCTAGTCGTCGCCGACGGGGCGCGTGGCTGCCTGCGCGTCGAGCTGGTTCGCGTGGTACAGGACGGCCGCCTCGGCGGTGCGGGCCGCCGGGCGGTCGTGGTGACAGGCGATTGCGTGGAGCAGCTCGGCGAGGACGGCAGGGTCGAGATCTCGCGCGCGTTCCTCGATTGTTCGCAGCCCCAGATGGACGTGGCCGAGCAGTCGACCCTCCTCCGTCTGGCGGAACGCGGGGCCGCGACCGAGCTCCCGGATGCGTCCGACGTCGTGCAGGAGCGCGGCGGCGAGCAAGAGGTCGGCGCGGAGCCGGGGATGGAGCTGTGCGGTCTCGCGGCAGAGCGTCGCCACGCCGACCGTGTGCTCGAGCAGGCCGCCCGCGTAACCGTGGTGCCCGTCGGCGCCGGCAGCGGGGAGCCCGCGTAGGGCGGCCCGGGTCTCAGAGTCGCGGACGAACGCGCCCACGACTGTCGCCAGCCCTGCGTGCGAGATCTCCTCGGCGAGGAACTCGAAGAAGCCGTCGAGCTCGTCGGCGTCGCGGCGAAGGGTCGGGGTCAGGTCGGCAGGGTCGGCGTCCTCCACCGATTCCACCGCGCGCACCTGTACCTGCAGCTTTCCCCCGAAGCGCTCGACGCGGCCCAGCACTCTCACCGCGTCACCTTCGCCGAAGCGCTGGTCGAGGAGCTCGACGTCACTCCAGACGCGCGCTTCGATACGACCGCTGGAGTCGGCGAGCTCGAGTGCGAGGTACGCGGCGCCGGCACGCGTGCGGCGCCGTTCCTTCTTCGTGACCGCGAACACGCCCTCGACTGTCCTGTCCTCTGCGAGCTCCGCGATGCTGGTCACGACCGTCGAGTCTATGTCTCGAGGCCGTTGGTACGCTCGCCCGCGATGGCCGACTTGCAGCCGTTTCGCGCCATCCGCTACTCCGGCGCGGCAGGCTCGCTCGCGGATCTCGTTGCGCCTCCCTACGACGCGGTCAGCGACGACGAGCGCAAGCGACTCTTCACCCGCAGCCCTTACAACGTCGTCCACGTGATCCTCCCCGAGTCGGCTGAAAGGGCCGGCAGCGTCTATCGGGAGTGGCTCTCGGGGGGAATCCTGGAGCAGGAGGCGGAGCGGGGAGCGTGGCTGTCGCTCGAGACGTACGTCGGACCTGATGGGGTCGAGCGAGAACGCCGCGGAGTCGTCGTGTCCCTGCCGGCCGAGCCATACGAAGCCGGGGGGGTACTTCCGCACGAGCGAACCCATCCGCGCATCCGGGAAGAGCGGCTCCGGCTTCTGCGAGCGACGCGCGTCCAGCCCGAGCCGATCTTCCTCCTGCACGACGGACATCTCGAGCTCGAAACACCCGACCTGGCGCCCGACCTCGAGGTCGACGGCTCACGGCTCTGGCGTCTTCCCCGCTTCGCTGCCGCGGCGCTCGCGGATGCGGAGCTTCTCATCGCCGACGGCCATCATCGGTACGAGAGCGCGATCGAACTCGGCTCGGAGCTCCCTGCCGGCGCGCGGATCATGGCGCTCGTCGTCGCGACCGAGGATCCCGGTTTGCACGTGTTCCCGACGCATCGGATCTTCTCCGGTCGCCCGGACCTCGCGGCGCTGGAGGAGGGTGAGGAGTGCGCGGGTCTCGACGAGGCGCTTGCGCACCTGGCCGACCAGCCCCGGACGCGCTCGGCTGCGGTCGTGTACCGGCCGGGACGGACTGCGCTCCTCCACGGCCGCGAGGACGAGCTCGACGTCGAGCTCGTCGATCGCTACGGGCTCGAGGGGATTGGCTACACGCCTCAGGTTGCAGACGCCGTCGGAGCGGTCGACGGCCGCGACGCCGACGTCGCGTTCCTGATCCGCGGACCTCGTGTCGAGGATGTCTTCGCGGTTGCGCGACGCGGAGAGCGGATGCCGCCCAAGAGCACGTACTTCTTCCCGAAGCCGCTCTCAGGTCTCCTCTTCCACCCGGTCGAGCCGTGACCAGTTGGCTCGACACCTGCCGGCTCTGCGTCGCGGACATCCGCGAGGTGCTCGAGCGGCTGCCGACGAGAGTCGAGCGGGAGCCCGTGCTCCAACGCGGCCAGGGAGGCGACGACACGACGGCGATCGACCAGGCTGCCGAGGACGCGGTGGTCGCGCGGCTCGAGGCGCTCGAGGACGATTTCGTCCTCGTTTCCGAGGAGCTCGGCGAGCGCACGTTCGGAGTCGGAGGTGCGCGTCGGGTGGTCGTGGACCCGATCGACGGCTCGGTTAACGCAAAGCGCGGCATTCCCTTCTTCTCCTTCTCGCTGGCGGTCGCGGAGGGGCCGGCGATGGAAGATGTCATGTTCGGGTACGTCTACGACTTCGGGTCTGGCGAGGAATGGACGGCTGAGCGTGGGGCGGGCGCGTTCCTCGGAGGCGAGCGGCTCGGCGCGGTGCAACCGAAGGACCGGATCGAGATCCTCTCGTTCGAGGGGACGACCACGCCGGCGATTGCGAAGCGGATTCGGGGGGTGATCGGGCTCGCCGACCGCGTGCGTGTCATGGGATCGCTCGCGCTCTCGCTCTGTCATCTCGCCGCAGGTCGCGTCGATGCCGTCTGCTCGCTCAAGGAGGCGCGGTCGGTGGACATCGCGGCCGCTCAGCTTCTGGTGCTCGAGTGCGGCTTGGCGATCGAGATGATCGACGGCGGAGACTTCTCGGTTGCACCGCTCGATCTCGTCACCCGCTCGCGCGTCGCGGCGGCGGGATCGCCGGAGCTCGTGACGCTGCTTGCCACGGCGCTTCGGTAGAGGCGAGCGCGCAATCCAACCTGTGACAATTCAGCGCCATCGTCTTTACCGTGCCTGGCACCGGAGGTGTCAAGAATTCGCACCTATCTGTCCACAGGCGCGTCTCTGGGGGGAGAGCGGTAGCGCGGGGCAGGCAGGTACGCTCGACATGTGAGACCCGACCGCGACGCCATCCTGAAGTCGCTCGAGCAGGTCATCGACCCCGAGCTCAAGCGGCCCGTGACCGAGCTCGACATGGTGCGCGACGTCCTCGTGTCGGACGACGGCGCCGTCTCGGTCACGATCGCGCTCACGGTCGCGGGTTGTCCCCTCCGGCACTCGTTCGAGGAGCAGGTGAACCGTGCGGTCGGAGCTGTGGAGGGCGTCACCTCGGTGCGTCTCGGCTTCGACGTCATGACTCCCGAGGAGAAAGCCGCGCTCGTCACGCGCCTACGGGGCGGGAGCACGGAGCGAACCATCTCGCTCTTGCCGACCACGCGGGTGATCGCCGTCGCGTCGGGGAAGGGCGGTGTCGGAAAGTCGACGCTGACGGCGAACCTCGCCTACGCGCTCTCCACGCTCGGCGAGCAGGTGGGCGTTCTCGACGGCGACGTCTATGGCCACTCGATCCCGCACATGTTCGGGATCCACCAGAAGCCGATCGCCGTGGACGACATGATCGTCCCACCGGTGCGTGGCGATCTCAAGCTGATGTCGATCGGCTTCTTCCTCGACGAGAACGCGCCGATCATGTGGCGAGGGCCGATGCTGCACAAGGCGCTCGAGCAATTCCTCTCCGATGTGCACTGGGGAGACATCGACACGCTGCTCGTCGACATGCCTCCGGGGACCGGGGATGTCGCGATGTCGCTCGGCCAGCTCCTGCCACGTGCAGAGGCACTCGTCGTCACGACGCCCCAGCCGGCCGCTCAGCTCGTCGCGGTGCGGGCGGCGCAGATGGCGCAGAAGACCGGAATGCGGATCGTGGGGGCGGTCGAGAACATGTCCTTCCTCGTGGGGACCGGCCAGGAGATCTTCGGCTCCGGAGGCGGGCAAGCACTTGCCGACGAGATCGGGACGACGCTCCTCGCGCGCATCCCGCTCGATCCCGTGCTGCGCGAGTCGGCCGACGAGGGAACGCCCGTGCTCGAGGTTGCGCCCGACTCCGAGTCGGCGCAGGCGATCCTGGCTCTGGCGCGGTCTGTGGCGGCGTCGCGGGCGGGGACGATTCGCAAGCAGCTCACCGTCCTCTAGGTTCTCGTGTTGAGCGAGGACGCGCGGACTCGGCTCGAGGCGCTCGGGTTCGAGGACGACGACGTCTCGACGCTTCTTTCGCACTTCGAGGATGCCGAGAAACGTGGGAAGACGGGCCACGGGCTTTCGCGCGTCGCCTGGCTCGAGATGCTCGAGCTCGACCCCGGCGCCCGCCCGCTGCGGCTCGTCGCGGAGGATGGATTCGAGCGCTGGAACGGCCGGGGCGCGCTCGGGTACCTCGTGCTCGAGGAGATCGTCTGCGCGACGCTTGCGCATCCGCCGGCGCGCGCCCGACTCATCGTCGCCGAGCGCTGCTTCCCGAGCGGCATGCTCGGCTACTGGGTGAGGCGGCTCGCCGAGCGCGGGCTCGTCGCCGCGCTCACCGCGACGTCACCGCGCCGCCTGCCTCACCCGGAAGGCGGGCCGCCGCTCACCGGAACCAACCCGCTCGCGATCGCGATTCCCTCGAGCGACGGCCATCCGTTGGTCACGGACGTGTCCATGGGAGCCGTGACCCACGGCCAGGTACTCAC
>Ga0136633_1003078_pt1 | contig 11109 bp, 12 predicted proteins | sample AntDrymeUQ832206_2_FD_105494 | JGI IMG/M metagenome (GOLD analysis project Ga0136633, IMG submission 105494) | Polar desert sand microbial communities from Dry Valleys, Antarctica - metaG UQ83 (22.06) | ecosystem: Environmental > Terrestrial > Soil > Desert | place: Antarctica: Dry Valley...
CAAGCAGCTTCTCACCGATGCGGGCTACGATCTCCCGGTCAAAGTCGATTTCGCCTATCCGACCGGCGTCGAACGCCCCTACATGCCGAACCCAGAGGCTAATTTCCAGGCCATGGTGAAGGACCTGGAGGAGTGCTGTTTCGAGGTCGAAAAGAAGGCGGCGCCGTGGGACCCGGACTACCTCGGCGCTGCAGACAACGGGCAGTACGGGCTCTACCTGTTGGGGTGGACGGGTGACTTCGGAGACCCCGACAACTTCATTGGCACCTTCTTCCAGACGCCGCAAAAGGCGTGGGGTTTCGACAACAAGGCAATCTTCGACATCCTCAATCAAGCCGAGCAGGAGACCGATCCGCAGCGGAGAATTCAGCTCTACCAAGAGGCGAACCGCATGATCATGGAGTTCCTGCCGGGGATCCCCTATGTCCACACCAAGCCGGGCCTCGCGTTCACGGCCAACGTAAGCGGCTACGAACCCAGCCCGGTGTCGCTCGAGCCGTTCTCCTTGGTCACCGTCGAGGGCGGCCAGTAGGAGCTACGTGAACTTTCGCCGAAGGGTCACGGGGACCACCATCTCCCCGTGGCCCTTCGGCTCTAGTCTGTCTTTCATATGCTGAAGTTCATAGCGCGTCGGTTGCTGACCCTGATTCCGGTTCTACTCGGGCTCTCGATACTGGTCTTCGCCTTCGTACACGCGCTGCCGGGCAGCCCGGCCGATTCACTCCTAGGAGAACGAGGAACCGATGAGGACCAGGCGAAGATAGAAGAAAGCCTGGGCCTCGACCGGCCCCTGCCGATCCAATACTTTTTCTATATGAGAAACCTTCTGTCTGGTGACCTCGGCACGAGCGTGTCGACGCGCCGCCCCGTAACAGAGGAACTTGGCCGCTACTTCCCAGCCACCGTCGAGCTCGGCGTCGCAGCGATGATCTTCGCCATCGTGTTGGGAGTGCCACTGGGTTTTGTTGCGGCTAAGCGCTACCTGGGCCTGCTCGACAACACCAGCCTGTTCATTTCCTTGATCGGCATCAGCTTTCCTGTCTTCTTCCTGGGACTGCTGCTCAAGTACGTCTTCGCCGTAAAGCTCGGTTGGCTGCCCACGATCGGGCGAGTCGACGTCACGCGCACGTTCGATCATCCGACCAACTTCTACGTCATCGACGCCCTGGTCGCCGGGAATCCGGCCGATCTTCTCGATGTCTTGAAGCACCTGCTGCTTCCGGCCATTGTATTGGGAACCATCCCGCTCGCGATCGTGGCGCGCATAACGCGCGCCGCCACACTCGACGTCCTGAGCGAGGACTACGTCCGCACTGCGCGCGCCAAGGGACTCGACCCCCGAGTGGTCGACCGCAGGCACGTGCTCAAGAACGCGCTGTTGCCGGTTGTCACCGTGATCGGGCTGCAGACTGGACTGCTTCTCACCGGCGCCGTGCTGACCGAAACGATCTTCGCGTGGCCAGGGGTGGGAAGCTGGTACTTGAATGCGATCCGGTTCCGGGACTACGCAGTGCTGCAGGGAGCAACACTGTTCTTCGCCTTCGTCGTGCTCATGGTCAACCTGGCGGTAGATGTCTCCTATGGGTTCTTGAACCCGAGGATCCGCTATCGATGAGTGTTGCTCAAGCGGGAGCCGCTGAGCTTCGGCTCGAGCAGGGCGCGAGCTTGTGGACCGATGCCTTCGATCGCTTCCGCCACAACCTCGGGGCGATCGTGGGAGTCGCCCTCATCCTCGTTTTCGTGATAATTGCGATCTTCGCTCCTGTCATCGCACCGTTCGATCCCAATGAACAGGTAGGACCCTTGGCGACCAATCCCGCGGGGCCGGGGAACGGACATTTGTTTGGGCTGGACGAGCAGGGGGCGGATTTGTTCTCCCAGATCGTCTACGGCGCCCGGCTGTCGCTGCTCGTGGGACTTGTGTCGGTGGGAGTGGGCTTGACGCTGGGCCTGGTACTGGGGTCGGTTGCCGGGTACCTCGGCGGTTGGGTCGACAGCTTCATAATGAGAGTCATGGACGTAATGCTACCGATCCCTTCGTTCCTGCTGGCGACGGGGCTCGTAACGATCCTCGGTCGGGGACTGACCCAGATCATGATAGCGGTCGGCATCACGAACGTTCCAATCTTCGCTCGCCTGCTGCGAGGAACCATTCTCGGCCAGCGCGAGGCCGACTATGTCTTGGCGGCGCGTTCGGTTGGCGTGCCCGGCCCCCGATTGCTCATGGCGCACATACTGCCCAACTCGATTGCCCCCGTGATAGTGCAAGCGACGCTTGCCATGGCGACCGCCATCATCGATGTCGCGGGCCTCAGCTTCATCGGTCTAGGTCCGTCGGATCCTGGGCTTCCCGAGTGGGGAAAGATCCTGTCCGAGAACGCCAGCCGTCTGGAGCAGTCGGTGCATCTCGTTTTCTTCCCGGGGTTCGCGATCGTGCTAAGCGTGCTCGGGCTCAATCTCATAGGCGACGGTCTGCGAGAATCCATAGACCCGAAGCTGAGGGCCTAGGTGCATCTCTCCGTAAATACAGTCGCATTCGGTGCGGACCGTCCTTCCGCTGCGGAGCACTAGGTGTCGCTGCTTTCCGTGCGCGACCTCGAAGTGAAGTTCGTTACTCGGCGAGCGACGGTGCACGCGGTCAGCGGGATCTCCTTCGATCTCGACGCCGGTGAAACTCTCGGTATCGTGGGCGAGTCGGGTTGTGGCAAGAGCGTGTCGTCGCTCGCAATGCTCGGCATCCTTCCGAAGCCTGCGGGACGGGTGACCGGCGGGGAGGTGATCTTCGAGGATCAGGATCTTCTCAAGCTCCCCGACTGGCAGCTGAGAAGCATCCGCGGCCAGGATGTGGCGATGATTTTTCAGGACCCGATGACGTCGCTCAACCCGGTCCTCACCATCGGACGCCAGCTCACAGAGAGTCTTAGAAAGCATCTCGACATGGACAGAAAGGATGCAGAAGAGGAAGCCATCCGCCTCCTGTTCAGGGTGGGGATCCCGTCGGCGACGGATCGTCTCGGCGACTATCCTCACCAGTTCTCCGGGGGCATGCGCCAGCGCGTAATGATCGCGATGGCGATCTCCTGCAAGCCCAAGATCCTGATCGCAGATGAGCCGACCACTGCGCTCGATGTGACGATCCAAGCCCAGATACTCGAGGTGCTGAAACAGCTCGTGGCCGAGGAGAACATGGCGCTTATCCTCATTACACACGACCTCGGTGTGGTGGCGGGCGTTTGTGGGCGAACCATCGTGATGTACGCGGGACGCTTCGTCGAGGCCGCCTCCACCAAGGAGCTGTTCGCGCGGCCCCGCCATCCCTACACGCTGGGCCTCCTCAAGTCGGTGCCGAGGCTCGACGCGGCCCGCAAGGACAAGCTGGAGCCGATCGATGGTGTCCCACGCGATCTCACCAAGCTATTCGAGGGCTGCGCGTTCGCGCCTCGCTGTGCCTACGCCACCGAAGAATCGCGCGAGCGAAGACCGGAGCTTGTGGAAACTGATGCCCCCGGCCACTTCGTCGCGTGCTGGAATCCCGTGCCCGACGCCGATCTACCGCGCATCGAAACGATTCCCGTGCCGACGGCGCGCGAGGCCGCCGGGTGAGCAAGGAAGGTGACAGCCTCGTCCGGGTCGAGGACCTCAAGATCTACTTCCCGATCCGTTCCGGCATCGTAATCGAACGCCACATCGGAGACATCAAGGCGGTAGACGGCGTCTCATTCGAGATCAAGAGAGGCGAGACGTTGGGTCTCGTGGGGGAGTCCGGGTGCGGCAAGACCACCGTGGGGCGAGCGCTTCTGCGACTCTACGACCCCACCGAGGGCAGGATCTTCTTCGAAGACAAGGACATCGCAACACTTTCGGGCAAAGAGCTGAGACAGCTCAGAAGACGTATGCAGATGATTTTCCAGGATCCCTATTCCTCACTCAACCCGCGTCAGAACGTGGGCAACATCGTGAGCGAACCCTTGAAGGTCCACGGCATCGGCGGGAGGAACGTCGAGGTGCAGGTGCGGGAGTTGCTGGGCACGGTCGGCCTGCCGAAGGGATCGGCCAATCGTTATCCGCACGAATTCTCCGGGGGCCAGCGACAGCGTATCGGGTTGGCACGCGCGCTGGCTCTGAGCCCAGATCTCATCGTGGCGGACGAGCCCGTGTCCGCCCTCGATGTATCGATCCAGGCGCAGATAGTAAACCTGCTCGAAGAGATGCAAGAGGAGTTCGCGCTCACCTATCTGTTCATCGCTCATGATCTCGCGGTCGTGCGCCATATCTCGGATCGCATCGCAGTCATGTATCTGGGAAGGATCGTCGAGGTAGCGCCCTCTGCCAAGCTCTACGAGAATCCACTCCATCCCTACACGAAGGCGCTGCTGTCCGCAGTCCCCATCCCCGATCCGGTCGTTGAAGAGAAGCGCGAGCGCATCCTCTTGAGTGGCGACCTCCCGTCACCCGCGAACCCGCCGTCGGGCTGCCGTTTTCACACCCGCTGTCCCTTTAGGCAGCAGGAGCGCTGCGATGACGAGGTGCCCGAGCTGCGACCGCTGGCCGACGGTCAGGTGGTGGCGTGCCACTACGCGGAGGAAATTCAAGCGGGCGCGATCAAGCCGCGACTCACGTCCGCGACCGAGGTGCCGGTGGTCGCAGCCGGCTAGGTGCTGATCCTCGCCCTGTTCCCGCGGACGCACCCTCGCCACGCGATCGCTTCGCTCCCGGGCAGCTCCACCTCTGTATTCTTAAATGGCCAACCCCGGGGAGGTGACCTCCAAGCCCAGTCTTGTTCCCGCTTCCGTCATCCGCCGATCGTAGGTGACGATGCCGGCAAGGTCGTCTCCCAGGAGACGGGCGGCGGCGAGGTGAATGGCGTCCAGGGTTCGCAGCACGGCAGGATCCAACTCGGCGGCGGACTCGAAGACGGCCGCATCGATTCGCACGAGAGTTAGAGCCCCGAGCGCGTGGCGGCAACGGGCGAGGACATCGGTTCCGGCTCGCCGGGCAACCCGTATCGCCTCGGGTCGCAGTAGGTCACTCGATGCGTAGCGGCGTTCGAAGAGCCATGTTTGAAGCGCGTCGCTCTCCGACTCTGCCTGGATCAGCTTCACGAAGGCCGAAGTGTCCAGATACCAGACGTCACCGCTCATCGGCACGCATGTCGGCGAGGATCTCGGACAGGCTCGGCTCCCCGGCGACGGAGTGAAGAGGGGGGCCTAGCTCGGCAAGCGAGGCCGACGCGGGCCGCGCTCGGCCGGCTGCGATCAGAGCCTCCAGGCCCTGCCCGCTTATCTCGACGGGGGACAAGAGCGCGATCGGACGGCCTCGGTCGGTGATCTCGAACGACTCGCCGGCGGCGACCCTGCGCAGCCAGCGGCTCGCATGCTGCCGAAGCTCCCGAACTCCTATTCGTTCCATGTGCTACATGATAGCACCACGCCAGGCCCAGGGGACGCCCGGAGCACACTTACCCCAGAAGTCGCTCTTGAATTCGCTGCGCCGTGACTTCCTCCAGGCCGGCGGTTGACAGATACTCGCGCACACCTCCGTGCCGCCGTTCGAGCTCTTCGAGCACGGCGATCATGGCCATTCCCGGAGTCTGGCTGATGCGCGTGCGCCGGCGCCGTTCCTCCTCATTCTCGGCCCCTTCGATCCACGGGGTGCTCCAGGTGACGAGTCGTTCGGCGCTGAGCGCGTAGTCGGCCGCCACTTCGGCGATCGGGACCTCCGCCAGCAAGAGCAGCAGAGCCGTAAGGAGGCCCGTCCGGTCTTTGCCGGCGAGACAATGGATCAATACGGCCCCTTCGGGAGCGCCACCGACGGCTTCGACGGCCCGAGCGAAATTCGCTCCAAACCGTTCGAGGAACTCCAGATAGACGTCCCTTGTCGCTGTGGCCGTATCCGGAGCGGCGTCGCCGAGCGCATCGATCTCAGTCCAGTGGTTCGAATCAGCGTCCGGTAGGACAGAAACGTGAACCACCTCCACGGGCAACGCTTGCGGCGGGTCTGTCGCCAGCTCGCTGTCGAAGCGGAGGTCCACGATTCGACGGACGCCGTAGTCGACCAAAGCGTCCCAGCCGGCGTCGCTCAGTTGGCGGATGCTGTCTGCCCGGACGATGGCGCCGAAGCGTGTCGCTCCTCCCTCGGCCGTGGGGAGGCCTCCGAGGTCGCGGATGTTGAGACAGCCGTCCCAGTTGAGGTTCTGACAGGGATCATGGTCGCCATTTTAGGGGGGCCGTCGGGTCCGGGGCCGAGGGGTGGAAGGGGAACTCGGTCCAAATTGCTACCTCTTTCGATGGTTAATCGGGAACTGTGCACGATAACTTCGACTGGGCCTCGGCACTCGGTTGCCGCGAACGGGGGCCGGGTATGGTCCAGGAAATCAGTCGCTCTGCGGAGGGGGAATTTTCAGTGTCTGAACAACGCCGTGGTGAAGCGACTTGGTCCGGAAGCCTGACGGAGGGCTCGGGTTCGGTAGCGCTGGCTTCCAGCGGGGCCGTCGACGAGCTACCCGTCACCTGGGCGTCGCGCTCGGAAACCGCCGGAGGCAAGACCAGCCCCGAGGAGCTCATCGCCGCAGCCCACGCCGGCTGCTACGCGATGGCCTTGTCCGACGAGCTCGCCGGACAAGGCCACGCGCCGGATCGGCTTCAGGTCACGGCCGTGTCGTCTTTCGACAAGGTTGGCGACGATTTTCGTATGACGCGCATGGACCTCGAGGTCAACGGCAGTGTTCCCGGCATCGACGGCCCTACGTTCGAGAAGGCGGCCCAGGCAGCCAAGGACGGCTGCCCGGTGTCGAATGCGCTCAAGAACAACGTCGAGATCACGCTCAAGGCATCCCTCGCCTAACGACGGATTCAGGGTCTGCGTTCGGCTTCCTTCCTGAGGGCGCGCGCGTTTACTTCCTTCAGAGGCAGGCCCCCGGCCTGAGCCGCCCTGAGAGCGTCATCGTGTTCGGGGGCCGCGGTTGCCACCCGGCCTCCGCGCCATCCTCGCTTCACCCGGACGGGAACACCTTCGATATCGACCTCGATCCAGTCGCGCTCGAGAACCTCGCGCGCTACGACCGAGGACCGCAGCCCCAGCGTGGTGGTCTCGGAGAAGACGATGTCGAAGGCGGTAGCAGTCAGCGCCTCCTCTGCGAGCACAGAGAGCAGCAGTCCCGGACGACCCTTCTTCATCACGACCGGCGTCACCCAGGCATCGAGGGCGCCACCCTCGAGCAGGCGCTCGATGATGTAGGGGACGAGCTCAGGGCTCATGTCGTCAAGGTTGGCCTCGATCAGCGTCACCTCGGACCCGTTCTTCCCGGCCTCCTCGCCCAGGATCGCCCGCACCACGTTGGGGTGCTCGAGATCCTTGTGCCCGGCGCCGTAACCAACGCGCTCGAGGGCGATCTCGGGCAGCGGGCCGAACGAGTCGGAGGCCGCAACCAGGATGGCGGCCCCCGTGGGGGTGAGCAGCTCGGTCGAGCCGCGCTGGAACGTCGGAACGCGATGGGTGGCGAGCAGCTCCGCCACGGCAGGCGCCGGCAGCGGAATGCGGCCGTGCGATGTCTCCGCCAGGCCCCCCATCCCGGTGGCGACGGCTGAGGTCACGATGCGCTCGGGACTCAGGAGATGGAGGGCCGCGAACGCCGCCACCACGTCCAAGATCGCGTCCGCCGAGCCGACCTCGTGAAAGTGGGTTTCATCCCTGGTGGTGCCGTGTACGGCGGCCTCGGCCTCCGCCAGCAGGGTGAAGGCGCGTGTCGCGGACGTCTTGACCGCCTCGGGCAACGGCGCTGCGGCCACACTTGCAACAACGGCAGGGTAGGTGCGACTGAGGTCGTCGTGTTCAGGTATCGAGAAGTGGGCCCTCGTGGCGCGAAAGCCGCTTTTGTCGACTTCTGAGACATCGAGCCGCCACTCGCCCACCTCGAGTGAGCCGAGACAGGCCCGGATCTCGGCCTCCGGAGCACCGAGGTCGAGAAGGGCGCCGAGGATCATGTCGCCGGCGGCTCCCGAAAAGCAGTCGAAGAAGAGGACGCTCACTTGGAGTTGTGGAGGAGGGCCTTGACTGCGAAGACCCCCGCCCCAAAGCCGTTGTCGATGTTGGTCACTACGACCCCTGCGGCACACGAGTTCAGCATCCCCAGCAGTGCGGCGAGCCCCTGGAAGGAGGCGCCGTAGCCGACGCTGGTGGGCACCGCCACCACCGGGGCCGGGGTGAGACCGCCGACGAGGCTCGGAAGGGCGCCCTCCATGCCGGCCACGACCACGACCACGCTCGCATCGCGCAGGCGCTGCTCCACGGCCAGCACCCGGTGCACCCCGGCGACCCCGACGTCGGTGATCGAGTCGACTTCGGCCCCCAGTGCTCTTGCCGTTGCCGTCGCCTCCTCGGCGACCGGCAGGTCGGAGGTCCCTGCAGAGACGACCGCGACGGTCCCCAGCTTGGGCTCGCGCTGCTCATCCGAGCGCAGGATCACGAGCCGGGCGAGCTCCTCGTGGCGGGCGTCGGGGAAGGTGTGCAAGAGCTCAACTACAGTTTCTTGAGGAACACGGGTAGCGATCACGGGGGCCGAGGTCTGCTCCAGCAGTTTCGCGGCGATGGCCACGACCTGGGCCGGGGTCTTGTGCTCTGCGTAGATGGCCTCGGGTATCCCTTGGCGTAGCTCCCGGTGGAGATCGAGCCGGGCGAAGCCGAGGTCCTCGACCGGCGAGCGCTGCAAGCTAAGCGCCGCCTCCTCCACGGCCACGGCGCCGCTTCGGACCTCTTCCAGCAAGCTTCGGACCTCGTCTCGGCGCATGCCCCAGTGTAGGATGAGCCACCGTGCCGAGTCTGACCCCACAGCAACTCACGATCGGTCTTGCGGTTGCCGGTTCCGTCGCTCTCATCGCCTGCCTGCTCTGTCTCAGGCTGCAGATGCGCCTGCGCGCGCTGCGCCGGGAGTACGCGGTGTTGCGCGGCGACCAGGCTCCTCAGGACCTGTTCACGGTCGTCGGGCGCTGCCTCGGGCGGCTGGGAGCCATGGAGCACCGCGTCGACGAGGTCGTCGCCTCTCACGAGGAGATCTATGCGATCGTGCGCTATGCGCTCTCGAAGTTCGCAGTCGTGCGCTTCGACGCATTCCCCGACATGGGGGGGCAGATGTCGTTCTCGGCGGCGTTCGTGGACGAGAACGGCGATGGGCTGGTCATCACTTCGATCAACGGGCGCAGCGAGACCCGCACCTACGCCAAGGCGGTGAGGGCGCTGTCCTCCGTGCACAACCTCTCCCAGGAGGAGCGCCAGGCGATCGACGCGGCGGTGTCCGGCGAAGGCCGGGGAGATGCTCAGCCGGCCTCGTCCAGCACAAGGTGATCGATCTTCGTCTCCTGAGGGAAGACCTCGAGGCGGTCCGGACCGCATACTCCAAACGGGGAGGCGTGGCCGGGCTCGATCGGGTGGTCGAGCTGGATGCCGGTTACCGGGAGCGGTTGCGTGCGGTCGAAGATCTGCGGGCGGAGCACAACCGCGCCTCCAAGGCGATCGGAAAGGCGGACCCCGAGAGGCGCCCGGCGGCCATCGAGAGGGCGAGAGAGCTGGCGGAGCGGCTGAAGGAAGTCGAGCCGGAGCTCGAGAGGCTGCGTTCGGAGCTCGATAAGGTAGCCGCCTATCTCCCCAACCTGCCGCATGAGTCCGTTACTCCGGGGCTGTCGGAGGCCGACAACGTCGTCGAACGTGAGGTGGGGGGCCGGCCCGAGCTTGATTTTGAGGCCCAGGACCATGTCGCGCTGGGGGAGGGGCTCGGAATCTTCGATGACGACAGGGCGGTCAAGACATCGGGCAGCCGCTTCGTCTACCTGACGGGCCCGGGCGTCATTCTTGAGCTGGCGCTGGTGCGCTTTGCCATCGATTTCCTGCAAGAGCGCAGGTTCAAGCCGGTGATCACGCCCGTGATGGTGCGGGAGCGGGCGATGTACGGGACCGGCTTTCTGCCCGCTGATGAGTTCGAGTACTACCGGGTCGAGCGCGATGACCTCTATCTCATCGGGACCTCAGAGGTTGCAGTGGCCGCCATGCACCAGGACGAGATCCTGGCCGAGGACGATCTGCCGCTTCGCTACGCGGGCTTCTCGTCATGCTTTCGCAGGGAAGCGGGGACCTATGGGAAGGAGACCAAGGGCCTCGTGCGAGTACATCAGTTCGACAAGGTGGAGCAGTTCTCCTTTGCCCATCCGGATGACTCCTGGGATGAGCTGCAGGCCATCCGTGCCAACCAGGAGTGCCTCTTGCAGCGCCTCGAGATCCCCTATCGGGTGTTCGTGATGTGCGCCGGCGACCTCGGCGCTTCGGCCGCCAAGAAGGTGGACCACGAGGCGTGGCTGCCCGGTGCCCACCGCTACATGGAGGTGACCTCGGCCACGAACGCGACCGACTATCAGGCCCGCAGGCTGCAGGTCCGTTTCCGCGGCTCGGAGGGGACTCGGCTGGTGCACACGCTCAACGGGACGGCCTGCGCAGTGGGGAGGACGATCGTGGCGCTGCTCGAGAACCATCAGCAGCCGGACGGCAGCGTGCGTATCCCGGAGGCGTTGCGCCCTTACACGGGCTTCGACGTCCTGCGGGCAGGCTAGGGGGCCGGGGGCCACACCCCGAGGTGGGGCGGGGTTGTGGCGCAAGGATCGGGTTTGGGCCGCCGATAGGCTGGGTTACGGAGGGCTACGCTAACTGGCAAGCGGACGGTCTTGAAAACCGTTGTCCGAAAGGACTTGTGGGTTCGAGTCCCACGCCCTCCGCCTGCTGTGACCTGCAGCTACGCGTTGGCCGACCAAGCTGAGAATGAGAGGAAGGCCCAGTTTGGCCATTTCCTGCCATTCCGATGCCTCACCGGATAGGCACTGACTCGTTCGGATATACGAGTGACGGAAGGTTGGTTATGCCTCGCAGATAGTTGACCGTTCGAGCGAGCGGGCAACCGCGCTGAAACTGTAGTCGGGTCCAGATGTTGCACTCTGGCTAATGCAACTAGTGCGGTGACCACTAACCTTTGCGCGCTTTGGAAGAAACTTACATGGATGTGATCCGCTTCGGGATCCTTGTCGAGCCCAGACCACAGCGGGTGGGCCGCAGCATGGATCGGCAAAGGCG
>Ga0136633_1003079_pt1 | contig 11107 bp, 16 predicted proteins | sample AntDrymeUQ832206_2_FD_105494 | JGI IMG/M metagenome (GOLD analysis project Ga0136633, IMG submission 105494) | Polar desert sand microbial communities from Dry Valleys, Antarctica - metaG UQ83 (22.06) | ecosystem: Environmental > Terrestrial > Soil > Desert | place: Antarctica: Dry Valley...
GCCGGCGTGGCGCCCATCCCGGCCAGCTCGGGCCAGGTGCAGCGCATGCGTCTCAACCGCGGCGGCAATCGCCAGCTCAACCGGGCGCTGTATCTGGCGGCGTTGGTGCAGCTGCGCCACCACCCGCCGGCGCAGGCCTTCGTGGCCCGCAAGCGGGCCGAGGGCAAGAGCCGGCGCGAGGCCATTCGCTGCATCAAGCGCCACCTGGCGCGGGTTGTGTTCCGGGCCATGCAGCTCGGTGCAGAGGGCCCGGCGGTGGCGGCTTGACAAGATAGGAGCTTGGCAATCAGATCGCTGGCCGAAGCGCAGGCTCCTCCAGCCGTGACCACGGACGAGGACACGGAGGGCCACATCCTGCGGATAGCCCATCGCGGGCTCGTTTCCGATGCGGGTCGATTCGAGGTCGACGTTGACGTCGAGATCCGCCTGCCTTCCGACGACGACGCCTTCAGGCTCGTCCTATGCGTGCGGAACGTAACGTCGCGCCGCATCCCTAATCTGATGTTCCCGCTCCTCGGCGGCTGTGGAGCGCACACGGAAGGCGACCAGGACCTCCTCGTGTTTCCGTCCCGGATCGTGCCAATGCGCGAGCTGCTACCGCACGACGGGGAGGCACTACGGTCAGAAAGATGCCGGCGCCGACACCGTGATCGTTACCGATACGGGTGGCACGAGCTGCGACGTCAGCCTGGTCCGACGTGGCATGATTCCAACAACCCGTGAGACATGGCTCGGCCCGGAATGGACGGGTCATATCACTGGTTTCCCGTCGATCGATGTCCGAAGCATCGGCGCCGGCGGCGGGAGCATCGCCTGGGTAGACGACGGAGGCCTCCTCCGGGTCGGCCCGCAGAGTGCTGGCGCCGACCCGGGCCCAGTTTGTTATGGTCGAGGAGGGTCTCAGCCAACCACGACCGACGCCTGCCTCGCGCTCGGATACATCGATCCCGATTACTTCCTTGGGGGTTCGATGAAGCTGGACGTGGCGCGGGCCGAGGCCGCCATCAACGAGCAGGTCGGCAAGAAGCTCGGCCTGTCCGTTCAGGGGGCCGCGTCAGCCATCTTGCAGGTTGTCACCGAGAAGATGGTGCAACTCATCGAAGAGCTTTCCGTCAATCAGGGCGTCGATCCAAGAACGGCGGTTCTTGTCGGTGGCGAGGGGGCGGCCGGTCTGAATTCGGTCGCGATCGGACGACGACTCGGCAGCCCGCAAGTGGTCATCCCTGAGGTAGGTGCAGCCCTCAGCACGTTTGGAGCGCTCCTGTCCCTTCTGTCGGCCGAGTATGCCGCCACGTTCGTGACAACAACCGATTCCTTCGACTACGCCGGAGCGAACGCGATTCTCGAGTCCCTGCTTCGGCAGTGCCACGACTTCATCGAGGGCCCGGGCGGGGGAGCCAAGGACCCGACGATCGAGCTATCGGCGGAGATGCGCTATCCCACTCAAGTGTGGGACTTGGAGGTGCCGCTACGGGTGACCTCCTTCTCGACCGCCGAGGAGGTCGAACAGGTTCGGCAGGATCTCCATGCCGCCAAACAGGAGGTCTTCGGGTCGTTTGACCCGAGCGCCCCCCCACCATCGTCACATGGCGTGCGCGCGTCAGCTGTCGGTTGCGCGAAACGGAGATCGGGAGGCCGCGGTCGGAGGTTTCCAAGCCCATGACCAACGGACAGCGAGAGGCCTACTTTCCGCAGGTCGGTGTGGTGGAGGCGCCTGTTCGACATTTCGACACGTTGCCGCTTGGGCACCGGCTCGCGGGTCCCGCGATCATCGAATCCTCGGTAACGACCGTCGTCGTGGATCCGGGAGCCACCGTTGAACGAACGGCCATCGGAAGTCTGCTCATCGAGCCCTGATCCTGGTCCCAACGTTCGAAAGGAGCAACCCATGGTACTGACGGAGGAGCCTACCGAGGAGCTCGGGACGCTCGACCCGGTGCAGCTGGCGGTCATCAGCGAACGGTTTCGCGGGATCGTCAAGCAGATGGCCAACTCGGTCTTCCGCCAGGGACAGGCCGGGGTTATCAACACTGCACACGATCTGTCGTGCTGCCTGATCACCGCTGATAGCGAGTTCCTGGTCATGGCCGACAGCCTGCCGATCCACGTCATGCGTGGGACGGACTGGCAGGCCGCCTCGCTCAAGGAGTTCCACCCGATCCTGCGGGCGGGCGACGCGTTCTTCCATAACTCGCCCTACCACGGCAACACCCACCCCGGCGACTGGGGCGTGCTGGTGCCGATCGTCGACGACACCGGCGTGCATCGCCTCACGGCCATCGCCAAGGCCCACCTGAGCGACATCGGCAACTCCATCCCCGCGGCTTACCATCCGTGGGCGCGGGACGTGTATGAGGAGGGCGCGCTGATCTTCCCGGCGGTCAAGGTGCAGCAGGACTACGAGGACGTGGCCGACATCATCCGGATGTGCATGATCCGGATCAGAAAGCCCGAGCAGTTCTACGGCGACTACCTGGCCCTGCTCGGGGCGGCCCGCATCGCCGAACGACGCGTGTTGGAGCTCGGTCGCGAGCTGGGCTGGGCGACGCTCCACCAGTACACCCGCCAGTGGTTCGACTACAGCGAGCAGATGATGCGGGCGGCGATCGCCAAGATGCCGGCCGGGCGGGCGTCGGCGTACACGGCGCACGACCCGTGGTCCGGGGCGCCCGACGGGGTGCCCCTCCAGGCGATCGTCGAGATCAAACCCGACGAGGGCCGGATCGAGGTCGACCTGACCCACAACCCGGACTCATTGCCAAATGGCCTGAATCTGAGCCGATCGACCGCCACCACGCAGGCCGAGATCGCGATCTTCAACTCCGTGTCCCACGAGATCCCGACCAACGCCGGCAGCTTCCGCTGTCTCGAGGTCAAGCTGCGCGAGAACTGCTGCGTCGGCATTCCCCGCCATCCGCACTCGTGCTCGCTGGCCACGACCAACCTCGGCAACCGGATCGGGAGCACCACGGGCCGGGCGATGGCCGAGCTGGCCGACGGGATCGGCCACGGAGAAGTCGGGGCAATCTTTTCGCCCGCGGTCGGGATCATCTCCGGCACCGACCTGCAAGGGCGGAGCGTACTTCATCAACCAGATCATCCTCAGTTGCGCCGGTGGAGCCGCCCTGCCGGGGGCCGACGGCTGGGTCACCGTCGGCGATCTCGGCGCGATGGGCATGGTCCACATGGACTCCATCGAGAGCGACGAGATCCAGTACCCCTTCTACATCTACGAACGGAACATGCTGCATGACAGCGAGGGCGCCGGCAAGTTCCGAGGCGCCCCCGGTACCTATGCCGAGTACGGCCCGATGCCCGGGGCCACCATGCAGGTCATCTACATGACCGATGGCGGCGCGTTTCCGGCGCCCGGCGCGCGTGGCGGCGGGCGCCGGAGCCGAGCCGGGCAGCTCAAGCGCACGGCGTCCGGGGAGCTCGTGCCGGAGGGGCCGACCGGTCCGGTCCACATGGTCCCCGGCGAGTCGATCGTCGCCCTCGGCCCGGGTGGTGGCGGCTACGGACGACCGTGGGAGCGTGACCTCGATCGCGTGCGCAAGGACCTCGTCGAGGAGTGGATCTCACGGGAGCGGGCCGAGACGGTCTACGGCGTGGTCTTCACGGAGGGTGGCGAGATCGATCTCGAGGCGACGAGGCTGCGGCGTGAGCGCCTGACCGCCGAGGCGGGTCCGTGGAAGCCCGGAGCATTTGAGGTCCTGAGTGCAGAGGAGATCCTCCGACGGTGTCGGGAAGCCGCGACGGACATTCCGTATCTCGAGGCCAAGCAATGCTGGTGGTAGGGAGCGGAATCTCATTCGAAGGGAGGGACATGGTGCAGCTTGCTGAGCGACAGGAGATCATCCGTCAAGCACCCGGCCAGATGATCGGCGGCCACGCCATAGGCATCATCGTTCTCAACGTCGGATACCCGCTGCTGCCTGGGAATGTGGCCAATTCCACCACTTATGACTTCCCCGTTCTCTTCAAGGTGGTCGAGGGAGCGGATATCCCGAAGCTGCTGGCGGGCGATCGCTCGCTGCTCGAACCCTCACTGGCCGCCGCGCGGGAACTGGTTACCGACGGTTGCCGCGCAATCGTCGGGGCCTGCGGCTATTTCGCGAAGTTCCAGCGCGAGATGGCCGAGGCTATCTCAGTCTCCATCCCATCAGTTGCGTTGGGAGAGCGGCTTGGAAGTCGGTGGGGACTTGGCTCGATCTCTAGGGAACTTCTTGACAAGGCTCGTGCCGGGCCATACAGTTCCGCCAGTGGTCGACCGGCCCACTGGTCCGCCAGTCGCTCTGAAGGAGTATAGATGCGCAAGCACTTTCGAACTGTTGCTCTCGGGGTGGCCGTTGCCGTGGCGGTCGCCGGTTGCGGCTCCGCTCCATCAGCAACAGGTGGCAGCGTCGATGGGATTCCCGACAGCCCCGTGGTCAAACGCGTCAAGGAAGCGGGAGTCCTGAAAGCGGGTGTGGCCTTGTTCCTCCCGTTCGTTGGACTGGATCCAGCTACGGGTGAGTATTTTGGCACCGGCGTGGACCTCGGAAAGCGCATGGCGGAGAAGCTCGGTGTCAAGTTGGAGATCGTCCCGACAGACTGGGATGTGATGGTCGCATCGCTCCAGTCGAGCAAGATCGATGTTGCGATCGCGGGGCTATTCGTGACGCCCGAGCGCTTGGAGGTCGTCGACATGTACCCCTATTCCACGATGGGGACGTGCTGGCTGGCGCTCAAGACGAATGACAAGGTCGGCACGCTCGCCGACCTCAATAGCCCAGATGTCACGATGGCCCAGCAGGAGGGCGGCGGTACGTACCAACTGAGCCTGGCCCGATATCCGAAGGCGAAGCAATTGACGCGACTGGTGGGCGCCGGGGCCGAGTTCGCCAACATCACCGAAGTCAAGGGTGGGCAGGCCGATGTCGCACCATTCGACTCGGTCTGGGTGCCAGTCCTACAAGCTGACTATCCGGAGCTCAAGATCATTCCCGAGGACTGCCCGAAGACGACCGATTTCACCGCAGGCATTTCGACGGCCTACCCGAAGGGCGACGCCGGCATGCACCAATTGGTGCAGGTCACCGTCGCGGTGTACCGCGACGAGATCGAGGCGAACCTGAGGAAGTACAGCGCCGTCGAGTACCTCCGTCCATAGCAGGACCAAATCGGTAGCGGCGGCGGCGTGGCCGGTCTGATCATGTCGCCGCGCCGCAACTAGGGTGGATCTCGAGTCCTTCCTTCGCGTCTTTCTGCCGTTCCTGTTGGGGGGCGCGGCACTCACCATCGTCATCTCGGCCGCGGCGAGTGTGATTGGGATCGGCCTCGGCTTACTCGTCGCGGCGGGGCGGCTGTCGGGTCGCGCCCTCATCTCCGCTCCCAGCGCCCTTTTCGTCGACTTCTTCCGGAGCACGCCCTTCTTCGTCCACCTAGTTTGGTTCTTTTTCGCGCTGCCGATCCTGACAGGGCTTTCGCTCGACGCCATAACAACTGGGATTGCCGCCCTCGGCGTCTATTCGGCGGCGTACTTTGCGGAGGTATTCAGGACGGGTATCCTCGCCATCCCTGTTGGACAGCGAGACGCCGCTCTCGCGGCCGGGATGACAGATCGTCAGGCCGTTCGCAGGATCGTGCTCCCGCAGGCCGTGAGAATGGTATTGCCGCCGATGGTCAACACCCTGGTGGTCCTCGTGAAGGACTCGTCATTGTTCTCAGTCCTCGGCGTGGCTGAACTGATGTACCGCGCGGGAGCGGCCTCTCAGTTCTCTTCTCGTCCGCTGGTGATCATGACCGTGACCGGGTTGATCTACATCGCCTTGACCTACCCGACGACGGTCTTGGGCTCTGTCCTCCAACGGCAGGTCGCCAAGGCCACCTGATGCTTGAATATTCCTGGGATTGGTCGGCCGCCGTAGATGGACTTCCGCTGCTCATCGAAGGGTTGGCTGTGTCCTTTGTGCTGGCGCTGACCGTGATGACCGTGAGCCTGCCCGTATCTCTCATCGTCGCGGGAGCTCGCCTATCCACGATTGCTCCGATCCGTTTCTCCGCGTATGCCTATACCGAGATGCTCAGGACGCTGCCGCTGCTGGTGCTCCTCACCTGGTTCTTCTTCGTTCCGGGGCTCTCATTTGGTGTGAATCTTGAACCGTTCGTCATCGCTGTCGTGGCGTTCGTCCTGACTACATCCGCATTTCTGGCCGAGGTCGTCAGGGGTAGCATCCAGTCGATCGATCCAGGGCAGCGCGAGGCGGCTGTGGCTGCAGGCATGACATCGTGGCAGGCGGCCCGGAGGGTGGTCTTGCCGCAGGCGCTACGGCGGGCCCTTCCCCTGATCGGGGCCGTCTGGATCAGTCTCCTGAAGGACACCTCCTTGGTGTCGGTCGTCGCCGTCCACGACCTGATGTTCGAGGCGAGAGTGTTAGCGGTCACCGTTTACCGGCCGATCGAGGTTCTCACGTTCGCCGCGTTGATCTACTTCGTTGTGACTTATCCTCAAGGGAGGCTCCTCGAGTGGGTCTTTCAGCGCGTCCGGGTGTCGGAGTGACGGCTGCGCGTGCCGCTCCCGAACCGGTGATCGTCGCCACCGGCGTCCGAAAGGCGTTCGGCAAGGTCGAGGTCCTGCGTGGCGTCGATCTGACGGTTTCCAGGGGAGAGGTCGTGGTGCTCATGGGGCCGAGCGGGTCCGGCAAGAGTACCTTCCTGCGTTGCGTGAACCGGCTCATCGCACCGGACGGCGGCAGGATCGTGGTGTCCGGAGTGGACATGACCGACAACGCCACGGACCTGCCCAGGGCGCGACGAACCATCGGCTTCGTGGCGCAACACTTCAACCTCTATCCACACATGTCAGTTCTCGGGAACGTGATGGAGGCGCCGCGCATCGTACTGGGACAGTCTGCGGCTGATGCCCGTACGACGGCCGAGCGACTCCTTGCCAGGGTGGGGCTGGCGGACAAGCACGACGCGCGTCCCCGAGAGCTTTCTGGAGGGCAGCAACAGCGCGTTGCGATTGCTCGAGCCTTGGCGATGGGGCCAGTCGTCATGCTCTTGGACGAGCCCACAAGCGCCCTCGATCCTGAGTTGACCGGTGAGGTGCTTGACGTCATGCAAGAGCTGGCGCGTGATGGGATGACGATGATCGTCGTCTCCCATGAGATTCACTTCGCCGCGCGCGTAGCCCACCGATTGGTGATGCTTACCGATGGGCAGGTCATCGAGGAAGGCACACCCAAGGAGATCATGCGAGAGCCACGCGACGAGCGCACCCGCCGTTTCCTGAGCCGCCTGATGAGTTGGGAAACCGACCTGTCCTCGTAGCTTGTGAACCGCCCTCAGTTCGTGGAGCGTCCACCGCTTGCTGCGCGGTCTCAAGAGGCAACGACCACGGGCGCGACGTCCCCAGACTGGTGCTCGTGCCCGACCGGCCCTCCCGCTGATCGGTCCGACGTTGCTGGCCACGACGACACTGACGTTCTTCCTGTCGGTCGGCGACTACGTGACACCGGTCCTCGTGGGCGGGATCGATTCATCGACGTTCGGGACCATCATCGCCTCACGGATGGGTCCGGCCGCGGACTATGGCACAGGAGCCACGGTGTCGATCGCCGTTCTGGTCGGTTTCGTCCTCGCCTACCTGATCATCAGCCGCTTCATGCGAGCTGGTCGCTTGCTACCGGAGACTACCTGATGTCGGTACGAGTGTCGCTCCCGTTGTTGAAGATCGCGTCCGTCGCCTTGATGACATTCCTCTACGCCCCGTTGGTGGTTGCCACCCTCTACGCATTCAACAGCGGAGATCGGCTGATCTGGCCACCGGACGGCTTCAGTCTTCGCTGGTTCGGTCGGATCTTCGCGGACGACCTGTTCCGGAAGGCGTTGACCACGAGCCTCATCGCGGCTGTAGCGACCTCCATCGCCAGCTGCGTGGTCGGCATGGCCGCGGCGCTGGTGTTCACGCGACGAACTAGTCGGGTATCGAGAGTGGCCGCGGCCCTGGGGCGGCTACCGGTGATGCTCCCGCCACTATTCATTGGCGTCGGGTTGATCGCCCTCATGAAGCTCGTGACCGTTTCACCGTCGATCGCCACGATCGTGTTGGGGCACACCCTTGTGGTCCTCCCATTTGTGATCCTGATCGTGGTGTCCAGACTCCGCAGCCACGAACTCGAGCTGGAACTCGCGGCACGGGACCTCGGTGCGGGCCCGATCCAGGTCCTTCGTCGGATCACCTTACCGCTCGTCGCTCCGGCCATTCTCGGCGCGGCCCTCCTCGCCTTCGCGTTCTCGTTCGACGAGGTGCTCATAACGAATTTCACATCCGGCACGGACTCGACGGTTCCGATCTACGTCCTGGGACGCTTGCGCCGGCTCGTCGACCCGGGGGCCAACGCCGTCGCCGTGATCCTGCTCCTGATCCCGTGGCTTGCTTTCGGGATCGGGTCCGTCATCCTCAGGCGGACCACCGGCAGCGGCCTCGGTGACCTGTTGACGCGCCGGACAGGATGAATACGCTGCCCACCGATCATCCCGCCCGGTCCGGAGCGCTGTCGATCCGCGGCGTCACCAGGCGGTTCGGCTCGGTCGTCGCCGTGGACGACCTGAGCCTGGACTTGCCGGCGGGCTCCTTCTTCAGCCTGCTGGGACCCTCAGGCTGTGGCAAGACGACTCTCCTCCGGATCGTCGCGGGCCTGGAGCAACCTGACGCCGGAACCCTCATCGCGGACGGCGTGGACATAACGCAGAACCCGCCGGAGCGACGTCCGTTCAATACCGTGTTCCAGCGGTACGCGCTCTTCCCTCACCTGAGCGTGGCTGACAACATCGCGCTCGGGTTGACCACCGACCACAGTAAACGACTCCCCAAGGCGGAGCGAGATCGACAGGTCGGGGCCATGCTGGAAATGATCGGCCTCGGCGGGTTCGAGCACCGCTGGCCCGCTCAGTTGTCCGGCGGGCAGGCACAGCGGGTCGCGGTTGCTCGGGCGCTCATCCGACGACCCAAGGTGCTCCTTCTTGACGAGCCGATGGCTGCGCTCGATCGCAATGTTCGCCATCAGGTCCGTGAGGAGTTGCTGCGCATCCACAGCGAGCTGGGAACAACCTTCCTGCTCGTGGCCCACGATCAGGACGAGGCGCTCAGCGTATCCGGGCTGGTCGGACTGATGAACCATGGACGTCTTGAGCAGGTCGCGACTCCCGAAACGCTCTATCGCCGGCCCGCAACCTTGTTCGCGGCGAGGTTCGTGGGCGCTGGCTCGCTGTTGCACGCGGCGATCATCACGACCAACGGCACCAACGCCCAGGTGGATGTGGCGGGGATTCGGTTCGAGGCGGCCGAATCCGGCGTCCGGGCCGGCGCGCCCGCCATGGTCCTTCTGCGTCCTGAGGACCTGTCCGTCACGGATGCCAACGACGGTCGCATCACGGGCCAGGTACTGACGTCGGCCTTCTTCGGCTCGTATTTCGAGCTCACGGTGCGAACGTCCGTCGGGTTGATCCGCCTGCGAGACCGCCAGCCGGTCGACCCGGGCACCCAGATCGGCATCGCGTGGCGCGACGTCGCCGGGATCGCCTACCCGGCGCCTGCGAACGATGTGGAAGCGATCGTTGACGTCCCCGACGCCCGGGCGCCAGACCGATGACTGGATCCGCGCCTGGATCATGACCAATGTTACCCAGCCGAATGCCGCGCGAAGCGCTCGAACTGTGGGCCCCGCATATCCGTCGGCTCAATGGGCGATAGCTGGCCCACCCGCGCGAGATGGCGGCGCTCGGTTTGTTCGTCGACCCACATAGGGATCGTCTGACAGTCGTTCGCAACCCGCCTACACAGCGGTCGCTCCGCCGTCAACCATGAACAGTCCGCCCGTGGCGTACGACGCTTCATCGGACACGAGCCAGACAAACATGCCGGCGACTTCCTCCGGCCGCCCGGCGCGGCCAAGCGGGATCCCACGGGTCAGTTCGGCGACCGCGGCAGCATCATCCATGAACGCGGCGTTGATGGGCGTATCGATGAAGCCCGGAATGACGACGTTGACGCGGATGTTCTGGCTGGCGTACTCGTTCGCGACGACGCGTCCGAGCGCGTGGACCCCGGCCTTGCTCACGCTGTAGGCCGTCTCGGGGGCGGCGGCGCCGGACAGGCCGGTCGGCGAGCCGGTCAGGACGACCGAGCCGCCGCCGGAGGCGAGCAAGGCTCGGATTCCGTGCTTGCAGGTCAGGAACATCCCGGTCAGGTTCGTGTCGAGCGTCCGTTGCCAGACCGCCAGGTCCAGCTCATGGACGTTCGTGTCGCCGGCAGCGTACAGTTCGATGCCGGCCACGCCGATGACCGCGTCGAGACCTCCCCAGGCCGCCACGACCTGATCGACGGCGGCCGCGACCTCGGCCTCCACCGAGACGTCGGTGGGGATCACCAAGGTGTCGCCACCTGTAGCTTTGATCTCGGCGGACACGGCGTCGAGGTTGCGACGGTTGCGAGAGAGCAGGGCCACCCGGGCTCCTTCGACCGCGAACCGGATGGCCACCGCGCGGCCGATCCCGGAACCCGCGCCGGTGATCAGCGCCCGCTTCCCTGCGATTCCGGTCCGTTCGGTCATCGAGTGGGCTCCGGTCGCGACCGCAGCTGTCGACCCGTCACCTAGATGCCTCCTGGAACTCGAATCCGGGGTTAGGGATGTCGACCACGACCCTCCGGAAGGGTTCGTCGCTCAGAACCCGGAACCAGACGTGACCTCCTCGTGGGAGGAACAACACCGTGCCTGCTTCTAGGACAACCGTGCCGCGATCCGTCCAGTTGGGCGGATTCCAGTAGGTCATCTCCGCGCGCCCGCTCTGCACGAACATGAGGGTTTCGTTGAACATGACCCACTCGATGTCGTTATCCTTGTACCAGTCCTCGTACGCGACCAGAACCGCCGGCTCGCTGAAGTAGGTGACGATCTTGAACTTCGCCGTTGGCTCCCGGTGGAACGGGTAGTCCTGCAGCGGCGCGGCCTCCAGGTCCGCGGGATCAGGCCTGCACCACCTGACCCGGGACCAGACGATGGGCGCGATCGACGTCATGGTAGTGACCTCCGAGCAATGGCTGGCTGGATGACGAAGGGGA
>Ga0136633_1003080_pt1 | contig 11107 bp, 13 predicted proteins | sample AntDrymeUQ832206_2_FD_105494 | JGI IMG/M metagenome (GOLD analysis project Ga0136633, IMG submission 105494) | Polar desert sand microbial communities from Dry Valleys, Antarctica - metaG UQ83 (22.06) | ecosystem: Environmental > Terrestrial > Soil > Desert | place: Antarctica: Dry Valley...
CGCCCGTGATCCGCAGCGGCTCCATGACCCGAACGCTAGCGGGACCGGGTCTGCGGCATCCTGAGGTCATGCGGTTCACCGAGAACGAACTGACTGTGGCCGTCACCGCCGCGGCGAAAACTGTCCTCGCCGCCCGCAAGGACGTGCGGCGCGGTCGGCAGGACGTCGACGTGGTGTGGGAGGCGCTGACCCGCTATGAGCGCTATCAGATCCTCGAGGGCGTCGGCAGCCAGGTCCTGGCCGTACTGGTGGCGTTGCCCGACGTCGAGGTGGCGCCCGGGACGCGGCCGACGTTCACCGACCGCCAGATCCTCGAGACGGTCGAGTCGGTCGTCGGCGACGACCTCGGACGGCTGCGCCGGGCCGTGGCGTCGGCCGCCCGGGTGGCGCTGGTGAAGTCCGCCCTGGCCGGCCTGCCTCCCCGTCAGGATCCGGACGCGCTGACCGTGCCCGACCACCTCTGACGCGAACTTTGATGCCACCCACTGGCACCGAACTTCGACCCACCCGATTGAATCGCTGCGTGCCCACCACCTCTGACTGGATCGCCGGCGCCCGCCCCCGCACGCTGCCCGCGGCGGTCGCGCCGGTGCTGGCCGGCACGGGCATCGCCGCGTACGCCGACGGCGCGGTGTGGTGGAAGGCGGGGCTCGCGCTGGTGGTGAGCCTGGCGCTTCAGGTGGCGGTCAACTACGCCAACGACTACTCCGACGGCATCCGCGGCACCGACGACGACCGGGTCGGCCCGATGCGGCTGGTCGGCAGCGGCCGCGCGACCCCCGGAGCCGTGCAGCGGGCCGCCTTCCTGGCGTTCGGCGTCGCCGGGATCGCCGGCCTGGCACTCGCCGCCACCACCGCCTGGTGGCTGGTCGCGGTGGGCGCGGTCTGCGTCCTCGCCGCGTGGTTCTACACCGGCGGCGGCAAGCCCTACGGCTACCTCGGCCTCGGCGAGGTCATGGTCTTCGTGTTCTTCGGTCTGGTCGCCGTGGTCGGTACGACGTACGTGCAGACCGAGACCTTCGAACTCCCGGCCCTGTACGCCGGCGTCGGCATCGGCGCACTGGCCTGCGCGATCCTGGTGGTCAACAACCTGCGCGACATCCCGACCGACACTCGCTCCGGCAAGCGCACGCTCGCCGTCCGGCTCGGCGAGGAGCGCACCCGTGGCCTCTATCTGCTGCTGGTCCTCGCGGCCGCCGCGGCGGTCGTCGCGGTCGCGGCGAGCACGACCTGGCCGGCCCTGCTGGGCCTCGGCTTCCTCATCCCCGTCGTCCCCGCGCTGCGCACCGTCCTCGGCGGTGCCCGTGGCCCGGCCCTGATCCCGGTGCTCCAGCAGACCGGCGTCGCCGAAATGGTGTGGGCACTCGGGGTGGTCCTCGGGCTAGCGTGACCCCTCGTGACCCCCATCGACTACGACTTCGCACGCCTCGACCATGCCGACGACTCCGACACCGCCCGCGCCCGCCGCTCGGGCTGGCTGCAGGCGGTGCAGTTCGGTTTCCACGAGGGTCGCGTCAGCGACGAGTACGAGAAGCTCTGGCTCGAGCATGTCGCGGCCGACGGCGTCGAGTGCCGCGGTGCGTGGCTCCCCGAGGACGCGTACGGCGCCGGCGCGATCCCCGTTGCCACCACGAGCTGGTTCGACAAGACCCTCAACTGCGGTCGCGAGCACTTGCCGCTGCGGATGGTCACCGATGTCACCACCAGCCCGACCCACCGGCGCAAGGGCCTGGTCCGCCGGCTGATGGAGGACTGCCTGGCCGAGGCTGCCGCCGACGGCGTACCGATGGCGGCGCTCACCGTCTCCGAGGCCACCATCTACGGCCGGTGGGGCTACGGCGCCGCCACCTTCGCGCCGGACGTGGAGGTGGACGCCGGCCCCCGGTTCGGGCTGCGCGACTTCACCGACCCCGGCCGGGTCGAGCTGGTCGACCCGCGCACCTCCTGGGACTTGATCACCGACCTGATCGGCCGCTTCCACCAACGCAGCCGCGGGTCGGTGGGCCTCCCGGCCTTCTACGAGTCGTTCCTCACCGGTAGCTACAACCCGCGGGAAGGCGGCGAGGACAAGCAGCTGCGCGCCGCCGTCCACCTCACCGCCGACGAGGCCGTCGACGGGATCGTGCTCTACAAGCAGGACGGCCGCGACGACCAGGGCGCCCGCAAGGTCAAGGTCTCGGTGCTGGTGTCGGAGTCACCGGAGGGCTACCTCGCGCTGTGGCAGTTCCTCGGCGGGATCGACCTGGTCCGCTGGATCACCTTCGACGGCCTCGCGCCCGAGGACCCGATCCGCTGGGCGATGCGGGACATCAACGCCCTCAAGATCAAGGCCGTCAACGAGTTCCTCTGGGTGCGGGTGATCGACCTGCCCCGCGCGTTCGCCGCCCGGCCGTGGAGTGTCGACGGCGAGGTCGTGCTCGACATCGCCGACGCGCAGGGCCACGTGGCCGGCCGCTGGCTCGTGCGCACGCGCGACGGCGTGGCGGAGGCCACGGCCACCGACCGCGACGCCGACCTGTCGTTCGACGCGGAGACCCTCGGCTCGCTCTACCTCTCCGGCGTCGGCATCGGGACGCTGCACCGAGCCGGGCGGATCACCAGCGCGGCCGACGCGGCCGGGCACTTCGCCGCAATGGCCGACCTCCCGGACGAGCCGTTCAACTTCGTCGGGTTCTGAGCACCGACGTAGGCTGACGGCATGGGATGGCTGATCTTGCTCGTACTCGTCGTCGGTGGCTACCTCGCGTGGAAGAACCGCGCCACGCTGCTCGCCAAGGTCCTCGGACAGGACGAGTCGCGCGTGCGACGGCAGATCAACCGCCGCAAGCGCTGACCTACGACGAAGCCCGTGGACCGTCCTCGACGGCCCACGCCAGGAGGTCACGTAGGTCCTGACCTCGTTGCCCCGCGTCGTACGACGAGGGACCGCCCGGCTGCTCCCGGATCGCCAGTGCCTCGACGGCCAGCGGGTGCCACCTGGCGTCGAGCGAGTTGAGGACGTAGCGACCCGCGCCGCTCTTCGAGGTCAGCTCGTGCCGCGCCAGGAGGTGGTGGAGCCGCGCCACACCCAGCGTCACCCAGGCGACCGTCCCGTCCTCGTCGATCGCAGGAACTCGTCGGTGAGACGAACGACCTCAGTCGGCAGGGGCACCGTCAGTCGGCGTCTTCCTTTGACCGGCGCGCCTCGAACGCGGCGGCGGCGCGGTCGGCGCGCGCCTCGACGTGGCGGGCGAGCGCCTCGCGCGGCCCTGCCAGCAGGACGTACGACGCCACGCCTGACAACGCGAACGCCACGACGACCACCCAGAGGATCGCCACCTCGTCGGTGGCCAGCATCCAGACCCCGCCCACGATTCCGAGGCTCGCGACGAACACGGCGAGCCGCAGGCCGGTGTAGATCCAGAACTCCTTCACGCCCCCAGCCTAGGCATCACCAGAGAGCACCTATCCTGAGGGTGTGAAGATCTTGCTGGTGGTGGTGGCGCTGGCCGGCGCGATCTACCTGACCGTCCGGCTGATCCAGCGCCGCGGCGCGGGCAAGCGCCCCCCGCGCCAGCGTCCGGAGCCGCCGCGGGTCACCGGCCCCGACGACGATCCCGACTTCCTACGGGACCTCGACAAGCGACGGGACGACGACCCCCGCCCGCACGACGACGGCTGACTCGCCGGTCTGCGCGCCGGCGTACGAGTGCTGGCTGGTCGAGGAGAAGAAGTTGATCCCGATGAAGTTGAACCACAGCGTCGCGAGCCCGAGCAGCGCGAGCATCGCCGCCTTGCGGCCCCTCCAGCCAGCGGTCGCGCGGGCGTGCAGGTAGGCGGCGTAGACCACAAACGTGATGAACGCCCAGACCTCCTTGGGATCCCAGTTCCAGTAGGTGCTCCACGCCTGGTGGGCCCAGATCGGCCCGGTGATGAGCACCGCGAAGGTCCATACCGGGAACCCGAACGAGTGCAGTTTGTAGGACAGCCGGTCGAGGTCGGCGGGTTCCGGCACGCGGGAGAGGTAGCCGGTCGAGGACCTGGACCGTGACTTGAGCAGGTAGAGCAGCGAGACGATCCCGCCGAGGGTGAACGCCCCGGTCGCGATGATCGCGGAGACCACGTGGATCACCAGCCACGGCGAGTAGAGCGCCTCGGTCAGCGGGGCGATCGGCGCGTAGAGCCAGATCACCCCGACCATCAGCAACGTCAACACGACGCCCACGACGATCGGCGCCATCCACGCGAGCGAGTAGCGCCGCAGCAGGGCGAGGTAGAGGGCGGCGACCACGAACGTCCCGGCCAGCGTGAACTCGTACATGTTGCCCCACGGCACCCGGTTGGGGTCCGCCGCGAGACCACGCGCGACGAGCGACAGCAGGTGGACGCCGACGGCGATGACCGTCAGCAGTATGCCGAGCCGGCCGAACATCGCCTGGCGACGTACGCCGTCTCCCCGGGCGTCCTCGGTGTCCACCACGAGTGCGACGGATCCGTCCGTCGGCGTCGGCGACGTCACGGGCTCCGCGATCTTGCGGGCGGCGGACATCTCGACCAGGTGGGACAGCATCGCGAGGAAGTACACGACCCCCGCTGCGGCCACGGCCTGGTTGGACAGTGCCTCCCATGCTGCGTCGGTCACGTCGACTCCTCCGACTCTCGTCCTTGCAGTGCTGTCACCAGGTCGGCGAGCACCGCTCTCACGTCATCGCCACCGGCCCGGTCGAGCACAGCCACCTCGACCAGTGTGCCGTCCCCGTCGCGACGGGCGCGCACCCAGGCCCGACGCGGCCGGATGAACAGCGAGCCGAGCAGGCCCAGCAGCGCCAGCACCACCCCGCCGAGCGCGATCCACTTGCCCGGGGTCTGACTGAGCTGGATCTTGTTCCACCGCTCCAGGCCCTCGAACTCGACACTGCCCAGGCCGTTCGGCAGCGTCACCGTGTCGCCCAGTCCCAGGTCGACCCGGAACATGGACCCGTCCGGCTTCGTGACCAGTTCGGTGTCGCTCTTGTCGAGGGCGTAGACCGACTGCGCCTCGCCTGACTCGAGCCCGAGGTCTCCGGCGTACACCTGCATCGAGATCGCCGGGTTGGTCGCCTTGCCGTAGACCGAGAAGGGCCCGGTCTCGTCGGTGAAGGCGTACGTCGGGTAGAACCAGCCCTCCAGCCCGATCTGCTCGGGCCGGGCGCCGGACGCCTTGACCACGCCGATCGATTGGAACGACTGGTCCTCGGGCAAGAAGATCGTGGGCCCGCTGTAGGCGACGTCGCCGTTGCCGTCACGGACGGTGATCACCGGCGCGTAGCCGTGTCCGATCAAGAACACGTCGGTGTCCCCGATCGAGAGCGGGTGGTTGACGCGCAGGTCGTACTCCTGCGGTTCGCTCTGTCCATCGGGGGCGCCCTCGGCGTAGGTCACGTGGGAGATGAACTTGCGCGCCTGCCCCTGCGACGGACCGGAGGTGATCCACTCGACGTCGAAGTCGTCGACGTCGAGGTAGAACTCGTTGAGGTCGTCCTCACTGAACAGGCTCCCCGGCTGGAACTCGTCGTACTGGGTGAGGCTGCTCGACATGCCGTTGCCGACGACGAGGATGACGCCGCCACGGAAACCGAACAGGCTGCCGATCCCGACGCCGATCAGCACCACCAACACCGACACGTGGAAGAGCAGGTTGCCGGCCTCGCGCAGGCGGCCCCGCTCCGCGGCGACCGAGTCCTCCCCGTCGGCGACCCGGATCCGAGAGCGGCGCAGCGCGGTCCGGGCGCGGCCGAGGACCTCTTCGGGAGCCAGATCCGTGCGGTACGACGCATGGTCGGGCAGCCGGTCGAGGTGGCGCGGGGTCGCCGGCGGCTGGGCGCGGAGCGCGCGCCAGTAGACGCCGATCCGTGGCACGAAGCATCCGACCAGCGACACCATCAGCAGCAGGTAGATCGCCGCGAACCACGGCGACTGGTAGACGTCGAAGAGTCCGAGCCGCTCATAGATCGGCGTCAGCTGCGGGTGGTCGTCCTGCCATTGCGAGGTCTTCAGGGAGTCGACGTCCTGCTGCGGGATGACCGAGCCCGGGATGGCCACCAGGGCGAGCAGCAACAGCAGCACCAGGGCTGTGCGCATCGACGTCAGCTGCCGCCAGCTCCAGCGCAGCAGCTCGCGGAGGGTGAGCTCACCGGAGCGACGCCCGGAGTCGGGCTCGGAGTCGGGCTGGGGGGATCGACCGCGCATCACACGCTCGTCTCGAAGTCGGTGATGAGCCGGATCTGCAACCAGCTGACGATCTCGCCCCACCAGCCGGTGACGAGCAGGACGCCGACGACCACCAGCATCAGCCCGCCGACCCGGGTGACCCACTGCTGGTGACGGCGGATGACCGCGAACGCCCCGAGCATCCGCCGATAGGCCAGCCCGGCGGCGATGAACGGCAGCCCGAGCCCCAGCGCGTAGACGGCCGACAGCAGCGCGCCGCGGCCGGCCGTGGCCTCGTTGATCGACAGGTTGAGGATGACGCCCAGCGTCGGGCCCAGGCACGGCGTCCAGCCGAGACCGAAGAGCAGCCCGAGCAGCGGCGCTGCCGCCAGCCCGACCGCTGGCACCCGGTGGATCCGGACGTCTCGCTGCAGCCACGGCACCAGACCGGCGAACGCGAGCCCGAGCAGGATCGTCATCGAGCCGAGGACCAGGGTGATCTCCCGCTGCCAGGTGATCAGCCAGCTGCCGAGCGCCCCGGACAGCGTGCCGAGGGCCACGAAGACAACGGCGAAACCGAGCACGAAGAGCAGCGAGCCCGCGACCATCCGGCCGCGGTGGGCATGCTCGAGGTCGGCGCCGGAGAGCCCGGTCGCGTAGGAGAGGTAGCCCGGCAGCAACGGGATCACGCACGGGGAGAAGAAGGACACCAGGCCGGCGACCAGCGCGACGGGGATGGCGAGGGCGAGCGAGCCGGACCCTGCAGTGGTGGAGAACCACTCACCCATCGGCGGGCTCCCCCGCGCTCTGATCCGCGATGTCTCGGGTCACCTCGACCAACGTCTGCACCGACGGCAGCCGGCCGAGGATCGTGGCCGCGACGCGGCCGTCGCCGTCGAGCACGACGAAGGACGGGATGGAGTTCGGGGCGAGCACCTCGTCGAAGGCCAGCATCGCCTTGCCGTCCGGGGAGTAGATCGAGGGGTAGGGCACCTCGAAGTTCCGGACGAAGGCCTGCGCCTGGGCCGGGTCGGGGTCGCGCAGGTCGATCCCGAGGAACTGTGCCTCGTCCCTCAGCTCCTCGGCAGCCTCCACGACCTCCGGGGCCTCGGCCACGCACGGCGGGCACCAGGCGCCCCAGACGACGACCACCACGGGCGTGCCGCGGTAGTCAGCCACGTCCAGCGACTCCCCGTCGAGGCCCTCGCCGGCGAGCTCGATCGGCCGGTCCCGCTCGGCGGCGGTCCGCACCGTCAGCTGACCGTCGCCCGACACGAACCCCTTCTCGCCGGTGCCGCCCAGCGACGTGCAGCCGGTCAGGGCCAGCACTCCCGCCACCAGCACGGCGAGCAGGTGTCGAGCGGTCATGGCCGGTCCTCCTCCGGCGCGCCCCCGGCCGAGAACGGGGCTTGCTTGTCGCGCGTCGGGATCAGGTCACTGGCGGGCTCGGAGTAGCTGACCTTCACGAGCCGGTCGTCGTCGAAGTGGAGGCTGGTCAGCGAGCACAGCGTGCACTGCCGCTTGCGCGGGTCGTGGAGGAAGGACCGGTCCTCGACGTGGAGCCGGGTCGTCCAGATCGGCAGCTGGTGGGAGACCAGGACGGCCTCGTGGCTGCGCGCGGCGACGCGGGCGTCGTGCACCGCGGCCATCATCCGCTCGGCGATCTCGACGTACGGCTCGCCCCAGGAGGGGCGCCACGGGTTCCACAGGTGACGCCAGACCGACGGCTTGCGGAGCGTCTTGATGCCGGCTCCGAACTTCTGGCCCTCGAACAGGTTGGTCGACTCGATGATCCGCTCGTCGACGTTGATCTCGACGTCGAGCCGCTCGGCCAGCGGCCGCGCCGTCTCCTGTGCCCGCTCCAGCGGCGAGGCCACGACGTGGGTGATGTCGCGGTCTCCCACGACGTCGGCGACCTGCTGGGCCATGCGGCGACCGAGCTCGGAGAGGACGAAGCCGGACATCCGGCCGTAGAGCAGGCCGCGCGGGTTGTGGACCTCGCCGTGGCGGAGCAGATGAACGATCGTGTCGGTCGTCGGTTCGGTCATGCGACTGCCCCCTTCGCGGCGGCCCTGGCTGCTCCCGGGAGCGCGTCGAGCACGGTCTGGACCGCCCGGTCGTCGTGGGCCGACGACAGGAACCATCCCTCGTACGCCGACGGTGGCAGGTAGACGCCGGCGTCGAGCATCGCGTGGAAGAACGCGGCGAAGGCACCGACGTCCTGCGCGGAGGCGCCGGTGAAGTCGCGCACCGCCCGGTCGGTGAAGAACACCGAGAACATGGTGCCTGCCGATTGCACGACGTGGGGCACACCGGCCTCGCCGAGCGCCTCGGTCGCGGCCTGCTTGATCACGTCACCGGCCTTCGTGAGGTGGTCGTAGACCGCGTCGTCGGCCAGCCGGAGCGTGGTGAGCCCGGCGGTGGTCGCGATCGGGTTCCCCGACAGCGTGCCGGCCTGGTAGACGGGCCCTTCCGGAGCGAGGTGCGCCATCACGTCGGCCCGGCCGCCGAACGCGGCGGCGGGGAAGCCCCCGCCCATGACCTTGCCGAAGGTGGTCAGGTCGGGGCGCCAACCCTCGACGGCGCCGTCGAGGCCCCACTGGCCCTGCTTGCTGGCCCGGAACCCGGTCATCACCTCGTCGGAGACGAACAGGGCACCGTGCTGGGCGCAGGTGCGCGCCAGGAACTCGTTGAAGCCGGCCTCGGGCGAGATCACGCCCATGTTGCCCGGCGCCGCCTCGGTGATCAGGCAGGCGATCCGGTCGCCGTGCTCAGCGAAGGCCGCCTCGACGGCGGCGCGGTCGTGATAGGGCAGGACCAGCGTCAGGCCGGTCGCCGACTCGGGCACGCCGGGCGTTCCCGGGATCGCGAGCGTCGCGACGCCGGAGCCGGCCTCGGCGAGCAGCGCGTCGACGTGGCCGTGGTAGCAACCGGCGAACTTCACGACCAGCTCGCGGCCGGTGAAACCCCGGGCCAGCCGGATCGCGCTCATCGTGGCCTCGGTGCCCGAGGAGACGAAACGGACGCTGTCGACCGGGGTGCGCGCCACGATCTCCTCGGCCAGCTCGACCTCCGGCTCGGTCGGCGCGCCGTACGACGTCCCGCGAGCGACCGCCTCGGCCACGGCTGCCTGCACGGCGGGGTGGGCGTGCCCGAGCAGCATCGGTCCCCAGGAACAGATCAGGTCGACGTACTCGTTGCCGTCGACGTCGGTCAGCCAGGCGCCTCGCGCCGACCGGATGAAACGGGGCGTGCCACCCACGGCTCGGAAGGCACGGACCGGCGAGTTGACGCCACCCGGGGTCACCGCCCGGGCACGCCGGAACAGGGCCTGCGAGCTCTCGGTACCGGACACTCGTCCATTGTCACCGAGCCGTCCACGCAGCCGGTCACCGGGCCGTGCCTCGCGAGGTACTGTGGCGGCGTGGGCCGGAGCCACCGTCGCGGGGACGTGTGGCACCGAGTGCGACCTGCCTCACAGACACTACCGACGCGTAACCCTGAGACAGGGGGATCGTTGTCCCAGTGTCCCCGTGCAGGAGGGTGCACGACCACGGGACACGTCGGAAATGGGAGAAGGATCAGATGTCCGCACCGCGATTCGGCCGTTTTCAGAAGGCCACGGCTCTCGTGCCGCTCGCCCTGCTGTCCGCCGCTGTGACCGCTTCGCTCGCCGGGGTCGTCCCGACCTCCGCCGTCGCCGGCCAGGAAGCGCCGGCCACGCTGCCGGACGGCACCACCGTCCCCGCCGAGGCCATCGAGGCACCGGCCAGCGTCTCCACCCCGGCCACGTCCCGTGGCGTCGAGGGCAACCTCGGCCGTGAGGCCCAGACCGCCTCCGCCTCCGGCATCCCCGCCGCCGCCCTGGCCGCCTACCAGCGCGCCGAGACGATCATCAACGCCGCCGACAAGGGCTGCAACCTGCCGTGGCAGCTCGTCGCCGCCGTCGGTCGCGTCGAGTCCGACCACGGCCGCGCCAACGGCAACACCCTGGGCGACGACGGCCTCGCGACGCCGGGCATCTACGGCATCGCCCTCAACGGCAAGAACAACACCCAGGCGATCCGCGACTCCGACGCCGGTCAGTACGACTCCGACACCCGGTGGGACCGCGCCGTCGGCCCGATGCAGTTCATCCCCTCGACCTGGTCGGTCGTGGGTGTGGACGGCGACAACGACGGCACGCGCAACCCGCAGGACATCGACGACGCGGCCCTGGCCAGCGCGGTCTACCTCTGCTCCGGCCAGGACGACCTGTCGACCGACGCCGGTCAGCGTGCGTCGGTCTACCGCTACAACCACAGCGACGACTACGTCGACCTCGTGCTGTCGTTCATGAACGCCTACATGTCCGGCGACTTCAGCTCCGTGCCCAACGGCGTCAGCAGCGCCGGCTACTTCGCTCCTGCGCCCGCGCCGACCGGCAACAACAACGGCGGCGGGAACAACGGTGGCGGCGGCGGGAACAACAACGGCGGGAGCAACGGCGGCGGCGGAGGCCAGCAGCCCCCCACCCAGGAGCCCACACAGGAGACCCCGACCGAGGAGACCCCGACTGGCACGACGGGTGGCGGTGGCGGCGTACCGAACGTGCCCAACCTGCCGACGCCGAACCTGCCGCCGGTCGAGGCCCCGCTCACCGAGCTCGAGGCGCAGACCGAGTGCCTCGCCGAGGTCGGGGCCAACAGCGTCGCCAGCCTCAACCTGCCGCAGCTGACCGAGTTCAAGAAGTGCATGGCGGAACTCGGCTTCTGACCCGGCTCGAGTCAGCGGCGCAGTAGCTGGGCGGCCTCGGCTGCCCAGTAGGTGAGGATCACGTCTGCGCCGGCACGGCGGATGGCGGTGAGGGTTTCGAGGATCGCTGGCTCGCGGTCGATCCAGCCGTTCGCGGCGGCGGCCTCGACCATCGCGTACTCGCCCGAGATGTTGTACGCCGCCA
>Ga0136633_1003081_pt1 | contig 11104 bp, 10 predicted proteins | sample AntDrymeUQ832206_2_FD_105494 | JGI IMG/M metagenome (GOLD analysis project Ga0136633, IMG submission 105494) | Polar desert sand microbial communities from Dry Valleys, Antarctica - metaG UQ83 (22.06) | ecosystem: Environmental > Terrestrial > Soil > Desert | place: Antarctica: Dry Valley...
CTCGCCCTTGTCGACGCCGACCTGCGAGAAGTCGACGCCGGTCACCTGCCAGCCGCGCTCGGCGAGCCAGACGGCGTTGCGGCCTTCACCGCACGCGAGGTCGAGCGCGCGGCCGGGCTGAAGATCCGCCGCCTCGGCGGCGAGAAAGCGGTTCGGCTCGGCGGTCCAGATCAGCTCCTGTCCGCCGTAGCGAAGGTCCCATCCCCTGCTGTCCACGCGACCGAACATACCGGCGTGCCGCGCTATCACCTGCTGCGTGCGCAGAGCAGCCCGTCGCCGAGAAGGACCTGAAGCCCCGCGTCGCTTCGTCTGCACGAGCAGATCCTCCTCGTCAATCCGTACAGCGGCTGTGCCGCCGGTCGTCGTAGTTCAGTATGTGATCGAGACACACATGTCCTCCGACCGGGAATCCGGCTTCCACGATCCATGCCTGCGCAACCCCGCACAGCACCAACCCCCGACAAGTCGCTGCTGACGGCGTGGCTGCTGTTGCTGCTGCGCGACGGCGAGGAGCGCCACGGCTGGGGGCTCGTCAGCGCGCTGCGCGCCGATGGCATGGGCGTCGAGCCGGGTCGCGCCTATCGCATCCTGCGCGAGCTCGACGAGGGCGGCGCGCTCTCGTCGCGCTGGACGGTGTCGGTCAACGGCCCGAAGCGGCGCACGTATCGCCTCACGCGCGCCGGCCGCGAGCGCCTCGACCAGCTCGCCGCGGGCATCCGGGCGACCTGGGGGCTGCACACCGCGTTCCTACGGGCCTATGAGCGACCGCTCGACGACCTGCCCGAGCCGCTCGATCCCTCCGAGACACCGGACCCGCCTGCCGAGCTGCGCGACGAATCCGACGCGCCGGCGAGTGACGTCCCGGCGCAACCGCACCTGACGCGCGAGCTGCTGGCGGCGTGGCTGCTGCTGCTGATCGCGCGCCACGCGTCCTACGGCTATGGCCTGCGCAGGGCCCTGGACGAGAGCGACGTCCACCCCGACGCCGCGGTGCTCTATCGCCTGCTGCGGCGGCTCGAGCACACGGGCTGGCTCGATTCGCGCTGGATGGAGCCGGCAGCCGGTCCCCGCCGGCGCTTCTACCGCGTGACCGCCCGCGGCCGGCGCAACCTCGACGACGTCGCCCGCGTCATCGTCGCCCTCCGCGACAACCACGCGGCGTTCCTCGACGCCTACGACGGGCGCGTCAAGGCGCAGGTCAGCTGACGAAGCGGATCGTCAGCGGGTAGCGGTAGTCACGGCCCTGGCCCGCCCTTGCGGCGCCGATGCAGATCACCACGAGCCACCCGATGCCGATCGCGATCGCGAACGGGACCAGCAGCAGCAGGCTGTATCCGGACATGGCGGTCGCTCCGACGACCACCAGGCCGAGGATCAGCGCGTAGATCAGGCACGACAGCTGAAAGTTCAGCGCCGCGGCCGCATGACGGCGCACGAAGGGTTCGTCCTTCTTCATCAGGTAGACGAACATCGGGCCGAGGAACGCCATCGCGACGAGCATCGCCAGCAGCGCCGACATGTGCGCCATGACGGCCCAGGCGTTCGCGTCGTCGCGCGTGTTCGTGGGGCTCGCGGGCGGGATCGCCGACGACAGCGCGTCGGTCCAGCGCGCGCCGTCCCAGTAGCGATGAGCGTGCGAGCCCTCGGGATCGGGATACCAGCCGGGCTGCGGCGAGGGCGCGCCGGACGGGGGCATCGGGGCCATCGCGAAACTGTACGCCCGCGTGATCGCGGGCTGCAGGCGCGCTTGCGGGTCGTGGTCGGGGCTGGTGCCATATCGGCACGAGCCGCCGTGACCCCGTCCGAACCGACCCCTCCTGCGCGCGCCGAGCGGCGCGTCACGTTCCCGGACCTCGTCCGGACCCACTACCGCTGGCGCAACACCGTCGCCGCGGACTCCAGCGCCGGGGAGGCGGAGCGCGAAGCTGCCCACGAGACCTACCACGCGGCGCTGCGGAAGTTCGAGGAGGAGCACGGCGAGCTCATCAGCGCCTACTGGTGCGCGGACTTCGAGAGCGCCGTCGCGCTGACCGCCGGCAGGCCGAACAACAGCAGGCTGCGGCGGCTGTTGTCGGTGTCGCCGAAGTTCCATCGCGTCAGCGACTGGGCCACGAAGGCCGATCCGGAGATCGCCCGCCTGCTGCACAAGTGCGACGAGCTCGCGATCCGCTCGGCGGAGGTCCTGCGCGGCCGCAGCCGGCGGATCTGCATCCAGCTCGTCATGACGTCGGCGTGTCACCTGCTCAGCCTCGTCGATGCGAAGGACAAGCGGCCGACCGCGGAGGCACATCGCGCGTCGATCGCCGCGGAAAAGCGCGAGCTGGCGGCCGTCGCGCGCGACTACCGCGAGGCCGCCAACGGCGACGCGCAGCTCATCTACTTCGGCGGCATGGGACTCGGCTGTGCGCTGCTCGCGCTGATGTACGTGTTTGTCGGTCCCGGCGTCCTGGCGCTCGAAGGCGTCGAGCACAAGACGATCATCGGCTGCCTCGTCGCGGGCGGCGTCGGCGCGGTCGTCAGCGTCATCGCACGCGTCAACAGCGGCTCGTTCGACCTCGACGCGGACGTCGCGCGCGGCTACACGATCTTCCTCGGCGCGCTGAGACCGGTGATCGGCTCGATCTTCGGATTACTGACGTACTTCGCCGTCACCAGCGGCTTCGTCGAGATCTTCAAGGTCCCCGCCGAGGAGGAGGATCTCAAGCGCTTCTACTTCCTCTGCGTGATCGCGTTCGCGGCCGGATTCAGCGAGCGCTGGGCTCAGGACACGCTGACCGGAAGGCTGACCGGCGACAGCGCCGGCGCACCCGAGTCGGCCCCCAAGCCGGTGCCCAAGCGCGTGCCGCCGGTGCCGGACAAGGCGACGGCCGACGCCGCGGCCGAAGCTGCGCTTGACTAGCGGTGTGCCGACCGAACAGCTGACGATCAGCGACGCCCGCGACCAGTGGTCGCCCGAGGGCGTGTACCTCAACACCGCAAGCTACGGCCTGCCGCCGCGCGACGGCTTCGACGCCCTGCAGCAGGCGCTGGCCGACTGGCGCACCGGCCGCACGAGCTGGGAGCACTGGGGCGAGAGCAGCGAGGGGGCGCGGCGCGCGTTCGCGCAGATGGTCGGCGTGGGACCCGAGCGCGTCGCGATCGGCGCGACCGTCTCGGCCTTCGCCGGACTCGCCGCCGCGTGCCTGCCCGCGGGCACGCGCGTGATCGTCCCCGACGTCGAGTTCACCTCCACGCTGTTTCCGTTCCTCGTCCAGGAGGAACGCGGCATCACGGTCACGACGGTCCCGCCGGCGCAGCTCGCCGAGGCGATCGACACGCGCACCGACGTCGTCGCGTTCAGCGCCGTGCAGATGAGCACCGGTGAGGTCGCCGACCTCGACGCGATCGCCGCCGCCGCCGAGCACCACGGCGCGCTGACGCTGGTCGACGCGACCCAGGCCTGCGGGTGGCTGCCGTTAGACGCGAGCCGCTTCGGCGCCGTCGTCTGCAGCGCCTACAAGTGGCTGCTGTCGCCGCGCGGGACGGCGTTCATGGCCGTCGGCGACGCGTGGCTGGAGCGGATCGTCCCGCACAGCGCCGGCTGGTACGCGGGCGCCGACGTGCACGACAGCTACTTCGGCCCGCCGCTGCGCCTGGCGACCGACGCGCGCCGGCTGGACACGTCGCCGGCGTGGTTCTCCTGGGTCGGCACGCAGCCGGCGCTCGAGTTACTCAACCGCATCGGCGTCGACGCCGTATACGCCCACGATGTCGCTCTCGCCAACCGCTTTCGCGCCGGGCTCGGCATGGCGCCGTCCGACAGCGCGATCGTCTCGGCCGACCTCCCCGGCGGTGCCGAGCGGCTCGAGCGCGCGGGCATCGTCGCCGCGCTGCGCGGCGGCCGGCTGCGCGCCTCGTGGCACGTCTACAACACCGACGCCGACGTCGATGCGGCGCTCGACGCGCTCGCCGGGTGAGAGGCGCGTAACGAGCGCCGTCCGGACAGGACCGGCGCCCAGATGATTCCGACACGCGACCGCGGGTACCCTGACCGGCTCATGGCGACCGTCCAGGCCACGAGCTTCGCCGAGGCGCTGCAGGACGTACGGGAGCGGACGCTCGCCCTCGTCGCGCCGTTCTCGCACGCCGAGCTCGAGCGCGTGCAGCATCCCCTCATGAGTCCGCTGGACTGGGATCTCGGCCACATCGCCGCCTACGAAGACCTGTGGCTCGTGCACCGTCACGGCGGCGAGCCGCTGCTGCGCGGCGATCTCGCCGACCTCTACGACGCCTTCGAGACGCCCCGCGCCACGCGCGGTGACATCCCCTTCCTGCGCGGCGACGACGTCTTGGACTATCTCGCGGCGGTACGCGAGCGCTCGCTAGAGGTGCTCGACCGCGCCGGCCCCGGCGACGGCACGCTGTTCGAGATGGTCGTCCGCCACGAGGCGCAGCACAACGAGACGATGCGCCAGACGCTCTTTCTCGGCGGCCTGCGCGGCGGTCGCCCGGTGCCGTTGCGCGCGCGCACGCCCGCCTGCGGAGACGACTGGATCGAGCTTCCCGCGGGCCCGTTCGAGATGGGCGCCGGAAACGAGGGCTTCGCGTTCGACAATGAGCGCCCGCGTCATGAGGTCGACGTGCCCGCCGTTGCGATCGCGCGCCGGCCGGTGACCAACGCGACGTGGATGCACTTCGTCGAAGGCGGTGGCTACGAGCGCCGCGAGTGGTGGTCGGCCGAGGGCTGGGCGTGGAAGGAGGAGTACGACATCACGCACCCCGAAGGCTGGACGGCGGGCCGGACACCCAACGACGACCGACCCGTTCTGCACGTCTCCTGGTTCGAGGCCGACGCCTTCGCCCGAGCGCAAGGGGCGCGGCTCCCCACCGAAGCGGAGTGGGAGAAGGCAGCGACCTGGACCCAGGATCCGATGCAGAACACGGGCCACGTGTGGGAGTGGACGTCGTCGCACTTCGGCGGCTATCCCGGCTTCGTGGCACACCCCTATCGCGAGTACTCCGAGGTGTTCTTCGGCGGCCGTTACCGCGTCCTGCGCGGCGCCTCCTGGGCGACCGCAGAGCGCCTCCGTTCCCGCACCTTCCGCAACTGGGACCTTCCTCAGCGCCGGCAGATCTTCGCCGGCGTGCGACTCGCAAAGGACGTGACGTGATGGAGCCGCGCACCCTCGGGCAGGGCACCGTCGAGGTGCGCAGCTACCTCGGACCGGGCGACGAGCGCACGCTCGCCGACGACGTCCTCGACGGGCTGACCCGCCCGCTCAAGGAGCTTCCCCCGAAGCATTTCTACGACGCCCGCGGGTCGGAGCTGTTCGACGCCATCTGCGAGCTGCCCGAGTACTACCAGACACGCACGGAGCGGCTGATCCTCGAGACGCACGCCGACGACATCGTCGAGCGCAGCGAGGCCGGCGAGCTCGTCGAGCTCGGGTCGGGCTCGGCGACGAAGACGCGCGTGCTGCTCGACGCGATGCAGTCCGCGGGTCGCCTCGAGCGCTACGTCCCCGTCGACGTCAGCGCGACGACCGTGCACGCGTGCGCCGAGACGCTCGTGCGGGAGTACCCGGGGATGTCCGTGCACGGCGTCGTCGGCGACTTCGAGCGTCACCTGTCGCACCTGCCCGAGCCGGCCGGCCCGCGCCTGGTCGCGTTTCTCGGCGGCACGCTCGGCAACTTCCCGCCCGGCAGCCGGCGCCGCTTCCTGCGCGGGCTGCGCAACGTGCTGGGCGACGACGGCTACCTGCTGCTCGGCACCGACCTCGTCAAGGATCCGCGCGTCATCGAAGCCGCCTACGACGACAGCGCCGGCGTCACCGCGCAGTTCAACCTCAACGTCCTGCACGTGCTCAACCGCGAGCTCGACGCGAACTTCGACGTCGAAGCGTTCGAGCACGTCGCGTTCTTCGATCGCCAGCGGGAATGGATCGAGATGCGCCTGCGCGCGACCGACGTGCAGCACGTGCGCATCGCCAAGCTCGACCTCGACATCGACTTCACGGCGCGCGAGGAGCTGCGCACGGAGATCAGCGCGAAGTTCACCCCCGAGCGCCTGCGCAGCGACCTGGAGGCCGCCGGCCTCGAGCTCGTCGAGTTCTACACCGACCCGGACAAGCTGTTCGCGGTGTCGCTGTCACGCCGCGCCTGAGCGGCGTCACGCGATCGCCGCACGCATGGCGATCAACGCCTGCACCCGCTCGCAGTCCCTCGCGACGCGGTCGCGCCGATCGACGATCGCGAGGGCACGGGACCCCGGCCGCAACGCACCACGTCGTCAGCCGCTTGCCCGCGGTCGACTGTCGCGCGACTTGATCCGTGCTGCCCGCTGGACCGCGCCGGATACTCCGGCCGGTCTGGCGGCAGCTTCCCGGCGTCGGTCGATCCGGCCCGGCGCTTCGCAGTTCGTGAGGAGCTGCCGGCCGGTCGGCCTCCTGGAACATCGGCGGGGGTGAATCCCAGGCGCGACGGCGTCTGCTCGTGGACGCCGAGCTCGCCCATGCGCTTTCAGATCGCGGGGTTGGCGCGTACCTGCAGATGGAGAAGCTGCTCCTACCACGCCTTGCTCTCGTCGCCCATCGCGGCGAACGCTACCCGCGGCGTGGAGTTACTGGTTGGGAATCTCGTACTTCGAGCGCTTGCGTCCCGGGTTGAGCTGCGGGACGACGAGCGGCCTCATCTTGCGAAACAGCACCGCGGCGCCGTCCGCGAGCGTGACCTCGGAGTCCAGCTCGCCGGCCTGCTCGCCGTCGATCAGCAGCACGAGGTTGCCGGCCACGTATGCGTCATGCGCGATCTGCAACATGACGTCGCCCTCGACGGGCTTGCCCTCGCGCTTGCGGGCGTGCCAGCCGTTGAGCTCTGAGGTGACCGACGGCGCCGCGGTGATCAGCCCGCGAAACTGGCGGCCGCGGTCGAGCTCGGCGTTGTGCTGCGCCGTCTCCGTCGCAACACGCGCGGCGATCAGCTCGCGCACGGTCATCGAGGTGGCATCGAGCGCCAGGCCCAGTTCCATCAGCCACTCGCCGTCGCCCATCTCGTCGCGGCACTTCACCGTCACTGCAGCCATGAGATCTGTACCCCTTGATCGCCTGCGAGCGGAAGATGTTCGCGCCTTCGCGCGCGACGCGCTGCGTGGCGCCGCGCAACTCGTGCGACGGGCCGGGCTCAGCCTAAAACAGGCCGGGCCGGCCAGCGGCAGGGTCAGCCAGGCCGGCGGTGGGCGGCGGCCAGCCGTTCGCCCGTGGATCCGGCCGGCCGCGTCGAGTCGGGTCGAGTCCACGGCGGTGTGCCGACAGCACCGGCAGCACGTCAGGCCGCGCGACAGCGCCGCGGCGACCATCGCGATGGCCACCGATCGGACGCGACGGCGCTCGTCCACGATCCTCCTCCCTGCGAACACGCGGCCGCGGAACCACTCATCTAGATTGCGCGCCATGGAGATCGAAGGCAGCGGGGCGCTTGTCGTCGGTGGGGCGTCGGGTCTCGGCGAGGCCACCGCCCGGGCGCTGCACGGACACGGCGCGCACGTCGTGATCGCCGACGTCGACGTGGCGCGCGGCGAGGCGCTGGGGGCGTCGCTCGGCGAGCGGGCGATTTTCGTGGCGGGCGACGTCACGGAGGCGGACGGGCTGCAGCCCGCGGTCGCTGCGGCGACAGCCCTCCCCGGTGGCCTGCGCATCTTGGTCTGCTGCGCCGGCATCGGCCACGCCGAGCGGCTGGCGCGCAGCCGCGGCCCGCACCACGCCGGCTCGTTCGAGCGCGTGATGGCCATCAACGTCAGCGGCACCTTCAACGCGCTGCGGCTGGCGAGCATGGCGATGCTCGCCAACGAGCCCACCGGCACCGACGGCGAGCGCGGCGTGTGCGTCAACACCGCTTCGATCGCGGCGTTCGACGGCCAGGTCGGTCAGGTCGCCTACGCGGCCTCCAAGGGCGCTGTCGCCGCGATGACGCTGCCGGCCGCGCGCGAGCTCGCCGCCGCCGGCATCCGAGTCTGCGCGATCGCGCCGGGCCTGTTCGACACACCGCTGCTGGCGGCGCTGCCGGCCGAAGCGCGCGCGCAGCTCGCCGCCTCGATCCCGTTCCCGCCGCGCCTCGGGCTGCCCGGCGAGTTCGCCCGCCTGGCGTGCGAGATCATCCGCAACACGATGCTCAACGGCGAGGTCATCCGGCTCGACGGAGCGCTGCGCATGGCGCCGCGCTGACAACCGCGCGCGACGAGCTCGGCGCGACCTGCCGCGAGCCTGGCGTCAGCTCAGGCGCTCCACCAGCATCGCCTGGCCCATGCCGCCCGCGACGCACATCGACTCGATGCCGTAGCGGCCGTCCTTCGCGTCCAGGCCGTTGAGCAGCGTCGTCATGATCCGCGCGCCCGTCATGCCGAACGGGTGGCCGAGCGCGATCGCGCCGCCGAACGGGTTGAGCTGCTCCTCGGTGATGCCGAGCTCGCGCATGCAGGGCACGATCTGCGCGGCGAACGCCTCGTTGATCTCGACGACGTCGACGTCGGAGATCTTCAGGCCGGTCTGGGCGAGCAGCGCCCGGATCGCGGGGATCGGGCCGACGCCCATGACCTCCGGCCGGATGGCGGCGACCGTCGATGCGACGATCCGCGCGCGCGGCTTGAGGCCGAGCTCGGCGGCGCGCACCTCGGACATCACGAGCACCGCGGCGGCGCCGTCGTTCAGCGGGCAGGCGTTGCCGGCGGTGACCGTGCCGTCCTCCCTGAAGACGGGGTTCAGCGCGGCGAGCTTCTCGATCGACGTGCCCGGCCGGGGACCGTCGTCCTTGCGGTACTCGCCGCCGCCGTCGGGCAACTGCACCGGCACGATCTCGCGGTCGAAGTGTCCGGAGGCCTGCGCGGCGACCGCGCGCTGCTGGGAGATCAGCGCCCACTCGTCCTGCGCCTCGCGCGTGACGTCGTACTGGTCGGCGACGTTCTCGGCCGTCATCCCCATCGGGATGTAGACGTCGTACAGCGAGCCCTCGGAGCCGTTGAGCAGCGGGTGCTTGGCTTCCTCGGCGATCGCCGCGCCGAGCCCGGCGCGCGAGACCGCCTCGACGCCGGCAGCGATGTACTGGTCGCCCTCGCCGGCCTTGATCGCGTGGAAGGCCATGCGCAGCGTCTGCAGCGACGACGCGCAGAAGCGGTTCACGGTGCAGGCGGGGACGCTCTCATCGAAGCCGGCGAGCAGCGTCGCGTTGCGGCCGACGTTGTAGCCCTGCTCGCCGATTCCCGAGGCGGAGCCCATCATCACGTCGGCGGTCTGGTCGAAGTCGACCCCGGGGTTGCGCTCGCGCAGCGCGCGCAGTGGGGTCGCGGCGAGCTCGTCGGCGCGGACGCCGACGAGCGAGCCCTTGAAGGCGCGTCCGATCGGGGTGCGGACGGCGTCGACGATCACGGCTTCGGGCATGGGGTGCTCCTTCGCGGTTGTGCCTCCGGCGGTCGCACTCCACGGAGACGTGTTGCACGCCGGCGTCGCACTCGCCGGGCCGGGAACTCGACTGTAACAGAGCCGACTGACCAGTCAGTCAGGCCTGCTCATCATCCGGCCACCAGCGCCTGATCGCGCCACCCGGACCGGCCGGGGTGCCGATGGGCGGCTTGATGCCCCTTCTTCGACGCCTGTCCTGCGCCACGGCGCTGTCCGCAGCCACGCTCGCCGTGGTGGTCGCGCCCGCGAGTGCCCTCACGCTCCCCAGCCTGCCCCTGATCGAGGGGCTGCCGGCGATCTCGAACATCGTCTCTGTGCCCGGCCTGCCCGCGGCGCCACCCGCCGTCACCCGGCTTCCGACCGGCCCGCTGCCGTCGCTGCTCGGCCTGCCGGGCTATGACCGCCTGGTCGTCCGCTCCGCCCGCGGCGGCGCGCTGCTCGGCCTCGAGGGTCCCGACCGGCTGATCGGCGGACCCGGGCCCGACCGTCTCGACGGCGGCACCGGCCCCGACGTCCTGTTCGGCAACGACGGCGACGACCTGCTCGAGGGCGGGTCCGGCGGCGAGCGAATGTTCGGCGGCAACGGCAACGACCACCTCTTCGCCGGCTTCGGCTCCGACGTCCTCGACGGTGGCCCGGGCAACGACGTGCTCGCCGGCGAGGCGTCGCCCGACGTGCTGCGCGCGGGCGACGGCGACGACCTCGTCCACGGTGGCGGGGGCGGCGACACGATCGACTCCGGCGCGGGCGACGACGTCGTCTACGCCGACTCCGGCCCGGACCGGATCGTCGCCGGCGACGGCAACGACAACGACACCGTCTACGTCAACAACGGCACGGCCGTCGACACCGTCGACTGCGGCCTCGGCTACGACGCGATCGTCATCAACCCCTACGACATGCCGGGCGGCGTCTCGAACGCGCAAGCACTGCGCCGCAGCAAGATCCGCGACTGCGAGCACGTGATCGACGCCGAGCCCGTGATCGACCCGAGCTTCGGCATGCGACTGCTGCTGGGAGACCGCGGCGGATCGACCGACGGCAGCCCGCGCAACGACAACCTGCTCGGCGGTCGCGGCTCCGACCGGATCTCCGGCGGCGACGGCGACGACGTCATCTGGGCCGACCGCCACCTGCCCGAGGGCGGCCACGGCGCCGCCGACGTGCTCGACGGCGGCGGCGGGCGCGACACGATCTACGGCGGCCGCGGCTTCAACACCATCCATGGCGGCCTCGGCGACGACTTCCTGCAGGGCGGCGCCTTTCGCAACATCATCCGCGGCGGCGCCGGCGACGACGAGATCCGCCTGCGCGGCAAAGGCCGCAACGGCATCTACGCCGGGCCGGGCAACGACATCGTCCACGCGCTCACGAACGGCCGCGGCCAGATCGACTGCGGCCGCGGCTGGGACACGGTCTTCACCGGGCGCAAGCGCCCGAAGCTGCGCGGATGCGAGAACGTCGTAAACCGCTACGAGACCAAACGCCGCGGCACCAGCCGCTGACAGCGTCCGCGGATCGACCATCTCCGGCGCCGAACGAGCCGCCTACGCGAGGCGCTTGCCGAGCAGGGCGGCGTGCGCGGCGATGCCCTCCGCATAGGACGCGAAGTCCGCCGCATACAGCGACTGCGGGCCGTCGCAGCGCGCGTGCTCGGGATCCTGGTGGACCTCGAC
>Ga0136633_1003083_pt1 | contig 11100 bp, 8 predicted proteins | sample AntDrymeUQ832206_2_FD_105494 | JGI IMG/M metagenome (GOLD analysis project Ga0136633, IMG submission 105494) | Polar desert sand microbial communities from Dry Valleys, Antarctica - metaG UQ83 (22.06) | ecosystem: Environmental > Terrestrial > Soil > Desert | place: Antarctica: Dry Valley...
CGTTCGGCACCGGCGCCGTGAAGATCACGCCCGCGCACGACCCCGACGATTACGCGCTGGCCAGGCGGCACAACCTGCCTGCCGTCACCGTGCTGGACGACCAGGCGCGAATCAACGCCGAGGTCGGCGACTTCTTCGGCCGCGACCGCTACGAGGCGCGCGAGGCAATCCTGGACCAGCTGCGCGACAAGGGTGACCTCGAGGCGGAGCGGCCGCACCAGATGGTGATCGGCCACTGTGAGCGCTGCGGCACCGTGGTCGAGCCGCGGCTATCGGTGCAGTGGTTCATCAGGGTCAAGCCGCTGGCGGAGCGCGCCCTCGCATCGGTCCGTGAAGGGCGGACGAGGATCATGCCGTCGCACTTCGAGAAGGTGTACGCACATTGGCTGGAGAACATCCATGACTGGGCGGTGGGTCGCCAGCTGTGGTGGGGGCATCGCATCCCGGCCTGGTTCTGCCCGGATGGCCATGTCACGGTGACCAATCTCGAGGCCGGCCCGGACGCCTGCGCCGACTGCGGCCGGCCGGCGACGGAACTGACCCAGGAGACCGACATCTTCGACACGTGGTTCAGCGCCGGGCTGTGGCCGTTCAGTACGCTCGGCTGGCCGGATTCCACGCCTGACATGGCGCGCTTCTACCCGACGTCGGTGATGGAGACCGGCTACGACATCCTCTTCTTCTGGGTTGCCCGCATGATGATGCTCGGCCTCTTCTGCACCGAGACCGAGCCATTCCACACGGTGTACCTGCACGGAATGATCCGTGCCGCCGGTGGCGTGAAGATGAGTAAGACCAAGGGCAACAGCGTCGATCCGCTCGGCATGGTCGAAGAGATCGGGGCCGATGCGCTGCGCTTTGCCATGGTCAGCGGCTCGGCTCCCGGGAGCGACCAGCGCCTGACCCAGGCCAAGCTCGATGGCGGGCGCAACTTCACCAACAAGCTGTGGAACGCCGCTCGCTTTGTCCTCGGCAGCCGGCCGGAGCTTGCGCCGGCGCCGGGGGAGGAATCCCTGGCGGTGCGCTGGATTCGCTCGCGCCTGGCCGATGCGACCGAGCGCGCCACGCGGCAGCTTGACGCGCTGGATCTCGGCGGCTATGCCGCGACGGTCCATGACGTCGCGTGGGGCGACTACTGCGCCTGGTTCCTGGAGATGGCGAAGGTCGACCTGCGACGGGACGACGCCACCGATGCCGAACGTGCCACGACGTGGTCGGCCGCGGCGGATGGGCTCGGGACCATCCTGCGCCTGCTGCATCCGCTCATGCCGTTCGTGACCGAGGAGATCTGGCAGGCGTTGAGCGCTGCGGCGCCGTCGGTGGTCAGCGGTGAGCCACTGCTCATCCGCGCCGCATGGCCCGCCGCTGCCCCGCGCGATGCCAACGCGGAGTCTGCCTTCGATGACCTCGCCACGCTCATCCGCGGGGTTCGCAACCTGCGCACCGAGGCGGGAACACCGGCCGGCGCCTGGGTCCCGCTCACCGTCGCCCCGACGGGTCCGGAGGCGACCGCGGCCCTCGATTCGGGCTCGGCATATCTCCAGGCCCTGGCCCGCGTGCGACCGATCGAGGTCCGCGGCGACGCGGACAGACCGCACCTGGTCGCGGCCAGTCCGCTCGGGGCAGCGTGGCTGGCTGTGGATACGGCTGCCGACACAGCCGTGGCCGACAGGATGCGATCGCACGTTGCCGACCTGGAGCTCAACATCGAGCGGCTGCGCGGCCTCCTCGCGAACGAGGCATTCGTCGCCCGCGCCCCCGCCGCGGTCGTGGAACGCGAGCGCGAGCGCTTGGCCGAGCTCGAACAGCAGGTTCGACAGCTGGCCTGAGGCCGAACATGAGCGGCCAGGACAAGGCAGGTCGTGCCCAGGCGCGATTAGACCAGCTCCCTATCTTGTCCCGCTGCGCCACTGGGTTGTCCGGCTCCGGCAGCGCCTCCGCACCGGCGCAATGTCCACCCTGGCGCACATTGCGCATGTCGCACACCTCGGTGCGGAACAATGTGCGCCTGGCAGCACATTGCGTGGCGGATGAGCCTCGCGTGGCTGTCATTCACGCTCAAGTGGGACCGATGCAGCCCGCATCCAGCGTGCAAGGTGCACGCACGCGCACATTGTTCCAGGTGCGTCGTTCCGTGCGTCGGTGCAGCGGCACGCGGGAGCGGCGAGCCTGACGCGCGGATGCCTGCCGCGGTTGCGCTGAGTGCACCTAACCACCAACCTGCGCCTCGGCGCGGCCAAGAGTTGCACCATCCAGCAACTTCTGATCGTAAAGGCGGCCCACGCGTGCCGCGCTTCGTAGATCGGTGCGCTGAGTGCAACCGCAGAGCGTGGCGCTGGGCTAGGCGATCGGTCCAATCGGTCTACTCTGGCCCGGGGGGCGGCAGAGGCAGCGCCGGGCCCTGACGCACTGACGCAGCGATACGTCGGTGCGGTTCGGGCGGGGAGCGGGGCTCGATGGTCGAACGGAAGTCGAACGGAAAGAGGGATGCGCCGATCGGGCCATGGCGGTCCATCGGGGATGGGCTGGTAGAATCGCCGCGCCGCCGGCAGAAAGGGGCCTTCGCGAACCAATGTCGTTTCTCAGGCGCAAGAAGCAGCAGGCTCCAACGCCCCCGCCACCGACTCCCGTGCAGGAGGAGGTCAAGGCCCAGGAGTACGGGCTGCGGATCTCGCTCGTCGCTCGCAGCAGTGATGGCCTGCGACTCCAGGCCGCTCCGGCCGTGGCCGCCGCCATCCCGGGCATCGTCGAGCCGCTGAGTCAGACGTCCGTGGAGATCATCGAGCCGCTTCCGATGGAATACTCCGACGCTTCGCCCGCCATCGAGCGCTTCAACGAAGTTCAGCAGTGGGTGCTCGCGCGACGCGAGGTGAGTCCCATCGGTCGGCACGGACTCTACGTGCTCGAGATGACCGATGCGCTGGACATGACAGTCGATACCTTCTCCTGCGGACTCCTCCACGGAGAGATCGACACCAGCGGCTATCCCGACTACAACGCCATCGTCGGCGGACTGGCCTCCCACTGGGACGAGCTGTCCGGCGAGCTCATCGTGCGGGCGGTCGTCGGCTGGGGCGGCAAGGGTCTGCGAGGCGACACGGAGCGTATCGGTCAGAAGCTCCTGAGCTCCCTGTACCAGCAGGTGGTGGCATCCGGCTACAGCCTGGGGGAGGCGGAGCAGGCCCGGCTGCCGTCCATCGGAGGCAGATCCGGCCTGAACTGTGCGCACTGCGGCTACGAGGCCGGCAGCGCCAGCGCCTTCTACTGTCCCAAGTGCGGCATGAGGATGTCACGCGGGGCGTGAACCGGACGCGAGAGTACTTTCGGGGTAGGCCCCACGCGGCAGCCAGTCCCATTGCCGGCGATGGACTTCGGTCCGACGATGTCGATCAACGTCACCGGACTCCCCACAATCCATCGTTAAGGAAGGGCAATGCAGCGACCCATCATCCTGCTTGCCGTTGGCAACGATGCCGACGAGCATGTCGAGGCACTGCGGCGAGCCGGGTTCGATCCGGTCCTCATTGACCCTGATCACCCAGCAGAAGCTCCCGACGGCGACCTTGCCGTGCTTGACTGCGACCTGGAGCCGGCCGCGGTCCAGGCGCTGTACGAGCGCCTGCATGGCAAGGAGTCGACGCCCACGCTGCTCCTGGTCGGAGACACGTCAGAACTGCCACAGGGCATGGGGGCCAGCGGGGACGAGGTCGCCCTCAAGCCTCTCCCGGCTGAAGCGCTGGTCTATCGGCTTCAGGCCCTCCTCATTCGGAGCGGACGGCAGCTGCCGAGCGAGTCAGGCGCGTGGGCCTCGGACGAGTCGCTGAGCAGCGCTCCCATTGCCGGCGAGGGCCACGTTGTCAGCATCTTCGCGCCCAAAGGTGGGGTCGGAAAGACGACGGTGGCAGTCAACATGGCAGTCGCCCTGCGCCAGCAGACCCGCGCTGAGGTTGTCCTGTTCGATGCCGACGTCGGCGTCGGAAATGTCACGGCCGTGCTTGACGTCCCGTACCGGATGGGCCTGGCCGACCTGGCCGACAGCCCCCCGGAGGAATGGAGCGATGCCGCGTTCGAGCAGGCGGTCACCATCCATGCCGAGAGCGGTGTGAAGGTGCTGACCTGGGGCTCCGACCCGGCACAGTCCGAGCGCGTTTCGGTTGACCTCCTGCTCGCCGCCCTGCGCTGGGCACGCAACCATCACTCCTATGTCATCATCGATAACCACCCCGGATACGACGACCGCACCATGGCCATGCTGACGGTCTCCAGCGAGATCTTCCTGGTCGTGACGCCCGAGATCGGCGCGATTCACAACAGCTCCCAGTTCCTGGAGCTGGCCCGCCAGCTCGGGCTCGGGAACGTCGTCAAGATCATCGTCAACCGCGCCAACCACGGCATTCGCCTGGAGGACATGACGACGTCGCTTGGCCTGCCGATATCGGCCACCATCGTCAGCGATGGCCACAAGGCGGTGATCGCCTCGAACGAGGGTGTTCCGCTGGTGACCAAGTTTCCGCGCGAGAAGATCTCCGACGACCTGCATGGTGTCGCGCGGCTCATTTCGCAGCCGATGGGCGCCGCCTCTGCGCCCGAAGGGCATGCCGCGCGGAAGAAGTGGCCGCGGTTCGGGACGCGTACCTCCCAAGCCTGACCTTGCCGGTCGCGTTGCGCCTCCGGTCCTGCTGGGCCATGATGCCCCGGCCGTGCCGACCTACGACTACCAGTGCCGCTCCTGCGGCTCCGTGACCGAAGTGATCCACTCGATGCTCGAGGATGGTCCTTCCGTCTGCGAGCGCTGCGGCGGCGTGCTGCGCAGGGTGCTCTTCCCGGCCGGCATCATCTTCAAGGGCTCGGGCTTCTATCGCAACGATTCACGCAACGGCGACCGCGCGCGGTCCGCCGACGGTGGCTCGAGCCAGAGCACCGATGCGGACAAGAGCGCCACACCGAGCGGCTCGAGCTCGAAGGCACCGGCGAAGGCCGCTGAGCCCAAGGCCTCGACGGCCAGTGAGGCGGAGGCGCCAACCGGCTGAGGCGCCATCTGCTCATTGCGTCGAGCGGCCGCCCGGCCCGTCCACTGTATCGGCCATTTTTCGCGCGAGCGCCGATGCAGGCGTGCCTTGTCCAGTAGAGCAGACACCGGGCAGCACGAGTTACGCCGGGCGGCGGCCCTCACGCTGCCCGGTGTTCCGTGCAGGGGACAAGCCGCGCCCAAGCGTCCGCTCCGGCGCGATCTGTCCCATGCAGCGGCCACGCACCTGTCCTAGCGTGGATTCACCTTGGGGCGCGAGCGAGCCGGCATCGGCGCATCACGGCCCGAGCGAAGGCGCTCCGTGGTCACTCAGGCGGACTGGGCCTGCCGGGTGCCGCAGCGGCGGCAGAAGCGAGCGTTGGCCGATAGTGACAGCCCGCACTCGCCGCAGTTCTGGACGCCGACATTGCCCGCTGCGCTTGCCACCTCGCGGGCCGATGCCTCCCAGAACGTCGCGCCGTGGGCAGCCGCTCGCACCGAGAGCTCTCCCTGGCCAGCCGCGGCGCCGCGCGATCGGTAGGGAACAACGGCTGGCCGGGTCGGCTGCACCGGTCCCTCTCCGGGATCGCCCAGACCCAGGAGATCGAGTTGTGCGCGGCGCGCGGCGACCCCCGGACCATCGGCCTCCGCGGCCGTCTCCTCCGACTCACGAGGAGCGACGGCTGGACGCTGCGGGAAGCGCAGGATCGTGTCACCGATGGGCGCCATCCGTCGCGGTGCGATGGGCTCGGGCTCGACCACTTCCGCGGCCACCGGCTCGGGTTCCACCGCTTCCGCGATGATGGGCTCCGGTTCGATCTCCTCGGCCACCACCGCCTCAGGCTCGAGGTCGTAGGCAGCGTCCTCATCCCAGGACACGACCCGCAGTAGGGGCCGCGCCAGCTCGGGTTCGGCCTCGGCCACCACCGACTCCGGCTCCGGCTCGGGCTCGGCCTCGGCCACCACCGACTCCGGCTCGGGCTCGGGCTCCGCCTCGGCCACCATCGGCTCCGGCTCGGCCTCGACCGGCGAGTCGTAGACGAAACCGTCGGATGCCTTCACCGGCTCGTCATCGCCCGTTCGCTCCGTCTCGTAGACGAAGCCGTCGGCGACCTGCCAGGGCTCGGGCGGGTGGCCATTGGTTGCGGCGCCGATGAGGTCTGAGGTGGGCCAAGTCTCCAGGCCGATCGGGTCACCGTTCTCGAGCGCGTAGGTTGGGACGGTGGGTTCGGCAATCGCGTCGACCGTCCCGGCCAGCGAGGCCGCCAGGCGCTCGGCGAGATCGTCGGTGCCGGGAATCGGGACGCAGCTTCGACATCGACCGGCGTCGTCGTTCCAGCAGTTGACGCACGTGTACTGGCGGCAGTCGATGCAGAAGTTGAACGACTCGTGGAACGCCTCGAGCTGCGCCGAGGCGAGCTGGCCCTCCTCGGAGCGCATGGAGTCGCCGATGGCGTCGCTGAGCGCGTCCTGGCTCATGACGTAGTTCTTCAGACCGCCGATCAGCCCCCGCGTTTTGCGCAGGGGGTTCAGGCGGGTCGGCGCCTTGAACTCGTAGCGCGTCCCGCATCGTTCGCAGAACGATTCGGTAAGGGTCTCTGTCAAGCGGTTTCGCCTCCCCCGATCACGGTGGCTGCGATCAGGGTCCCGAAGTATAGCGATGAGGTCCAGTCCGACCCAATCGGCGCTTTGGTACCCCGCGGACGGCCGTTCGTACCCCGCGTGCTAGGATCGGCCGCGATGGGCATCCTGTCGCGTGTCGAGGCATTCCTCGAGCGTTTTCTCGAAGCGCCGGCCGGCCGGCTGGGTGCCTCGATCCAGCCGGTGAGCCTCGCCAAGCGGATCGAGCGCGCGATGGACACGAACAAGACCTACGCCGACGTGGGCGTGATCGTGCCGAACCAGTACGACCTCTACCTCCACCCGTCCGACTTCGAGGCCTTCGCCTCCTACCGGGGCTCCCTCGAGGACGATCTGTCCCATGGCGTGCTGGCGCGAGCCCGGCACGAGCGCTACACGCTCGTCGCCCGGCCCCGGGTGCAGATCGTGGCCGACGGCGAAACGCGTCGCGGAGAGATCCGAGTGGCCGCCAACGTGGTGGATGAGCGCGGCGACCGGGTTCGAGAGGCGCAGCCGATGCCCCCCAGTACCGACACCATGATCTTCGACCGGCCCGCGGGCGGCGACGCCCCCGACTCCGCCAGGCGGGCGTACCTGCTGGTCAGCACGCGAGGCAGCCGGCCGGTCCAGTTCGACCTCGGCGGCCCGCTCATCGGAGTCGGGCGCGCCAGCGACAACGACGTGATCCTCGATGATCCGATGGTCAGCCGCCACCATTGCCAGCTGAGGCTGCAGCACGGCGCGTACGGCTTCGCCGATCTCGGCAGCCGGAACGGCTCGACCGTCAACGGCCAACCGGTGAGCCAGATCGCGCTTGGACCGGGGGATGTGATCAACGTCGGCGACACCGAGATCGAGTTCCAGGTTCGCTCGTGACCGGCGACATCCTGCGGATCCTGCTCCTCGTCCTGCAGTTGGGCTTCGTCGCCCTGCTCTACCTGGTCCTGATGCGCTTCGCGGGCTCGCTGCTCAAGGACCTGCGCAGTGCCGAACAGGCGCAGCTCGCCTCTCGATCCGGAATCGGACGCCTATCGGTGCTCGAATCACCCGCGGACGAGCCGCCGTCGGGCACCACCATCGCCCTCGGACCCATCAATTCCATCGGTCGCAACGTGAACAACACCATCTACGTCGAGGACGACTTCGTGAGCACGAACCACGCGATGCTCACCTTCCGCGGCCGAAGCTGGTTCGTCGAGGACCAGGGCAGCACGAACGGCACGTACGTGAACGGCCACCGCATCGATCGGCCGGTGGCGCTGAGCTTCGGCGACGAACTCACCATCGGGCGGGTGCGGATGCGGCTGGATCGGTGACGCGGCGCTGATGCGGATTGCCTGGCGCGGCGCGGAGCTGCGCCTCCTGCTGCCGATTTTCGTGCTCGTCCCGCTGGGCTTCGCGATCACGAACGTCGCGCTGACCGGGGCCTTCGACGGGGGACCTCTCCACTTGGCCATCGGCTACGTCGCGCTGCTGGTCGGCGCGCACCTGCTTCTCGTCGTCCTCGGCCATCGGGGCGATCAGCTCATCCTGCCGGCGGTGGGGGCCATGGGCGGCATCGGCATGATCATGCTGAACCGTCTGCCGCAGGATCTGGCAGGCACCAGCGCCTTCGGCATCGAGCTGGGCATGGCCGCGACGCAACTGCTCTGGTTCGGCGTGGGCATGATCGCCATGCTCGTCATCGCCGTCGGTCTGCGCGACGACGGCATCCTGCGCCACTACAAGTACTCGTGGGCGGCTGCCGGTATCCTGCTGCTGGGCGCGACGCTCCTGCTGGGCTACGAGGTCAACGGCGCGCGCCTCTGGATCGACCTGGGGCCGGTGAGCGTGCAGCCCGGCGAGTTCCTGAAGATCGTGCTCGTCATCTTCATCGCCAGCTACCTGGCCGAGACGAGGACGCTGCTGACCAGCGCGCGCCTCCGCATCGGCTTCTTGAGCATCCCGCCCTTGCCGTACTTCCTGCCGATGCTGGCGTTGTTCGCGGTGGTCATGCTCATCGTGGTGCGCCTGAACGACCTGGGCACCGCCCTCCTCTTCTTCGGCACCTTCCTGACCATGTTGTTCGTGGCGACCGGTCGGCGCAGCTACGTGCTCATCGGTCTCATCCTCTTCGTCGTCGGATTCACCGTGGCCTACCAGTTCTTCGGCCACGTGCAGATTCGGGTGGACATCTGGCTCGACCCATTTGCCGATCCGCTGGGCGCCGGCTTCCAGCCGGTGCGGGCGCTGTACGCGCTCGGCCGGGGCGGCATCTTCGGCGAGGGGCTGGGGCAGGGGCTCGTGACGCTGGGAGGCGGCCTGACCATCCCGTACGTGCACACCGACTTCATCTTCACCGCCGTCGCCGAGGAGCTGGGCCTGCTGGGTGCCTTCGCCCTGCTGGGCTTCGCGGCGGTGCTCGTATTCCGCGGCCTGCGCATCGCGGCGCTGGCGCGGGACGACTTCAGCGGCTTGCTGGCGGTGGGGCTCACGGCCAGCCTGGGCCTCCAGACCCTCATCATCATCGGCGGCAACACGAAGCTCATCCCCCTCACCGGCATCACGCTGCCGTTCGTGAGCTACGGCGGGTCGAGTGTCCTCGCCAGCTTCATCATGATCGGCCTGCTCCTGGCGATCAGCCATAAGAGCGCCATCGGTGCCGATGGGGACGCCGGCTCGTGATCGCCACCAACGTCCGGCGCCTGGGTCTGTACCTGATGCTCAGCTTCGCCATCGTGTCCGGCAGCATCGCCTGGTGGCAGGTCGTGGAGGCGCCGCAGCTGGCCACCCGCGGCGACAACCCGCAGGTCATCGCCGCTCGGCGCAGCCTCCCGCGCGGCACGATCTTTGACGCGTCCGGCCAGGTGCTCGCCAGCTCCGACGTGATCGACGGACTCAGCCGCCGAACGTACACCGATACGGCCTTCACCCACGTGATCGGCTACTCCAGTCTGCGCTTCGGGAGCACCGGCATCGAGCGCAGCTACGAGGACATCCTCGTGGGCCAGACCGATCCGAACCCGATCCGCGAGCTTGTCGGCGACGTTCTCAACCGCCAGCCGGAGCCGCGCGACCTGGTGCTGACCCTCGACCGCCGGCTCCAGGACTTCGCGGCCGCCGAGCTCGGAGGCGATGCCGGGGCGGTCGTGGCGCTTGATCCGGCGACGGGAGCCATCCTGGCCATGGTTTCCACGCCGACCTTTGACGCGACGCCCATCTCGGGCGACCCCGACGTCGCCCAGGAGCCGATGGACGCCCTGCGCAACAACGCGGCCGAGCCGCTGCTGCCGCGTGCCCGGCAGGGGCTGTACGTTCCCGGATCGATCATGAAGGTCTTCACCGCCGCCGCAGCGCTCGACGCGGGCGCCATCACGCCGGACGCGACCTTCCCGGATCAGCCGCGGGAGGAGTCTGAGGGCTTCGTGGTTGACGGGTTCACGATCCGCGAGCACGACCTGGGCGGCATCGCCCCGGCGCTCTGGCCGCTCTCGCCGGCGCTCCAGGTGTCGAGCAACATCTTCTTCGCGCATGTCGGCTTGGCGCTCGGCGCGGAACCGTTCCTGGCCTACGCGCGCCAGTTCGGCTTCTGCGCGCCGATGGAGATCGGTCCGTCGGATCGCGCGCTGGGGGTCGCCGCAAGCTACCTCACCGCGCCGCTCGAGGGCGACTGCGGGCCGTTCACCGGCGACGTCGAGCTCGCCAGTGCCTCCTTCGGCCAGGCCGCCACCCAGGTGACGCCGGTGCAGATGGCGCTGCTGGCGGCCGCGATCGCCGGCGATGGCGTCATGCCGCGTCCCTACGTGGTGCGCGACGTTCGCGCGCATTCCGATGCCGGTACGCCCAGCGAGACGGTGCTCGACACCTTCGGGTCGGGCGGTGGTTCGCGGGTGGTGAGCACGGAGGCGGCGCGCGCGACGCGTATCGCCATGGTCGACGCCGTCAACGGCGAGCTGGGCCGGCTCTTTGCCGGACAGGGGGACATCACGCTGTACGGGATCAGCAACCAGCGCGCGGCCGGCAAGACGGGGACGGCGCAACTGGGCGGCGAGCAGGCACCGCATTCGTGGTTCATCGGATTCGCTCCTGCCCAGGACGAGGCTGTCCCCCAGATCGCGGTTGCGGTGCTGGTCGAGAGCGGAGGATCCGGCTCCGGCCGGGCGGCGCCGATCGCGGGTCGCGTGATGGCCGAGTGGTTGCGCCTGGCGAGTGGGGGCTGACGCGGCGGCCGATGGAGCGGCGGAGGTGCAACCACCGCGCCGATCTATCGACGTTGCGCGTCATGCGCACGCTGCCATGACGCGGTATGCCGACCTATCGGCCCAGGTTGCGCGTGAGCGGCGCATCTGTGCGCCCTTCGTGCGCAACGAGGACAAGCTCCTATCTTGTCAAGCTGCCACGGCCAGTGCCTCGGCACCACGCTGCAGTGCGCGGAACACGACCCGCGCCAGATGACGCTTGAGGCAACGGATGGCCTCGCGTTGGCTCTTGCC
>Ga0136633_1003084_pt1 | contig 11094 bp, 11 predicted proteins | sample AntDrymeUQ832206_2_FD_105494 | JGI IMG/M metagenome (GOLD analysis project Ga0136633, IMG submission 105494) | Polar desert sand microbial communities from Dry Valleys, Antarctica - metaG UQ83 (22.06) | ecosystem: Environmental > Terrestrial > Soil > Desert | place: Antarctica: Dry Valley...
ATCCTCGCCCTGAGGTGTCAGCGCCAGGTCGGTGCGACCGGTGTGCTGCCCGGTGATCGACCACGGCGTCTCGCCGTGCCGCACCAGCCAGAGCTCACCCACGGCCGGTCAGGACTTCCCGGCGTTGCAGCGCTTCTCGACGGCTCCGGGCTGGCTCGATGTCCACGTGTGCAGCCTGGCAGACGCCCGGTTCCGCATACCGTCAAGCGTCATCGAGTGCGAGCGGGCGCAACCTCCGCTCGATGCGCACGGCTCCTCCCGCGGGATCGAGGCAGCGCACATCCCCGACGGCAAAGGACATAATGCAGCGCATTCGTGGGGGACGCTGACGGAGGGGGGCGTGTGGCCGGAACGCTGGAGACCATCGCCTTCCTCTTCACCGACATCGAGGGATCTACCGCGATGCTGCGGGCCCAGCCCGACGCATACGGCCAGATCCTGGCCGAGCACGGGGCGCTCGTGCGTGAGGCGATCTCGGCCTCCGGCGGCACCAAGCGGGGGACGGAGGGTGACTCGTTCTTCTGCACCTTCCCCACGGTCGGCGCCGCGGTGTCCGCGGCGTACCAGGCTCAACAGGCCCTCGCAGGGCACCCGTTCCCGCACGGGGGACCGGTGTGGGTGCGCATGGGCATTCACGTCGGAGCGGCGTCCGACCATGCAGGTGAGCTGGTAGGACTGGCGATCCACTACGCGGCCCGCATCGCCGCAGCCGGTTACGGCGGCCAGATTCTGCTGTCGAGCGCCGCCCAGGCGACGGGACGCGACGAGCTCCCAACCGGCCTGTGGACCGTCGACCTGGGCCGGCACCGCGTCAAGGACTTCCCGGACGCCGAGCACCTCTACCAGCTCGCGGCCGACGACCTTCGCCGTGACTTCCCACCTTTGCGAACGGAGGTCGAGCGCAGCGACAACCTCCCCGTCGCACTGACCTCCTTCGTCGGACGCGAGGCCCAGCTCGTCGACGTCGTCGACCTCGTGGCTGCTCATCGCCTGGTGACGCTGTTCGGTCCGGGCGGGACGGGCAAGACACGCATGGCCATCGAGCTGGCGGGGCGGGTCGGCCGTGATCTCGCCGATGGCGTGCGGTTCGTCGAGCTGGCGGCAGCCGAGGACGAGGAGCACGTCGAGGCCGCAATGGCCGTCGCGCTCGGCGTGCGCCAGGGCAGCTCTGGCACGGTGGCCCCGTCCGCCGACTGGGCTCCGGACCGCACCGTGCGGCAGCGACTTGTCGAAGCGCTCCGCACCCGCCAGATCCTCATCGTCCTCGACAACTGCGAGCACCTCGTCACGGCCTGCGCGGCGTTGGCCACCGAGCTGCTCACGTCCTGTCCCGATGTCACGATCGTGGCGACCAGCCAGCGACAGCTCGGCGTCCGGGGTGAGGTGACGTACCGCGTGCCTTCTTTGTCCGTTCCGCACGAGTCGGCAACCGCCAGCGAGCAGTCGGAGTCCGAGGCCGTCCGGCTCTTCGTGGACCGGGCCTCCAGACGCCGGTCCGGTCTGCACATCGACGAGGCCGGGATGCGCGCGGTGGCGTCGATCTGCCGCAAGCTGGACGGCCTGGCCCACGCGATCGAGCTGGCGGCGGCTCGGATCTCAGTTCTGTCCCCGGCTCAGATCCTGTCCTTTCTCGAGGACCAGCCGTCCTTTCTCACCGGTGGCGAGGCCGGTCGACACCAGACGCTGCGCGGGGCGCTGGACTGGAGCTACGGCCTGCTGACCGCACAGGAGCAACGCACCCTGCGTCAGCTCGCAGTCTTCACCGGCGACTTCGATCTGGAGGCAGCCCGCTCCGTCGTCGACCCGGACCCTGCCCACGCCTTCGCCGTCCTCGACCAGTTGGGCAGCCTGGCGGACAAGTCCCTGCTCGAGACCGAGACAGGCGTAGCCGTCGTCCGCTACCGGCTGCTGGAAGGCACCAGGCAGTACGCCCTGGAGAAGCTTGCCCACGCCCGCGAGGAGATGGACGCGCGAGACCGGCACGCCGGCCACTTCGTCGATCTGGCCGAGGCCATCGAGCCGGACCTGCGCAGGCACGGCATGGCCCAGTCCCTCGACCGGGTCGAGGCCGAGCTGGACAACGTGACAGCTGCGATCGACCACCTGTGCATCGTCGGCACAGGTGACCGGGCCGTCCGGTTGGCTGGGGCGCTGTGGCACTTCTTCGTCGTACGGGGCTACCTCTCGCAGGGTCGTCAGCACCTTGCCCGGAGCCTGAAGGCCAGTCCTGAGGCCGAACCCCCCACCATGGCTCTGGGAGCCGCCCGGCTCGCCTCGCTCGCCCTTTTCGCGGGGGACTCTGACGACGCGGAAGTCCTGGCGCTGGAGGTGCTGGAGCAAGCTGACGGTGACAAGGCCATCCCGGCCCGCATCTCGGCCCTGCTGACGCTCGGCCTCGTCGACGCCAACCGGAACCGTCTGGCCGAAGCCGCGGAGCGCCAGCAGGAGGCTCTCCTTCTCAGCCAGGCCACGGGTGACGACTGGAGCAGCGCCTACGCCGAGAACAACCTGGGCAACCTCGACCTCGCCGGCGGCGACCTGCGCGGCGCGGCAGCCCACTACGCCACCGCACTGACGCTTCGCCGGCGGCTGGGCGACCCGTGGGGAACGGCGTGGACGTTGTACCGGCTCGGCGCGCTGATGACCTTCGCAGGTCAGACCGACGAGGCCATCAAGGTCCTCGCTGAGGGGTGCGACATCTCGACGTCGATCCGGTTCGACCAGGGCCGGGTGCTGTGCCTGCTGGGTCTCGGCGACGCCGCGTTGGCCGACGGGGACCACAGTGCCTGCGTCGATGCCTACGAGCGGGCGTTGGCCGGAGCAGATGACCTCGAAGATCCCACGGTGGCGGCGATCGCCCTGGGCGGCCTGGTGGTTGCGGCGGTGCACGCCGGCGACCCGACGGAGGCGAGGCACCGGCTGGCCGATTCACGGCTCGACGTCCCGTTCCCCTTCCTGCGCGCCTTCTGGCTCAGGGGGGCTGGGCTCCTGGCCTGGGCCGAGGGTGACCCGGCCAGGGCCCGATCGCTCCTTGCCGAGGGCCTGTCCATCCGAGCGGCCCTCCATGACCAGCGCCGCGTGGCTGAGGCCCTGGACGATCTCGCGGCCGTGGTGATCGACGACGACCCGGACCGAGCAGCCAGTTTGGCCGCGGCGGCGGCCGCCATCCGCGATCGCGTCGGCGCCACACTGCCAGCCGGCCGGCGCGCCATGGTGGAGGCCGTGCACGAACGGGTCAGGGACCGTCCGGCCTGGGCCGCCGGGTCACGGCTGCCGATCGACGACGCCGTGGCCCTAGCCGTGGTCGGCTGACCCTGACCGAGGTCGCAACGAGTAGGGACGCGGCGGTAACCGCCTCTCAGGCCTTCTTGGTCTCCCAGAAGATCCGGTCGATCTCCTTGACGTTGTCGAGCAGCTTCTGGCCGTCGGCGGGGTCCATCGACTGCTTCGCGCCGGTGCCGCTCGCCTGCTTGATCGTGTCGTTGAACAGCGTGTGCAGCTCGGGGTACTTCTCGAAGTGCGGCGCCTTGAAGTAGTCGTGCCACAGCACGGCGAGGTGGTGCTTGACCAGCTCCGCGCGCTGCTCCTTGATCTGAACGGCGCGCTGGCGGAAGACCGGGTCCTCGTTGCCCTGGTACTTCTCCTGGATGGCCTTGACGGACTCAGCCTCGATGCGGGCCTGAGCGGGGTCATAGACGCCGCAGGGCAAGTCGCAGTGGGCCGAGACAATGGTCTTCGGGCTGAGCGTGGGGGTGAACCGCATGATGGATTCCTTCCGGTCGGTTCGTCGGTCCGACCCTAGTGCGCGGAGGTGAGCGGTGCGCATCGGGCGGGTGGTCGTCAGCGGTCCGTCCATGGTCCCGACGCTGCGCGACGGCGACTTCCTGATCGTGCGCAGGGCAGTGACCGTCGGGACGGGCGACATCGTGGTCGCGAGGTTCCGCGAGCGTCCCGGCCTGCTCGTCGTCAAGCGGGCCGTCGAGAAGCGCGACGGTGGCTGGCTGCTCAGCTCTGACAACCCGTTCGCACCCGGTCCCACCGGGGTTGCTGACGTCGAGGCGAGAGCGGTCCTGCGCTACTGGCCGTTGCCGCTACGCAGGCTGTCGTAGAAGCGCACGCATGCGTCGTACGACGGCAGAAGGCCCTGCTGCTCCGCCTCCGCGAGGGTCGGTGCAGCCGCGTCCTTGTCACTGAGCAGCGGCTCGACATCGGTCGGCCAGTCCAGCTCGAGCGCTGGGTCGAGCGGGTGCACTCCGTGCTCGCCCGTCGGGCTGTACGGCTCAGAGCACAGGTAGGTCACGTTGGCGTCGTCGGTGAGCGCGAGGAACGCGTGGCCGAGACCCTCGGAGAGGTAGACGCCTCGCCGGTCCTGCTCGTCCAGCCGCACCGCGTCGCTGACGCCGAACGTCGGCGAGCCAACGCGGATGTCGACGATGACGTCGAGCACAGCCCCACGGGTGCAGTAGACGTACTTGGCTTGACCGGGAGGTACGTCGGCGAAGTGCACGCCGCGCAAGGTCCCGCGGCTGCTGACGGAGTGGTTGGCCTGGGCCAGGGCGAGTCCGTGGCCGACGGTCTCCTGCACGACGGTGGCTTTGAACCACTCGAGGAACACCCCGCGTGGATCGGGGAACTGTCGCGGCGTGAACGACCACGCCCCGGGGACCTTGAGCTCAGCGACCTCCACGCGCTGACCCTAGGGGACCAGGCCGCTATGACCCGATCTCCCCCTTCTGCTCGACCGGGCATGCGCCGATGATGGTGGTGTGGAGGCTGTCGCGTACGACGTAGCACCGAGCACGCGCACCGTGCTGCCTCAGCACGCCCACCGCCGGCGCAGCGCCAGGGACGCCGTCCTTCCGCTCGTGCTCGGCCTCGAGTTGCTCGCCGGCGTTGCGTACGGCGCACTGCAGGCTCCGGCGCCGCAGGACCGCGCCGTCGCGTTGCCCGCCCTGCGTCAGGTCGCCGCGATCGCCGTCCCGGCACCGGTCGCCCTCGGACGCGCCGTCGTACCTGCCGCCGTCCCGGTGCAGGGACCGGTCGTTCCGCGCTGGGCCGTCCTCGGTCCGGTGACCCCGGCCTGGGTCGTGGCCGAGCCGGTTTCCGAGCCCGCTGCGTCCTCGCCGCCACCGGCGGCCGTTCGCACGGGCCGGAACCCGTTCGTGCCGCTGAGCCGTGGGTGACGAGCCCTAGCTGACCCGACCCAGGAACGCGCGGGTCCGCTCGTGCGCGGGGTTGTCGATGACCTGAGTGGGCGTGCCCCGTTCGACCACGACACCGGCGTCCATGAAGACGACCGTGTCAGCCACTTCCCTGGCGAAGGCCATCTCGTGCGTGACCACGACCATCGTCATGCCGTCGTCGGCCAGTGACCGCATCACGTCCAGCACGTCGCCGACCAGCTCCGGGTCGAGCGCACTGGTCGGCTCGTCGAACAGCATCAGCTTGGGCTGCATGGCCAACGCACGCGCGATGGCGACCCGCTGCTGCTGTCCGCCGGACAGCTGCGCGGGGTAGACGTCGTGCTTGTCGCCGAGTCCGACCCGGTCGAGCAGCGCCCGAGCCCGCGTGGTGACGTCGGCTCGGTTCTCCCGCCTGACGCGGACCGGTGCCTCGGCGACATTGCCGAGCGCCGTCATGTGCGGGAAGAGGTTGAAGCGCTGGAACACCATCCCGATGTCGGCCCGCGCGTGCGCGGTCTCCCGCTCCTTGAGCTCGTACAGCCGTCCATCGCGTTCGCGGTAGCCGACGAGCTGGCCGTCGACGGAGAGCCGGCCCGCACTCACCTTCTCCAGGTGGTTGATGCAGCGCAGGAACGTCGACTTCCCTGAGCCCGACGGCCCGAGCAGGCAGCAGACCTCGCCACGTCCCACCTCGAGGTCGATGCCCTTGAGCACCTCGAGGCGGCCAAAGGACTTGTGCACGTCCTGCGCCAAGACCATGGGTGCGGTCACAGTCTCGGCCGCCCGCGCAGGTTGGCCGCCAGTCGCGACATCGGTGTCGGCGCCAGCTCGCGTGCAGAGCCGCGGGCGAAGCGTCGTTCCAAGAAGTACTGCCCGATGCTGAAGACGCTGGTGAGGACGAGGTACCAGAGCGAGACGGTGAACAGCAGCTCGATGACCCGCAGGTTGTTGGTGTAGACCGAGACCGCCGACAGCAGCAGCTCGCTGTACTGGATCGTGTAAGCGAGCGACGACGTCTTGAGCATGTTGATGAACTCGTTGCCGGTCGGCGGGATGATGACGCGCATCGCCTGCGGCAGCACGACCCGACGCAAGGTCTGCGCGCGGGTGAGCCCCAGCGCCTGGGAGGCTTCGGTCTGGCCGTCGTCGACCGAGCCGATTCCCGAGCGGACGATCTCCGCCATGTAGGCGCCCTCGTTGATGCCGAGGCCGAGCAGAGCGGCGAGGAACGGCGTCATCAGGTCGCTGGTCGGTTGTCCCGCGATGGTCGGGAAAATGAGCGCGAGGTTGTACCAGATCAGGAGCTGCACCAGCACCGGCGTACCGCGGAACAGCCAGATGTAGAACCAGGCGACGCTGCTGGTGACGGGGTTGTGCGATAGCCGCATCACGGCGAACAGCACGCCGAGTGCGATGCCCATGGCCTGGGCGAGAACGCTGATGAGCAGGGTGCGCCCGGCGCCGCGTATGACGTTCTCCGCAGTGAAGAACTCGCCGGTGACGCCGTAGTCGATGTCGGCGCGTGAGAAGGCGAGCACCAGCCAGCCGAGGACGGCGAGGACGATGATCGCGCTGAGCCAGCGGCCGTAGTGGCGGACCGGTACGGCGATGAGCCGCGCCGGTCCGGCCTCGGTCACGGCGCTGTTGGGCGTGGAGACGTCACTTCCCGCCGTTGACGGTGGCGGTGGTGACGGCGCCCTGTGCGACGTTCCACTTGTTCAAGACCTTCGTGTACTCGCCGTTGTCGATGATGGCCTGGAGGGCCTTCTGCAGGGCGTCGCGCAACTGGGTGTCCTCCTTGCGGACGCCGATGCCGTACGGGCCGGCCTCGATCTGCTCGCCGACCACCTCGAAGTCGTTGCCGCCGCCGGAGATCTTGGCGTTGTACGCCGCGACCGGGAAGTCGTTCATGTCGGCGACCGCTCGACCCTGCTTCACCTGCAGCAGCGCCTCGGTGTCCCGGTCGAAGGCGAGGACCTTCAGCGGCTTGCCGGCAGCCTGGCACTTGGTGGCCTGAGCCTTGGCGACATCCTCCTGCGTCGTGCCCCGCTGCAGGGCGATGGTCTTGCCGCAGAAGTCATCCAGTCCGGTGATCTTCTCCGGGTTGCCCTTCTTCACCAGGATCGACGTACCAGCGGTGAAGTAGTCCACGAAGTCGACCAGCTTCTGCCGTTCGGGGGTGTCGCTCAGCGCTGACATGACCAGGTCGATCCGCTTCGACCGCAGTGAGGTGATCAGCCCGTCGAACGTGCCGTTCTGGAACTCGAAGCGGATCCCGAGCTGGCTCTCCATCGCCTTGGCGATGTCCGGGTCGATGCCCATGACCGTCTTGCCGTCGGTGTCGAAGAACTCGACCGGTGCGTAAGCGATGTCGGACCCGACTTTGAGGACGCCGGCGTCGCGTATGGCTTGCGGCAGCGCCTCGGCCAGTGGGGCGCCGGAGGCGGTTGCGCTGGGCGATGTGCCGGGGGCAGCGCCGTCGGACGCGGCCGGGGTGGACGAACCGCCACATCCGGACAGAGCCAGTCCCAGCGCGAGAAGCAGGGGGGCCAGGGTCGAGTGTCGTCGCATGGTGCTCCAGACAGGTGCGTAGGGTGCGAAGGGTGCGAGCTCCATCCTGGCAGCGGGACCCGCAGGAGGCGCGCACCGGTCGCTGTGCCAGCATCGATCCGTGTCTGCCTCAGATCTGACCGACCGCTCCACCGACCCTGCGTTCGCGCTGCACATCGGCGGCAAGATCGAGGTGCTCTCGACGGTTGCGTTGGAAACCCGAGAGGACCTCTCGCTGGCCTACACGCCAGGAGTGGCGCGGGTCTGCACCGCGATCGAGCGGGATCCGGACCTCGTCTACGAGTACACGTGGAAGTCCAACACGGTTGCCGTGGTCACGGACGGGACCGCCGTGCTCGGCCTCGGCGACATCGGCCCGGAGGCATCCCTGCCGGTCATGGAGGGCAAGGCGCTGCTGTTCAAGCACTTCGGCGGGATCAACGCCGTGCCCATCGCCCTCGCCGTGACCGACGTGGACGAGCTGGTCGAGACGGTCGTGCGTCTCGCTCCCGCGTTCGGCGGCATCAACTTGGAGGACATCAGCGCGCCGCGCTGCTTCGAGGTGGAGCGTCGGCTGCAGGCACGGCTGGACATCCCGGTCTTCCATGATGACCAGCACGGGACCGCGATCGTGGTCCTCGCCGCGTTGCGCAACGCCGCCAAGCTGACCGGGCGCACGCTCGGCGACCTGCGCGTCGTGGTGAGCGGTGCTGGGGCAGCGGGCATCGCGGTCTCCCGGATGATCCTGGAGGCGGGCATCGGCGACCTGGCCGTGGCCGACAGCAAGGGGATCGTCCACGTCGGGCGCGAGGACCTCAACGACGAGAAACGCCTGTTCGCGGCGATCAGCAACAAGGGCGGTTTGGCAGGGACGTTCCTGGACGCTCTGGTCGGCGCTGACGTCTTCATCGGCCTGTCCGCCGGAACCATCCCGGTCGAGGCGGTCCGGACGATGGCGCCCGACTGCATCATCTTCGCGATGGCCAACCCCGACCCGGAGATCCATCCGGACGTCGCCCACGCGGTCGGAGCGCGCGTCGTCGCCACCGGCCGCAGCGACTTCCCCAATCAGATCAACAACGTGCTGGCCTTCCCGGGTGTCTTCAAGGGCGCGATGTCGGTCCGCGCGTCGCGCATCACCGAGCACATGAAGCTCGTCGCGGCGGAGGCGCTGGCGGCGGTGGTCGGGGACGATCTGTCCGCGGACTGTGTCATTCCCAGCGTCTTCGACCCGAGGGTGGCGCCGGCGGTGGCTGAGGCGGTCGCCGCAGCCGCCCGTGAGGACGGCGTCGCCCGGGTGTGAGCGCGCGCCTTTAGGGTTGCTCCCGTGCTTGCCGTCTCCTGCGTCTCTCAGTCCGCCGACGATCCCCTGACCGGGTTGGCGGTAGGCGAGCATCCAGACCCGGATGTGCCCGAGGGCTGGGCCCGGGTGCACGTGAAGGCAGCCGCCCTCAACCACCACGACCTGTGGTCGCTCAAGGGCGTCGGGCTGGCGGCGGACAAGCTGCCCATGGTCCTGGGGTGTGACGCGGCCGGCGTGACCGATGACGGGCGCGAGGTCGTCGTGCACGCCGTGGTCAGCACCCCCGGCTGGACCGGGGACGAGACCCTGGACCCGCGTCGGACGCTGCTGTCCGAGCTGTACGACGGGACACTCGCCGACACCGTCGTCGTACCGCACACCAACCTGTTGGCCAAGCCGGCTGCGCTGTCCTGGGAAGAAGCCGCTTGCCTGCCCACCGCGTGGCTCACGGCGTACCGGATGCTCTTCACCCAGAGCGGCCTGCGTCCCGGCGACCGGGTGCTCGTGCAGGGCGCCGGCGGCGGGGTCGCAACGGCCGCCATCGCGCTGGCGCGCGCCGCAGGCTTCGTGGTGTGGGCCACCAGCCGGGACGAGGACAAGCGCACGAGGGCGGTCGAGCTGGGTGCGCACCAGGCGTTCGAGAGCGGAGCCCGGCTGCCCGAGCGGGTCGACGCCGTCATCGAGACCGTCGGCAAGGCCACCTGGGGACACTCGCTCAAAGCGCTGCGCCCCGGCGGCACGGTCGTGGTGTCCGGCGCGACAACCGGTTCCGACCCGTCCGCAGACCTCAACCGGATCTTCTTCCTGCAGCTCAAGGTGGTCGGTTCGACCATGGGCACCCGCGACGAGCTGGCCGGACTGCTGCGTCTCTGCGAGGCCACCGGTGTGCGGCCACTCGTGGACGAGGTGCTGCCACTGAGTGACGCCCGCCGCGGCTTCGAACGACTCGCCGCGGGGGACGTCTTCGGCAAGATCGTCCTTACTCCCTAGGAGCAGCGCCCGGTGGTCATCCCCATCCACGACGTCAACCCGACGCGGCGTACTCCGGTCGTGACGTACGTGCTCATCGCGGTCAACGTCGTGGCCTTTCTGCTCAGCCCCATCGCGACGCACATCGTCGGCAACAGCCCTGTCGCCGAGCAGTGCCGGCAGATCGCCTTCTTCGACCAGTACGCCGCCGAGCCGCGCGAGATCCTGCGCAACGACCCGGATGACCGCGCCGCGACGGGCAAGGTCGGCAGCAGCGACGGCCGCACCGGGTGCGTGCAGCAGAGCCCGCCGCCGTACGAGAAGTTGCCCGTGTTGTCGGTGCTCACCGCCATGTTCGTGCACGGAGGGTGGCTGCACCTGCTCGGCAACCTGCTGTTCCTCTACGTCTTCGGCAACAACGTCGAAGACCGGCTGGGACGCCTGAAGTACCTGCTGTTCTACCTCGGCTGCGGCTACGCGGCGACGTACGGCTATTCGGTGTTCACGCCGTCCTCGACGACGCCGCTGGTCGGTGCCTCCGGTGCGATCGCAGGGGTGCTCGGGGCCTACCTGGTGCTGTTTCCCAAGGCCCGCGTCTGGTCGCTGCTGACCTTCTTCTTCTTCCTACCGGTCCGTTTGCCGGCCTGGCTCGTGCTCGGGCTGTGGTTCGTCCTGCAGTACATCTACTTCCGCGGCGCCGGCATCGCCGACGGGGGTGGCGTGGCGTACGGCGCGCACGTGATCGGCTTTCTCGTCGGTGCCGCACTGGTGTGGCGGCTGCGCAACTCCGGAAAGCGCCGCGATCTGGCCGCGCGGTGGGGTCCCTACGCGAGCAGGTGATGCAGATAGCGCTGCGGGTCGTCCAGAAACGAGCGCCAGTCGCGCACGACCTCGAGGTCGTCGTACGCGACCGCGTGCATCCCGCCGTCGTCCACCTGTAGAACGGTCGCTCCCGGCAGCGAGGAGATTAGCGGCGAGTGGGTAGCGCACAGCACCTGCGATCCCTCGCGGCGCACGTCGTCGAGCAGGGCCAGCAGGCCGAGACAGGACCGGAACGACAGCGCTGACTCCGGCTCGTCCAGCAGGTAG
>Ga0136633_1003085_pt1 | contig 11093 bp, 11 predicted proteins | sample AntDrymeUQ832206_2_FD_105494 | JGI IMG/M metagenome (GOLD analysis project Ga0136633, IMG submission 105494) | Polar desert sand microbial communities from Dry Valleys, Antarctica - metaG UQ83 (22.06) | ecosystem: Environmental > Terrestrial > Soil > Desert | place: Antarctica: Dry Valley...
GAGGTCGGAGCCACCAAGGCCGGCGAGGTGACCGGGCTGCGCGTCAAGACCTACGCCAACCTGGGCGGACGTCTGTCGACCATCGGTCCCGGCATCCCGACCACCCTGTACGGCCGGCTGCTCTCGGGACCCTACAAGATTCCCAACGTGTTCTGCGAGGTCGTCGGGACCTACACGAACACCGTCTTCGTGGATGCCTACCGCGGCGCCGGGCGGCCCGAGGCGACCTACGTGCTCGAGCGCGCCATGGACCTCGTTGCAGACGAGACCGGCGTCGACCCGGTCGAGGTTCGGCGCCGCAATTTCCTGCCGCCCGACGCGTTCCCCCACAAGAATGTGTCCGGCCTGTACCGCAGCTGGAACGGTGTCGAGCTGGCCATCGACTCAGGCAACTACGAGCCGGCGCTGGACCGTGCGCTCGAGATGGTCGGCTACGCCGACTTCGACACGAAGCGTAAGGAGGCGGCCGATCGTGGGCGCTACCTCGGCATCGGCATATCGACCTACATCGAGATGTGCGGCGTGGCGCCATCGAAGTGGATCGGCGTGGTCGGCGAAGGCTGGGGCGCCGCCATGTGGGAATCGGCCAACATCCGCATCCACCTGACGGGCAAGGTCGTGCTCACCATCGGCACCGCGTCGCACGGCCAGGGGCACGAGACGACGATGGCCCAGATCGTTGCGGAAGGCCTGGGGGTCCCGGTCGAGGACGTCCTGGTCGAGCACTCGGACACGTCCGGCACCCCGTTCGGGTATGGCACATACGGCAGCAGATCGGCAGCAGTGGGCGGCATGGCCGCGTACACCGCAGTCGAGAAGATCAAGGAAAAGGCAAAGCGCCTCGCCGCGCACATGCTTGAGGCGAGCCCGGAGGACATGGAGTACGTCGAGGGCGGCGCCCGTGTGAAGGGCTCGCCTGACAAGGTCAAGACGATCGCCGAGGTGGCCCTGGCGGCACACGTCGGCTACGACCTTCCGGCCGGAATGGAGCCCTACCTCGACGAGACGGCCTATTACGACGCCCCCGACTGCACCTGGCCGTTCGGTACCCATATCGCGGTGGTGGAGGTGGACAAGGAAACCGGCAAGGTTGACCTGGTGCGGTACGTGGCGGTCGATGATGTCGGCAAGAAGATCAACCCGCTCATCGTCGACGGCCAGATCCATGGCGGCATCGCGCAAGGCGTCGGGCAGGCCCTCTGGGAGGGTGCCGTCTACGACGACGATGGCCAGCTGCTCAGCGGCTCGATGATGGACTACGCCGTCCCTCGCGCTTCGTGGTTCCCGGAGCTCGAGCTCGACGAGACGGTCACGCCGTCGCCGATCAACGCCCTCGGCGTCAAGGGCGTTGGCGAGGCCGGCACCATCGCCAGCACGCCGGCGGTCGTGAATGCGGTCGTCGACGCGCTCAGCCCTCTCGGCATCAGGCACATCGACATGCCGCTCACCCCGCAGAGGGTCTGGCGCGCGATGCGCGATGCCCGAGCGGACGGCGGCTCGACCAACGGCTCAGGCAGTGCGCCCGACAAGGGAGAGGTGCGCTCGTGATTCCAGCCGCGTTCGACTACGTCCGCGCGTCGTCCATCGACGAGGCGCTCGAGCTCCTCGGCTCGTCCGAGGACGCAAAGGTGCTGGCCGGCGGCCAGAGCCTGATTCCGCTCCTCAAGTTCCGGCTCGCCGAGCCGGGCACGCTGGTCGACATCGGCGGCCTGCGCGAGCTGAGCGGGATCAGCCGCGACGGCGACGGCTGGCGCATCGGCGCGCTGACCACCTACCGCGAGCTGCTGGACCACGCCGAGCTGTGCGCCGCCTTCCCGATCATCACCGATGCGGTGAACGACATCGGCGACCTCCAGGTCCGAAACCGGGGCACCGTCGGCGGTGCCATCGCCCATGCCGACCCGGCGCTCGACTTCCCGGCCATTGCGCTGGCGCTCGACGCCGAGGTCCTCATCCGCGGTGCGGACGGCGAGCGCAGCACCTCCATCGACGGCTTCTTCGAGGGCGCCTTCACCACCGGCCTCGACGCCGGCGAGCTGCTCGTGGGGATCCGTATCCCGGATCTGCCGGCCGACGCCCGCACCGGATGGTCGGCGCTGTCACAGCCCGCCAGCGGATACTCCCTGGCCGGCGTGGCGGCCGTCGTTGGCGACGGTCATGCCAGAATCGCCGTCGCCGGCGTCGGCGAGATACCGTATCGGGCAACCGCGGTGGAGGAAGCGCTCGCGGGAGGGGCCGATGTGGCCGCTGCGGCCGCCCACGCCACCGAGGGGCAGACGGTCGCCTCGGACATACACGCCGATGCCGAGTACCGATCCGCCCTCGCTGAGATCCAGGTGCGGCGAGCCATCGAACGCGCAATGGGCGGCTGATCCCGCCGCACGCATGAGCCGAGTGGCCCGGTACGCCCTGAAGGGTGCCCCGGGCCACCCCGTTCCGACGGCGGATGACCACCATGCAGACCATCGAATCGGTGATCGATGCACTGGCCGCGCGCGGGTACGTGTGTGACCGCTCGCTGGCGACCGCCACGTTCCTGGCCCTCAAGCTCGAGCGGCCGTTGCTGCTGGAGGGCGAAGCCGGTGTCGGCAAGACGGAGCTGGCTCGCTCGCTGGCGGAGGCGCTCGGCTCGCGGCTCATCCGTCTCCAGTGCTACGAGGGGCTCGACGTCTCGACGGCGGTCTACGAGTGGAACTACCCACGCCAGATGCTCGAGATCCGCCTGCTCGAGGCGCGCGGCGAGGGTCGCGAGGCGACCGCACGCGACATCTTCAGCCCCGAGTTTCTGATCCGGCGCCCCTTGCTCCAGGCGCTCGACGCGGCAGACGGAGGCGAGCCACCCCTCCTCCTCATCGACGAGATCGACCGAGCCGATGCCGAGTTCGAGGCCTACCTTCTCGAGCTGCTCAGCGACTTCGCCATCACCATCCCGGAGATCGGAACCGTTCGCGCGGAACGTCGACCGAGGGTGATCCTGACCTCCAACCGGACGCGCGAGGTTCACGACGCCCTCAAACGGCGCTGCCTGTACCACTGGATCGACTATCCGGACGCGGCTCGTGAGCTGGCCGTCGTCCGTGCCCGCCTGCCTGATGTGCCCGAGCGACTGGCGCGACAGGTGGTCGGCTTCATCGGTCGATTGCGTGCCGCCGATCTCGCCAAGCTGCCCGGCGTGGCCGAGACGCTGGATTGGGCATCGGCGCTCATGGCGCTCGGCGCCAGCGAGCTCGACGGCGACCTGATCGACGACACCCTGGGCGTTGTCCTGAAGGTCGAGGAGGACGTGCGCGCCGTGCGCGGACCGACGGCTCGCACCTACCTGGACGAGGTGGTGGCCCGTGGCTGAGATCAGCGGCACCGCGCTCCTCCGCTCCGCTGTCGGCTTCGGACGCGAGCTGCGCGCGGCCGGGCTGTCGGGCGACCTGAGCTCCGCCATCGATTTCGCCCGCGCCCTGGTCGTGGTGGAGATCGGCGACCGGGGGCAGGTGCGCGCTGCCGGCGCGGCGTGCTTCGTCCGGCGCCGCGACGAGCTGCCGGTGTATCACGCCGTCTTTTCTCGCTGGTGGCGTGCGCGGATGAACCCAGGCCTCATCGAGGCCGGCGCCCCGCGGGATGCGGACCGGGCACTCGACGGCGAACAGGCAGGTGCCGATGGGAACGAGGAAATGGAGGACGGTGGCCTGATCCGGCGCGTCGGTTGGTCGTCGGCCGACATCATCCGGCATCGATCATTCGCCCACATGACGGCCGCGGAGCTGGAGGAGGCGGGACGCATGATCGATGCGCTCACGCCACGCCTCGCAATCCGGCGCACTCGGCGGCACGAGCCGCACGCCCACGGACGACGTCTCGACCCGCGCGTCATGCTCCGTCGCAACCTCGCCACCGGCGGCGAGCCGCTGGCCTGGGCATGGCAGCGCCCGAGACATCGGGCGCGCCCGATCGTGACGCTCATCGACATCTCGGGCTCGATGGAACGCTACGCGCGCCTGCTCCTGCGCTTCGTCCACGCCCTGGCCCGCACCCCAGCCCACACCGAGGCCTTCGTCTTCGGCACCCGCCTGACCCGGGTGACCAGCATGCTTCGCGAGCGCGATCCCGACCGTGCGCTCGAGCGGATCGGTGCGGAGGCCGCGTATGGCGCGGGCGGCACGCGGATCGGCGAGGCCTTTGGCACCTTCAACCGCCGCTGGGCACGCCGTGTCCTGCCCGGCAGCGGCATCGTGGTCGTCCTCTCCGACGGCTGGGACCACGGCAAGCCGGCGATCATCGGGGCGGAGACGGCGCGCCTCGCCCGCCGCTGCCACGAGCTGATCTGGATCAACCCGCTCGCGGGGGCCGAGGGCTACGAGCCGCTCGCCGGAGGGATGGCGGCCGCGTTGCCCCACGTCGACCGGTTCCTGTCCGCATCGAGCGTCGCCGATCTCGAGTCCCTGGGTGATCTCCTGGCTGCCGGGACTGCGCGCGCCGCCATCCGGGACCGAGTGGCATGAGCCTGCGTGAGCTGTTGCCTACCCTTCGCGAATGGCAGGCGGACGGCGCAGGAGTCGGCCGAGCGGTGCTCATTCGGGCCTTCCAATCGTCGCCGAGACGACCCGGCGCGGTGCTCCTCGCCACCGACGATGGCCGAATCGCCGGCTCGGTGAGCGGCGGATGCGTGGAGGGCGCGACGGCCGAGGAGGTGCGCCGCGCCCGCCACGACGGGCGCTCGCGGGTGATCCGCTACGGGATCAGTGACGACCTCGCCTGGGACGTTGGCCTGGCCTGCGGCGGGATCATCGATGTGCTCGTGGAAGGTGAGGTGCGGCCCGAGGCGATCGCCGCCGCAGAGGCTGCAGCGCTGGGCGGGCCCGGCGGCGCGCTCCTCATCCCCCTCCCCGCCGACGCGCCAGGTGACGAGCTCGTTCAGGCCGAGGGCGGAGGCGGCGAGCCAGCCGCCGAGGCGCAGTTGGTGCATGCGATCGACGAAGCGCCGGCCGACCTGCGCGTCGCCGTGCAGGCGGCGCTCACCGAAGACCTATCGAGCGTCGTGCGCGACCGGACTGAACGCCAGTGGCTCGTGGAGGCATACGCCGCGCCGCCGCGGCTCGTGGTGGTCGGTGCCGTGCATGCCGCCCTTCCCCTCGTGCGCTTCGCCGCCGAACTCGGCTATCGGACGGTCCTGGTCGATCGCCGCGCCACCTTCGCGTCCGAGGAGCGCACGGCCGAGGCGGATGAGGTGCATCTCGCTTGGCCGGAGGACGCCTTCGCCGCCATCGGCCTGCACCCTGGCGACAGCGTCGCCATCCTCAGCCACGACACCAAGCTCGACGAGCCCGCCATCGTTGGCGCGCTTCGGGCAGGGTGCCGCTACGTGGGCGCCATCGGCTCACGGAAAACCCAGGCCGAACGTCGCGAACGACTCCTGGCCGCAGGACTGACCGAGGCGGACCTCGCGCGACTGCGCGGCCCCGTCGGCCTCGACCTGGGCGGTCGAGCGCCCGCCGAAGTCGCACTGGCCGTCATGGCCGAGATCACCGCCGACCGATACGGCGCCTCTGGCGGACCGATGGGACGGCGCACCCAACCATCGAAGGAGGCCTGAGACCGATGCACTTTTCCGGCAGCGTGGAGATCGCCGCACCGCGCGAGCGCGTGTGGGACTTCGTCAGCGACCCGACCATGATGGGGGGCTGCGGGCCTGGCGTCGAGACCGTCGATATCGTCGACGAGAACCGGTTCACGGCGAAGGCAAAGGTCGGCGTCGGCCCGATCAGCGCCAAGTTCTCGGTGGACGCCGAGTTCATCGAGCGCATCGCGCCCGATACGGCCACCGTCAAGGCGCGAGGCAAGGCCCCCGGCACCGCTGTGGACGGCGACGCCCGGATGACTCTGCGCGATGGCGAGGCCGACCGAACGACGGTGATGGACTGGACCGCCGACGTGCAGTTCAGCGGAACGATGGCCTCGCTCGGCGCGCGCCTCATTGAGGGAACCGCAAACAAGCTGATCGGCCAGACCTTCAACTGCGTGAAGTCCAAGCTCGAGAGCTAGCGTAAGCTGGTCGCTCAGCCGGCCTCTTCCGCCGTCTGGAGGTATGCCTCGGGATCCTTGCGGAACGAGGTCCGGCAACCTACCGAGCAGAATGCGTAGATGACGCCGGCGTGCTCGGCGATGTGTCGGGCCTGTTTCGCGAGGAGATGCCCGTGCCGCTACGGGGCATCGGGCGCGTCGCCGAGGAACTCGCGGAGCACGGCGTTGAATCGCCCTGGCTGCTCGAGGTTGATCATGTGCGCCGCTCCCTCGAAGACCTCCAATCGCGCTCCGGGAACGGTAGCCGCCAGATGCCGGCACGACTCCTGGGTGCCCGGGTCGTCGAGCGTCCCGATGATCACCAGCAGTGGCGCCCGCAGCTCGCCCAGCCGGCCCGCTGCGGAGGATCGAGCGGCTGCGGCGTGCCCTCCGTCTTCTCGGCCTGGTAATTCGTCAGGATCCAGTCGTGGACCTTCGCGCGCAGCGCCAGGTCGACCCGGTCGGTCGGCTGGCCGGGTCCATCGGCCCAGTAGGCGGTCTCCCACTCGGAGATCCCCTCCCAGTCCCTGGCCTCCCACAGCTTCTCTGGCTCATCGAAGACCGATGCGTCCGCCTCGTCCGGCGATTCGTAGCCGCTGATGCCACCCGCCGCCACGATAAGCGATCTTGTCCGACCGGGGTACTCGATCGCGAAGTCGAGGGCGATCGACCCACCGCGCGACAGCCCCACGACGTGCGCCGAGGCTTCGCCCAGGTGGTCGAGCAGTGCGGCGATGTCGGCCCGATTCGAGAACTCGACCGCATCGGTCTCCGTTCGGCCGAAGCCTCGCGTGTCGTAGCGGATCACGCGATAGGCGTCCCGCAGCGCCATGGCCTGGTCATCCCACATGCAAAGATTGGCCACGCCGGCGTGGATGAGGACGACCGGCTCGCCGCTGCCCTCGACCTCGTAGTGGATCCGCGCGCCGTTCGTCTCCAGCGTGCCGCTCTCGTTTGTCATGGGGCGGATGCTAGCGCCGGTAGCCGCCAATTGCTGTCATTAATCCGGTGGTCCTGCAATCAGCGCCCGTTCAGGCTGCATTCAGCGATGTACGGCAAGATGGCGCCATGCGCGTGCTCGTGGTGGAAGACGAGAAACGACTTGCCGCCGGCCTGCGGAACGGCCTGGAGGCGGATGGCTTTGCCGTGGACATCGCGCTCAACGGGACCGACGGCCTGTGGCTGGCACAGGAGGAGCCATACGACGCCATCGTGCTCGACCTCATGCTGCCCGAGATCAACGGCCTGGAGATCTGTGCGCGGCTGCGCGAGGCGCGCATCTGGACGCCGATCCTGATGCTCACCGCGCTCGACGGCGAGTCGGACGAAGTGAGCGCGCTCGACAGCGGCGCCGACGACTACCTGACCAAGCCGTTCGCGCATGCCGTGCTCGTCGCTCGGCTGCGCGCGCTGCTGCGGCGCGGGGCGCCGGAGCGTCCGGTCGTTCTCGAGGCGGGTGACCTGCGTCTGGACCCGGCCGCGCGTCGCGCGTGGCGGGGAGATCACGAGCTCGAGCTCACCGCGCGGGAGTCCGAACTGCTCGAGTTCCTCCTGCGTCGAGCCGGTGAGGTGGTCTCGAAGACGGAGATCCTCGCCCACGTCTGGGACTACGACTTCGAGGGCGACCCCAACATCGTCGAAGTCTACGTCGGCCATCTCCGGACGAAGGTGGACCGGCCGTTCGGGCGCCATGCCATCGACACCATTCGCGGAGCGGGCTACCGCCTCGCGGCTGATGGCGGTTGATCAGGTGAGCGTCTGGCTGACGCGCCTTGGGGCACAGACCAGGTCGATCCGCGGGCGGCTCACAATCCTGGCCGTCGCGCTCGTGGGGGTCGCATTGCTCGTCGGTGCTGTGGCGCTCGTGACAGTTCTGAAAACCACGTTGAGCGCATCGGTCCTGGCGGAGGCGCAGCTGCGGGCGGGCGAGGTCGCGACGCAGCTGCGGACCGGCGATGAGCCGCATGAGCTTGCATTGTCGGGCTCGGACGACGTCCTCATCCAGGTGCTCGGACCCGGGGGCGTGGTGATCGCGGCCAGCCCCGATGCACCGGAGGCGCCGCTTGCGGCCCTCCGCCCGGGCGGATCCGTGACTGTCGAGGTCCCCGGAGACAATGATCCGTACGTCGTCGCTGCCGCGGACGCGGGCGCATCACGCCTCGTCCTCGTCGGACGGACGCTCGACCTGGTCGTGGAGTCGACCGACCTGGTGACCATCCTCCTGGCGGTCGGGCTGCCGATCCTGCTCGTCCTCGTGGGCGTCGTGGCGTGGCTGTTGGTCGGACGCGCGTTGGATCCGGTGGAGGCCATGCGGCGCGAGGCCGCGGAGATCAGCGGCGCGGAGCTGCATCGCAGGGTGCCTGCCGGCGGCGGGACCGATGAGATCGAGCGCCTGGCCACCACCCTGAACGACATGCTCGACCGGCTCGAGCGTTCCCACGCGCGCCAGCGCCAGCTCGTCGCCGACACATCGCATGAGCTGCGCTCGCCGATCGCGTCGATCCGTCAGCACACCGAGGTCGCGCTCGCACACCCTGAGCGCACCACCACGACGGAGCTGGCGGAGACGGTGCTGGCCGAGGACCTTCGCCTGGCACGCATGGTCGACGACCTGCTGCTGCTCGCGCGCGCCGATGAGGGCAGCCTGCACCTCGACCGCCGGCCGGTTGACCTCGACGACCTGGTGCTGCAGTCCGCACGCCTGCTGCGCCGGGACGCGCGGCTGGAGGTCAACACCTCGACAGTATCCGGGGGCCGGGTTCGCGGTGACGCGGACGGCCTGCGACGGGCGATCGACAACCTGGCGGAGAATGCCGCCCGTCACGCGGGCAGTCGCGTCGCCTTCTCAGTGGCCGAGGAGGGCGGCGTCGTCCGACTCTGGATTGACGATGACGGGCCCGGCATCCCGCCCACCGATCGCGATCGCGTCTTCGAGCGCTTTGTGCGCCTGGATGCCGCGCGCGCCCGCGATGACGGCGGCAGCGGCCTCGGGCTGGCCATCGTGGCCGAGATCGTTGCAGCTCATCGTGGCACCGTCGCCATCGGAGACAGCCCGCTGGGAGGGACCCGCGTCGAGGTCAAGCTTCCACGGGCCGAGGCGTGATCGCGTTCAGCGAGGGCTCAGGTGCCATCCGCTAGCGTGGGTCGCACATCCACACATGCATCGGGAGCACGCACATCATGAACGGACGACAGCGATGGCTCATCGGCGGCGCGCTGGCGCTTGCTCTGGTCGGCGCCGGCGTCGGCGTCGGCCTGGCTGAGACCAATTCGGAGGCCGGCGCAGAGGCCGAGGGCACGGACACTGACCTGCCGCTCGCGGGCACCGATCGCGAGCGGGCCGAGGCCGCCGCCCTCGAGGCCGTCGGCGGCGGGACCGTGACCGAGACCGAGGTCGGTGACGACGGGGCCGCCTACGGCGTCGAGATTCGACGCGACGACGGCTCGCAGGTCGAGGTGAATCTCGATGCGAGCTTCACGGTGATCGCCACCGAAACCGACGACGACTGAGGAAGGACCGATGATGAGCCGATCCGGACCAATTCTCTGCGTGGCACTGGCGTTGGCGGCCAGCGGATGCTCCAGTGATCGCGCGCCCGCACCGCCGACCTCGGCCTCGCGGTCGGCCGCATCGTCCGCATCGTCCGCATCGTCCGAAGCACCGACCTCGGGAGTGATCCCTCAGCCGGACGCGCCTGCCGACCTGGCCGTGGCTGACGAGTCCACGCGCGCCGACCTCGCCATGCCCACCTTCTCGGACCCGACCGCCATCACCAACCCCCTCTTCCCGGTCTCGAGCCAGCAGTCCGTCCTGCTGCTCGGCACCGTTGACGACCAGCCGTTCCGGACCGAGGTCACGCTGCTGCCGACCACCAGGGTCCTGGAGTGGGAGGGCCAGCAGGTGGAGACGCTCGTGTCGCAGTACGTGGCCTTCCTTGACGGGCGGATCCAGGAGGTCGCCTACGACCTGTACGCGCAGGCCGATGACGGATCGGTCTGGTACTTCGGCGAGGATGTCTTCAACTTCGCCGATGGCGCCATCGTCGATACCCACGGCACCTGGATCGCAGGCGTGGACGGACCTGCCGCCATGATCATGCCGGCCGACCCGCAGGTCGGCGACGTGTATCGGCCGGAGAACATCCCGGGCTTCGTGTTCGAGGAGGTGACCGTGCAGTCCGTCGGCGAAACGCTCGACGGCCCGCTCGGGTCGGTCGAGGGCGGGACCATCATCCACGAGCTCCACATGGACGGCGCGACGGAGGACAAGACCTTCGCGCCGGGTTACGGCGAGTTCTACACCGGTGGCGGCGGCGACGTCGAGGCGCTCGCCATGGCCATTCCGACCGACGCCGCCTCAGAAGCCGTGCCAACCGAGCTCGAGACGCTGGCGACGGGCGGCATGGACGCCATCGACGCAACGGCGTCCGAGGATTGGGCCGCCGCGACATCGGCCGCGGACGAGGTGAGCGCTGCCTGGGAGGCATTCGCATCGGCACATGACGTTCCGCGGCTGATCGAGCCGCTGATGGCCGGCGCGGTGGAAGCGCTGGGATCCGCCGTGGCCGACGAGGACGCAGATCGCGGCGGCCAGGCCGCGATCGAGGTCGCGCGCATGGCGTTCGACCTTCAGCTGCGCCATCGGGCACAGGTCGAGATCGAGCTCGCCCGCTTCGACCTGTGGCTCGCCCAGCTGCGACTGGATGCGGCAGCAGGGGATGCGGCGCTGGTCAACGGCGACCATTTCGCCCTCGACTACGTCCGCGAACGGTTCGTGCACAGCCTCGACCCTGCCGATACCGCGGGGATCAACCTCGCGCTCGAGGAGCTCCTGGGCGCCATCGGCGACGAGGACTATGCGGCCGTGGAGGAGATCAGCGCCATGCTGCGCGAGGTTGTCGCCGAAGTAAGCCCTTCCCCCTAGTGCGCGCGGTACCCGACCCTCAGGCGAAGAGCACGCCCGGGTTCAGGATGCCCTTCGGATCCCACGCCGCCTTGATGGCGCGCATGGCGGCAACCGTCTCCTCACCGCGATCGCGGAC
>Ga0136633_1003087_pt1 | contig 11091 bp, 8 predicted proteins | sample AntDrymeUQ832206_2_FD_105494 | JGI IMG/M metagenome (GOLD analysis project Ga0136633, IMG submission 105494) | Polar desert sand microbial communities from Dry Valleys, Antarctica - metaG UQ83 (22.06) | ecosystem: Environmental > Terrestrial > Soil > Desert | place: Antarctica: Dry Valley...
GATGGCATGGGAGGCAGCCACCCAGCGGGAGGCGATCCACTGCGAGATGCCGAGCTGGCCCGCCAGCCATTGCGCCATGTCCCTGCAGCCGTTGTCGCGCCACACCTTGCGCTCGTCCAGCTCCGAGATGACCGTAAGGATCGTGCGGTGGCGGGCGCAGACCTCTGCGTGAAGGCTGTGGAGTCCCTCGATCAGCTCACTGTCGCGATGGCTCTGGTGTTGCACCCGCATACCTCTCAAGTCCGGGCCGAAAGACTCTGTGCGGGAAAGCCTCTCGGCGGCCACTGATTTCAACCTGGCTATTCAGTTGCTTGCTCCATACTATCGAACATATGTTCGATAGTCAAGTCTGCTCGAAAGGTTGGTCGGGACCGGCGAAACCGTTTGGGGCCGGGGTAGCGAGCCCGCATTCTCCGGGCCAGGACATGGCTGCAGCCGTAGTTCGGTTTGCTTCCTTGACCGACTGCAACGCCGAGCCCTCAGGCGTGTATTTCGACCGAGGCAGCTAGACACTGTACGTGCACATCATGCTTCGGGGCGGGCCTCTCGGTGTAATGGATCAGTCGTTGGCAATCACATCGGAGTGACTGATGGGTGCGGAAAGAGGCCGGTGTCCTCGGACACCGGCCTCTTCCTCGCTCTTCCAAGCGGTGGCTCGCAAGCCGCACCGGGGTCGAGCCCGCTTATTTCACAGGCTCGATTCGGCCCAGAGTGTCCACGAGATCTCTGGCCTCGGCCGCCGTCGCAGTGAGGTCCTCGTCGCTCGCAGCCCCTCTCAGGCTGAGAAGGTGCTTGTCGATTCGAGTGACGTCGACGGGGTCGAGAATCTCTACGAATCGGTCCCGGATCCATTCGAGAGTTGCGACATCACCGGTGACGGCCCCGAGATCGCCGGCTGCTGCGTCGACGAGGACCCGATGGGCCCAGAGATCGAAACGGGCCAGGTCGATCTCTGCCGGTGGCCGGTGACGCAGCTGGAGATCGAAGCCGGCGAAACCGACCTGGATTGCGGCCCCGCGGGCCTTCGCCGGTCGGCGCGCATCCACCGCTGCGATAAGGGCTTCGAGACTGCGATTGGTGGGGCCGACGAGCCGCGGAGGCACTTCGCTCGCCTGCAATGACTTCCATGCGGCGGCCATCTTCTGAGCCGTTGTCGAGGCCGCCCCCCAATTCTGGCCGGCCGCCAGATCGAAGATGTCTTGTGCGCCGGCCGAGATGATCCTCAGCTCGCGCGGCGGGGGCCCGGGGAGCGCGTCGGTGGGAACCGCGAGGGCGAGGGCCTCGACGTCGCCTTCGTGGGCCGAGTAGAACTCACCGTAGCCGGGGGCGAAGATCTTGTCGGAGAAGCTCCCGTCGTCGTGCAACTCAGTGCCGACCATCGCTCCGGCAACCGGTCCCTGGGGGCCGTCGACAGTCTTGGCCGAATTCTTGACGGTGACTTCCTCGAAGACCAAGCCGGGGATGTTCTCGGGCCGGAACGCCTCACCGACTCTTGGAGCCGAGGGCATGATCATCGCGAGAGGACCTTCCTTGCCGGCAAGCCAGGTGCCACCGGTATCCGCGACATGACCCTGCTCGTTGTAATTGAACACGTCCTCACCCAGATACCAGACCGACCCGTCATCGGCTTGGGCGTAGAAGTCGAGCGCGACTTCCTCCAGGCGCCCGTCGAGATAAGCGGTGTACTGGGACACCAGCACCTCCACCCGCTGACCGTCGCTCCACTCGATGAACCTCGTGTCCGGGAGAAGCGTGGTCTCGGTCTTGAACGGCTTGCCGTCGACCTTGCCGTTGAGCAGAACCGAGTGAAGCTCGCTGATCGGGAAGAGAGGGTTCGTCACGTCGGTGGGGTTGGAGAACGGCGGTGCCGTGAGGTCGACGCGTGCGCTCTTGGGAGCAAGCGGAAGGTCGTATAGCTCAGCCGCCTTTAGCTGAGCTGCGCTCGGCTGTGGAATCGGGGTAGAGCTCGAGGAGCCGCCACGGCCCGCCGCAGCAGTTGTCAAGGCCCCAACGAGTAGGGCGACCGCGAGGCCATAGCCGGTCACCTTCCCGGTTCTGCGACCGGATATCCGGCTGATCACGTGGTGGTGCATTCGCTGTTGCGGATTCATCTCTGGACCTCCTGGTGGATTTGACCCAAGCGCCTGCCCATCAAGCTCAGTCATCCTGCGAGTCGTCTCCGCGACCCTCCTGCCCACGGTCGCCGTCGCTGGAGATGACGTTGAAGCGTCGGTCGAGGTGGACGTCGACAAGACTCCCGTTCTCGAGGACCACCTCTACTTCGTAGTAGCCCTCCTCGTCGCGTAGCTCGGTCTGGTTAACCGTCGAGCCGCCGGTTCGCTCGAGTGCGATGGCACTCGCCTTTTCGAGAGCGCCGCCGGTGATGGGTGCTTGGCTGCCGTCGTCACTCGAGGCGACGCCGATCCCCGTGCCTACTGCAAGCACGGCGGCCGTGACGATGCCGCCCGCGACCCACTTCGTCTTTCTCAACATGAGCCCTCCTTGCTAATCGGTCGATCGATGTGTTCGATCGATCTACTGCACACCTTGCCCCCAGCAAGATGAGAACAACGTGAGCCGAATGAGAAGCACTCAGGTATTGAGCGTGAGGGTGACCTGCGCCCCCCCGGCCTCTCGGTTCGATGCAACAGCGGTGCCGCCGTGGGCCTCCGCGATCGCCCGCGCGATCGTCAGGCCCAGTCCGGCCCCGCCCTCCGAGCGCGTGCGCGAGGAATCTGATCGAGCGAAAGGCTCGAACGCATTGTCGATGAAGGCGGGCGTAAACCCCTTGCCGCTGTCCAAGACGTCTATCGAGACAAGGCCGTCGGCGTTCGCGGCAGCGATCTGGACCTTGCCAAGAGGAGGAGTATGTCGTAGCGCGTTGTCGAGCAGATTGCCCACCGCCTGGCGGATCCTCACGGGGTCCGCATGCGCCTGCAGGTTGGGCGCGATCCGCCGTTCGATGTTGATCCTTCGCTTGCCGGCCACGGTCTCGAACGAGTCTGCGATGGCGCACAATAGCTCGCCCAGGTCGAGCTGGACCGGCCGTACCGGGAGCCCGCCACGATCGGCGCGAGCAAGAACGAGAAGGTCCTCCGCCAAGCGGCCGACGCGGTCCGATTCCTCGGCGGCGCTGTGAAGAGCGGCCAGCAGCTCCCCGTGAGTTCGACTCTTGCTGAGCGCAAGGTCGAGCTCTGCCTTGAGGATGGCCAGCGGCGTTCGAAGCTCATGGCTGGCGTCGTCCACGAAGCGGCGCTCGCGCTCGAGTGCCGACTCCATGCGCTCCAGCATGGAGTTCAGCGTTTCGCCAAGACGGGCGATCTCATCGCCGGTCGCGGGAACCGGAAGCCGCCGGCCGGGCTCGCTCGCCGAGATGGCCGACGCCTCCAAACGCATACGCTCAACCGGACGGAGCGCTGCACCCGCGAGCAGGAAAGCTATCCACGTCGTTGCTCCCAGCGCCGCCGGTGCACCAAGCCACAGCAGCCTGGCGAGACCGGCAAGCGCCTCTCCTTGCTCCTCCACCGAGGTACCGACTACGAGGACGGTGCCTCCGGCCGAAGCCACCGCAAACAGCCGAGCCGTAACGGTCTCGTCCACGAGTACGACGTCTGCGTCTAGGAACTGTCTTGTGGCGAGACCCTCGAGCTGCCGTGCGGATAGGAGTGGCTCGGTGAGCACTTCACTTGCTTCGAGCACCCGACCTTGGGGGTCGATAACTTGAACAAAGGCCATGTCGGGGTCAATGGGTCTGTCTTTGCTGCCGAGGTGGAAACCAGACGGACCGCCCGAGCCCAGCAACGTGTCCGCGCGCAACCTCAGACCCGCGTCAACGTTTCGCAGGAGGTCTGTTTCAAAGCGTACGTAGAGGAAGAGGCCGGTTGCGCCGAGAACGACGGCATTCAACACCGCAAATGCGATTGTGAGCTGAACCCGGATCGGGAGCCTCATCCTTGAGACTCGCGCAGCCGGTAGCCGGCGCCCCGCACGGTTTCTATCGACCTGGCGCCAAAGGGACGATCTACTTTCTCGCGCAGGTAGCGAATGTAGACGTCCACCACATTGGAGTCGCCCTCGTAGGCGAAGTCCCAGACGTGCTCGATCAACTTCGTGCGGCTCAACACCTGGTCTGGATGGCGCATAAAGAACTCGAGCAGAGCGAACTCCTTGGACGTCAGACTGATCTCTCTTCCAGAGCGCGCCACCTTGTGATTGGCCGGGTCGAGGCTCAGGTCACCAACCTGAAGGACCGTGGGTCGCTCAACGAGCCCTCTCCTGGACAAAGCGCGCACGCGCGCCAACAGCTCGGCAAAGGAAAACGGCTTGGTTAGATAGTCGTCGGCCCCGGTATCGAGCCCGGCCACCCGATCCTCGACAGCATCGCGAGCGGTGAGCATCAATACCGGTGCCCACTGCCCTGAGTCGCGCATTTTCCGGCACACCTCGAAGCCGTCGAAGTCGGGAAGCATAACGTCCAGCACGATGACGTCGTAGGGGTTCTCGGTGGCGAGCCAGACAGCTTCGGCGCCGCTCGGGGCGACGTCCACCGCGTGGCCCTCCTCTTCGAGACCGCGCTTAAGCAGGGCGGCCATCTTTATCTCGTCTTCAACGACCAGTGCACGCATGGGCTCTAATGAAGCCTGACGTTCGCGACATGAGACAAAGATGAGAGGAGGCTTTCTCGCCGCGCAAGCGTCAGATTCCTCACGATTCCGTGCCGACAACCCGATGCGCCCCCAAGAACGCGCCGAGGCCGGCCACTGCTTCGTCGAGGCGACTGGTATCACCCCAGGCCCCGAGCAGCTCGAGCGTGCGCGCCTTGCGATCGAAACGCGGCTCGGCGCGGCCGACCAGGCGGTCGCCGACGAGTAGCGGAAGCACGTAATAGCCGTACTCGCGCTTCTCTTTGGGCACATACATCTCAAGCCGGTAGCGGAAGTCGAACAGGGCCTCGGCGCGAGTCCGGTCGTGCACGAGGCGATCGAAGGGGGAGAGGAGCGTGACGCGCTCGGGAACGGCAGCGTCACTGATCTCGGGGTGCGCGTGCCACTCCCCTTTGGAGAGCCTGACGCCGAGAGCGCGAAACCTCTGCTCCTCGAGCGCACGCTCGGCTTGCGCAAGAGGCACCGCCTCGGTTTCCGGATACCAGCGCTCGGCGACGTCCCACAATCGGTGGCCACCGCGCCTGCCGACGACTGCGACATGGCCGCGCGCCTGGAGAATGTCCAGCAACAGACCCACGCGGCGAGTTCCCCACCAGCGATGGTTGCGACGATTCGACTGCAGCGGATCTTCGAGCTCCCGCCCCAGCAGCGGTCCGCGGCGCTCCAGCTCCCGCATCACATAGCGGCGAAAGACAGCATTCTCGTCGAGGAAGTCCTGGCCCCGTCGTTGATAGACGTTCCTCCCGGCGCGCCGGTTTCGGCGCATGCGGGCTCGGATCAACGGAAGCGATTCTAGGGGCCAGATGAATGCATCCCACTCGAAGAGTTTCCGCTCGTCCCACAGCAGTCGATCCAGCTCGGCGGTGTCAAACACTCCAAGGCGGCTCCACAGCACGAGGTGCTGGGGTCTGGCGACCGCCGCAATCGGATCCATTTGCAGAAAGCCGAGACTGCGCACGGTGTCGAGCACTCCAGTCGCGGAGCCGTCGAGCAGTTGGGCGCGGACCGCAATGCGGCGAGCCTGCTCTTGGCTTACCTTCGACGGCTTAACTGCCAAGAAACAGGACCGACTCGTCGACCCCCCCGTTGTTGCTCTCGTCCACTATCGTGAAACCGCACTTCTCCAACACTCGAAGCGAGCTCAAATTGTGCTTGGCGACATGCGCGCGCAGCGGCGGACCGTTGAAGCCCTCGAGGAATAGTGACAAGGCTGCGGTGGCAATGCCCCTGCCCCAGAAGCTCTTTCCGATCCAATAGCCGACTTCGCGCTCGCCATCGTTCTCCCAGCTGACGATGTCACCGGCAACGCGGCCGTCGTACACCACAGTCGCTGCGGTGACGGAGTCATCGGCGAGGATCCTGTGCCAGTGAGCCATGTGAGCGTCTCGGTCCCGAGACGGAAACGCTGCCATGCGAAGCGCGTCGGGATCGAGCTGGTGCTCGAAGAATGTTTGAAGGTCATCCTCCAAGACCTCACGCAACGAGACAGTAGCTGCGACATTCGACGCGTTGTCACCGGCCTTCAAGCTATCTTACCCACAGTTGGCCGAGCAGCACTCCAAGCTGGGGGTTGCGCTGATAGTTGCCGGTGCGTTCAGAGATCAGATCGATGCCGCGCTTGTTGATGAGAGGAAGCCACGGGGCCGCGTCCATCACTCTGCGGTCGACCTGTTGCCACAGTTCGGTGGCGGTGCTGGGTGCGCTTACTTGTGCTGCCGTGGCCCGGTCGATGAGGTCGTCGATGCGGCGGTTGCAGAAGGCGGCTGCGTTCAGGTTGAACTCGCCGCGAGGCGAATAGGCGTCGCAGCTCAGCAGAAGTGGAAAGAAGTTGGAGGCGGTCGGATAGTCGGCAATCCAGCCCTGGCTCCCGATCTGCGCTCGGGTGGCTCCGCTACCTATCAGCGAGTAGTACTTGTTGATGTCACCGATCGCCTTGACGCGCGCTCGGTAGCCGAGTCGCACGAGGGTTGCGTTTACGCGGCGCGCTGCTGCGAGTTGCATCGGGTCTGCCTTGAGCGCATACACGGTCACCTCTTGCCCGGCGGTGCCGGATAGTCGCACCAGTTCCTTGGCCCGGTCTACGTCCGCCCCGGACCAGGTCCCACTGCTCGTGGCGTGCTTCGTGTAGGGGCAATAGGGGCGGTATCCGGGCAGGCCCGGAGGGAGGACCTGGCAAGTAGGCTGAGCGAGCTGCTCTCCTCCCCACGCCTCGACGATCGCAGCGCGATCGACGGCGAGGTTGATCGCCCGGCGGACGCGGGAATCGTCGAACGGGGGGATCCTCGTGTTGAGGAACATGTAGTGGACGCCAGCCCGCACATAGGGGTGTGCTTGAGTTGGAAAGCGCGTGATTATCTCGTGTATCCGCTCCGGCGGAGGATCGTCGAGCATCACGTCGGCCTCACCGTGCTGCACCGCGGTCGTCTGCTCTCCGACGGTGAGGCCGAACTCCCACACGATGTGGTCGGGATATCCATCGGGGTGTGCCTCTGCCGACCACTCCTCGAAGTGAGGGTTCCTGCTCAGGACGATGAGACGATCGGGTTCGTACGACTCGATCATGTAGGCGCCCGTCCCCGGAACGGGCCGCCCCGGATAGGACGGACGCGGCGAGCCGTCTGGAACCGGGGCGCCCCAGGGAAGGGCCAGCTTGTAGAGGAACTCCGAGTCGGGGGCCGCAAGATGAAAGGTCACCGTGCCCGAGGCGTCGTCGGTCACGATGCCCTTCGACAGGTCACAGCTCCGACCACCGCGCGCGCAGCCTTGCCTTCCAACGAGGTCGAGCCCGACTGCGGCCATGCCCGTCCCAAACTCGAATTGGCGCTCGATAGCGTTGCGGAAGTCTTGCGCCCTAACGACACCGCCGGTGGAGTATCTGATGCCCTCGCGCAGCTGGAAGGAGTAGGTCCTTCCGTCCTTTTGGGGGGAGGGGATCCCCGTCGCAAGATCCGGCACCAGCGTGGCGCCTACCGGCCCCCCGGCGCGCCGAAAGGAGACCAGGCCGTCATGGATAAGTGCGAGCAGTTGCCAGGACTGCGCCCGGTAGGCGACGCGCGGATCTATCGAGTCGAAGGTATCTGCGGGCCCGCCTTCGAGGGCGACGCGCAACGTCCCCCCGCGGTGGGCGTTCGCTGCGCCAAGGGTTGCGATCCATAACCGGTCGCCCTCGATGGCGAGGCCTCCGGGGTCACTCCCAACCTCGGTGGTGCGATCTACCACTTCGTTCTTCGCGTCGATCGCTGTAACGGTGCCCGAGATCGAGCTCGCGACCCACAGCGTCCCGTCGTCGAAAGTCAACGTCTCCGGTGCGCCCGGGACGTTGATCTTGGAAATCTCGCCGGAGGCGTCCACTCGTGAGACCGTCCTGTCCGGCCCATTCGCCACCCATACCGCGTCGTCGCCGAGCGCAATGCTCGTCGGTCCGTTGCCCACGAGCAGGGCCTGAGAAACAGTGTTCGTGACCGGGTCTATCTTCGACAACAGCCCGCCCTGGGCGCTCGTCGCCCACACCTCATCGTCATCGGCGGCGAGGCCGCTTGGTGGCTGGGGCAGCGGCACGGTGGCCACGGTACGGCCGCGAGCCGGATCGATGCGCGCAATGGTTCCGTCGGTGGCGTTGGCAACCCACACGGCGCCCGCTCCGACCGCGACGGAGGTGGGGCCGTTCCCAACGGGGATGGTCGCCACGACCGTCCCCGACTCGGGGTTTACCTGCGACACGGTGTTGCTCTCGCTGTTTGCCACCCACACCGCCCCCGCCCCGATTGCGATCCCCCGGGGGGCATCCCCCACGGGGATCGTATCGACCGCGATCTGCTCTTCCGGATCGACTCGCAGGAGCGTGCCGGAGACCTCGTCGGTGATCCACACGTCCCCGGCCCCGGCCGCCACCCCTCCAGGGCGGCCTTGGAGCGGCAGCTGTGAGGCGATCGCACCGCTGGAGGCGTCGATGACCCCGACCGAGTTCGCCGGTAGGCCACCCAGTCCCTCCGGTCCCGCGAACTGGTTGAAGGCAACGGCGCCGACGGCGGCCGTGACCACTGCGCCGACGACCAGCGCCTTGACGCCCAGCTTCGTCCGGCGGCGCCTTTTAGAGGGCGGTTGTGGCAGCGGTGGCAGCGGTCTCTCAGGCGCTATCTCGACCATGCGCACGGGCTCGGCGAGCCCCTTGAGTCGAACCGCACGCCTCGGTGCGAAACGCAATCCGTCGACGCGGCGGGCGAGGCTTACCACCGTTTCGCTGGCGAGAATCTGACCGGGTGCGGCGATGGCGCACAAGCGCGCCGCCAGGTTGAGCGCCCCGCCCCGATAGCCGCCCTCGATCGGCACGGCCTCGCCCGAGTCGAGGCCGATGCCCACTCCCAACGAAAGGGGCGGGCCGGACTCGGTCGTCGAGCGAAGACGCGTCTGCAGCTCGACCGCCGCCCGCAAGGCCCCGCGAGCCGAAGTGAACACCGCAAGGGCCTCGTCGCCCCGCAACTCGAGCAGCTGCCCGCCGAGGTCGGTCACGGCGGCACCGGCGATCTCGGCGAACCTTGCCGCCAGTGCCCCGGCGGCTTCGTCGCCTTGCTCTTGTGTGAAGCGCGTGTAGCCGCGCACGTCCGCTATCAGGAAGGTGCGGACATCGGCGCCCCGCTCCTCCACCTTCAGCTGCTCTTGGTCGTCCAAGCGTCCGCCTGCTGTGGTGTCGGGCTCACTGGCATCATCGACCGTCGGCCGGTGTGGAGTCGTCAGTGTAGGGGTTCAGAAACCGCTCCGGCAATGACCTGGGGGCCGCGCTGGTTAGGAAGCGGGCACGACCTCGAATCCGAGCTCTCGCGCCGCCCCCCACAGCCGCCGGTCCCAACATGCGAACACCACCGGCTCCGCGTCCCGCACAAAGGTTTGCGCGGACGCGAGATGGATCGCGTCCGCGCCCCTGAGCGGAAAGTCCTGTACGAGGCCTCCAGCCCTGAACGCGATCACCTCATCGACCTCGACCACCACCAAATTGGCCCAACGGCGATGGAAATCCTGGTTTGCGCTCGCCTCGCGCCCCTCCGTTGCACGACCCTCCCGTCCAGCGCGGGCGATAGCAGCTAGACACTCGACATAGGTGATTCGAGAGCTTGCCAGAGGCTCATCCCTCAACAGAAGCTCGCCGACGGAATCGCTGCCCGCCTCGCGGATGATGCCCTTGACGAGGGCGCTGGAGTCAAGGTAGATGGTCAGAAACGATCCTGGGAGATGTAATCCGAGAGGGGGGGGCCGGGTGCCAACTCGATCAGATTTTCCGGCGGCTCAAACCGCTTGCCAGACCACGAGACTCGCCCTTCCGCCATCAGACGCGCGATATGCTCGGGGATTCCTGCCGGCACGATGCGCGCCACCGGCTTGCCGCGGTCGGTAACGACGATCGTCTCTCCTGCCCGGACCCTCCGCAGGTAACGACTGAGGGAGTTCCTGAACTCTCTAACGCCCACCTCGACCATGTGGCTACTTTAGCAGTTAAGTAGCCACATTAGAGCGACCGCTATCGTTCGGTTCCATGCAGACATTCGGTCCCCCACCCATGCGCGTGATGCTGGGGGGCACGGTTGCAGTGGTGTCGCCGTCGTTCGGCGCGCCGGGGGCTTGGCCGCACCGCGCCCAGCGGGGGCGGGCATATCTCGAGTCACTCGGGCTGCAGGTACGGATGATGCCCAACGCTGCGCGCGCGGACACGTGGGTCTCTGCCCCTGCGGAGGCGCGAGCCGACGATCTCCACGAGGCCTTTGCGGACGACTCGGTCGCAGTGGTGCTCTCGTCGATCGGCGGAAACCACTCGAACCAGGTTCTCCCCTATCTCGACTACGAGCTGATCAGCTCCCATCCGAAAATCTTTCAGGCGTACTCGGACACCACCGTGCTGGCGTGGGCCTTCGCTCGGCACGCCGGGCTCCGGAGCTTCTACGGGCCGCCGCTCGTGCTCGGGCTGGCGGAGTATCCGAGGGTGCTCGACTACACCGATCGCTGGCTGCGAGCCGCGTGGTTCGGGATCGAGCCGCTCGACTTCTCCGCCTCGGAGCAGTGGACGGATGAGTTCATGGACTTCGATGAGCAGAAGGACCTCGAGCGAGCACGCCGATTGCTGCCCAACGAAGGGTGGGTGACCCTTCGGGAGGGTGCTGCGCAGGGGCCGCTGATCGGAGGATGCCTCGAGACGATCTGCTGGCACCTGAAAGGTTCGAGTGAATGGCTTGATCTCTCCGGGTGCATCCTGTTTCTCGAAACTTCCGAGGAAGCGCCGAACCCCGAAACGGTCGACGCCTATCTCACCGACCTTGAGCGGCTCGGTGTGTTCGAGGACATCGCCGGGCTCCTGCTGGGCCGGCCCGCGTACTACAAACCCGAAGACGTCGGCGTCCTGTGGGAGGTGGTAGCTCGCCGGACGGAACGGGCCGCCATC
>Ga0136633_1003088_pt1 | contig 11091 bp, 13 predicted proteins | sample AntDrymeUQ832206_2_FD_105494 | JGI IMG/M metagenome (GOLD analysis project Ga0136633, IMG submission 105494) | Polar desert sand microbial communities from Dry Valleys, Antarctica - metaG UQ83 (22.06) | ecosystem: Environmental > Terrestrial > Soil > Desert | place: Antarctica: Dry Valley...
AGAAAGCGTGTGCCCCATCAGCCTAACAACGGTTGCCTGGGACCACGAACGCAAAACGGCCCAGCGAAATGCCTAGTGGGCGTGCTCGCCGATGTAGTACTCGAAGATCCACCCGCAGATCGCGATCGAGAGCAGGCCGACCCCGATGATGAGCAGCCACCACCCGAAGACGACACCCAGCGCACAGACCGCGACCGCCGCCGCGACCCAGAGCGGCCACCAGCTGTACGGCGGGAAGAAGCCGAGCTCGCCCGCCCCATCTGCGATCTCGGCGTCCTTGAGGTCCTCGGGGCGCGGCTCCATCTTCGAGGCGTGGAAGCCGAGGTAGAACGTGACCAGCAGGGTCAGCAGCGCGGTCATCACCAGCGCGGCTGTGCCAGTCGGGTCGTAGGACAGGAACCAGTACGCGGGGGCAACGAGCGCGAAGAACGCGGCGTTGACACCGAAGATCCAGGCTTCAGCCTTCATCAGCGCTCATCCCCCTCGTTCTTGTCCATCTGCTCTGCGAGGTGGGCGTTGCGTCCCTCGACGTCCGGCGCGTCGATCAGTTCCTTCTCTTCACCGAGCCCCTCGTTGTCGGCCATCTCCATTGCGGCGATCTCAGGGTGGTGCAGGTCGAACGCCGGCGACTCCGAACGGATCCGCGGGATCGACACGAAGTTGTGTCGCGGTGGAGGTGACGAGGTCGCCCACTCCAGCGATCGGCCCCAGCCCCACGGGTCATCGACCCCGACCAGCGGACCCTTCGAGGACTTGTAGACGTTCCACAGGAACGGCAACGTCGAGGCGCCAAGCAGGAACGCACCGATCGTCGAGACCTGGTTCAGCGTGGTGAAACCGTCTTCGGGCAGGTAGTCGGCGATGCGACGTGGCATCCCCTCGACACCGACCCAGTGCTGGACCAGGAAGGTCGTGTGGAAACCGACGAACAGCAGCCAGAAGTGCACCTTGCCGAGCATCTCGTCGAGCATCCGGCCGGTCATCTTCGGCCACCAGAAGTAGAATCCGGCGAACATCGCGAACACGACGGTGCCGAACACCACGTAGTGGAAGTGCGCGACCACGAAGTAGGAGTCCGACACGTGGAAGTCCAGCGGCGGCGAGGCCAGGATGACCCCGGTCAGACCACCGAACAGGAACGTCGTCAAGAAGCCGACCGCCCACAGCATCGGGGTGTCGAAGGACAGGGATCCACCCCACATCGTGCCGATCCAGTTGAAGAACTTCACACCCGTGGGTACGGCGATCAGGAACGTCATGCCCGAGAAGAACGCAAGGTCCACGGCGCCGGTAACGAACATGTGGTGCGCCCACACCGCCACGGACAGGGCGGCGATGCCGAGCGTGGCAGCCACCAGTCCGACGTACCCGAAGATCGGTTTGCGGCTGAAAACCGGCAGGATCTCGGTGATGATGCCGAAGAAGGGCAGAGCGATGATGTAGACCTCAGGATGGCCGAAGAACCAGAACAGGTGCTGCCACAGGATCGGGCCACCGTTCGCAGCGTCGAAGATGTGCGCACCAAGTGTCCGGTCGGCCTCGAGCATCAGCAGCGCGCCGGCCAGGATCGGGAACGCGATCAGCACCAGCAGGCTCGTCGCCAGGGTGTTCCACACGAAGATCGGCATCCGGAACATCGTCATGCCGGGCGCGCGCATGCAGAAGATGGTGGTGATGAAGTTGACCGCGCCCAGGATCGTGCCCAGACCGCTCATCGTCAGACCCATGATCCACAGGTCTCCCCCGACGCCGGGTGAGTTGATCTCGTTCGATAGCGGCACGTAGGCGAACCAGCCGAAGTCGGCCGCCCCTTGTGGGGTCAGGAAGCCGGACGCCGCGATCAGACCGCCGAACAGGAACAGCCAGTAGCTGAACATGTTCAGTCGCGGGAACGCCACGTCGGGCGAGCCGATCTGCAACGGCATGATCACGTTGGCGAAACCGAAGAACAGCGGCGTCGCGAACAGCAGCAACATGATCGTGCCGTGCATCGTGAACAGCTGGTTGTACAGCTCCTCGTTGACGACCTGTTGACCGGGGAACGCGAGCTCAGACCGCATCACCATGGCCATCAGTCCACCGAGGATGAACCAGACGAACGCTGTCACGAGGTACAGCTTGCCGATCACCTTGTGGTCAGTCGTGGTGAGCACGCGGACGATCTGCTGCCCGAGTGGCTTTCGCGGCACGATAACGGTCGGGGTGCCAGTGCGTGGTGCGCCGAGTGTGGCAGTCACTCTGCGTCTCCTTGCTCAGATGAGTTGTCGTCAAGACCGGTCTGCGTCGTCGCGTCAGCGCCGCCGAGCGCCGTACCGACGTTGCCCTGTTCCTTCAAGTCCTGCAGGTGCTTGGCGTATTCGTCGGCGCTGACGACCTTGAGGTCGAACAGCATTCGCGAGTGGTAGACACCGCACAGCTCGGCACACTTGCCGGCGTACGTGCCCACACGGGTCGGGGTGAAGGAGAACCCGTTCGGGCGACCCGGCACCACGTCGAGCTTGTACAGGAACGAAGGCACCCAGAACGAGTGGATCACGTCGGGTGAGGAGAGCTCGATGTCCACGGACTCGTCGACCGGCAGCACCAGCGTCGGGAGGTCGGCCGGCGTGCCCACGGTGTAGACGTTGTCGCCGTCGACTGCGTCCTCCGCCATGTAGTTGAAGGTCCACGCCCATTTCTGACCGACGACCTTGACCGTGTGGTCAGCCTCGCCACCCTCGGCGCCGGCGACCAACTTGTTCTGGGTGTCGACGGTGAAGAAGAAGAAGACGAGCACCATGATCACGGGCACGATCGTGTAGAGGATCTCGATCGGCAGGTTGTATCGCGTCTGCACCGGAACCTCGTCGTGATGACGACGGCGGAACTTGAATGCGGCGTACCCGATCAGACCCCAGACGAGGACGCCAGTGAGCATGGCTGCGAGCCAGGCGCCTTCCCACAGGTCCTGGACGAGCGGGGCTCTATCGGTGGCCGGCACTGGCATCGCCAGGCGCTTGATCTGATCCTGGTCCGCGCTGGCGCATGCGGCAAGCGTCAGCAGCGAAGTGGCCACCACGGTCCACGTGCCGATGGTGCGAGCACGCTTGGGGAGTTGCAGACCCACGAACGAGCCTCTCTCTCAAGGACGATGGTCAAGACCGAACATTACTACCGACGTGGCCCCCATTGTCTGCTAGGTGGCCCGGTAGGTTTCGCGTTGTGACGAATTCGACCGGGCCGCTGCCCGGATATCTCGATTCGGCCTCGTCCGAGCCACTGCATCCGGCGGCCCGCGAGGTGCTCCTGTCCGCGCTCGACAAGGGTTTCGCGGATCCCCTCGCGCTGCACGGGACCGGGCGGAACGCACGACTGCTCCTGGACAACGCGCGCTCGGTGCTGGCCCAGTGTCTCGGGGTTCGTGAGGACGAGGTCACGTTCACCTCGTCAGGCACCAGCGCCGTACATCTCGGGGTCCTCGGGCTTCTCCTCGGACGGTCGCGGGTGTCGGCGCGTCTCGTGCATTCCGCGGTCGAGCACTCCGCGGTGTTGCAGGCCGGCGCGTGGCACGCAGCGCGCTTCGGCGGTACGACGTCCTCGGTCGGCGTCTCTTCCTCGGGCCTGGTGTCGTACGACGGTGTGGTCGACGCGCTTTCGTCCCCGGCCGGCGTGCTCGCGGTGCAGTCGGCCAACCACGAGGTCGGCACTGTCCAGCCGCTGCCCGGCATCTTCGACGTAGCGACGTCGGTCGACGTGCCCGTCTTCGTGGACTTCGCTGCCTCGGCGGGACGGTTCGACCTGCCCACGGGGTGGTCGGCGGCCGCTGCGTCCGCGCACAAGTGGGGCGGCCCCGCTGGGGTCGGGGTGCTGCTCGTGCGCAAGGGGTCGCGCTGGCGGCCACCGTTCCCTGTCGATGACCGGGTCGACCCCCGGGTGGCCGGATTCGAGAACGTGCCTGCTGCACTCGCCGCTGCCGCTGCCCTACAGGCGGTGCTGGCCGAGCGAGCCTCGGTCAACGCGCGCCAGTCGGAACTGATCGAGCGGATCCGCTCCTCGGTAGCCGCATCGATCCCCGACGTCGAGGTCGTCGGCGAACCGACCGAACGGCTCCCCCACCTCGTGGCCTTCTCCTGCCTCTACGTCGAGGGCGAGGCGCTGGTCACCGAGCTGGACCGGCTCGGCTTCGGGGTCGCATCGGGATCCGCTTGTACGGCGAGCGCGCTCACCCCGTCGCACGTGCTCGAAGCCATGGGCGCGCTCACCCACGGCAACGTACGGGTGTCGCTGACCCGAGACACCACCTCCGACGACGTGGACCGGTTCCTGTCCGTGCTCCCTGACGTTGTCGCGCGTCTGCGAGCCTGACTCCGCACGGGTCCGCACGGGCCTGCACGGTGCTGCACGTGGCCGCACGTGTCCGCGCGTGGAACAGTGGGTGCCATGGAGGCTGACCTCGAGCTGGACTGCCGTGACATGCGCTGCCCGCTGCCGATCATCACGCTGGCGAACGCCATCGGCGACATCGTCGTTGCCCAGACGCTGGCAGTGGTGACGAACGACCCCGCGGCCCGTGCGGACGTTCCGGCCTGGTGCCGGATGCGCGGACATGAGTACCTCGGAGAGGACGCGGCCCAGGACGGGATCGCCCGGTTCGTCGTACGGCGTCTGCACTGACCGTTGCATTATTCTGCTTACATCGGCATAATATTGCCTAACTTGGCAGAATGGCTCTCAGGGAGACGTTGCGTTCATGGACTTGTCCAGACCCCTCGCCATCGTGACTCCGACCGTCGACGCCGACGTGCTGTCCGTCCTCGCTGGCGCGACTGCCTCTTTCACCGGTAGGCAGGTGCATCAGATGGCCGGACGGCACTCCGAGCGCGGAGTGCGCAATGCGCTCCAACGCCTCGCGCAACAAGGCATCGTCGGCCGCAAGCGGGTCGGGTCCTCGGACCTCTACACGTTGAACCGACAGCATCTCGGCGCCCCACACATCGCAGCCCTGGCAGGGCTCAAGGCCGAGCTGTTACACCGGGTTCGCGCGGAACTGGCGTCCTGGTCTGTGTCCGCCGAGTACGCGTCAATCTTCGGATCGGCCGCTCGAGGCGACATGCGCGTGGACAGCGATATCGACGTGTTCGTGGTGCGACCAACGGCGGTGCCCGAGGCAAACGACACCTGGCAGGACCAGGTCGAGAATCTGGCGGAGCGCATCACCGCGTGGACCGGCAACGACACCCGAGTCCTGGAAATGGGCGTCGACGAAGTTGGCGACGCCGTCGCAAGGGACGAACAGGTGCTGAGCGACATTCGAGAGCAAGGCCTCGTCGTGGCGGGCCCGAGGAACTACCTGCGCAAGGGAGCCGATGCCAATGACTAAGACACAGCGCTGCACATCCGCGACCAGGGCGGGCAGACCGGACACAGGCCAGGAATCTGAAGGCGCTGCTCGATCTCAAGACCCGATCCGGATACGGCGCGATACGAAGCTCCGCCACAGACCAGAAGCGCGCAGGTCGGGCGGCAGCTGCTCTCCTCCAGGCAGCCGAAGATCTCTGAAGCGGGTCGGACCGACTACTTCGCACTGAACCGGGCGAGCTCCAGCGAACTTCAGGGGCGCGGGGTCTTCACGTGTGCGGCGATCTCGGCGGCCGCGTCCTCGCCGTACGCATCGGCGAACCGTTTCACGAAGCCGGCGTTCGAGAGCGTGTACTCCTGGGTGCCGACCTTCTCCACGACGTACACCGCGAGCAGGCAGCCGAGCTGAGCGGCCCGCTCGAGTCCGAGGCCCCATTCGAGCGCGGCAATGAAGCCTGCGCGGAACGCGTCGCCCACACCGGTCGGCTCGACCTTCTCGATCTCGGGCACCGCAGGTACGACGATCGGCTCCTCGCCCTTGCGTTCGACCCGCACGCCCGCGGCCCCGAGCGTCACGACACTGGTCCCCACGCGCGCAAGCACCTCGTCGGCGGACCAGCCGGTCTTCTTCTCGATGAGGGCGGCCTCGTACTCGTTGGCGAACAAGATCGCGGCGCCGTCGATGAGCTGGCGGATCATGTCGCCGTCGCCGAACGCGAGCTGCTGGGACGGGTCGGCGATGAACGGGTACCCGCGGTCGCGGCACTCCTCGGTGTGACGGAGCATCGCCTCAGGGTCGTTGGGGCCGACCAGCACGTAGTCGACGCCGCCGATGCGCTTCTCCACCGGGGCCAACTCGATGTCCCGGGCCTCGCTCATCGCGCCCGGATAGAAGGACGCAATCTGCGCCATCGTCGAGTCGTTGGTGCATACGAAACGGGCCGTGTGCTTGCTCTCCGAGACGTGCACGGAGTCGCAGTCCACGTGGTGCCGCTCGAGCCAGGACCGGTAGTCGACGAAGTCCTCCCCCACTGCTCCGACCAGGACAGGGCGCAGCCCGAGGCATCCCAGCCCGAAGGCGATGTTGGCTGCGCAGCCACCCCGTCGTACCTCTAAGTCCTCGACGAGGAAGGACAGTGAGATCTTGTCCAACTGGTCGACCACCAGCGAGTCGGAGAACTTGCCGGCGAAAGTCATCAGATGGTCGGTGGCGATGGATCCTGTTACGAGCAGCGACACGGGGGGTCCTCAGGCTTCGAAGATGGGTTGCCAGACAATGCCAGACACGGCGAAGACTACCCGCCGGTATCCCTGTTGAGGCTCCGGCGTCGGACGTACCGTGGTGCCATGACGTACCAGCGACTGGCCTACGACGACGCTTCGAGCGCGCACGAGATGACTTCTGACTGCAAGGCGGTCGAGTCCGCGCTGCAACTTCCCAAACGTCGTACGACGGGCGAGCAGACGTCGCACCGAGCCGTGCAACCTGTACCCAGCATCTTGTTCGAGGACTACCCGCGCGAGGTCAAGAAGCAAGAGATTGCCGTGAGTGAGGCCGCTGCCCGACTTGGCGCGGCATTGCACCTGCATCTCGATTGACCCGGCCCCGCCCTTGGGGAGGGAGTTGGGGCCGGATCAATCTTCGATTCTGCATCAGCCGATTCGTCACCGACTGAGATCAACCCCTTGGGAGAGTTGAATGCCACGTGGTGTTCACCGAGGCAAGTTCCAACGACACCACGCGCGGCAATTGCTCGACAATGCCTCATCCGGGTCATCCGTGGGTCATGCAATACCGGCATAAGTTCACCAACCACACCAGCCGTCGTTCAAACGGGCAATGCCCGCGAAATACGGCTCGTTCGGCCCGGATCATCGACCATTGCCCGTTTGGCTGCGACGTGCTCTGGAACCGGGACGGCTGCTGATGCGTCGTAGAAACATGAAGCGTTGGATGATTCCCCTTGCGGCTTCGGCTGCGGTGCTCGTGGTGCTCGGTGGCCTGTGGTGGCTGGCTGGACCTGGCTCGCGTGGCGATGACACGTCGTTCGCGGGTGGCGACACGAATTCCGGCTCGAGCGACGGTAGCGACGGAGCACCCGGCTCCTCGGAGCCCGGCTCCCCCGGCACTAGCGAGCCGACACCTAAGCAGACGAATCCCATGGGCGTCGTGATCAACAGCTACCACGCGTACGACGCCGACAGCCTGGCCATCAACTACACGATCGGTGTGCCCGAGTGCTATGGGAAGATCGGTGAGCCAGTCGTCGAGGAGACGGCACGGTCGGTGACGGTGACGTTGACCCGGATCCCGCCGAGACAGAACGAGGACAGGGTCTGTATCGAGATCGCTCTGCTGAAGACCGTGGACATCGAGCTGTCCTCCCCGCTCGGCGATCGCGTGGTGCACGACGGGTCGTTCGACGGGACGGTCGTCAAGCCCGGGCCGCTTCCCAGCGACGACAACCCGGTCTACTAGGCCGGCCCGCCTTCGCCGTACTCCCTGGAACGGAGAAGCCCCCACCGGCGAACCGGTGGGGGCTTCTCCCTTGGGAAGACTTGGTGTTGCGTTCGTGTCGCCTCGACCCAGGACTCAGTGGAACGAGTCGCCGCAGGCGCAGGAGCCGCCGGCGTTGGGGTTGTCGATGGTGAAGCCCTGCTTCTCGATGGTGTCGACGAAGTCGATGACTGCACCGCTGAGGTACGGCAGGCTCATCCGGTCGACGACGACACCCACGCCGTTGAAGTCGGTGACGACGTCGCCGTCGAGGGTCCGCTCGTCGAAGAAGAGCTGGTAGCGCAGGCCGGAACAGCCGCCGGGCTGTACGGCGATCCGCAGCTGGAGGTCGTCGCGACCCTCCTGCTCGAGGAGGCTCTTCACCTTGGCTGCGGCGGCATCACCCATGTTGATGCCGTCGGCGCGGGTCTGCGTCTCGGTGGTCTCGAGCTGCTCGGTCATCGTGTTGCTCCCAAAAGCTTGACAAAGGTTCGCACTCACTTCAATGGTCGCACACCTCGGCTTATTCCCAAGATCGGCCCGCGCGGACTTCTTGCCGTCTTAGTGGGACCAGGTGCGCGCCGTACGCTCCGCCAGTTTCGCCAGGCTCCCCGCCGGGTCAGCGAACGACGCCTCCTCGCCGACGAGGTCCACCATGGAGTACGCCGACTCGATGCCCACCGCGCGCATCTCGCGCGAGCCGATCAGCACCTGTCCCGCGAGCGCGATGCACGGCTGGAGCGCCTGAGCGGCGACCGCGGCCACGCCGTACGGCACCTTCCCCGAGCGCGAAGAGAAGTCGAAGGCACCCTCGCCGGTGATGACCAGGTCGGCTTGCCGTGCCTTGTCTGCCAGTCCGACGGCCTCGCAGATCATCTCAATCCCGGGTTCGCGGGTGCCGCCGAGGAGAAGGAGCGCGAAGCCGAGCCCGCCCGCTGCACCTGCCCCCTTGGCGAGGGCGAGCTTCTTGTCGGTGGCTGCTGCGAGGGTCACGAGGGTGGCATCGACAGCGATCTTCCGGTCTTCGGCGACACCCTTCTGGGCGCCGTACACGTTGGTCGCGCCGATCAGACCCAGCAGCGGGTTGTCCACGTCGCTGGCTGCGGTGATCGTGATGCCTTCGAGCCTGCGCCGTGCTGGCTCCAGGTCGATGGTTTCGAGGCCGGCCAACGTGCTGGGGCCGTGTTCGAGCGCGCCTTCGGGGGTGGCCACTGCTCCCAGGGCGGCGAGGAAACCTGCGCCGCCGTCGTTGGTGCCAGACCCACCGAGCCCGATCACGATCCTCGTCGCGTGGGCTGCGATCGCCGCGTCGACCATCTCCCCGACACCTCGTGTCGTGGCCCTTTCGGGGTCCCTCTGGCTTTCCTTCGTCAGGTGGATTCCGCATGCCTGGGCGCTTTCGATGTACGCCGTGTCTCCCACGACCAGGACCGTCGCGGACACCGAATCGCCATACGGGCCAGACACCCTCACCGCGAGCAGGTCACCCCCGAGCGAGGCATGCAGCACGTCGCAGAAACCGGGACCGCCGTCGGCCATCGGGACCAGCACCAGCTCGTCCTGTGGGGCGCGACGGCGCCATCCCTCGGCGATTGCTTCCGCGGCCTCGACCGCAGTGAGGGTGCCGGCGAACTTGTCAGGGGCGATGAGGACGCGCATGGGGACATCCTGCCTGCTCCGCACGCCGATAGGTTGACGGGCGTGGCTGTCGACTTCTTCCTCCGACCGATGCGACCCGACGACGTGCTGGCCGTGGAGCGGCTGACCGCCGACGGGTTCTACGACCTCGCTCTTCGGACCCATCGAACTGGATGGCCGGAGCCGTCGCGCCGCTCGGGAGAAAGGGCAGCCTCATGGAGCCGACGGATGGAGCACATGCTGCTCCACGACCCCGGCGGTTGTTGGGTGGCCGAGGACGACTCCGGGCTAATCGGCGTCGCGGTCGCGATGAAGCGGGATCTGACCTGGATCCTCGCCACGTTCGTGGTCCGCCCCGGCGTGCAGGGACGCGGTGTCGGCAAGCAACTGCTCGACGCCTCGCTCGCTTACGGCAGTGGCTGCCTGCGAGCGATGGTGGTCTCCTCCGGCGACCCGAAGGCGGCACGGCGCTACCGGCTGGCCGGCTTCACCCTGCACCCGGTGATGTTTGCGATCGGCAAGGTCGGTCGCGACCTGCTGCCCGTTGTCGAGCATGTCCGGGAGGGGAGCGTCGGTGACATCGACCTGATGAACTCGGTCGACCGCCAGGTGCGTGACTCCGCGCACGGGGTGGACCACGAGATCCTCGCGTCGATGTACCCCTTGGTCGTCGTCGACCGGTCGACCGGGTCTGGCTATGCGTACGTCGAACCAGGTGGCGGGCCCTACCTGCTCGCCGCTACGAACCGACGGATCGCCACCGAACTGCTGTGGGAGACAGTCGCCGCGTCCTCCCTCGATGAGCCGTCCACGATCGCTCAAATATCGCCTGCTAACGAATGGGCCGTCGACGTCGCAATGGCGGCCCGGATGGACCTGGACAGCAGCGGTTACCTGGCCCTGCGCGGCATGAAACCGCCCGCGCCGTACCTCCCCAGCGGACACTTTCTTTGACCCGCCGCGCTTTCCGGGTTGACCCGCCGCTACCGCAGCAGCCGGACGCGGATCGGCAGGTCAACTTCGCCCCATGCTCGGTCCGCGGTGAGCACCTCGGCCGGCACGCTGCGTACCGTCAAGGCAAGGCAGCAACGGTCGCCGAGTGAGAGTTCCCGACCACCGTCGAGCGAACGCATGGCCCCGGCGAGCTCGGCGTCCTCGGCGATGAACGGCTCGATGGTGACTCCGGCTGTGGTGAGCAGCTGCCGGACCCGGCTCGCGTCAATACCCACATCCACGAGCTTGCCCACAACCTCCGCAAGGTTGACGGCGCTGAGCACCGCGCTGGGTAGAACGTCCGCCACCTGATCAGCGCCCGGCTCGTCGTGAATGAGGGCCAGCACCGCAGATGCATCGAGGACCGTCACTCAGCGACCGCGGCGGCCCGACGATCGGCGAGGAGCTCCTCCACGAGCGATCGCCGCTGCGGGACTGAGGCGCCGAGTGCTCGCAACTCGGCCATCGCATCCTGCGGTCGTTCGAGCACGAGCCTCCCGCCGACGACGTGCATGTTCAGTCGGTCCCCAGGACGGAGCCCGAGTGCCGCTCGCACCTCGGCGGGAATGACGAGACGTCCCTGCTGCCCGAGTACCAATGTGGCATCCATTCCTAGATTGTGCCAC
>Ga0136633_1003089_pt1 | contig 11085 bp, 10 predicted proteins | sample AntDrymeUQ832206_2_FD_105494 | JGI IMG/M metagenome (GOLD analysis project Ga0136633, IMG submission 105494) | Polar desert sand microbial communities from Dry Valleys, Antarctica - metaG UQ83 (22.06) | ecosystem: Environmental > Terrestrial > Soil > Desert | place: Antarctica: Dry Valley...
CGCCGCCGCCACGGTGCCCGGCCCTGAGCGCCCATCCACGACCCGGCGACGATCAGGCCGAGGCCGGCGAGGGTGGCGACGGTGACGCGCTCGTCCAGCAGCACGGTGCCGTAGACCACGGCAAAGGCCGGCGCCAGGTACGTCACCAGCGAGGCACGCGCGGGACCGACGCGGGCGATCAGCGTGTAGAAGAGCAGGAAGGCCAGGCCGGTCCCCAGCGTCCCCAGAGCCAGGACGCTGGCCGCGGCGTCCAGCCCGAGGGAGGTCGGTGGATGCACGAGGGCGAAGGGCAGCGTGAGGACCGCGCTGACGCACATCGTCGACGCAGCCAGCGCTGCGGGGGGCACGTCTGTCATCTGTGCCTTGATGAGCATTCCGCCGGCGGCGTAGCAGAGCCCCGCGAGGAGAATCCCGCCGCCGGCCAGCAGCGCGGCCGAGTCACCGCTGAGGTCCACGCCGAAGAGCAGCGCGACGCCGAGGATGCCGATGCCGATCCCGGCCGCGCCCCAGCCGCTGGAGCGCTCGGCGTGGTCAAAGCGCATCGCCAGCAGCGCGGTGAAGATCGGCACGCTCGCGATCAGGATGCCGGTCAGGGCGCTGGCGATGTGGCTCTCGCCGACGCTGATGAGCATGAAGGGGACGACGACCTGGATCAGCGCGATGACCACGACTGCGGCCTTACGCTGCCTCAGGAGTCCGAGCCCGCCGGTCCGCAGCGCGAACGGCAGCAGGACGATCGCGGCCAGCGCCGTCCGGGAGAACACGATCTGCGCGGCGTCCAGGTCGCGCAGGCCCACCTTGATGAACAGGTAGGACGCACCCCACGTCGCCGCGAGGACCGCCATGAAGATCCACGCACGACGATTCACAACGGTCAAGGATGGCAGCCTGCAGCCCTAAGCGCCAATGACGGTTCACGGTACGAACCATCAGCAGTGCTGATGTGCGACAGGGCCTAGCGCGCCAGGCCGCAGGCGCCCTTGGCGATGTCGCGCACAAGCTTGGCCACGCGGAAGAAGGCCTTCGGCTGCCCCCGTGACGTGTCGCTGAACGCCACGCGGCCCTCTTCCGCGCGCAGCGTGTAGCGCAGGATCGATCCTGGGCCCGGGGGCAGGCTGAGGTTGCGGTCCAGAGGCCCGGAGTCCGATGTCACGTCGTTCTGGCGGTCCACGGCGCCGCCGCCGAGGGCGCGCACGACCTCGCGCCCCTCGATGAGCTGGTCGGAGGTCATCGTCCCGGCCGCCTTGCCATTGCAGGTGACCTGCCCCCCATCCTGCACCAGCAGCGTCAGGCGCGCCCCGGGGATCGAGCCGCTGCGCTCCACCACGAAGAGGTCGGGGGACGGCGTCCCGCACGCCGCCAGCGCCGCTGCGGCGAGGACCGCGACCGCAGCGGGCGACCCTTTCACGCCACCACCGCCGCGCCACCGCGCCGCGGATCCCCCGCGCCGGTCACCGTCGCGGTGCCATCGGGCGCCACGTGCCGGTGGACGGCCTGCACCCCGCCGAAGAACAGGTTCTGGTCGCGGAAGGCGACGACCTCGTGACCCCGGGCCACAAGCTCGTCGACCGCGATCCCCGGCTCGGCGAAGACGGTGCCGGCCTCGAAGTGCACGCGCGGTGCATGCACGGCGGCGTGGGCGTCCAGCCCGTGATCGATGACGCCCACGATGGTCTGCAGGATCGCCGATCGGATGCGATTTGAGCCCGCCGACCCCAGGACGAGCTGCACGCCGTCGGCCCCCAGCACGATCGTCGGCGCCATCATCGACGGCATCCGGCGCCCGGGCGGGAAGGCGTGGAAGCCCAGCGGGTTGAGGTCCTCCTCCCCCATGATGTTGTTCGGGTGCATGCCGGTGCCCGGGACGACGATCCCGCTGCCCTCGCCGTTGGTGACCGTCACCGCGCAGGCCCGGCCGCCGGCGTCCAGGATCGACACGTGCGTCGTGTTGCCCATGTGCCGCCCCAGGAAGCGCTCGGCGAAGCCCTCCTGCGCCAGCCCGGCCACGAACGTCCCGGTGCGGGCCCGCTGAGCGGACTCCATCACGTCGACGAGCCGGGTCGTGCTCACCGGCCCGGCGTCGAGGTCAAGCAGCGCGGCGGCCAGCAGCGGGCCACCAGCGTTCGGCGGTGGGTTGGTGAGGACCGTCCGGCCGCGGTACCCCGCTTGCACCGGAGCCCGCGCGACCGCCTCGTAGGCCGACAGGTCCGGAGCGGTCAGCACCCCGCCGCGCTCGTCCAGCCAGGTGACGACGGCCTGCGCCGGATCCCCGGTGTAGAAGGGATCAGCGCCCTCGGCGCCCAGCAGCTCGATCGCGTCCGCCAGCTGCGGCCAGCGCATGATGTCCCCCTCCCGCAGCGCGCGACCGTCGGGCGCGAAGACCGCCGCGCTTTCCGGGGTCGCCATCAGCACCCCTTCGAGAATCCCGGAGATGTAGCCCTGCGGACCGTTGAGCGCGACCCCGGCGCGAGCGAGCGCCGCCGCGGGCGCCACAAGCTCGTTCAGCGGGACACTTCCCCAGCGGCGCATCGCCTCCGCGATCCCCGCGGGCATGCCCCACGCGCCGACGGAGGCCGCGCCCACGTGAAAGACCTGCCGGGCGTCACCGAAGTCCACGACGACGGGCTGCAGCTGAACATCCGGTGCCGCGGGCCTGCCCTGCCCGGGGGCGACGACGAAGAAGTCCAGCAGGACCGGCTCGGCGTCAAAGCCGGCCGTCAACATGTAGCCGCCCGCCCCCATGCCGGTCAGCAGCGGCTCGGCCACGAACGACGTGAGCATCGCGGCGACCGCCGCGTCCACCGCGTTGCCGCCCTCGCGCAGGACCCGCGCCCCGGCCTGCGCCGCCTGGGGGTGACCGGCGGCGACCACGCCGCCGGCTCCGGATCCGGGCATGCGCCTGGAGCCGCGTGTCCGCGGGCCGTCAGCCCCGCGGGATGAACTCAGGGACGTCGAGCTCGTTCACGCCGAGCCCCGTTCGCCGTGTGGACCCGCCGCGCGCGGGCTCCGGCTCACGGCCCCGGCGTGCCGGCTCGGGCTCACGGCCCCGGCGTGTGGGCTCGGGCTCACGGCCCCGTCGCGCGGGCTCCTGCTCGCGCCGCTGGACGCGCAGCTCCCCGACGGGCTCCTGCAGCGGGCTCCGCTCCTCTCGCCGGGACGGCGGGCCGTAACCGGTGGCCACGACCGTGATCCAGACCTCGTTCTCGAGCTTCTCGTCGACCATCGCCCCGAAGATGATGTTCGCGTCCGGGTGCGCGGCGGCGGCGACGGTCTTGGCCGCCTCGTTGACCTCCCACAGCGACAGGTCGCTGCCGGAGGTGATCGACAGCAGGATCTTGCGAGCGCCCTCCATCGACGTCTCCAGCAGCGGTGAGGCGACCGCGGACTGCGCGGCGTCCAGCGCGCGGTTCTCGCCGCGGCCCATGCCGATCCCCAGCAGCGCGTTGCCGGCCTCGGACATGATCGTCCGCACGTCGGCGAAGTCCAGGTTGATGAGGCCCGGCAGCGTGACGAGGTCGCTGATGCCCTGAACGCCCTGTCGCAGGACGTCGTCGGCGACGTTGAACGCCTCGACCATCGAGGTCTGCTTGTCCAGGACCGACAGCAGGCGGTTGTTGGGGACGACGATCAGCGTGTCGACCTCCTCGCCGAGCGACTGGATGCCGACCTCCGCCGCGGTCGCGCGGCGGGCGCCTTCAAAGCCGAAGGGCTTGGTGACGATGCCGACGGTCAGCGCGCCGAGCTCACGCGAGATCCGCGCGACGACGGGCGCCGCACCGGTGCCGGTGCCGCCGCCCGCACCGGCGGCGATGAAGATCATGTCGCTGCCCTTCAGCAGCGCCTTGATCTTGTCGTACTCCTCCATCGCGGCCGCCCGGCCGAGATCGGGGTTGGAGCCGGCGCCCAGGCCGCGCGTGATCTGCGGCCCGATGTGCAGGGTGGTGTCGGCGGTGGACTGCTGCAGCGACTGCACGTCGGTGTTGACGGCGATGAACTCGATGCCCTCGATGCCGGCCTCGACCATGCGGTTGACCGCGTTGACGCCGGCGCCGCCGACGCCGACGACCCGGATGACGGGCTGGCCGACGGGCAGGGCCTGCCCCCAGGCGGTGGGCGCCGAGGACGACGAGCGCGCGTAGGGGTCCTCGTGGTAGGAGGCGGTGCGCGCGCTCGGCGGCGGCGGACGGCGCCCGGCGGCCCGCGGCGGCGGGTCGGCCAGCGCGGGATGCGGGAAGCCGGGGGTCTCGCGCGAGTCCACCGGCAGCGGCGGGGCAGCGTGGCGAGCGGCGGCCGTGGACGGACCGGTGGCGCCGCCGTCGCGGCGGGCCTGCTCCTCCTGGACCTCGTCGGTGCGACGGAACAGCGCCGCCAGTGGACCTTCACGCATCGACGCGCGTTTACCGGATTCCATGTGAGAGGACCTCCTTCGCGAGATCGCGATAGGACCGGGCGGCCATGCCGTCCGGCTCGTACTTGAGCACCGACATGCCCTTGACCGGCGCCTCGGCGAAGCGCACGGTCTTCCTGATCCGTGAGGCGAACACGCGGTCCCCGAAGTTCTCCTCCAGGATCTGGATCGCCTCCTTGGCGTGGAGGGTCCGGGAGTCCATCAACGTGGGCAGGATGCCCTCGATCTCGACGTCCGGGTTGAGGTTCTCGCGGATCATGTGGAGCGTGTTCTGCAGCTGGATCAGGCCGCGCATGGAGAGATACTCGCACTGCACGGGGACGATCACCTTCGAGGCCGCCGTCAGGGCGTTGATCGTGAGCAGCCCGAGCGACGGCGGCGTGTCGATGCAGATGAAGTCGTAATCGTGGATGATCGGCTTGAACGCCTTCTCCAGCGAGCGCTCACGGCCGATCTTCATCGACATCGCGATCTCCGCGCCCGCGAGGTCGATCGAGGCGCAGGCGATGTCGATCTCCCGCTTCTGGATGACCTCGACGATCGGCAGGTCGTGCACGAGGACGTCGAACATCGACTGCTCCAGCGTGTCCGGGTCGATGCCCTGGGACATCGTCAGGTTGCCCTGCGGGTCCATGTCCACGCAGAGCACGCGGTAGCCGCTCTCGGCAAAGGCGACCGCGAGGTTCAGGGTGGTGGTGGTCTTGGCGACGCCGCCCTTCTGGTTGGCGAAGACGATGACCTTGGCTGTGTTCTGCACGTTCTCCACGTGGGTGCTCGCTCGTCCGGTAGAGGGACCGATCCGCTCGTGGTGTTCGCGCGGGCTGGTGGTTCTCCTGCAAGGTCAGGACGCACGCCGCCGTCGGGCCGGGCCGCCGGCTGGGGTGAGTGTCGGATCAGGGTTCATAGTGGCCCCCGATCCGACACTCGGCGCCGGCGCGAGCGGCGACGCGCCAAGCGCGTGGTGGCTGGGGACGCGCTGGCTGCCGGCCGAGGGGCCCGACTCGCTCCTGGCCGGCGAGCACGGCCTGACGTACCTGGCCTACGGCACCCGAGTCCCCAGCGACATCTGCTTCTACCCCCGCTCGGGCAAGGTCAACATCGGCCGGATGACCTTCCGCCTGTCGCCCACCGACTACTGGGAGGGCGAGGAGGACGGCGCGTAGCGATGGTGCAGCATCAGGTCGTTCCCGTCGGGGTCCGTGAACACGGCGATGTGACAGACGCCGGTGTCCATCGTCTCACCGAAGAACACGACCCCCTTGCCCTCCAGATCGGCGCGCGCCGCCTCCACGTCGTCCACGTGCAGGGCGGGATGGGCGTTCTTCTGCGGTGCGAAGGGCATGCCGAGCTTCTCGGGCTCCCAGATCGCGAAGCACGTCTCGCCGACCCAGGCCTCAAACCGGGAGTGCTCGTCTGGCCGCAGGCCGAGGATGTCGATGTAGAAGGCGCGCGAGCGCTCGGCGTCCTGTGACGGGATGCCCACGAAGTCCAGGCTCTTGATCATGTCCGCGAGCGTACGCCGCCCTGCGGACGCCTGCGCGGGACCGTGGTCGCCGTCCCGGGGCGGTGGGATACCGTCCTCTCGCAGATGGATGACCTGTTCGCCAAGGAGCTGCTCGTGGTCATGGGCAAGGGCGGAGTGGGCAAGACGACGGTCGCCGCCGCGCTGGGCATCGCGGCCGCCGAGCGCGGGCTGAGGACGATCTTGGCGGAGGTCGGCGCCCGGCAGGACGCCGCGCGTAGCCTGGGCCTGGACGGCGACGGCACGGACTCGCGGGAGACGGTCGTCGGCGGCGGCCTGCACCACATCTCGATCGACCCCGAGCGCGCGATGCAGGAGTACCTCGTCGACCAACTGCCGCTGCGGGCGCTCGCCGACGCGCTCGCCGCGTCACGCCTGTTCACCTACCTGGCGGCCGCGACCCCCGGCCTGCGCGAGCTGCTGACCGTCGGCAAGGTCTGGGAGCTTGCCCAGCCCGAGCGGCGCACTCCCGGCGCTGAGCCCTACGACCTCGTCATCCTCGACGCCCCGGCGACCGGGCACGGCCTCGCGCTGCTGCAGGCGCCGCGCACCTTCGCCGCCACCGCGCGCGTCGGCCCGATCGCCCGTCAGGGGGACAAGATCGACGCGACGCTCCGCGACCCGGGGCGCACAGCGGTGATCCTCGTCACCACACCGGAGGAGACTCCGGTCAGCGAGACGCTCGTCCTGCGCGCCGCGCTGCGCGAGCAGTTGGGGCACGAGCCGGACGCGGTGATCGTCAACTCGCTGCTGCCCGAGCGGCTCAACGGCGCCGAGATGCGGGCGGTGGACGTCGCGCTGGCGGCGATCGGCGCCAGCGGAGGCGCCGCCGATGCCGCGAACGTCGTCGCGGACCCGTCGCACCGCCATCGCCGTCCCGCCCTCCTGGCCGCCCACGCGCGGGAGACGCGCGTCCACAAACAGCGTGCGCAGCTGCGGCGCCTGCGCCGCGCGCTGGACGGTGACGTCCGCGTGATCACGCTGCCGCTGCTGATCACTGCCAACCTCGGCAGCGCTGAGATCGCGGAGCTGTCGCGGAGGCTGCGGTGAGCACCATGGCCGAGCGCCTGGACGGGCGCCGCATCGTCATCGTCGCGGGCGCGGGCGGCGTCGGCAAGACGACGACGGCCGCCGCAATCGGCCTCGGCCTCGCCGCGCAGGGCAAGCGCGTGGCCGTCATCACGATCGATCCGGCCCGGCGTCTGGCCGACGCGCTGGGTCTGGAGGCGCTGGACAACGAGCCGCGGCGCGTGGACCCTGCGCGCCTGGAGGCCGGCGGCGCGCACGTCAGCGGTGAGCTGTGGGCGATGATGCTCGACGCCAAGCGCACCTTCGACGACCTCATCGAGCGCCTGGCCCCCGACGCAGCCGCGCGGGACGAGATCCTCGGCAACCGGATCTACCAGGAGCTGTCGTCCGCGGTGGCCGGGTCCCACGAGTTCACGGCGATCGCCAAGCTGTATGACCTGGATCGGGAAGGAGGCTTTGACGTCCTGATCCTCGACACGCCGCCGTCGCGCAACGCGCTGGACTTTCTCGACGCCCCCGACCGCCTGATGCAGTTCTTCGAGGGCCGGGCCCTGAAGGCCTTCCTTGCCCCCACCGGCCTGGCGGCCAAGCTCGTGAGCCGTGGCACCGCCGCCGTCTTCTCCGTGCTGCGGCGGATCACCGGCGTGAACCTGCTGAACGACATCGGCGTCTTCTTCCGGGCCCTGGGCGGGATCATGGACGGCTTTCGCGAGCGGGCCGCCGGCGTCCGCACGCTGCTGGCCGATCCCGGCACGACGTTCGTCCTCGTCAGCTCACCAGAGCGCCAGCCGATCGCCGAGGCGATCCACTTCGCCGGCAAGCTCCGCGAGGCGCACCTGCGCGTCGGCGCGCTGATCGTCAACCGCGTCAGCCCGGGCGTGGCCGACTCCGGCCCACCGGACGCGGACGCGATCGCCGCGCTGCGGACGGCGCTGGCCACCGAGCTCGCCGCGCCGCTGGCGCGCAAGGTCGCTCAGGCGCTGACCGAGGCCCGCGTCCTCGCCGGCCGCGACGCCGCGTCGATCACGCGGCTGCAGGAGGCGGTGGGCCCGTCGCCGGCGCTGCTCGTGCCGCAGCTCGGGGACGACGTGCACGACCTGACGGCACTCGCGCGCATCCAGCGTCACCTGTTCGCGTCCCCCGCCGAGCGCGAGGAGCTGATGCGGGCCGCGGGCGGGCTTGCGTGACGAGGGGGTTCACCCCTCGTGCTCCTCAGCGAAGCATCACGGGTGAAGGTCCCGCTGCTTCAGCCGGGGATCGTCGCCTCCGCGAGCTCCGCGCCCAGCAGCCCGTCGGCGACCTCGCGCACGTCCGCGTCCAGATGGCCGCAGAGCACGTCGCGCAGGACCGCCCGCAGATGGCCGGCGAGCTCGGCGGTGAGGTCGTCCAGCGTGGCGGCCTCCGGCAGGCGCGTCCCGCTGATCAGCGACCGCTCCAGCGCGACGATCTCGGTCACGCGCGCGGCGAAGGCATGGCGTCCGTCGAGCGTGGCGCACAGCGCCGCCAGCCGCCCGGGCAGGCGTCCGCTCTGGGATCCCTCCGGCTCCAGCAGAGCGCGCAACGCGAGCAGGTGATCGGTCAGCGCGTCGCCGGCCCGCTCGCGGGTGCAGCCGAGCTCGTAGCGTCTCAGCGCCCACGCCAGCTCGCCCGAGCGCGGCATCCGGCGCCCCACCAGCTGGCAGAACGCGCGCAGCTCGTCCTCCTGGTCGGCGGTCACCAGGCAGTGGCCATGGACCCGGCCCCCGGATGCGTCCCCGAGCGCCACGATCTGCCACGGCCCCTGAGCGCAGCGCGTCCAGCCGACGGGCGTCAGCGCCGCACCGGCCTCGTCGAAGAGGCGCAGCGCGGCAACCAGGCGGGCCAGGCGCAGGCGCCCGTGCTCGTGCCCGAGCGGGGAGTCCTCCGCGGCTCCGGCGCCCACGCCGGAGTCCCAGCCCAGGACCGCGAGCGTGCGCGACCCGTCCACACGCGACAGGTCCGGCGGGCCGTCTTGCAGCGCGTCGGCACGCATCAGCGTCAGGCCGTCCCCCATCGCCACCTCACCGGACTCAAGCTCCAGGCCCAGGACGGCGCACACGAGGACGGTCTGAGATACGCCCTCGTGGACGATCGCCTCCAGCTCGGCGTAGGCCCGGTCCAGGCGCTCCACCTGCAGCACGAAGTCACTGGAGTCCTCGAAGATCTGGGCCAGGAACGCGCGCAGGGCCAGCTCGGCGCGCTCACGGTGATCGCGCGGAAGGCCCTGAGCCACCCGCGCCTGCAGGTAGACGTCAAGTCCGCCGACGGACTGCAGCGCGTGGACGGCGGGCAGGTAGGACGGCAGACGCGCAAGCAGCGACACGCGCTCGTCGATGAAGGCGGCGGTCAGCGGCCGGTAGCAGTAGAGCGTCGGCTGGTGACGGTTCCCGCGGCCGGACTCGACGACCTCGAACGGCAGCTCCTGCCCGTCGGCCATGTCGGAGGCCAGCTGCCAGGCGGCCTCCTCGGCGAAGGCCGCGAGGACGGCGCGGAGCTGGCGGTTGCGCATGGGGTCCGGTTCCCCCTGCGCCGGCGGCCTCCTCGTCGGCGCAACGGACGTTGCACGCCGTCCTGCGCGCCTGCCTGGGCGTCCGTCATGCTTCAGCGCATGTTCCTCGGCCTGCGCACCGTCATCTACCCGGCCCCGGACCTGCCGGCATCCAAGGCCTGGTTCACCAAGATCATCGGCCGCGATCCGTACTTCGACGAGCCGTTCTACGTCGGCTACGAGGTCGGCGGCTACGAGCTGGGGCTGAACCCGAACGCGGACGTAGCCGACGGCGCGGTGACGTACTGGGGCGTCCCGGATGCGGACGTCGCGTTCGCGGCGCTGCTGGCCGCCGGGGCCGTGCAGCACAGCGCGGTGACCGAGGTCGGGGAGGGCATCCGCGTCGGCGAGGTCCGCGAGGCCGGCGGGAGTGTGCTCGGCATCATCGAGAACCCCCACTTCAAGGCCGGCGCGTCACCGCCGCCGGTCGGTGACGGTCCGGGGCGGTAGCGCCTGGCTGCGCGTGGGGTTGGAAAACGCCCCGTACGCAGCCTGCCCGCGTCGCTACCGCACGCGCACCGTGAACCGCCGCGTCTGCGGCCGGCGGTCCGACAGCACGGTGACCGAGACGACGGCAGCGCCCGCCCGCGCGCCGGCGCCCGACCAGCGGATACGCAGGGGCCGCGTTGAGGCGCAGCGGTGCAGCAGCGTCCGGATCCGCCGCCCACGTTGGCGGACCTGCACCCGGACGACGGCCGGCTGCGCGAGGCGGACCCCGGCGACGCGAACGGCCGAGCCCCGCCGGACGGTCCGCGCGCCGCGCGTCACCCGCCGGAGCAGCGGGCCGGTGGCGCTGGAGACGGTCACCGCCAGGCCGCTGGTCTCCCAGCCGCTGGTGACGTCCACCGTCGTGACACCGGGGCACGCGGCGGTGAAGCGGCCGCCCACCGTCTGCGTGGCCCGGTCGCGGCGCGGATCGTCGCCGTCGACCGCAGCGGGGGCAAGGACCCGGGGGTTGCGCGTGGTCCAGATGCGCGCCGGCGTCGGCAGGTCCTCGCGGCGCGTGGTCGTCGGGATGACGGGCTCGGCGCGCGACGGGGCGCGCGCGGCGCTGGCGGCCGGCACGGGGAACGCGCGCGGCGCCACCGGCGCGGGGTCGCGCAGAGCCAGGGCGTCGACCTTCGCCGGGTCGTTGAACACCGGCTGGCGGCCGGTGGCGGTGAACGCCGCGACCGCGCCGCGGGCCACCGTCGCCGGTCCGCTGACCGTGATGCCGTCATCCACGAACACCGGCACGGTGTCGGTGGTGACCCGGTCCCCGTCGACGCGCACCAGACGGAAGCCGTGCCAGTACCCATGGTCGGTGCCGACCGGCCCGTTGGTGTGCAGCTCGCCGCCCGCGCCACCGTCGATGTAGTACGGGATCCCGCCCCGCCCGCGGTAGCGGAACTGGCCCTTGATGTGGCCGAGGAAGACGCCGTCGACCCCCGTCTGCTGCGCGATCTGCTCGAAGACGGCGTTGTCGGTGGTGGCGCCCTTGGCCATGACGTGGTTACGCGTCGTGAGGTCGGTGTGGGACTGGTCGCGCGGATCCTGCGTCGGCATGTGCATGACGACGAA
>Ga0136633_1003090_pt1 | contig 11084 bp, 9 predicted proteins | sample AntDrymeUQ832206_2_FD_105494 | JGI IMG/M metagenome (GOLD analysis project Ga0136633, IMG submission 105494) | Polar desert sand microbial communities from Dry Valleys, Antarctica - metaG UQ83 (22.06) | ecosystem: Environmental > Terrestrial > Soil > Desert | place: Antarctica: Dry Valley...
AACGTAGGCCGAAGCCCGTGCGCGTCACCCAACCACCACCGCCGCTGCAACATCCCTTGCCGCACAACGCCTTCAGGGCTGCGGGAGCCTGAAATCACCCACTCCGATGCCAGGAGAGCCAAAATGGGGCGGCGGATGATCGTCGAAGAAGATGGCGATCACGATGCCGTAGAACGCGGAGATCCGAGGCACGGGGTCAAAGGTACCGATCAGGCGTGACAATGAAGCGTCGGAGACATCCGCGGGCAAGGACCCTGGCCGGGTGATCCGCAATTGCCGGTTGCGGTTGCAGGATCTCGTTTGCGCCAACGAGCATCCGCAATGATGCCGATGTCACCCTTCGGCGTGCCTCGTCGAGCCGTCAGAGGGCGATCCCGAGGTCACGCTCGACGGCCCGCGCCTCTCGAAGCCAGTGGTAGTCGAGCTGGCGGCTGAAGCCTCGTCCACTGACCGCACGGCCCCGGCCGAGCTGGTTGTCCAGGACGCCGATCTCGGCGGCGAGATCTTCGAGGCGTCGCGCGGCCTCAGGGTGACGGTCGATCCAGTCCTGACGTTGCTGTCGCCGAGTGGTTGTTTCTCTCAGTCTTCCGGTCATCGAGGGTCAGGTCTCGGTCGGCTGGATGATTCAGGCGGGCAAGGTTGCGCCCTCGGCCACCAAGTGGTCGCTGGTGGTCCTCGCAGTCTGCGTGCCCGCGTAGCCCGAACCGACGATCGGCGGGCCCTGCTATCCCTCGGGGTCGAGGATGCGGGCCTCGCCGGCCGCCGCCTATGGGAACTGCGGTCCTGGTGTGTTGCCTGCCGGAGCGCCGGCCACCCCAGGAAGATTGCCGGCCAGCGCCTCGCAGGTGCGGACCAGCACCCGGGCCGCCTCGACGGTCTGGCCGGACGCGAGCGGGTTCTCGGCCCGGCGTTGCCAGCGCCCGAGCACATCGGCGAAGGCAGCCCGCACCTCGGCCTCGTCCGCTGACGAGTCGAGGCCCAGGCGGGCTCGCAGCGTCGTGCCTTCCGCCCCGAGCAGCCGGGTCGCCTCGGCCGCATCCTGGGGGCGCAGGGTGACGGCACCTGACCGGAGGGCGTTCAGGAGCCGGATCTCGACCAGCTCGTGGGCCCCGGACTGGATGCGCTCGACGTCGGTGGCGAGCGACTCGCTCCCCGCCACCGGGAGACGGCGCGCCAGCTGGGCCAGAGTGAGCAGGGCGGCCCGGCCACGGAGCAGGTCGCTCCTCTCCGTGAACTGTTGGCGGAGGAGCGCCCGGAGGTCGTCGAGACGGCTGACACCCAACAAGGCGGCCGCAAGGTCGGGAGCGCTGGAAGCCCGACCGTCGCGCATCAGTTGCACCGCCGTACGGGTGCCGAAGATGCCGAACCGCCTGAGGAGGGTGACCCGCTCGGCGGGGGGCGCCGGCCCCGGCCGCTGCGCGAACCGGTCGACGGAGAGCAGCAGCTCCTCGAGATCGACAACGGGCAGGTCGACAAGCTGGCGGAGGAGCCGGAACTCGTCCTCTCTCATAGTCACGGCCGCCTGGGCCAGCAGCCCGGCGACGGGCACGACCGTCTGGCAGAGGCGGCCGAGGCGGGGGTCCTGGCGGTAGCGCTCGGCGACGCGCCCTGCCGAGTCCATGGCATCGAGTCGGCCGACGCCCACCTCGTCGGCCCGGGACAGTACGCCGATGGCGTTGATCGGGGTGGCGTCGGCGTACCCGTCGTCCTGGAACGACTCGAGGAACCGGACGTCGGCGCTGTGCGGGTGACGCATGAGAAGGATGACGGCGTCGGCCGGCCCACCGCGCTCGTCGTCGGGCGCGAAGAAACGCTGAGTGGCCTCTCCCAGCGCAGGAGTGGCCGACGCGATGCCGGGCGTGTCGATCAGGGTCACCGTCCGCAGGGCCCGACTGGGCCACTCGACGTCGATCCGCTCGAGGTCGCCGGCGGCGAGGTCGCCGAGGTCAAGGGCGAGGGCGCCGTCGGTGCGGGTGAACCGGGTCGGGCGCGGCGGGCCCAACCGAGGAGTCAGCACCGCGCGGTAGGTGAGCCCGTCGCGGAACCACCACGGGACCTGTGTGCACTCCCCGGCGTCGGTCGGTGCCAGCTCCTCGCCTATGAGGGCGTTCAGCAGTGTCGACTTGCCGGCCTTCACCTTGCCGGCGATGGCCACCCGCAGGGGCCCGGCCAGGCGGGCGCTCACGTCGGCCACCGTGCCCGCGCCCGCCGTCCCGCTGTAGATACGCCCGGCCGACGCCACCACCTCGGCCACCTGGCCGACGAACCCGGTGGGCGTCACCGGGCAGATGCCGCCAACAGCTCGTCCGCCCGCCGGTCGAGCACCTCCACAGAGCGCAGGCCGGAGGCCAGCTCGTCGTGGTGGGCGGCGCGCATCGACTCGTCGCCGCCGAGGGTGCGGTTGGCTGCCGCAAGCGACTCCCGGGCCGAGCGGTGCAGCGCCTGAGCCCGGCGTTGGTAGGCGGTGCGCAGCTCGCGACGGATGCGACGGGTGTTGGCCTTGAACTCCCGGTCGGCAGCCCGGATCGCGTCCTCGCCGTAACGGGTGATGGCCTCCAGCGTCTGCTCCCGGCGTCGCTCGACCTCCCGCCGCCGTGAGTCCCGCAGTGTCTTCCCGCCGACAAGCGCCCCGATCACCAGGGCGAACGGGTTGAAGAGGCTGAACGAGGTGAAGGTGAGGATGCTCGCCATGACGCCGAGCGCCTCCACTCCGCCCCAGCCGGCGTCGACGAGGACGCCACGCCACGCTGCGCTCCGGGGGCCGAGGGCGACCGCGCCTGCGCCGTCCACCGGCAGGTGCCCCGGCGCGGTGATGGTCGGAGCGATGACCGCCTCCTGCTCGGCGAAATGCCGGGCCAGCCGCCCGGCCACCTCGGTGGCCCCCTCGGTGAGCCGGACGGCGACCTCGGATATCTCCTGGCTCACCCGCTGCGTCAGCGCGGCTTCGAACTGCTCCCAGCCGGATGCAGGGTCGGTGGTGCGCAGCGTCTGCTCGGCCTTGACCAGGACCGCCTTGATCCGCCGGCCCAGATCGTCCTCCAGCTCCTGGTCGAGGTCGTCCATGCCGTCGTCGAGGACGGCCAGCCACTCGGCCCCCTCCGCGTTCAGCTCCTGGGCCCGGCGCTCGACCTGCTCCAACTCCTCAAGGAGACCGTCGGGGTCGGCGAGCGCGTCCAGCTGGGCCCGCAGCGGCGCGACCACCTGGGCGAGCACGGCGTGGATGTCGGCGACGGCCGCAGCGCTGACGTCGCGCCGGAAGTTGTCGGTGAGGTGGCCCAGGCGGGCCACCACCGCCTCCAGCCCGGACTCAGACCGGAGGTCGGCCCGCCCCTCGTGCAGGCCCCGGAGCTGCAGGGCGGCCGCCGTCGGGATCAACCCGCCTGGCACGCCGGCCCTGTCGAGCCAGCCCTCGTTGAGCTCGAGGACCCGTCTCCAGTGCGGGACGACGTCGACCTTGGTCAGCACGGGCACGACCTGTGGGCATGTCCGCCGGGCGGCGGCGAGGAACTCCAACTCGGGGCCGGTGTACTCCTGGGAGGCGTCGGACACGAACAGCACCGCGTCGGCCATGGTCAGCGCGGTCGCTGTGGCGGAGGCGTAGGTCGACCCGAGCCCGCCGACGCCGGGAGTGTCCACGAGCACCAACCCGTCACGCAGCAGCGCGGAGGGAACGCCTACCTCCACCACGTGCACCCTCTCCCGGTTGGCCGGGTTGCCGGCTTCGGTGACGTAGGCGGCCACGCGCTCCACCGGGTGGGGCCCATCGGGGTCGCCGGCGTCTCGACGGACGCGCACGCCAGCCTCCACCGCGAACCGGACCAAGGTGGGCACGGATGTAGCGATGTCGTCGTCGACGGGGCACACGTCGGCGCCGACCAGCGCGTTGACGAGCGAGCTCTTGCCCGCCTTGAACTCGCCGGCCACGACGACGCAGACGTTGGGGGCGGCGAGGATCTCACGGCGGGCGTCGACCCGCTCGGCGAGGTCGGTCCGGCCGGCGCTCGTACAGCTTTCGGCCACTTCCACCAGGAGGGCCTGGAGGTCGTCGGAGGCAGCCACGGCTACAGAGTGGCCCGCCGGCGCCCTCGATACAATCGCCGGGCCGTGGGATACGCATTGGGCCTCGACCTCGGCACGACGTTCTCAGGCGCCGCCATCACACGCGACGGTCGTGCCGAGATGGTGGCTCTCAGCCACAACGCGGCGACCGTCCCCTCCGTGCTCTTCCTGCGTGACGACGGCACCTTCCTCGTCGGCGACGCCGCCGTCCGCCGTGGTCTCCAGGAGCCCGGACGGCTGGCGCGGGAGTTCAAGCGTCGGTTCGGCGACACCACTCCCATGCTCCTCGGCGGCTCGCCTTGGTCGGCGGACGCCCTGACCGGTCATCTCATCCGGCACATGGTCGACGCGGTCACCAAGCAGGAGGGCGGTCGCCCGACGCCGTCACCGTCACCCATCCCGCCAACTGGGGGCCCTACAAGACCGACCTCCTCCGCCAGACGCTGAGGGCCGCCGACCTGAGCGACGCCCGACTGCTCGCCGAGCCGGAGGCGGCCGCCGTCCACTACGCGTCCACGGAGCGCCTGGAGCCTGGCGAGGTCGTTGCGATCTACGACCTCGGGGGCGGGACGTTCGACTCTGCCGCGCTGCGGCGCACCGACACGGGGTTCGAGCTTCTCGGCCTGGCCGAGGGCATCGAGCGACTGGGCGGGATCGACTTCGACGAGGCCGTGCTGGCCCACGTCGTGTCCTTCCTCGGGCCGGCACTGGACGAGCTCGACCCCGACGACTCGGCGACGCTCAGCGCAGTCGCCCGCCTGCGGGCGGAGTGCGTGGCCGCGAAGGAAGGCCTCTCCGACGACACCGAGGTGTCGATCCCCGTGCTGTTGCCGACCCTGCAGACCCAAATCCGTCTCACCCGGGCCGAGTTCGAGGACATGGTCCGGCCCACGCTGGCTGAGACGACGGCGGTCTTGAGCCGCACGCTCCGCTCGGGAGCGGTGGAGAACGACGAAGTGAAGGCGGTGCTGCTGGTGGGCGGTTCCTCACGCATCCCGCTGGTGGGCCAGATGGTGGCGGCCGAGATGAACCGGCCCGTGGCGATCGACGTGCATCCCAAGCACGCAGTGGCGCTGGGGGCGGCGCTCGACGCGGCGCGCGTAGAGGCGCCGGCACCCGTGCAGGCGCCGACTCCGACCCGGCCGGCGCCGCCGCCGGCGTCAGTTCCGCAGAGCCCGCCGGCGCCGGACTCCGGGGCGCGCGCCCGCCGGTCGCCGGTCGTCGTCGGGGCGGCCGCGGCGCTGGTGGTGGTCGTGATCGCGGTAGGCCTCTTCTTGACGACGAGGGGAGGGTCCGACGAGGAGCCGGTCGTCGCGCCCGAAGTGCCGACCTTCGATGTCGCGGATGGCTTCGACAGCGTGGCCAGCGGTGCGGGCTCGCTGTGGCTGGCCAACTCCAACGGCGTCACCCGGTTTGACACCGCCACCTACCAGGTGACCCAGGCGTTGCGAGTCGGCGCCGTCGGCAACACGCGGCGGGTGGCGTTCGGAGCGGGCTCCGTATGGGTGACTGACAAGGAGGCGTCGACGCTCTTTCGCATCGACCCCGCCACCAACGCGATCGCGTCGAACGTCAGCCTCGGCGGCCAACCCAACGACGTGATCTTCGCCACCGGCGCGGTCTGGGTGACCCTGCCCGACGACGGCGTGGTCGTACGCGTCGACCCCCAGACGGGCGCCCCGACCCGCATCCTCGTGAGGGGCCAGCCGACCGCGCTGGCCTTCGGGTCGGGCACCCTCTGGGTGAGCGACCCCGGCAGCACGAGCCTGGTCCGCGTCGACCCGGTGAAGCTCCTGGTCGTCGGCGACAGTGCCACCGCCGGCTGCTCCGGCCTGGTGACGGCCGACGATTCATCGGTCTGGGTGCAAGGCGAGTGCGGTACCGACACGGTGGTCCGGATCGACCCGACCAGCGGGCAACCTGTGGGCTCGGTCAAGGTTGGACGCGACGCGAAGGCGATGGTGCCGCACGGGGGCAGCCTCTGGGTTGCGAACGGGACCGACAACACGGTTACGGAAGTCGACGTGGCCACCACGTCGAGCAAGCGCACCATCCGGGTGGGGCGATCGCCCGCCGCCCTCGTCGTCGCCGGCAACACCGTGTGGGTCTCGAACTCTGGTGACAACACGGTCTCGCCGATCGACGCCTGACGCGGCACCCGAAATGATCGTTCGCCAGATCTGGCGTTACCCGGTGAAGTCGGCGCAGGGCGAGTCCGTGCGCCAGGCGACAGTGACGGAGCTCGGGCTCGAGTGGGATCGGCGACTTGCGATGGTCGACGTGAGCAACGGCCGTCCATTGACCGGGCGGCGCGAACCGAAGCTCCTCATGCTCTCGGCCAGTGTGTGCGACGGGCGGGTGCTCATTCGCCATCGGGATGGGCCCGCATTGGTCTCGGACGCTGACTTGAGCGCCTGGCTCGGGCGTTCTGTCCGTCTCGCACGGCCGCCTCTCGACCGAGGACCGGAGTACGAGTTCCCGGTGGACTTCGAGGACGACTCCGGGGCATGGGACGTCTGGACCGGTCCGACCGGTGTCTGGCACGACTCGGCGCGAACGCAGGTGTCGATTCTCTCAGTCGTCAGCCTGCGGGACTGGCCCGTGCGCCGATTCCGACCGAACGTCCTCGTCGAAGGTCTCGACGAGAATGAACTGGTTGGGCGACGTCTGGCCATCGGCTCGGTGGTGCTGGACGTCATGAAGGGAATCGACCGCTGCGTCATGGTGACCAGGCCCCAGCCCGGAGGCATCGAACCCGACGTGAGCGTTCTACGAACGGTGATGCGGGAGTCTGAAGGCTTCCTCGGTGTCGGCGCACTCGTCGCCGAGGGTGGGGAGTTCGCAGTGGGAGACCACGTCGGAGATCTCGGCCCGTCCCCTCGCATGGCCGGCTGAAGTGGCAGTCACCACGACCATGACAACGGCGGCGGAGGCCCAGTCACCGCGAAGGAGTCGCGGGGGTGACCTCGATCCAGCACGGACTCATGGGCGGAAGAGGAGGGCAGTGGCTCTACGCTCAAGCCGTACAGGGACGGTCCGATTGGTGCGGATTGGGTCGAGGGTAAGCAAACTGGAAACCCAACACCGTCGAGCCGATACCGCGGAGTCGACCGCGAGGCTCGACATGCTCTTCACTACTCGCACCGATGAACGGTAGGTGACGTCGATCGTGGATGCCGGGCCCGAGCAGGGGCCGCATCACGTCGCTGGAGTCGAGGCGGAGCTGCGGGCGATGCTGGCCGAGGGGTTGCTTGATCTGCCACGGCCGGGGGGTGGCAGCACGGCGCAGCGGTGGGCGGCGCTCGCCGGGTGGGGTCGCCACGATCTTGCGTTGGCCCGGCTCGCCGAGGGGCACACCGACGCAGTGGCGATCCTGGCCGAGACGGACCGTCTGCCGGCCGCCGGCATGCTGTACGGGGTCTGGGCGGCCCGGTCGGGCGGCACCGGGGCGGGGTTGCGCGTTGCCTCGGGCGGCCTGTTGCTGAGCGGCTGCGTCCGCTTCTGCTCGGGGGCGAGGACGGTGGATCGCGCCCTTGTGGTGGCCGATCCGCCCACCGACGGCCCCGGTGATCGGCTGCTGGTCGAGGTGGCGCTCAGCGATGCGCGCCTGCACCGGCGGCCCGAAACCTGGCAGACGGCAGCGATGGGCGCAGCGGACACGATGGACGTCGAGTTCCGGGACGTGGCGATCGGGCCGGGTGCCGTTGTCGGCGAACCCGGGTGGTATACCGCACGTCCCGGGTTCGCCATCGGCGGGGCGGGCGTGGCCGCGGTCTGGTGGGGCGGCGCTGCTGGCGTGCTCGACCGGGTGATCGGCCACCTCCCGGACGTCCCGGACGCCCACCAGCTCGCCCATCTGGGTGAGCTGGCCGCCCTGCTGGAGTCCTCCGACGCCCTGCTCGGCCGCACCGCCGCCGCTTTCGACGCCGCGCCGGGCGCCGACCATGGGTTTGCGGTCTCAGCCGCGCGCTCCGCCGTCGAGCGCACCGCCCGCGAGGTCGTCGACCGAGCCCCCCGAATGGTCGGGCCCGCGCCCCTCAGTCGTGATGCATGGCTGGCCCACGCTCTGGCCGACCTGCAGCTGTATGTGCGCCAGCACCACGCCGAGCGCGACAACGCCGCGCTCGGCGAGCAGCTCCTCGCCCAGCGACGGGCCCGGTGATGGCCCCGTCACCTGACGCCGCTCCCGGCGCTGCGCCTGCAAACGGTTCGGAGAGACCGGTCACCCCCGTGGCGGTGTGGACCGACGCACTGGTTCGACGCAGGACGCAACGGTTCGACCCGACCGCGCACAGTCGGGTGGTCGTGGTGGGAGCGCACCCCGACGACGAGACCTTGGGGATCGGTGGCTGCCTGCAGGTACTGCACCGGAGGGGGGCACTGATGGCACTCGTCGTCGCCAGCGACGGCGAGGCGGCCTACCCGGCCCTGAACACCGACGCTCGGCGCGACCTCGGTTGCGCCCGTCGCGTCGAGCTCATGGCCGCCCTCAAAGTCCAAGGGCTCGCCGAGGTCCCGGTCCACTGGCTGGGCCTGCCCGACTCCGGCCTGGCCGAGCACGCCGACGCGCTGCGAGACGCACTGGTGCCCCTCCTCGTGGACGCGGACGCCTATCTGGCACCGTGGCCCGGGGACCCGCATCCCGATCACCGTGCCGCCGGTCGGGCCGCAGCGGAGGCCGCCCCGGTAACCGCGCACGGCTGGTCGTACCCGATCTGGATGTGGGCCTGGGGTACCCCCGACGACCCGGCCGTGCCCTGGCACCGGGTACATCTGGTCTCCCTCGACGATACGGTGCGCACCGCCAAGCGCGACGCCATCGGGTGCTTCACCTCCCAGCTCAGCCTCGGCCCGGACGGCTCGCCCCCGGTGCTCTCCGCCGGCGTCCTCGCCCATGTCGACCGCGACGTCGAGCTGCTCTTCCGTGAGCCGCGGTCGGGAGCGGCGCCCGTCGCTCGCTTCGCCGAGCTCTACGCGGACGGAAACGACCCATGGCGCACGGACTCCTGGTACGAGCGGCGCAAGCGCAGGATCGTCCTGGCGAGTTTGCCGCAGGAGCGCTACCGGACCGCATTCGAACCGGGCTGCGGAACGGGCGAGCTGACCGCCGGCCTGGCTGAGCGCTGCGCCACCGTGCTGGCGTCGGACCCGGTGCCTGACGCCGTGGAGCGGGCACGGGCCGCGACCGCCGGGACAGCCGGAGTTCGGGTCGATCTCGACGCCCTGCCCACCGCCGTACCGCACGAGCTCATCGACCTCGCGGTATTCAGCGAAGTGCTCTATTACCTCGACGACGACACCGTCTCTGAGACTCTGGACCGCACCCTCGCCGTCCTCGAGCCCGGGGGCGACCTGCTCGTCGTCCACTGGAGGGGCTGGCCGGCCGAGGCGCCGCGCGACGCAGCGGCGACCCACGGAATGCTGAGCGAGCGCGCCGAGCTCGACCCGCTGGTCGAGCACGTCGATGAGGACTTCGTGCTCCTCGTCCTGCGCCGCCGGTGATCGCCGCGGTCGGGGTCGTCGTTCCGGCCCACAACGAGCAGGACGGCATCGTCGCCTGCTTACACAACCTCCAGCGGGCACTCCAGCGATTGCCCGCCGGAACCGCAGCCGCAGTCACTGTGGTCCTCGACCGTTGCACCGACCGGACCCCGGACAGGGTCGCCTCCGTACTCGCCGACTGGCCCCAAGCCGAGGCGGTGGTGGCGCGGGACACTCTGCCGCGCCCGGGCAGCCCCAGAGTGGCCGGCGCCGGGTCCGGCGTCGACGTCGGATCGCTGCGCTCTCTGGGACTGCGTCGGGTGCTGGACCGGCTCAGGCCCCATCCCGCAGAACGGATCTGGCTGCTCAGCACGGACGCCGACTCCACCGTGCCGCCCGATTGGGCGTGCGCGCACCTGCGGCTGGCGGCGGCTGGCGCGCACGGCGTCGCCGGGCTCGCCGAGCTGGCCGGCGGTGCGCACCTGTCCCCAGAGGCCCTTCGGCGCTACAAGGCGATTGTCGCTCGAGGGCTGCACGGCCGGCGTCACGAGCACGTCTACGCCGCCAACCTCGGATTCCGGGCCGACGCCTACCTCGCCGTCGGCGGGTTCCCGGTTCAGGGACCTGGTGAGGACCACGGCCTGTGGCGGTTGATGGCGGCCGCCGGCTACCGGCTCGAGCACCCCTCCAACCTGCGAGTCCAGACCAGTGCCCGGCTTCGCGGGCGGGCGGACGGCGGCCTCGCTGATCTGCTCCGCTCCCTCCACACCTGACTGCCCTTCAGGGGAGTTAGGGGGAATCCCTGCTCGGTTCGGGCTCGTCCACGAGGCGATGACGCCGGCGTATCGGTCTCACGAACCACAGCCACGCGAAGGTGGCTGCCGCACCACCTGCCGTGAGGGCAGGGACGAACGCATCGAACACCAGGTCACTGACCAAGAGGATGGCGCCACACATGGACACGGCCATCGAAGCAAGGCCGGCGATCGTGAGGCGGTTGGCGTCGAGGACGATGTACTCCTTGTCGCGCTTACGGAACAACATCCGGTGGCTGGCGCTCGGTGCAACGAAGAGCGCGGTCGCCAGCGCCGTCCAGAGCAGGGTGCCGAAGTAGAGCTTCTCCTGGAAGGGCGTCAGGCTTTCGAACCGCTGTGTGAACGGCACCGTGAGCAGGAAACCGAAGACCACCTGGACGCCTGGGAGAGCGACACGCAACTCCTGGAGGAGCTCTGACAGATTGCGATCAGCACGCTCCTGCTGCGTTTCAACGCGCGGCCTGTCTGCCGGTGCCACGTCGGTGATCGTAACGGGCGCCGCCGTCGGAGCTCGTCGGGCGAGTTCACCAATCGGAAACCCTGCCGACATCGACGGGTCTCGCGTGTCAGCTACGCACGGGGAATGATCATCGCCGGCCTGCGTCCCGAGTACGATCGCTCCCCGGGCGTGGGCGCTGCAGGTACGCGCAACGCTCAGGAGGCCCTGATCTGGCCAACTCGCTGGTGACATCACCCTCGGCGGGCCGACTGCGGCCGACAGCCCGCTCC
>Ga0136633_1003092_pt1 | contig 11084 bp, 6 predicted proteins | sample AntDrymeUQ832206_2_FD_105494 | JGI IMG/M metagenome (GOLD analysis project Ga0136633, IMG submission 105494) | Polar desert sand microbial communities from Dry Valleys, Antarctica - metaG UQ83 (22.06) | ecosystem: Environmental > Terrestrial > Soil > Desert | place: Antarctica: Dry Valley...
CGTGGACTACGCCGCCTGGCTGCCGGTGCCACTGACGACGATGCGACAGCCCGTGCGGGAGATCGGCGAGACCGCGGTGGCGGCGATGCTCGAGCGCCGCGCTCACCCTGAGCGTCCGGCGCGCGACATCTTCGTGCAGTGCGCGCTCGTGGTCCGCGGCTCCTGCGGCGGCGCGCCGCGGTCCTGACAGCGCTGATGTGACGGCGGCCGCCGCGCCACGCACTACCTGGGGAACAGTGCGTCGAGCGCGGCAGGCGTGACCTGTCGCCCGTACTGATTGAGTTGGAAGGCTTCGGCGTACTTGACCTTCGATCCGCGTTCCTGACCATATCGGGCAATCAGCTGCGCCCGGTACTGGTCGGCGGCCGAGGCCAGCCATCCCTTGACCGTGTCCATGATGTAGGCCTTGCGGCCAGCCTCGTCGGCAGGCATGTTGGGCAGCGTCCGGCCCTGCCACGAGTCCGCATCAGCAAACTGCGACGGCATCGCGGCCACGCACTGGAACTTCTTCTCGGCCACCGCATCGATGTCCACCACCACGTCCGGCGCGAATGGCTTGGGGTCGGAGAAGCCGTCGGCCGAACTGAGGTAGATCGGATTGCCAGCGGTGGGCGGTGTGTCGGGCACGAAGAAGGCGGCGCCCACAACCACGGCGGTGTCATTGAGCAGGACGCCGACGTACCGGTGATCGGGGTGGTAGTCGTACTGGCGATGGCCGATCACGATGTCGGCCTGCCAGTCACGAATCTTCCGGGCAAAGGTGCGGCGCGTCTCGAGATTGGGTTCGAGCTCGCCGTCGTGGATGTCGAGCACGTCGGTCGTGACACCGAGGATGCGCGCGCACTCGAGCACCTCCGCCTTCCGGCGGATCGCGAGTGGGCCTCCGGCCTGACTGAAATGCCCGATGTCGCCGTTGGTGGCCGACACGAACTTCACCTTGTGGCCCTGTGCGGCCCACAGGGTGGCCACTCCCGCCGCCTGCAACTCCGCGTCGTCGGGGTGCGCCCCGAACACGATGACGCGAAGCTGGCGTTGTGCCGCTGGCTGCGCGGCAGACACAGCCACGCCGACGGCGAGCAGGCAGAGCGAGAGCGCGGACAGGACGTGACGCGACATCGGGCCGGTCGTCACTTGGGGAACATCTCGCCGAGCGCGTCGGCCTTCACCTGGCGCCCGTACTGGTTCAACTGGAACGCCTCGGCGTACTTCACCTTCGATCCACGCTCCTGGCCGTAGCGCGCCACGAGCTGGGCTCGGTACTGATCGGCGACGGCAGCCGAACGCTGCTTGGCCAGTTCGAGCAGGTATGCGGGTCGCTTGGCGTCATCTTTGGGCACGTCGGGCCGGGTGCGCCCCTGCCAGGAGTCGGCGTCGCCAAACTGCGACGACATCGCGCTGACGCAGCCCCACTTCTTGTCGGCGACCGTGTCGATATCGACCACGACACTCGGATCGAAGGGCTTCGGATCGGTGAAGTTGTCGGAGTAGTTCAGGTAGATCGGGTTGCCCTGGGTGGGCGGGGTGTCTGGGACGAAGAAGGCGGCGCCGACCACGACCGCCGTGTCGTTGAGCAGCACGCCCACGTAGCGATGGTCGGGATGGTAATCGTACGGGCGGTGGCCCATGACGATGTCGGCCTGCCAGTCGCGGATCTTGCGCGCGAACATGCGCCGATATTCGAGGGTGGGCTCGAGTTCGCCATCATGGATATCGAGCACGTCAGTGGTGATGCCCATGATCCGCGCGCACTCCTGGACTTCCTTGGTGCGCCGAATCGCCAGCGGTCCACCGGCCTGGCTGAAGTGTCCGATGTCGCCGTTGGTGGCGGCGACGAACTTGACCTTGTGCCCGGCAGCGGCCCAGAGCGAGGCCACCCCGGCGGCCTTCAGTTCGGCATCGTCGGGATGCGCGCCAAAGGCGATGATCCGAAGTGGGCGCGGTGTGGACGGCTGGGTGGCGGAGACCGCCACGCCGAGCGCGAGCAACGTGAGACAGAGGGCGGGGACGAGACGACGTGACATGGGGCGCATTCTATTCCGATTGGGTCTAGCGTTCGACCCGGTAGTTCGGCGATTCCTTGGTGATGATCACGTCGTGGACGTGGCTCTCGCGCTGTCCGGCCGGGGTGACCCGAATCAGCTGTGCATCGGTCTGGAGGGCCTCGATGTTGCGGCATCCGCAGTAACCCATGCCAGCGCGCAGGCCACCGACCAACTGGTGGACCATCGCCGCCACCGTGCCTTTGTGGGCGACGCGCCCTTCGATACCCTCGGGCACCAGCTTGTCGGTCCCTTCGCCAGTCACGCTGTTGAGTTCGAATTCGTCCTGGAAGTACCGGTCGCGTGAGCCCTTGCGCATCGCGCCGATCGAGCCCATCCCGCGGTACTCCTTGAAGGAGCGCCCCTGGTACAGGATGACCTCCCCGGGGCTTTCGTCGGTGCCGGCAAACAGGCTGCCGATCATCACGGTACTGCCGCCGACGGCAATCGCCTTGGTGATGTCGCCGGAGTAGCGGATGCCGCCATCGGCGACCACCGGGATGTTGTACGGCCTGGCGGCGCGGGCACACTCGGCGATGGCCGACACCATCGGGACGCCGATGCCGGCGATGACGCGGGTCGTGCAGATCGAGCCGGCACCGATCCCGACCTTGACCGCGTCGACGCCGATCTTGATCAGGTCTTCGGTGGCGGCGCCGGTGGCGACGTTGCCGGCAATCAGGTCGACATCGGGGAACATCTGGCGCAGCCGCCGCACCATCTCCAGCACGCCCACCGAGTGTCCATGCGCGGTATCGACGACCAGGACATCCACGTGTGCCGCGACGAGCGCCTCGGCGCGCTCGATCGTGTCTTTGGCGATCCCCACCGCCGCGCCGACACGCAGCCGCCCGAGGTCGTCCTTGCACGCCATCGGATACCGGATCGCCTTCTGGATGTCCTTGACGGTGATCAGGCCTTTCAGGCGGTAGTCGTGATCGACAACCAGCAACTTCTCGACCTTGTGCGTGTGCAGGATGTCCTGCGCCTGATCGAGCGTCGTGCCCACGGGCACGGTGATCAGGTTCTCGCGGGTCATGATTTCGGAGATCGACCGCTCGAGCCTGGTCTCGAATCGCAGGTCGCGATTGGTCAGGATGCCGACCAGTCGCCCCTCCTTGCTGCCGTCCTCGGTGATGGGCACACCCGAGATGCGGTACTTGCGCATCAACTGGTGCGCCTCGGCGATCGTCTGGTGCGGCGAGAGCGTGATCGGATTGACGATCATCCCGCTCTCGGACCGCTTCACGCGGTCCACCTCGTTGGCCTGGTCCTCGATAGACAGGTTCTTGTGCACGATGCCCATGCCGCCTTGCTGAGCGACGGCGATGGCCAGCGACGACTCGGTGACCGTGTCCATCGCGGCGCTGACCAGCGGCACGTTCAACCGGATGTTGCGCGTGAGACGCGAGGAGACGTCGACCAGGCTCGGCAGGATCTCCGAACGCCGAGGCACGAGCAGGATGTCGTCGAAGGTGAGCGCGGTCTGCAGACCACGCTCCACTTGCTCAGCGGGTGAGAGGGCGGCGAGGGTGTCCGTGGAAGTCATGGGCATCAGGCGAGTGAAGACACGAAAGGCCGACAGACGTCGGCCTCGTGATGTGCGAAAGGGTGCGTGGCGTGGCCCGCGGCTGCGGTCACTGGCCCGCCCCGTGGCACTTCTTGTATTTCCTGCCGCTGCCGCACGGGCAGTCGTCGTTGCGGCCGACCTTGGGCACGTCGCGCCGCACCGTGCGCTGCCCGTCGTCGCCGCCGACGCGAGGCGGTCGAGGAGTCGCGGCGGCACCGCTCGGCGCGCCGAAGATGCCGCCACCAGGCGCAGTCGCCGAGGGCGGGGCAGGCCGGTTCTCCTGCAGCCGTTTGGGCTGCGAGAAGATCTCGGGCACGGCCGGGACCGTCTGCACGGCGGCGGGAGGCGTCTGTCTGGGCGGCGGTGATGCCGCGTTGACGTCCACCGACTCGGCCGCCGATGACTCCGACCGCCCGAACATCGGCCGCAGCCGCCACAGGTACCGGACGCTTTCCTCGTCCACGCGCTGCTTCATGGCGGCAAACAGCGTGTAGCTTTCCTTCTTGTATTCGACGAGCGGGTCGCGCTGCCCGTAACCGCGCAGCCCGATGCCTTCCTTGAGGTGATCCAGGCTGTAGAGGTGGTCCTTCCACTGCCCATCGACGACCTGCAGCATCAGATTGCGTTCAATCGGCGCCAGCACGCTGCGACCAGCCACCGACAAGCGGGCATCGCCTTCGGCCGCCGTGATCTGCCCGTAGAACACCGGACCGGCAATCTGCGGGACGACCTCCTCGGGCAGCTGCAGCAGGTCGCCGCCGACCGCCGATTCCTTGTCCACGTACTGCGTCTCGACTTCGGCCCACAGCTCGTCGTGGATCTGTTCGGCGGTCATCTCCTCGAGCGGCAAGTCGCGGACGATGGCCTCGTCGAGGTCGAACACGCGGATGGCTTCCTCGCGCAGTTGGCCGAGGTCCCACAGCTCGGGGTTGTCCTTGTTGCCGGCGTACTCGCCGACCAGGTTGGACAGCACCTCGTCGGCCAGCACCAGCAGGTACTCGCGCGAGTCGACGTCGCCGTCTTCGAGTCGGATCCGGCCCTGCAGCAACTGCAGGCGCAGCGCGTAGACGCTCTCGCGCTGCTTGTTCATCACGTCGTCGTATTCGAGCAGGTGCTTGCGAATCCCGAAGTTCTGGGCTTCCACCTGCTTCTGCGCCCGCTGGATGGCTTTGGTCACCATCCGGCTCTCGATCGGCACGCCTTCTTCCATCCCCAGCCGCTGCATCAGCCCGGAGATGTTGGCCGACCCGAAGATCCGCATCAGGTCGTCTTCGAGCGACAGGTAGAAGCGCGAGCTGCCGGGATCGCCCTGACGCCCGGCCCGCCCGCGCAGCTGGTTGTCGATGCGCCGCGATTCATGGCGCTCGGTACCGACGATATGCAGGCCGCCGAGGCTCACCACCTGGTCGTGCTCGGCACGGCATTCGGCGTCGAAACTCTTGTAGATGTGGTCCCACGTGGCCGTCGGCACCCGGTGGAAGTTGTCGAGGTGACGGAAGTAGACAAACACCTCGTCGTCGACGTACTTCTCCTCGCCGCGAGGCACGCGTTCGGCGACCTCTTCTGCCAGGCACTGCTGACGGGCCATGTACTCGGCGTTGCCGCCAAGCAGGATGTCTGTGCCGCGGCCGGCCATGTTGGTGGCCACGGTGACCTTGCCGAAGCGACCGGCCTGGGCGACGATCTCGGCCTCCTGCGCGTGGTACTTGGCGTTGAGCACCACGTGCTTGACGCCCTTGCGCTTGAGCATCGTCGAGAGCAGTTCCGACTTCTCGACCGAGACGGTGCCGACCAGCACCGGCCGGCCCTTGGCCTGCTGGATCGCGATGTCGTCGACGATGGCGTCGTACTTCTCACGCTGCGTCCTGAAGACCGTGTCGGGCTCCTCGATGCGAATCAGCGGCCGGTTGGTCGGCACCTGGATCACGTCGAGCTTGTAGATCTTGTTGAACTCTTCGGCCTCGGTGTCGGCGGTGCCGGTCATGCCCGAGAGCTTCTCGTACTTGCGGAAGAAGTTCTGGAACGTGATGGTCGCGAGCGTCTGGTTCTCGCGCTCGATCTTGACGCCTTCCTTGGCCTCGACCGCCTGATGCAGGCCATCGCTCCAGCGGCGGCCCGGCATGACGCGACCGGTGTGCTCGTCGATGATGACGACCTCGCCGGCCTCGTTGACGAGGTACTCGACATCTCGGCGGAACAGCGTGTGGGCACGCAGACCCTGCTGCACGTGGTGGAGCAGCGGCATGTTGGCCGGGTCGTAGAGGCCGCCTGGCTGCAGGCGATGCGCGAGCAACTGCTCGGCGTGCGCCATGCCGCCCTCGGTGAGGGTCGCGGTCTTGTGCTTCTCGTCGACGATGTAGTCGCCGCTGGTCTCGAGCGCCTCGCGTTCCTCGGCCTTGACCTGCCCCTGTGTCACCGCACCTGGCTGGAGTTGCGGGATGATCCGGTCCACCTCGTAGTAGAGGTCGGTGGACTCCTCGGCCGGGCCGGAGATGATCAGCGGGGTGCGCGCCTCGTCGATGAGGATGCTGTCCACCTCGTCGACGATCGCGAAGAAGTGGCCACGCTGCAGCACCATCTGCGCGAGGTCGAACTTCATGTTGTCGCGCAGATAGTCGAAGCCGAACTCGTTGTTGGTGCCGTAGGTGATGTCGGCACCGTAGTGGCGCTGCCGCTCGTCGTCGCGCAGGTCGTGCTGGATGACGCCGACCGACATGTCGAGGAAGCGGTAGATGCGCCCCATCCACTCGGAGTCGCGGCGCGCCAGGTAGTCGTTGACCGTGACCACGTGCACGCCCTTGCCCGCAAGCGCGTTGAGGTAGGCCGGCAGCGTCGCCACCAGCGTCTTGCCCTCACCGGTCTTCATCTCGGCGATGCGACCGCGATGCAGGACGATGCCGCCGATCAGCTGGACGTCGTAATGGCGCATGTGCACCACCCGGCGGCCGGCCTCGCGCACGACGGCGAAGGCCTCGGGCAGCAGATCCTCGAGCGTCTCGCCCTTGCCGAACCGCTCCCGGAACTCGGCGGTCTTGGCACGCAGCGCCGGGTCACTCAGCTGCTGCATGGAAGGCTCGAACTCGTTGATGCGAGCGACGAGCGGCTGAATCCGCTTCAGCTCGCGTTCGTTCTGCGTGCCGATGACCTTGGAGAGGAGGGTGTCGAGGACCAAAGGGTGACTACCAGATGGCGGACCCGGAAGCGGGCACCGCGATCTTTCGATTGTAGGGAAGGGAACCGGGCGAGGCAACCCCGGGTCGCCTCGCGAGACTCGGCCGGGGCCGAGAGGGGACCGACACCGGGACGGCGGGGGACGCTACGACGCGTCTCGCGCGACGAGGTATTGGAGGGGATTGACGGCGCGGCCGTCGATCCACACCTCGTAGTGCACATGGGTGCCGGTCGAACGACCGGTGGAGCCGGCACGGCCCACGACCTGGCCGCGGGTCACGGTCGTCCCGGTGCGGACCACTGAGCGCGACAGGTGGGCATATCGGGTCTCGATCCCGAAGCCATGCGCCACGGTGACCACATTGCCGTACTCGGGGTGGTAGCGGGCGTCGCTGACCACGCCATCGGCCGTCACATACACGGGATCGCCGGATTGGACGTCGAGGTCGAGGCCCGGGTGCACGCTGGCCTCAGCCGTCAACGGATCGCGGCGGACGCCGAAGCCCGACGTGAGGGCTCCGAGCGCCGGCCAGATCGCAGGTGTGGCTCGCGCCAGGGCCGCCCGGCGTTCAAGGCGGGGCCGCGTCGTTTCCAGCCGCGCCTCGATGACGGTGAGCATCTGCCGGACCACGCCCATGGCATCCGGACCCGCGGTGGGTCCCGACAGCGCGATCCTGGCGGCTTCGGGCGACAACCCGCCGAGGGCCTGTTGCTGCACGGCGCGCGGCAGCCGCGCCATCGCGGTCCGCTCGGTGACGCTGGGCGACAGCGTGGACAGGGTGTCGATGACAGTCTGCAGCGACGCGATTTGCGACGTCAGCGCGCCCGTGGAGGCGCGCATCGTCTCGTTCTGGCTCCGGACTGCCGCCAACTCGACCTCGAGCGAGGCGCGCTGCCATGCCGCCTTACGCGAGGCCCCCAGCATCAGGAGTAGGGGGATGAGGCCGCACACCGTCGCGACAATCAGCAGCGGCCGCAACGAGACCGTGAAGCGGTGTACCACCCCGGTCCGACGATTCGCGATGACGATGCTGTAGCGGTCTGATGGCAATGCACACTCCTCGACCGAGGCAGGACGGACCTGGCATCGGCGTGGCGGGTATTCCCACCTGTCGTTCTGGGGGATGGGGTGCCCGGAACGCGGGGGCGTTCGGAGCAGCGCGCAGTCTAGCATGGGCGGAACTGCAGCGCCTCGGCCAGATGGGTGCGGTCCACCTGGGCTGCGCCAGCCAGATCGGCGATGGTTCTGGACACCCGCAGCAGGCGGTCCACGGCTCTGGCGCTCAAGTCGAGTCGGGTCATCGCCTGACTCAGCAGTGCCCCCAGTACCCGATCGCGGCGCAGGTGGTCGAGCGCCTGACCTGTCAGCCGACTGTTCACGCAGCCCTGCCGGGCGTGCTGGCGGTCGCGGGCCTGCACCACGCGGCTGCGCACCGGCGCTGTGCCCTCTGGCGGGGCCTCTGGTCTGGTCAACGCCTCCGGGACGACCGGCGGCACCTGCACCACGAGGTCGATGCGGTCGAGCAAAGGTCCGGACACCCGCGAGGCGTAGCGGTCGGCCTCACCAGGCCGGCACCGGCACGGGCGCCTCGGATGCCCCTGGTAGCCGCAGGGACACGGATTCATGGCGGCCACAAGCAGAAAGTCGGCCGGGAACGTCACGCTGCGGGACGCACGCGCCAGATGCACCACGCCCTCTTCGAGCGGCTGGCGGAGGACGTCGAGCGTCCGGCGCTGGAACTCGGCCAACTCGTCGAGCAGGAGCACGCCGTGGTGGGCCAGACTCACCTCACCGGGACGCGGCTGGGGCCCGCCGCCGATGAGCGCGGCGGTTGACGCGGTGTGGTGCGGAGCCCGGAACGGCCGTGTGCACAGGAGCCCGCCTTCAGGCGGGACCAGCCCCGCCGCCGAGTGCACGGCGGTGGCCTCCAGCGCCTGTTCGAATCCCCACGGCGGGAGCAGGCCGGGCAGGCGGCGGGCGAGCATGGACTTGCCGGCACCGGGCGGGCCCGTGAACAGCACGTTATGGTGCCCGGCCGCGGCAATTTCGAGGGCCCGCCGCGCCAGCATCTGCCCATGCACGTCAGCGAGATCGGCCTCGGTCCCCATCGCCCGCGCGGTCGGCGGCACACTGCGGTCCTGCGACAGATCGGGCGCCTGCAAGGCCCGCAGGGCGTCTGCCAGCGTTGAGGCGCCGCGCACGTCGACGCCCGGCACCAGACGCGCCTCGAGCACGTTGCCACGCGGGACGACGATCATGTCCAGCGCAGCGGCTCGAGCGGCGAGCGCCGCCGGGAGCACGCCCCGACAGGGCAGCGCTCGTCCGTCCAGCGCCAGTTCGCCCAGAACGACGGCTCGCGCCGGTAAGGCTGGTGGGAGTTGGCCGCCCGCCGCCAGGACTGCCAGGGCAATCGGGAGATCGAAGCTGCTGCCGGCCTTGCGGAGGTCGGCAGGCGAGAGATTCACCGTGATGCGATGGGGCGGGAACTCGAGGCCGGTACTGCGAATCGCGCTGCGCACGCGGTCGCGGCTTTCCCGCACGCTCGCGTCGGGCAGGCCGACGATCGTGAAGCCCGGCAGGCCGTAGCTGACGTCGGCCTCGACCCGGACCAGTTCAGCCGAGACACCGACGAGCGCTACCGAGAAGGTCGACGCGAGCACACGGGGCGCCGGTGCAACAAGCGGGGCAGGGCACCTGAGCCGGGGAATCCTTGCAAATCCGGTCAGGGGCGCACTGGCGGCCGCCAGTGCGGGCCGAAATTGCCATCGTCGGCCTGCGGCGATGCGTCGAGAACTGCCGCGGCGGCCGCCGCGACCGCCCGCTTACTGGGCCGCGCGATTCCGGCTGACGCGAACGGCGATCTTCTCGCCCACGTCGAGGTGCGTCCCCGTCATGTGGTTCCAGGCGCGCAGGTCACTCACCGTCACGTCGTAGGCGCTGGCGATGCCGTAGAGCGTCTCGCCACGCTTGACGCGATGCGTCGTCACGCGCACGTCCTCGTCATGATCGGCAGTGGCCTGTGACCGGCTGGCCACCACCGTCTCGGCGGCCCGCGGTGGCGTGGCCCTGGGCGCACTCGCCAGGAGCGGGGCGGAGGGCGCGCGGGGAATCAGGAGACGCTGGCCCGTGCGAACGGCCGCTCGCTCCGACAGGCTGTTGGCCTCGGCGAGGTCGGCTCGCGAGACGCCGAGTTTCCTGGCAATCAGGGCAAGGGACTCGCGGCGCCGCACGGTGTGGAACTTCAGCGCCGTCAGCTCGCTCGGTCCAGCCGCGGCCAGTCTCGCCGCCAGCCTGGTCCCCGTGCCGGACGGTACCTTCACCTCGTACCGATCGAAACGGAGCGGCGTCGTCCAGCGGCGGAGTTCCGGGTTGAGGGACTGGATCTCGTCGATGGAGGCGCCCGTCCATTCGGCCACCCGGCGCAGGTCCACGGCCGTGTCGAGGGCAACCGCATCGTAGGCGAGGCCTTCGTTGGCCGGCGCGTCGAAGCCGTACTGCGTGGGGTTCTTGGCGATGATCACCGCGGCGAGAATCATCGGCACGTACTCACGCGTTTCTCGCGGCAGGAACCGGTCGTTGGCCGTCAGCTCCCAGAAGTCCTCGATGCCCGACGCCTTCATGGCCCGCTGCACGCGGCCCGGACCACCGTTGTAGGAGGCCATCGCCAGGTGCCAGTCCGAGAACATCCCGTAGAGCCGCTTGAAATACTTGGCAGCGGCGCGAGTCGCCTTCTCGGGGTCGGCGCGCTCGTCGATGTACCAATCGTGCTTGAGGCCGAAATCTCCGGCGGTCGGCCGCATGAACTGCCACATGCCCCTCGCGCTGGCGCGCGACAAGGCCGTCGGCTTGAAGGCGCTCTCGATCAGCGGCACGTACGCCAAATCGAGGGGCACGCCTTCGGCACGGAAGATACTCTGCACCATCGGCAGGTACCGGCTGCCTCGCTGCAGGCCGCCCGCAAGGAAGTCGCGCAATCGACCCTGAAACAGCTCCACGTAGTCCAGCACGCGATCGTTGAGCGGAATCGGGATGTCATGCGACGTCTGGGCCAGGTCCAGCTGCACGGCTTGCTCGACCGCCCGCCCCGCCGGCGCGGGCGGGGCGAAGGTCGTCACCTCGAGCAGCTGGTCGATGGCCGCAGGCTCGGAAGGCTTCTCCGTGAAGCCATCGCCTTTTTGCAGCGCCAGCGTCTCGTGGGCCGCGATCCGGTCGACGAGGCGGTCGAACTGCGTGCGCAACCGGGGATCGACTCGCGCACCGTCCGGAGCGTCGAGCAGGACGTCGAGCGACTTGTCGAAGGCGC
>Ga0136633_1003094_pt1 | contig 11081 bp, 10 predicted proteins | sample AntDrymeUQ832206_2_FD_105494 | JGI IMG/M metagenome (GOLD analysis project Ga0136633, IMG submission 105494) | Polar desert sand microbial communities from Dry Valleys, Antarctica - metaG UQ83 (22.06) | ecosystem: Environmental > Terrestrial > Soil > Desert | place: Antarctica: Dry Valley...
AGGCTCGCGGTCGGGTGGCTGGCCTAGCCGTCAACCACGAGCGCGTCGCGGCCGCTCTTCTTCGCCTGGAACAGGGCCTGATCCGCACGTGCGACGAGGCTCATGACGGACTCGTCGGCACTCGGGCAAGCTCCTCCAGCCGAGCCAGCAGGTCGGCGCGCTCGATCGCCGAGGCCGCTTCAGCCGCGAGCAGCATCACTGCCTGCGTCGGGCGCGCCTCCGCGTCCTCCACGCGGTGTGACCGTCCGACTGCGAGTACACCTTCGGGGACGTTGTCGCGCAGGATCGGCTCAAAGAGCGCGGACCATCCCGGCTTCCTGCACGCCTTCCTGCGGCAGCGTGTGGCTGCTGTTCGCATCGGCGACGAAGAAACGCTGTCCTGAGGCGAACGCGACGGCGCTACCTGAGGACACACCGTCCATCCGGAACCGGTCGTGGCCCGATTTCGCACCTACCCGTGCCGTGACGACGAGGTACCCCCTCCCGTCCGGCTCCACGATCGCGGCGCGATTGGCGCCAGAGACCTCGAGCGTCGCTTGACAGATGAGAGAACGCGTGTCGCCGGCAGTCAAGCCGCGCACCGCCTCGGCGATCGTGGTCATCGTCTGCTCGTGCTCGGCGATCGCTCTTGCCTGCTCACGAGCCTCGCGCATTTGCCGGCGCTTGCTGCGCATGATTGATTCGACGGCGAAGCCGACGACCAACGCTACGGCGGCCCAAAGGAGTGCTCGCCGCCACTCGCCCGCGCCGTAATGGCCATGGTCGATGAAGAGCGGCAGAACGAACACCGAGACGCCAGCGACGATTCCGATCGCGACCTCGAGGCGACCGAGGTTGAGCGCGATCCAGATTACGGGCAGGAGCGCGAGGGGCGCGTAGCCGGACACCGAGCCTTCGCTCGAGTGCCTGAGAAGCGCTACCACGATGAAGTAGGCGAGCGGAGGGAGGATGTACGTCCAGCGCGGCACGCGCGACCACGGCACCAGCACAGCCACCGCGGCCATCAGAAGTGTCAGCGAGGTGGCGATCCAGACGAGCGACTAATCCTGCGGCTGAGGCGGGAGCGCGGCTGTGAGCGGCGCGAGCAGTCCGACCACGGCGAACGGCAGGAACCGCCGGTGGATGTTGATCTCGAGAGGCTGAACCGTTAATTCCACGCAGGTTGAATCGGACATCCGGCTACGCGACTCGAGCGGTGCCGCTGGTTGGATACCCTCGCGCACGCGCCCGGCAGCGCGCCCTGCACCCCCCTCGACCCAGCTTTCTAGACTTCGGCCATGGAAGCGCTGCACGAGCCGCAGGCCGTCGAGGAGAGCTGGCAGCGGACGTGGGAAGCGGAAGGGCTCTACTCGGCCGGAGCCGGTGCCCGGCGCGACGACACGTTCGTGATCTGCATCCCGCCGCCGAACGTCACGGGGGATCTGCACATGGGCCATGCCTTGAATGGCTCACTTCAGGACGTCCTCGTCCGCTGGCACCGGATGCGGGGCTACGACACCCTGTGGCAGCCGGGTTACGACCATGCGGGCATTGCGACGCAGAACGTCGTCGAGCAGGCGCTCGCGAGGGAGGGGCTCACGCGGCACGACCTCGGCCGAGATGCCTTCGTCGAGCGCACCTGGGAATGGCTCGAGCAAACCGGGCGCACGATCATGGGCCAGTACCGCCGGCTCGGGGCTTCGCTCGACTACACCCGCGAGCGTTTCACGATGGACGAGGACTACGTCCGCGCGGTGATGACGTTCTTCGTGCGTCTGTGGGATCGCGGCTGGATCTACAGAGACCATCGCATCGTCAACTGGTGCCCCTTCCACGAGACGGCGATCTCCGACCTCGAGGTCGAGCACGTGGACACGGACGACACGCTGTTCACCATTCGCTATCCGTTCGCCGACGCAGATGGTGGCGACGGGATCTCGGTGGCCACCGTCAGACCGGCCACCATCCTCGCCGACGTCGCCGTCGCGGTGCACCCAGACGACGAGCGGTACCGGGGTGCGGTCGGCCGCGAGGTCGTCGTGCCCTACGTCGAGCGCCGGGTGCCGGTCATCGCAGACGAGCGAATCGACCCGGAGTTCGGAACGGGAGCGCTCAAGGTCACACCCGGCCACGATCCGCTCGACTTTGCGATCGGTCGTGACCACGGACTCGCCGAGCCGGTTGCGATCGGTGCAGATGGTCGCATGAATGCGGAGGCGAGCGATCTTGCCGGTCTCTCCCAGGAAGACGCGGCCGCTCGGGTCCTCGCCTGGGCCGAGGAGCGCGGGCTTATCGAGCAACGAGAGCCGTACCGTCACGCCGTGGGCACGTGTGCGCGCTGCCACTCGCGGATCGAGCCGATCGTCTCCTTGCAGTGGTGGTGCGCGATGCAAGAGCTTGGAGCGCCGGCGATTGCGACGCTTCGCGAGCGTCGCGTCGCCTACCACCCGGAGTCGCAGCACCGGTTCGCGATCGACTCACTCGAGCAAGCCCCGGACTGGTGCATCTCGCGCCAGCTCTGGTGGGGCCACCAGCTTCCGATCTGGTACTGCCCGGACGGACATCTCACGGTGCAGGTCGATCCTCCGGCTGCATGCGCGGAGTGCGACTCGACGGAGCTCGTGCGCGATTCGGACGTCCTCGACACGTGGTTCTCGTCGGCGCTGTGGCCGTTCGCGACGCTCGGCTGGCCCGCTGAGACGCCCGAGCTCGACCGTTACTACCCGGGCGACGTCAGCTCGACCGCGCGCGAGATCATCCGACTCTGGGAGAACAGGATGATCTTCTCCGGACTCGAGCTCCTGGGAGAGGTGCCGTTCACCGACGTGATCATCCACTCGACGGTGCTGGCCCTCGACGGCCGGCGCATGTCCAAGAGTCTTGGCACAGGGATCGATCCGATGGAGCCGATCGCGGAGTACGGCGCCGACGCGACCCGCTACGGGCTGCTCAAGATCTCCTCGACGCAGGACGTGCGCTTCTCGTACGGCGCGATCGAGGAGGGGCGGAAGCTCGCGAACAAGCTCTGGAATGTGTCGCGGCTCATCCTCTCCAACGCGGGTGACGCGACGCCGGCTGCTCGGCCGCGGGAGCTCGAGGAGCGCTGGATCCTCGGGCGAATCGACGCCGTGCGCGCCGAGGTCGAGGAGAGCTGGCGCACGTACGACTTCGCCTCCTCGACCGACGCGCTCTACCACGTGACCTTCGACGACTTCTGCGACTGGTACGCGGAGGCGATCAAGCCGCGGTTGTACGAGGACGATTCCGACGCGGCAGCGACTGCGCTCGCCGCGCTCGAGCGCTTGCTCGCGCTGCTCCACCCGGTGATGCCCCACGTGACCGAGGAGATCTGGTCGCAACTCCCGGAGCGGAAGGCGCGGCTGATCGTCTCCCCGTGGCCCGCCCCGGACACCCGTTTCGCCGACGACGCGGGAGCACTCGCACGCGTCCAGGAAGCGGCGCAGATCTTCCGTCGTAGCGGCGTCCAGATCGAGCTCTTAGCGGATGACGAGCGACGCGTCTTTGCAGCCGTCGTGCGCCCCGAGCGCCAGCGCGTCGACGGTAACCGCGAAGCCGAGGTCGAGCGTCTGCGGGGCGAGGTCGCCCGCGCCGAAGGCATGCTCGCAAACGAGAGCTTCGTCTCCAACGCGCCCGAGCAAGTCGTCGACGCAGAGCGCGAGAAGCTCGAGCGCTATCGCCGCGAGCTTGCCGTTCTCGCCACCGGCGAGAATCGCTAGGCCCTCTGGGTGACGCCGAGCTCGGCGATTCCGGCCGACCTGCTGACGCCGCTCGGAGCGTATCTTCGCCTGCGCGGACGAGGGCGCGGCTCCTTTCTTCTCGAATCCGTCGAGCGCGGACGCCTGGGGCGCAGCTCGTTCGTCGGTTGCGGCACGGAGATCGTCGACGTCGCTTCTGCGGAAGCCCTCGGGAAGCCGGTCGTCGGTTACGTTGCCTACGACTACGCGGCGACGCTCGAGCCCACCGTTCGATTGCCCGAGGAGGGATCGTCCTTCCCCGAGAGCCGCTTCCTCGTGGCCGAGACGCTCGTCCGCTTCGACCACGGAGCCGGAGTCGCCGAGGTCGTCGCGGGTGACGAGGGCGAGCTCGCCCGAGCTTTCGAGGCGCCGCTCGAGAACGAAGGACGCGGCGCCCATGGAGTTGCCGGAGACCTGCGTCGCGTGCCGTCCCAGAGGCGCTACGAGGAGATCGTGCGCAGGTGCCAGGAGCACATCCGGGCGGGGGATGCGTACCAGATCGTGCCTTCGCAGCGTGCGGAGCGGGCGACCTCTGCGTCCCCGCTCGCCCTCTATCGCGCGTTGCGTCGCGTCAACCCGTCCCCCTACCTCTTCCTGCTCGAGCTCGGCGAGGTCGCGCTCATCGGCTCCTCTCCCGAGCGCCTGGTTGCGTGCGAGCACGGGCAGGCGAGCGTGTGCCCCATCGCGGGCACGACGAGCGCCGGTGAAGGTGACGCCGAGCGCCTGCTCGCGTCGGAGAAAGACCGGGCAGAGCACATCATGCTCGTCGATCTCGGGAGAAACGACCTCTCGAAGGTCTGTCGAGCGGGCACCGTGCGCGTGACGCGCTCGCTCGACGTCGAGCGCTTCTCGCATGTGAGCCATCTCGTGTCCGAGGTGATCGGTGAGCTGCGAGACGGCGTGACGCCATTCGACCTACTCCGCGCGTGCTTTCCCGCCGGCACGGTCACCGGCGCGCCGAAGATCCGCGCGATGCAGATCATCTCCGAGCTCGAGGGCTACCGCCGAGGTCCGTACGCCGGAGCGGTCGGGTATGTCTTGCCGGACAGCTCCATGGACACGTGTATCGCGCTACGTACGATCGTGCTGGCAGACGGCGTCGCGCGGATCCAGGCGGGTGCGGGCGTTGTGGCAGATTCGGATCCCACGGCCGAGCACGAGGAGTGTCTCGCCAAGCTTGCTGCACTCGAAGCAGCGATCGAGCTCGCGGAGAAGGAGTACGTGTGAAGCTTCTGCTGATCGACAACTACGACAGCTTCACCTGGAACATCGTCCACCTGTTCGAGGAGCTCGGTGCCGAGGTCGACGTCTACCGAAACGACGAGATCACGCTGAGCGAGGCGGCTGCGCTCTCCCCAGACCGGCTCGTGATCTCACCCGGCCCGGGTCGACCGGCCGACGCCGGTGTCTCGGTGGAGATGATCAAGCACCTCGGGCCGCACATCCCGACGCTCGGCGTCTGCCTGGGACATCAGGCGATCATCGAGGCGTACGGCGGCGAGATCGGGCAGGCGCGAGCGCTCTTGCACGGGAAGGCGAGTCGCGTGCGCCATGACGGGGAGGGCGTCTTCGCCGGTTTGCCCGAGGAGATCGAGGCCGGCCGCTACCACTCGCTTGCCGCGGCCCGGATTCCCGCTGAGCTGGTCGTGAGCGCGCGCACCGAGGACGGCGAGGTCATGGGCGTGCGACATCGAGAGTACTCGATCGAGGGCGTGCAGTTCCACCCCGAGAGCGTGCTCACGCCGGACGGGCTTCGGATCGCGCGCAACTTTCTCGGCTGACCGCCGCCCCTACTGCACGTGGCGCTTCGTCAGCTCGAGGAGGCTCGTGGAGAGCTCGCGGACGCCCTCTGCCGTCAGCGGGCCAGGGTTCGTCCGCACGAGCTCCTCGATGAGTGCTCGCTCGCGATTCGGATCGAGGAACGCGAAGCCGTGCTCCTCCTTGTAGCGCTTCAAGCGCGCGACGAGCTCGAGCCTCGCGTTCACGGCGGCGACGATGGTGCGGTCGACCTCGGATATCTCCTGGCGGAGCTCGCGAATCGTGGGATCGGGGCCGGAATCCGTCATCGCGCCTCATCCGCAGGGTACGAGCCGAAGACGCTGAGCCTCCGCGTTCGCGTGCCGATCTCCGTCAGCGCCTCGCGTACGGCACCGTCGAGAGGATGGCCTTCGAGGACCGCATCGAAGCGGTAGCGCCACGGCGTCCTGGGAATCGGGCGGGAGACGAGCTGCACGAGGTCGATCTGGTGACGCGCAAAGGGCTCGATCGCAAGGTGCAGCGCGCCCGGCTCGTGATTGGTGACGAAGGAGAAGGCCGTGTGCCAGCGCCTGTCGTCGCGGTCGAGGCGCACGTGCGTCGCAATCGAGACGAAGCGCGTGTACGCCTCGTCGTGATCGCCTACCGACTCGTCGAGCACCTCGAGCCCATAGAGCTTTGCGGCGCGGTCGCTCGCGATCGCGGCTTCGGCGGGATCGCCATGTTCCGCCACGTGCGCTGCCGCGTCCGCGGTCGTCGCGGTCGCGACCACCGTTGCCCAGGGCATCGACGCGAGTAGCTGCCGGCACTGGTCGAGCGCGGCAGGATGCGAGTGGAGAACGCGGATCTCTTGGACCGGAATCTGCGCGATCCCGACGAGGCAGTGCCGAATCGGCAGCACCGTCTCGGCCGTGATCGCGAGCGACGAGTCGAACAGGAGGTCGTGCGTCTCCGCCACCGGTCCCGAGAGCGAGCTCTCGATCGGGAGAACGCCGAACTCGACCGAGCGCTCCGCGGCGGCTGCCGCAACGGCCGAGAAGCTCGGCAAGCCGAGCAGCTCGGCTCCCTCGGGGAAGAGCCGGTCACACGCCGCGGCGGAGTGCGCGCCGTCGCGACCGGGATACGCGACGCTGATGGTCATCGTGGCTGACAGCGTAGGAGTCACGCGTCCGCCGCACCAGCCGAGCCGGTCCGGGACGTCTATGAGTCGTCTCTACACTCATTGTCTGTGGCCGTGGGCGAGCAAACCTGGGTTCCGTCGTCGTGGCGCGACCTCCCCGCGCGCCAGCAGCCCGAGTGGTCCGACGAGAACGGGCTGGCTGCCGCCCGCGAACGGCTTCGTGCGCTTCCGCCGCTCGTGTTTGCAGGCGAGGCGCGTGCACTTCAGACCGCGCTCGCGGAGGTCTGCGAGGGGCGAGCGTTCCTGCTCCAGGCAGGCGACTGCGTGGAGTCGTTCCACGAGGTCACGGCAGTCGCGATTCGCGAGAAGCTGAAGGTGCTCCTGCAGATGTCGGCGGTGCTGACCTACGGAGCAACGCTTCCCGTCGTCAAGGTCGGGCGGATCGCGGGTCAGTTTGCGAAGCCGCGCAGCGAGCCCGTCGAGGTCGTGGACGGTGTCGAGCTGCCGTCATTTCGCGGCCACGTCGTCCACTCGGAGGAGCCGACTCCCGCGGCGCGCATCGCCGATCCGGATCGGCTCGTGCAGGGCTACTACCACGCTGCCTCGACGCTCAATCTGCTCCGCGCCTTCACGAAGGGCGGCTACGCCGACCTGACGCTCGTCCACACGTGGAACCGCGAGTTCGTCGCCAGCTCACCCGCGGGCCAGCAGTACGAGGCGCTCGCCGACGAGATCGAGAAGGCACTCCGGTTCATGCAGGCGATCGGCATCGATCTCGCGACCGAGCGCACGCTCCACGAGATCGACGTGTGGACGAGCCACGAAGGTCTGCTGCTCGACTACGAGGAGCCGCTTACGCGTCAAGACTCGCTCACGGGTCAGTGGTACGACTGCTCTGCCCACCTGCTCTGGATCGGCGAGCGCACTCGCGATCTCGACGGCGCCCATGTCGCGTTCTTCTCCGGTGTCCACAACCCGATCGGGGTCAAGCTCGGGCCTGCCGCGACGCCCGCGGATGCCGTCGCGCTCGCCGAACGGCTCAATCCGGATCGGATACCGGGTCGCCTGACGTTCATCGCGCGGCTGGGAGCAGAGGAGGTGCGGGAGGCGCTACCCCCACTGCTCCGAGCTGTTCGCGAGGCCGAGATACCCGTCGTCTGGGTGTGCGACCCGATGCACGCGAACCTCGTGCGCACGCCCTCGGGCCGCAAGACGCGGCACTTCGACTCGATCATGGCCGAGCTCCAGGGCTTCTTCGCGGCACACCGAGAGGTGGGAACGTGGCCGGGCGGGATCCACATCGAGTTCACGGGCGAGGATGTGACGGAGTGTCTTGGCGGCTCCGAGGCGGTGAGCGAGGTGCAGCTCGATCACCGCTACGAGACGCTCTGCGACCCGCGGCTCAACGGCAGGCAGTCGCTCGACCTGGCGTTTCGCGTCGCGGATCTCATGCGCGCCGCGTGACGCACCAGCGGCGATGCGGCTAGCGATCGTCGGCACCGGGCTCATTGGCGCGTCTGTTGGTCTCGCAGCTCGACGCGCTGACGTGAGCGAGGTCGTCGGCTGGGACGAGGACGCGGATGCGCTGCGCGTCGCTGCCGAGCGTGGTGCTGTCGAGGCCGGCGGATCGCTCGCCGACACGCTCAGCAGCGCGGACATCGCCCTCGTCGCAGTGCCGGTCGCCGGCTTGCCCAGCGTCGTGGCCCACGTGCTCGACGTCGCCCCCTCAGGGTGCGTTGTTACCGACGTGGGCTCCACGAAGAGCTCGGTCTGCACGTCGTCCGGCGGAAATCCGCGTTTCGTGGGCGGCCACCCGATTTGCGGTGCCGAGACGCACGGTCCGGAACGCGCGCACGCCGAGCTGTTCGACGGGGCCACCTGGTTTCTGACGCCGCTCGCCTCGACCGATCCCGAGGCCTACCGCACGACGCACGGTCTTGTCACCGGGCTCGGTGCCCGTCCCCTCGCGATCGGGCCGGAGGCACACGATCGCCTGGTCGCCGTGACGAGCCATCTGCCGCATGCCCTCGCCAACATCCTGCTGAACCAGGCTGGGGCAGCGCGGTTCGACGGACACGACCCACTCTCTGCGGCGGGAGGATCGCTGCGCGACATGACTCGGATAGCGGGGGCGAACCCGCGTATCTGGGTCGACATCTTCCTCGAGAACCGGTCGGCGCTCAGCGCGTCGCTCGCCGAGCATCGCCGGCGGGTGGAGGAGCTCGAGACTGCGCTCGGTGAGGGCGATGCGGGATCCATTGCCCGCTGGATCGGCGAGGCGAGCGGCAATCGACGCCAGCTGCTCGAGTCTGCGTACGAGGACGCGGGCGCGTTGCAACGCCTGCGCGTGCACATCCCGGACCGCCCAGGCGTGCTCGCCGGGATCTTCCAAGCGTTGGGCGCGAATCGCATCAACGTCTCGGACTTCGACCTCGAGCACCTCTCGCCCGATCGGGGAGGCACCCTGACGATCTTCGTCACCGGCGAGGAGGACGCCGCGCGTGCCGCGGCCCTGCTCGAGGCGCAAGGCTACGGAGTCGTCGCGGCCCCGGTCGTCGGCGATTGAGGTCGTCGGCGAGTGAGCGCTAGAGCAAGGGTCAGAGCGTGGCGACCGCCCGCACTGCGGCATCCACCTCCGCCGGCGTGTTGACGATCCCCGCGGCCCGAGGCGCACGTAGCGTCGGGCATACGGCGTCACGCTCGCGACGATGCGGCGCGCAGCCAGGCGCTGCACGACCGCCGTGGGATCGAGACCGGCGACCTCGAAGCAGACGAGCCCGGCAGACATCGCCCCTAGCGGTGTTCGCAGGCGGACACTCTCGATCTCCGACAACCCGGCTTGGAGCCTGCGTGCGAGCATGCGCACTCTCGCTTCGATGCGCTTCCGCCCGATCGTCTCGTGGAAGCGGAACGCCGCCGTGAGCGCCCAGCGATGCTCGAATGAGTGAAAGCCGCCCGGCGTAAGCCGCGCTCCGTCGGGGATACCCGTGGGGAGGGTTCCCGAAAGCCAGGCTCCGTAGCTTGCCCCGTCGTCGAACGACGGAATCGTCGGCCGCATGAGCTTGCGCAACCTTTCGCCGGCCCACAGCACCCCCGTCCCGCGTGGTCCGTACAGCCACTTGTGACACCCGGAGGCGAACGCGTCGCAGCGCAGCTCGCGAGCCGTCGACGCAACGCTCCCGAAGCCGTGGACGCCGTCGACGCAGAGCAGGACGCGCTCCGGCAACGCCTCCGCGATCGCTCGGATCGGGAGCTTGACGCCCGTGCTCGAGTGCACCCAGGTGAGAGCCACGATGCGCGTGCGCTTGGAGATCCCGCGACGAAGGCGCGCGACGACCTCGTCGGCCGATGCCTGCCGCGGGTCGTCGTACAGGCGCACGCGGCGCACCCTCGCTCCGGATAGGCGTAGCGCTTCATGCGTCGCGTAGAAGTCGTGCTCGGTCGTCAGGACCTCGTCGCTCGGCTCGAGGTCGAGCCGAGCGTAGAGAAGGCCCAGGCCCATGGTCGTCGAGTCCGTGAGAGCCACCTCTTCGGCCGCGACGCCGAGGAAGCGGCCGGCCGCCGCGCGCGCCTCGCTCGTCAGCCGACCGCCGTTTACCTCGAGGTACTCGACAGCATCCCGATCGAGGCCGCCCCGGTGGCGCTCGATGGCTTCTCGCACCGCGCGAGGGTGCGCGGCGAGGAGAAAGGACGCGAGGTGGATGCGGTTCGGGTCGAGCGCAAACTGTGCCCGCACCGCGCTCCAGCGCCGGAGATCGGGTGCCGCTTCGCCGAGCTCGGGTCGACCGAGCATGACCGCGGCGGCAGCGGCGCCGGCACGGGCGACGAGGTCGCGGCGCGAGAGCTCAGCCACAGGCGCTCGATGATACGGCCGCACCTACGATTGCGGCGTGACCGCTATCGCTTGGCTCGACTCGCTCTCGCCGTGGCCCCACGAGTTCGGGCTCGAGCGGATGCGGGCACTGCTGACGGAGCTCGGGAGTCCGCAGGACGCCTACCCTGCCGTTCATGTCGTGGGTACGAACGGGAAGTCGACGGCGGCGGTGACCATTGAGCAGCTCCTGGTCTCGGAGGGGCTGCGAGTCGGTACGACGATCTCTCCGCACGTCTCGAGCTGGACTGAGCGGATTCGCGTCGACGGCTTGCAGGTCGACTTCGAGGACGCGATTGCGAGAGTTCGAGAGCAGGCTGAGCGCACCGGCGCGACCCAGTTCGAGATCGTCACCGCAGCCGCACTTGCCGCGTTCGCGGAAGCACGTGTCGACGTCGCCGTCGTGGAGGCGGGGCTCGGCGGCCGGCTCGATGCGACGAATGTCCTCGACACACGTGTCGTGGTGCTGACCAACGTGGCCCTGGAGCACACCGACGTTCTCGGCGACACGCTCGAGAAGATCGCCCGCGAGAAGCTCGCGGTCGCCTCGGAGGCACCGATCGTCGTCCTCCCGGACGCGACGTACGCGCGCCTTGTTGCG
>Ga0136633_1003095_pt1 | contig 11077 bp, 19 predicted proteins | sample AntDrymeUQ832206_2_FD_105494 | JGI IMG/M metagenome (GOLD analysis project Ga0136633, IMG submission 105494) | Polar desert sand microbial communities from Dry Valleys, Antarctica - metaG UQ83 (22.06) | ecosystem: Environmental > Terrestrial > Soil > Desert | place: Antarctica: Dry Valley...
CCCCGCCCTCGTGAGGCCGGTGCAAAACCGTCGCATCGCTGGTGGGGCCGTTGGCCCCCAGGATGCTTGGAACGGATCAGCCGGGATCGGGAACGGATGCTGTCCTAAAGCGCGATTCGAACAGAAGCCGGCTGACTGGTGGGTACGATTTGAGCGTGGCCCGTCGCCCCGAGGCCCCGGCCGATTCGGCTGTCGTCGTCGTCAACCGTGACGATGACGTGACGGCCGAGTCGTTCGCGGCGTGGCTTGATCGCCGCCAGGCGGGGGAGGCCGGTTGACCCGGGCGTGAAGGCTGCAGACACCCTCGTCGAAGCGCGCGCCGCCGGCGAGGTGTGACCCCGGTCGTGATAGACGCCTCGGCTGGAGTCGAACTCGCGGCCGACACCGTCCGAGGCAGACGGTGCGCGGGCGACTGTTCTACGCCGAATGCGGATCGGTGCTGCGCCGCTGGGATCTCAACAGGATCCTGACGTCCGCGCAGATCACCTAGACCATCGATGAGCTGATGGCCTGGCCGTTGCGAAGGCTGCCGCCTCGGCCAACAGGTCGGCGAGGCTCACCGCCGCCGACCTGTCACTCCAGCTCCGATGCATGGCCACCGCGTCGTGCGCTAGCTCCTCGTCGCTTGGCCCGGCGGTGGCCATCCCGCTAGTGGGGGTCCCGGATGAGCCGAACAGCTGGTGTCGGTACCCTGGTCTTCGTGTCGGTTGAACGCACCGCACGGTCGAGCCGCCCCTTCTGGGTGGATGGCCTAATCGCCGTCGTCGCCGTCGGATGTGTTGGCTTTGCGCTGTATCAAAAGCGAATGTCCGGTGCGGCGATCGGCTCGATGATGCTTGCGAACATGTTCGGTTGGAGTCTCCTTCGCTCCCAACGGCCACCCGGCGGAGAGAGAATTCTCCTTGGATTTACAGCGGCCAACATGGCGTTCGCGGGATTGTCAATTGCAGCACACGCCATGACCCAGGACAACTGGGTGCCAGCAGCGTTCGTAGGTGTACTTAACGTGATCTTGTTCCTCGTCGCGCTCGCAGGACGGCGAGAGCTGGCGAAGTCTGTACGCGAAACATTCGGTGAGGAGGCGTGACGCCTGGTGGTTGGAGCGTTCACCATCAGGGCGCGACCGCGGCGATATGGCGCATCCTTTCAAAGACGCGCCACTCGCCCATTTCTTCCGCGATCGCCGCCCAGAACCGGACCCGATCCTCGCGCCACGCGACCGTCGGCCGACCCGGCGACGTGATCTGTCCCCGATACAACTGCACCTCCCGCTGACGCTCCTTCATCGTGCCCATCAACACCTCCATCGACGAGGTGTTGCGACGGCCGATTGAGTCCGCCCAATTTCGGTCGCTTGCCTTCGTTCGGGCCGTCGCCGACGCCGAGCTGCTCGGCTCGATGGGCCGGGTGGCGGCGTGCGCCGACAACGCCGCCATGGAGTCGTTCTTCTCGCTCCTCCAGAAAAACGTCCTCGACCGCCAACGCTGGGCCACCCGCGACGAGCTCCGCTTGGCGATCATCACCTGGATCGAACGGACCTATCACCGCCGGCGCCGTCAACGCGGACTCGGCAAACTCACGCCCATCGAGTTCGAAGCCGTCGTCCAGCCGCCCTGTCTGGCTGCCTGATTCTTGAAACCCCCGAGTCAACCGAAATGGGGGCAGACCCTCACACCCCTAACAACGAATCAGTTCGGCCCTCGTCACGGAATTTCTCAGGAACTTCTCTATGCGGTAGGCGCGCCGTCCATCGCCGTGTTACCGAGGGGAAGCCACCGACGTCAACCCGGCGGGCGGACTTCGATCTCGATAGGCGAGTGACCATCGGGCCAGGAGTTGAGTACGACTCCCTCAGGAAGACCTCCGCCACGGGGTGGAAGACCATTCATTTCGAGCTGCGCGTCGACGAGGATCTCGCAGGTGACGGCCCTAGCCCTGTCCGGGTTGGATTTGCCGTAGGCGGAAATACTGACTCCAAAAGACCGTTACCGCCAAGAAGGATCGTTGGGGGGGCCGTGTGCCGCATTCAGCGCCGACGCACGCATCCCTCGGCTTGTCGAGGGTCCGGGGTCGTCATGATGAGATCCCGCTTACGAGCCACGACGCTTCGATCTGGCCCTGCTGGCTCCCATGCCGAAACACTCTGGGCAAATCCATCGCCTGCAATGATCCCGTCGACGTCGCGCTCCGAAAGACTGGCGGATATCCAGACTGGGATGTCGCCCTTCCCTTCGTAACCCGGCCCCTGGAGTTCAGCCGCGACGACGTACCGCATTCGCGGCGGCGAATCTGAGAACCTCGTCGGTAGCTCGACCGCGGCACCTGATGTAAGAGTCGAGCCAGCGATGCGTAGGCGGGCGGCAATCTCGTCCAGTGCGATCTGACTCACCGTCTCGCAAGGACGTACGACGAGCGTCGTGGTCGTCCGCGACATGTCATTGATGAATTCGTCGCCCGGAGCGGTGCCGTTAGGTGCATCCCGTTGCCGGTTGGAGGCTCCGAGCAAGTACGAGCTCGCGCCCAAGATCGCTACGAGTGCCAGAGCGAGTAGGAAGATCTTGTTGACTACGCGGCCCCGCTCGTAGTTTCCAAGCGCCTGCGTTCCTTCGCCACGAGTGCCTTCCCGGTTCGAGCGCATGGTCTCCCCTAATGCCCCTCACGGAGGGGCTTCTCCGGCTCCGACTAGTCCGAGGGTACCGGGCTTTACGGAGCGAGGGCACGCGTTTCATTCCGTGCTGACCTGGGTATTACCGATCGCGTGAGATCCAAGCTCGGAGGATTCTTGGTGGGCCTCCTCCTCAGTAGCCCGCTACCTTCTGGCCTCGAGGCGTGGGCTGTCAGGTCATGGCACTAGCCAGACAACCTCCCGGATCTCAGCCCCCGCCGAATACCCCCTCCTCCCGGGGGTCGTTGCGGTACTCGGCCACGACGCGCCCCTCGCGGTCATAGGCCAGGGCCCTCACCAGCTGGCGGTTCGGTTCTGCGAACCCCACGTAGTAGTTCGTGTCATGCCCTGTGACGGTGACCAACTCCGCCTCGGTCTCCCCACCCTCGCTGTCGACCAGGACCACGCGCGTCGCGTTCCTCATGACGGGTCCGAAGGCGGCCCGGACTGGCGGGCGCCCAGACGGCTGGGACAGGAGGCTGTCCTGATCCAGTCGAGGGTCCCAGCCGCACCCCGAGGTCCCCCCCCCGCCCCCAGGGCCCTTTGAGTACACCGCCAGCGAGCCGCACTTACCGGCGCTTTCGGACGTCCACACGGACAGCTCCCATCGGGTGTCGTGCGGACCCTCTCCCTGTGCACTCGCCGAGGCCGGTGCCCCGGACGAATCCGTCTTCGGAGCTCTTTCGCTTCCGTCTATGACCGGATGCTCCGTCCCCGCGCTCCGATTCGGCGGTACGGGCCCCGATTGCTCGACGCCTCCGCTGCCCTCTGATTCCCCCGGCCTCTCCACATCTCCGGCCGGTTTGGAACTCGCACCGGTCCGCGCTCCTCCGAGACCGACTGCGGGCTCGGCGGAGCCAGGACGCGCCTGCTCAGGTTCGTTTCCGCCGCAGGCAGCACCTGACAGGAGCAGCAGTGCTCCGACAAGGTGAAAACCCAGCAGGCGGGGCCTCATGGTGTCGGGGGCGTGACGTTGGATGTGCAGTCGAGGGTGTTCGAGCTCGAGTCGGTCGCGGCTCCCGCGTCGCCCGCGGAGGCGCCGGACCCGGTCGCAATTACGGACCAGGACAGTATGGCGTTCGGGCAGGGCGATTCGGCTCTGGCAAAGGCGTTATCGCTCGTCGATGCGGCTCGAGCCGGCTCAGTCATGATCCCTCCGGATGTCAGCGTCACGACGACTGCAGTCGCTAGAGCGTTGTCACAGAAAATGGATCCACCGCCGACTACGAGATACGTCCGCGGGTTGTTCGTTAGCACTCGTGTACTTGGTCCGGATGTGTACGCCTCGCAACGGAGCACAGCCCCTGCGGGTGTGGCCGGCGCTAGCGCGACAATCGATACAGCGGCAGCCAAGACTGTCATCAGGCCTCGGGTAATTCGTCTCAAGGTAGTCCCTTCATTGCCGGCGAACGCCGGGAGTCGTGATCGCCGAATGGCGTCACACCCCTAACAACGAATCAGTTCGGCCTTCGTCACGGAATTTCTCAGGAACTTCTCTATGCGGAGATGCTCCTACAGATACTCGCGGTCGCGCCTCGCGTATGGTCCAAGCCGAGCGGTACAATGCGGGACAGGTTGGTGGCGGCAGTCGTGACACTTCTGCTACTCCCGATTTGCTTCCTTGATGGAAGGATGTGGCACTGGGAAAGGCGGTCCGTGGTTACGTTGAATGGCGGGACCTATATCCGCGGAGCTGCTCTACTTGTATTTCGGATCCAAGTAGCAGTCATATATCTGCACGCATGTCTGGCGAAGTTGGGTGTGGCTGAATGGCGTGATGGAACGGCTGCATACTATTGGATCACTCATCCTGGCTTCGGGGCTCCGGAATGGATGGGCGGCACCCTATCGACCCTCCTGAGGTACAGCATCGTCGTCGCGTTCGTGACTTGGTGCGTGTTGCTCACTGAGTTTTTCCTCGCGATCGCGCTGCTGGTAGATGCTCGATATAGACGGTTTATTTTCGCTGCAGGTGTCGTATTGCACACCCTCATATGGATAATACATGGGCTTGGGACGTTTAGCTTGACGATGATTGGTGTACTGTCGCTTTACTTCGGAATCCCAGACTCGGGCGTCCAGCAGGTCGCTTCGGGCGCGTTGGCTCGTCTGAGGAAACCTCCCTGGAAAGCGAATGACTCCGGCAAAGTACGAGGCTTGGAGGCGATCTCCCATTGATTGGTCCCGTTCCGGTGGCGCTTATCGTGCTGTTCGGTCTATTGACATTTGGGTTTGTCAGAGTATGTAGTGTTCCGATGTCGAAATGGTCACTAGAGGGAGACTATGTTTGTATCCGATTGAACGGGTGGGCTTCGGTCTTCGCCTTGAGGAGACGGGTCGAAGTCGACCTGGGTGCCATACGATCTATAACGGTAACTGAGAATCGCCCTCGCGTCCCCTGGCTGAGGATTAAGGGCACTGGGGCCGGTTTCGTAACAGCCGGCTTGTTCGGGCGGAAGGGACAACATGAGTTCTGGCTTACCACCTGCAGGCGGCGACCAGTGGTCCTGATTGACTGCACGCGTGGCGACCTGGCCAGGCTTGTGTTGGATGTGGCAGAACCAGAAGCGCTCTGCCGGGAAGTTGTACGGGCGCAGGAGGCGGCCGGTGGGGCATCGGGCCCAGAACAGTCTCCGCCCTAGCGCCTGACCGGGTATCCCGCACCTGGCGATGGCAAGCCTCCTGCTCGGCTTGACTACTGTTGCCGGAGGTCAGAGCGGGGCTGACTACTGTATTGGTCCTCCGGCCCATCGACGTGACCCTGCCGGTCGGTCCGGAGGTTCGCCGGCATTAACGCCTTCGTCTGCGAGCTGACCAGGTGCCCGTACCGGGGATCGACTTCACTCTCCCCTCTGTGTCATGAGTACTCTCGGCGGCTCAGCAAACGTGGCTACGAGTCGCTGGTGATCTCGCACGCACAGACCGGGGCGAATTGCGTGGACGATATCCTCCCCTTCGCCGTAGCGCAGGATCTCCTGACGGTTGACAGGATTTCCTGACGTTTGACAGGATAGCCTGACGCCTGTTAGGGTAACCTGACATGAGCCCAGGTACGTCAACACCCAGTTCATCCACTCGGATCACGTTCAAGGGGACTGATTCTCCGCCTGCTGTACCGGTCCATGTTTCGGTGAGCCTCGGCATCTCTGGCGACGCCGAGTCGGATCCGCTCGCGGTCATCAGTGGGATCACCGAAGGCACCAAGAGCATGGAGGCCCAACTCCGAGAGTCCGTGGCACGCGCCCGCCAACTCCGGTTCACATGGGAAGAAATCGGAGAAGCTCTAGGAGTCACCCGGCAGTCCGCCTGGGAGCGCTTCTCCGTCGACTAGGTCCGATCGCGGATGCCGAGAGCTACTGCTCGAAGAGGACCGAGATGCTCTCACGGCGAGCGATGCGACGAATCGCCTCGCCGAACAGACCGGCGACAGACACGACTTCCACCTTGGGCGAGAGCCCCTCCGGCTGGGTCTCGACGCTGTCGGTAACGAAGAGCCTCTCAATCGGACTCGCGTCTAGGCGCTCGCTGGCAGGACCGGTCAAGAGGCCATGGCTAACGGCGGCGTACACCGCGGTCGCGCCACGCTCGACGACGACCCGAGCCGCGTCGACCAGGGTGCCGGCCGAGACGGTGAAGTCGTCCACGATGAGTGCCGTTCTTCCCTCGACCGAGCCGATGAGCTCGATGACCTCGGCGGTCTCGGTGTGATCGACTCGGCGCTTGTCCGCGATCGCAGTCGGGGCCTGCAGCCTGTTGGCCCACTCCCGTGCCTTTTTAGCGAACCCGGCGTCCGGCGCCACGACGACGAGGTCGTTCAGATGCTTCGAAGCAATGGCGTCGCAAAGGACCGGGAGCGCGTACAAGTCATCGACGGGAACCCGGAAGAACCCCTGGACCTGCGGAGCGTGAAGATCAAGGGTGAAGACATTGCCGTCGGAGAAGCGAAGGGTCTCCGACTGCCAAGCTCGCAGTCGAGGTATGCGGCGATCGACGCCGACCAAGGCGGGCAAGGAGCGGCCGGCGCGCCCTACGGGCGGTGATGGCTGGGGTGCTGGTCGGCCGGGGGACGCGACAGCGCGGCGGGGAGAGGTGGCGCCTTGATCTCTGGCTTATTGCCCGAGTCGGGCGGGTGGTCAGGTGACGGCTTCGCACCGGCACCTTCAGCTGTATAACGCTGACCCCCCGGAGCCGGGCCTTGTTCCGCGGGCAAGCTGGGGAAGGCTGGAACTAGTAGGGCCGCCGCCGAGGCGGGTGCCAGGAGCCATCGCAACCGCGGCCAGGCGAATCCGCCGCCGACTGCACTCTCAATCGAGGCCGAGAGCCTGGCGCGCACGCGACTGCGACGGACTCGCATCGCTCCGCTCTTCAAACTCGTGTCGCCCCGTGGGTCCGCAAAGGCCTCGCGGTCGACCGGGTTAAGGGCCTCCACTCGCTCCGCGAGCGCCTCAAAGCGCAACCGCGCCAGGACGGAGCGTTCCACGTCTTCGCTGCAGTGATCGAAACAATCGGCAGGGAGCGAGCGGCTTCGGCGACGGTGCAAATCACGTACATAGTTGCAGGCGACTGTGGTGGCGTACCGAACGGCCTCACCGGGGTCAGAGAAAGCCTTGCGCGCCTCAAGCATTCGGACGCAAACCTCCTGCAGGACGTCAGCGACGTCGCAGTCCCGCGGGAGCCTCCGCGACACGACTTTCCGCAACTCCGTTTCGATCACCGGCCAGACGTCCATCCAAGGCTCGCCACCGAGCGTCCACGTCGAATCGCTGGTTGCGTGCTTTTCGGTAACAGCCATGGGCCTCCGTCGTTGTAGGACGCACACCCACGAGAGGAGAACTCATGCGCCGTTTTGTTGCTCTCTTGGCTGCGTTGGGCCTTTGGTTGGCCCCCGCCGTCAGCGGAGCCGAAGAATGCAGGTACGTACGGGTGGAGCGGCCTGATGGACAACCGCCGATCGAGGCAAGGGTCTGTCCTTAGCGACGCGAATCGATACTCCCAAAGTACCGCACCCTCGGTGACGGCGCTCGGCCGGTGGGCGGGGGAGCTCGGCGGATCCGGTCCGCGCATCGATCTTGTAACCACAGCCTGATTGCTGCGTTGTAGGGGTGACATCCGCGAAACAAACAAGAGAGAAGGCATTGATGCTGAAGAAGATCGTTATCTCCATGGCCGCCGCGGCCACATTTCTCGGCCCTGTAACACTGATCACGGCCATGCCCGCAGCCGCCAGCCCAGTCTGCGCCGATGCCACCATTCTTGGTATCGGTATCGACGGCGACAACCGTCCGTTCGCCCTGTGCTCCGATGGAGAAATCAGCTACCTTGACTGAGCCCATGGCCACTCGGAAGCGCTATTACCTCGACCCGATCCATGTAGAGACGCCCAATGGCTGGTTGGCATCGAACGTGCTCGCGTCGGCGCACGGCGTGACCGAAGAAGAAGCCGAGATGAACTTGCACGAGGCGACTCTCGCCGCGATGACGAGCCTCACGGAGGAGGATCTCGGCCGGATCGCCCGAGTGGAGAGCCAGGAGTACGACCCGGCGGACGACGCCTGCAGTCGCCCCACGGACTGACGGCGTCTCGCAACTGGAACGAGTAGGGAGCGCCCGGTTCGGGCGCTCTCTACTTCCGCACCATCGAGAGGCGTGCACTGCTCAACGGCGGTGCTGGAGAGCGACGTTCGAGGGTCAGCCCGCCACTCGTCGGCCAGCGGAGCTGGCTGTGGCCGTGACGGTGTTTGCTCGATGTACGGATTCGTGCCCCAGCCCGCCCGCGCCCGCGATCCACGACAGGTCTCACTTTGCTTGGCGACACCGGGGGGGGGGCGTGATCCGTGCCGCTCGGCGCCTCAGTGACTCAACATGGGAGTTCAGAGGCGACCTCCCGTTTGGTCCTATTGAAAGCCAGCTGCCCAAGGATCTCGGGCTGGCCACGGAAGCGCCCTTGGAGCAGCTTGCGGTTCTGCCCCGTCACCGGACAGCGGCTAGCGCGTCTTTCGCCGTCGGCGCCGATTTGCCGAACGGCCACAGGGCATACCTCGCCAGCTTGAGTGGCTGCAGCCCAAGCGGGATGATGACGATGAATACACACGCGAGATCACCCGCAACGGTGTACGTGAGCGCCAGCCAAAGCCCGGAGAGCAGGAGCCAGATGACGTTGCCGACCGCTCTCACACGTTGGACACAGCCTTCGAAGCGTGAGGCGGTCCATCCGTCGCCGTCCAGATGCCTAGCGGACTCAGGATCACTCCTTCGTGATTCGGAGGTCGCGGAGCTTCGGCGGTAGAGGTACGGGCTAAGCCGGACGCTTGGCCCGTCCGGCGTTGCGCACTAGGTCCGCCCGACATGCCCCGCGACAGACCCCGAATTACGCGCGTGAGCGGACTTCTACCCGGCGGAACTCTGTGTGGGCCGGCAGACTGCGGCGCGCGAGTCTTCCCGCCAGCTCGGTCGAGCGCGTATGCCACAAGTTGATGTCGAAGTGCATGGGCAGGTGGGGTATCGGCGTCGGAGCCCACGGCACACGTTCGCGCAGCAGGCAGCCGTCGACGAGCCATCTAATCGATGTCGAAGTCCAGTGAATCTGGTACTCGTGGAAGTCATCGGCCGCATCGAAGCCATGTTCTACAAGCTCTGGAGTTCCGCGATCGCCGTACTCCAGCCGCGCACCCGGGCACGAACCGCGGGTTCCTCGAGCTTTATCAAGGGGTTGCCCGGCTCGTCGTACCTCTGCGACCAGGATCGGTAGCCGGCGGCCACCTCGATCTCCCTGACGGTATAGGTGGTTCCAAACTCACTGTCGTCGAGGAGCCGGCGTATGTCCTCGAGCCGCTCGGCCGGCCCATCATCCGGGCCGTCATGAAAGTTCCGTAGGAGAGCCAACCCTTGAACTCCGATCAAGAGTTCCCGGAGCGTGGCCCTCTGCCTCACAGTGGTCAATCTACGGGTTCGCCCCCTGCCGGCCGTTGCCGGATGTCGCCATGGGGCGTTGAACTCACAAACACCCCAGGAAAATGTCGGCCCTGGGCCGCGATAGCGAATGAATGCAAGGGCCTAGTGGCGTCACGGAGCCTCCGCGTCCGGTCCGCGATATCCGACTCAGGCGGGTGCGATCGAACGAACCCGACTAAGCGTCCGCGACCCTTCTTCAGCCTCGTGGACCGGCCCGATGCCCGGTGGTGCGTCTTAGGTGGGAGAACTCACGTTGCTCAGTGCCGCTTAGACGCTCCAGCCGAGTCGGCGTCTTCGACGAGGTTGATGACGGCGTGTGGGGTTTTGGCGCGAGTCATGTCGACGCCGAGGCGGTCGCCGGCGAGATCCGCATCGACGGCCACGCCTGAACGCCGATCAAGGAACCAGGTCGCCCAGATCCCACGGCTGACTCCGACCCGACGAGCTCCCTCAAGATCGCTCACGGCGTCCGAGACCATGCATGCCTCCGCCGCCTCTCGGCCGAGACGCGCCAGCGCCACTTCGAAGATCTCCGACAACGGCTTGGCCGCACCTACTTCGTAGGAGAATGCAGTCGCGTCGAACAGCGACTCGAGTTCACTTCCGCGCCATGCCTCTACGTCCTCGACTGCGGCATTCGACACCACAGCGAGCTTTAAGCCGGCTGCACGGCAGCGGTCCAGCATCTCGATCACCTCGGGATCGGGATCCCGGAACAGCTGTGCCTGATGATCGCGGCGCTCCTCCACCAACCCCGACAGCACCTTCCGGTCGACCGCAATGCCAGCGCGACGACAGACTTCATGGAGCAAAAGCCAGGTAGGTAGTTGGCGCACTCATGCGTCGCGGCCCCCCACTCCCTCCACACATCAGAGAACGCGCTAGGACACCCGAGCCGCTCCCCGTGCCCGAGCCCGCGGGTCGGGCGTGTGACCAGAGTCTCGAAGTAGTCGAACAGAACGGCGCGCACCGTCAACCCGGTGAACGAAACACACGGCGAGCCACCGCGGTTCGCGGGGCGCAACTGCCGCTTGAGCGCGGTCCACGACCGACGACTGCTCCGCTAGTCACATGCAGCAGGCTCACGAGTCTCGGCGGGCAGCCCTCAGGCCCGCCCAATTCTGAATCTCCGCCTTGGACCAGAGCTTGCAACGACCTCGACCCATGTCGATTACGGGGCGCGGCATGTCCGGATAGCGCCGCTGATAGAGCGAGACCGTGTTGCGCTGGGCGAGCCCGAGGAGGTCAGCGACACCCTGAGCATCAATGACGTCTCGCTTGTCGATCCGCTCGACCACGGGGCCGAGCCTACAACCGTTGACAGACAGCTGGACGTTCGTGCTAGTCTACGGATGTAGGCAGCTCGTTAAGTCAGTGGCCCCGGCGGTGCTCGAACACCCCGGGGCCTGGTCGGAACCTGTTTGAGGAGGTCCCAACATGTCCGAGGCTACGACCTCAGGG
>Ga0136633_1003096_pt1 | contig 11077 bp, 9 predicted proteins | sample AntDrymeUQ832206_2_FD_105494 | JGI IMG/M metagenome (GOLD analysis project Ga0136633, IMG submission 105494) | Polar desert sand microbial communities from Dry Valleys, Antarctica - metaG UQ83 (22.06) | ecosystem: Environmental > Terrestrial > Soil > Desert | place: Antarctica: Dry Valley...
CGGCCTGCACCTGCACGCGCGTCCCGTGATCGAGGAAGCGCTGGGGGATGCCGACGTCGCGGGTCGGCACGTCGACGTCGGCGTCACGCAGCGTCTGGGACAGCATCGAGCCGACGCCGCCGACCCGGCCGTTGTCCTCCACCGTCACGACGAGGCGGTGCTGCGCAGCCAGCGTGACCAGCTCCACCGGAACAGGCGCCACCCAACGGGGGTCCACGACAGTGACCCCGATCCCTTGTGCAGCAACGCGTTCGGCCACTTCGACGGCTAGTCGCCCCATGGCTCCGACCGCCACCAGCAGTACGTCGTTCGCCGCTGATCGGACCAGCACGTCCACCGAGCCGACCCGCTCCACCGCAGGGACATCGACACCGACCGCTCCGGTCGGGAACCGCACCGCAGTCGGTCCGTCGTCGACAGCCAGCGCCTCGCGCAGCTCTTCGCGAAGCGTGACCGCGTCGCGCGGTGCGGCGATCCGCATGCCGGGGATGATCTGCAGGATCGACAGGTCCCACATGCCGTTGTGACTCGCGCCGTCCGGCCCGGTCACACCGGCCCGGTCGAGCACGAACGTCACCGGCAGCCGGTGCAGCGCCACGTCCATCAACGCCTGGTCGAAGGCCCGGTTGAGGAAGGTCGCGTAGATGCACACGACCGGGTGCATCCCGCCCACTGCCAGACCTGCGGCAGACGTGACCGCGTGCTGCTCCGCGATACCGACGTCGAAGGTGCGGTCGGGGTAGGCCTTGCTGAAGGCGAAGAGCCCGACCGGTTGCAGCATCGCTGCCGTCAACGCGACGACGTCGGCGCGCTCGGCGCCGATCGCGACCATCTCCTCGGACAGCACGTTGGTCCACGACTGGGCGCCGGCCGTCATGGCTTTGCCGGTCAGCGGGTCGATGACACCGACGCTGTGCAGGCAGTCCGCCTCGTCGTCGATGGCCGGCTGGTAGCCGAAGCCCTTCACCGTGACCGCGTGCACGATGACCGGTCCGCCGAACTCCTTGGCCCGCCGCAGGGCGGCTTCCATGGCGGCTTCGTCATGTCCGTCGATCGGTCCGACGTACTTCAGCCCGAGGTCCTCGAACAGCACCTGCGGCTGCAGGAAGTCCTTGAGGCCGCGCTTGAGCCCATGCAGGGCTTCGTACAGTGGCGGCCCGACCAGCGGGGTCTTGTTGAGGACCCCTCGGACGACGTCGAGCGCCTGCTCGTACTGCGGTGTCATCCGCAGTGTCGCGAGGTGGTCGGCCAGGCCGCCGATCGTCGGGGAGTAGGACCGGCCGTTGTCGTTGACGACGATGACGACGGGCAGGTCGCTCGCTGCGATGTTGTTGAGCGCCTCCCAGCACATGCCGCCAGTGAGGGCGCCATCGCCGACGACCGCGACGACGTGCCGCTTCTCTCCGCGCAGGCGGTAGGCCTTGGCGATCCCGTCGGCGTACGACAAGGCGGTCGAGGCGTGGCTGTTCTCGATGATGTCGTGCTCGGACTCGGACCTGCTCGGGTAGCCGGACAGGCCACCCTGCTTGCGCAGCGTCCCGAAGCCCTGCTGCCGGCCGGTGACGATCTTGTGGACGTAGGCCTGGTGCCCGGTGTCCCACAGGATCTTGTCGCGCGGCGAGTCGAAGACGCGGTGCAGCGCGAGGGTGATCTCGACGACGCCGAGGGACGGGCCGAGGTGCCCGCCCGTGCGCGAGACGGCGTCGACCATGAAGTCACGGATCTCGGCGGCGAGCAGCGGGATCTGCTCGGGTGTCAGGCGCTTGAGGTCCGCCGGACCCTGGACGCTCTCGAGCAGGCTCACGATCATCACTCTACGTTCGTTGGGGGCATCCGGCCGGTTCACAGGCGGGGCACCCAGCGCTTTCCCAGCAGGGCTCCGGACACGAGCTCGACCTGCTTGCCGGCCAGCACCAGCCTGCGGCCCTCCCGGTCGTAGGCGGCGATCGCGGCCTCCACCGCCTCGGGCGGCACGAGCCCCCGTAGGTCTTCGCGCACGGTGCGCAGCCCGTCCCGGGCGGCCTGGACGCAGGCTTCGACGTGCTGGGCGGCGAACCGCGCAAGCACCGTGGGGTGGCGGCGTAGCACCTCGTGCGCCCGGTAGTCGGGTGGGCACAGGTCGAACAGCCAGGCGACGGCGCTGCGCTCCCAATCGGGCGCCTGCGGTGGCAGGACATCGGGCGGCCAACCGGGCGGAATCGCACCCCTGGCGTCCCGCACCGCGGCCTCCTCAGGACTGGTGGTCAAGCCATCGACGGTACGGGTCGACAACTGTGCTGTGACCGAGACGGTCGGTGGCGTCACGCCGGAGCACAGTGCCGAGCGGCTTCGTGCCGCCGTACTGGCGCTGCGCGCGCCGGAGGTCGCCAAGCGCGCCCCCGCGCCCACCTCCTCAGTCTTCGGCCGGGCGGCCGCTGCGGTCCCCCTCGACGCACACCAGCCGACCGCTCGCGACGCCCTGCACGGCCGGTTCCGCTCCGTCGAGACCAGCGCCCTGATGTCCGGTACGACGATGGCGATGATTGTGCTGCCCACGCCGGGCGCGCTGCCGCCGGAGCTGCTCCGCAGCTGCGATCTCCTGGTCCGTTCGGGGGCCGTCGTGGTTGCGCTCGGACCGGACATGCCCCGGGACGTGCCGACCGATCGATCACGGACGCTGACGCTCCCGTTGCGCGCGGGAGACGCCCTGGACGGCGAGTGGGCCTTGATCGCGTGCGGACCGGCCCGGCGGATCGCCTTCCTCGCTCGACGTGAGCCGGGTCCGGAAGACCTGTGGTCGTGGCTGCTGACCCGCGACCCGATCGCCGTGCAACGCGCAGGCACCGGCATTCTCGAGCGGGTGCCCTTCCTCAAGCTCCGCGTTCCCGCCCTCTCCGCCTGACCCTGGACAGGCTCGGGCACCGAGAGGACAGTGGCCGCGCCCCGGTGGTCGGGGGCTCGGTGTCCTCAAGGAGTCAGCCATGGCAGCCGCGCAGATGAAACGCATCGACATCACCTCGGGTGAGCGGCGCGAGTTCAAGGACGGCACAGGTCAGCTCGAAGTCGTCACGACCGACACGGGCGCCGTCGGTAGGGCGACCTTCGGTGTCGGCTGGCGGTGGTCGGAGCACGTCAAGCCGATTGCCGGCACCGACAGTTGCCAGGCGCCGCACATGGGCTACGTCGTGTCCGGCCGCATCCACGTGGTCATGGACGACGGCAGCGAAGAGGACTTCGGTCCCGGCGACATCATGATCGCGCCGCCTGGCCACGACGCGTGGACTGTCGGCGACGAGCCCTGCGTCATCATCGACTGGCAGGGCGTCGCCGACTACGCAAAGGCCTGAGCCGCCGCGTCCCGTGCCTGGGGGGCGGCAGCTTCGGCCCACGCATCGACCAGTGACAGCCGGGTCCGCCGCTCCAGCAGGTCCTCGGCAGTGAGCGCCCCCTCGGCGACCATGCCCCAGACCAGCTCGACGCCCAGCACCGGCAGGCCTGGCGCGACCGGCTCGAGCAGGCTCGCGTCGTGCTCAGCCAGCGCGGCCACCGCACCCGCCTCAGCGCCGTACCTCCTGACCAGCCGGGCCGGCACGTGGTTGGACAGCGGACCCACGGCGCCGACGAGCGGCAGGTCGTGCGTGCGGCACGGGGCGTCGGTGAGTCGATCGACCACGTCCTGACCCATGCGCCGGTACGTCGTCAGCTTCCCGCCCAGCACGGTCCACAACCCGTCCTCGCCCTGGACGACGGCGTGCCGTCGCGACAGGTCGGCCGTGCGGCCCTCGACGCCGGCCAGCAGCGGGCGGACGCCAGCGAAGCTGCCCACGACGTCACTGCGCGAAAGGGAACGCTCCAGGCCGCGCGACAGGGTGTCGAGCAGGAAGGCGATCTCCGCCTCGTCCGCGCGGGGCACATCCGGCAGCGGCCCGTCGAGCGCGTCATCGGTCAGCCCGACGTAGACGAGACCGTCCGGGTGCGGCAGCGCGAACACGTACCGGTTCGGCTGACCAGGCACGGCAACGGTCTGCGATGCGCTCGGGAAGCCGAGCGTCTGCGCCGCAAGGACGATGTGCACGCCCTTGCTCGGCCGCAGCCGGGTCTCCGGGGCCAGGCCGTCAGCCCAGGCACCGGTCGCGTTGACGACATGGGTCGCGTTGATCGCGAGCGACTGCCCGGTCAGCTCGTCGCGGACGGTTCCGCGGCCGTCGACCGCGCTCACCCGGGTGAGCACCCGCGCGCCGTACGACGCAGCAGTCCTGGCCACCGCGATGACCAGGCGGGCGTCGTCCTCGAGCTGCCCGTCCCAGTTGAGCAGGGCGCCGCGCAGGTTCTGACGCCGTACGGCGGGGAGCATCCGCACCGTCTCGGTCACACCGACGCGACGGGGGCGGGGCAGGGCCGCACGGGGTGTGCCGGCGAGCAGCCGCAGGACGTCGCCGGTGCGGTGACCGGCATCGAACAGCAGTGCGTCCCGCCGGCTGATGTCGTCACCGAGCGGTGCCAGCATGGGCAGCGGTCGGACGAGATGAGGGGCAGTACGACGCAGCAGGATGTCGCGTTCACGGGCGCTCTCCAGCGCGAGTCCGACGTCACCGGTCGCGAGGTAGCGCAGCCCACCGTGCACGAGCTTGGACGACCAGCGCGACGTGCCGTGCGCCAGGTCGCTCTTCTCGACCAGCGCCACCGACAGTCCGCGTGACGCGGCATCGAGGGCAACGCCGCATCCCGTCACACCGCCGCCCACGACGAGGACGTCGACGGGCGTGGATGCCAGTTCGTCCAGCTCCCTGGCCCGGCGGGCTGCCGTCAGGTGCGGGCCGCTCACGGGCGCAGGTAGCTGTCGAGGAGCAGCCGGAGCTCGTCGTACACCGCGAGGCCTTCGACGACCCGTGCGGAGAAGACGAAAGACTGCGCCGTGAGCAGGAGGCAGGTCGCGGCGAGCCGCGGGTCGACGGCGCGGATGCTGCCGTCGCGCCGGCCGTGCTCGACCTCTTCTGCGACCAGGTCGATCGCGGCCTGCTGGGTCGAGCCGAACCGGTCCACGACCAGCGGCAGCAGCAGCTCCGGGTCGACGTCGAGGACGCGCCGGTACAACGGGTGATGCACGAGCTGCTCGACGGTCCGGACGCCCGCCTCGACCAACCGCTCGCGGGCGGACGGCAGGTCGGCCACCTCGTCACGAGCATGATCGATGAGCGCGATCAGCTCGCAGCTGAGCAGTGCCGAGACGATCGCCGGGAGGTCGCCGTACTGCCGGTACACCGTCATCCGGCTCACCCCGGCTCGCCGTGCGACATCGGCCAGGGTGGTGCGCTTGAAGCCCACGTCCATGACGCAGTCGCGGGCAGCGCTGAGCAGCGGGTCCAGCTCGGGCATGTGACGCTGTGACGTCATATGTCACACTGTACGCCATGCGGTGGAGACGTTCATGACCATGGCCCTTGCCGGCTGGGGTGACCCGGCCCGCCGTACCGGACTGCCGCTGCATGCCCTGGGCTGGTTGGAGCGCGAGATCGGGCTCGGTGCGCCCTCGACGCCCGTCCCCCCATGGGAGTTGCCACCGTCGGCACTGGATCCCGTCCATCAGTCGAGGTTGGTCGGCCTGCTGGGCCGGGAGCACGTGCGGACCGATGACCAGGCCCGGCTCCGGCACGCGGCTGGGCGCAGCTACCTCGACCTGCTGGCCCTGCGGGCTGGCACGGCGGACAGCCCTGATGCCGTCCTGCTCCCCGCCGACGCAGCCGAGGTGGCCGCCGTGTTGCGGGTCTGCGCCCAAGCCGGGCTCGCCGTCGTCCCGTTCGGAGGCGGCACCTCCGTCGTCGGTGGAGTCGCCCCGCTGCGCGGCCGGTTCGCCAGCGTCGTCGCCCTGGATCTGGGCCGGCTGAACGCGTTGGTCGCCGTCGACCACGAAGCACTGACAGCAACGCTCCAGCCCGGGCTCACCGGGCCGGCCGCCGAGGCCCTGCTCAACGCCCAGGGGGTGACGCTCGGCCACTTCCCCCAGTCGTACGAGTGCGCGACGATCGGCGGGTACGCCGCGACGCGCTCGTCGGGGCAGGCCTCGACCGGCTACGGACGCTTCGACGAGATGGTGCTGGGGCTGGTCGTGCAGACGCCGGCCGGCGAGCTGCGTCTGGGCCGGGGCGCTGCGTCGGCCGCCGGCCCCGATCTGCGTGGTCTGCTCGTCGGCTCGGAGGGTGCGTTCGGCGTCATCACGGAGGTGACCGTGCGGGTGCGCCCCCAACCCGCGGTGAAGCGGTACGAGGGGTTCTTCTTCCGCAGCTGGGCCGCGGGGATCGCCGCCCTGCGCGCGATGGAGCAGGCCGGTCTCGCCCCCGACGTCGCGCGGCTGTCCGACCCGGACGAGACCAAGGTCCAGCTCGCACTGTCGGGTGCGTCCAAGGTCCAGCGCGGATACCTGCGGGCCCGACGGGCCACCTGCTTCGCCGTCTTCGGATGGGAGGGCACCGCGGAGACGGTCCGCTCCCGTCGTACGGCGTCCCTGTCGGTCGTCACGGGTGCCATCGGCGTGGGCACCTCTGCCGGCGACAAGTGGGCGCACGGCCGGTACGACGGTCCGTACCTTCGGGACGACCTGCTCGACGCGGGCGTCCTGGTCGAGACGCTGGAGACCTCCGCGCGTTGGTCATCCCTGCTCACCACGCATGCAGCGGTGCGGTCCGCGTTGCAGACGGCACTCCCGGGCGCCGTCGTGATGTGCCACATCTCGCACCTGTATCGCCAGGGCGCCTCGCTCTACTTCACGGTGCTCGGCAAGCAGGCCGACGAGCCGATCGCCCAGTGGCAGCAGGCAAAACGGGCCGCGACCGATGCGATCGTCGCAAGCGGTGCGACCATCACCCACCACCACGCGGTCGGCGCGGACCATCGCGACTGGATGACCGACGAGGTGGGCGCTCTCGGGGTCGAGGTCCTGCGGGCGGTCAAGGCAGTGCTCGACCCAGCCGGGATCCTCAACCCCGGCAAGCTGATCCCCTAGGAGCAAGCATGGCCCGGCGCCTTCACCTGGTCGTCAACCCGGCTGCCGGCGGCGGTCGCACGACCAAGCTCCTGCCGTCGGTCGAGGCCGCACTTCGCGGGGCCGGCCATGACCTGGTCGTGACACCGACCCGTTCACTGGCCCATGCCGACGAGCTTGCGGCAGCTGCGGTTGCCGACGACCGCGTGGTCGTGGCGATGGGCGGCGACGGGATCGTCGGTCGGGTGGCGGGCACCGTCGCGACGTACGACGGCGTTCTGGGGGTCCTGCCGGGCGGTCGAGGCAACGACTTCTGCCGCGCTGTGGGTATCTCCCGCGATGCCGTCGAGGCATGCGGCGTGCTGTCGTCCGGTGAGGAGCGGCGTGTCGATGTCGGCTACGCGGGCGGCGTTGCGTTCCTCGGCATCGCCTCGATCGGGTTCGACAGTGACGTGCAGGAACGGGTCCTCACCAGCAAGCTCCCGCTCGGGCAGCTCGTCTACCTCTACGGCTCGCTCGCCACCGTGGCGTCGTGGAAGCCAGCCACCTTCACCTGCACCGTCGACGACGAGCCGCTGACCGTCGTCGGCTGGTCGGTCGCCGTCGCCAACTCCGGCATGTACGGCGGCGGGATGCACGTCGCCCCGAACGCCTCCGTCGAGGACGGCCTGCTCGACGTCGTGACGACCGCGGCCACCTCTCGCCGTACCTTCCTCCGCGCGCTGCCGAAGGTCTTCAAGGGCACCCACGTCGATGAGCCCACGGTGTCGGTGCGCACGGCAACGACGGTGGAGCTGTCCGCGGATCGGCCGTTCCGGGTGTTCGCAGACGGCGACCCGGTGGCGACCCTTCCGTGCTCCGTCACCGTCCGGCCCGGTGCGCTGCGCGTCCTGCTCCCTCCCCGCTGAAGCCGCCACTTCCCGCTTTGAGGAGCCATCCGCCGCGGGCCGGGCACCCCTTCGCGTGCACACCAGCACCACGAGGGCAGGAAAGCGACCAACCGCGTCAAGCCACCCTGGATCTGGTGCCGTACTGCATCAGAGGCCCACCGCCCGGATAGCGCTGCCGGCGCCTGCGCGGCGGCGGCGGACTGGTCAGAGGTGGATGACGCGGGGGATGCCCAGCGCAGCGCGGTCGCGCTCCATCTGCTCGACCACCGCCGGCGGAGGCTGCCACGCGTCCGCGACCAGGGCCAGCGCCAACTCGTAGCGCGCCTCGATGAGCGCAGCCTCGTCATCCCCAGCAGGCGCAGCGCACGCTGCGTCATACCGGTCGTAGGCGGCCAGCAGCAGCCGAGCGGTGGAGACGGCGGTCTGCATGCCGACCAGGGTTACCTCCCTGATGCCGGAGGTCAATGACCGTTGCGGACGCGTCACGTCGCCGGTGGTGTCAGGACCGCGACCAGCTCGACGTGCTCGGTCATCGGGAACAGGTCGAACGCACGCAGCGACGGCATCTCCCAGCCCGCGTCGAGGAAGACCCGCAGGTCGCGTGCGAAAGACGCCGGATCGCAGGCCACGTAGGCGATCCGTCGCGGCCGCAGACCTACCAGGGCGGCCGCGACAGCAAGCCCAGCGCCGGCTCTCGGCGGGTCCAGCACCACCAGATCGGGCCGGCCAAGCCGGCGCGAAACGAGCTCAGCGTCCACCGCGAGCGTCCGCACCTTCACCTGCGGTTGGTCGGCCGTGTTGCGGGCCGCGTCGGCGCTCGCGCCCCGGTCGCCCTCGACGGCCAGCACCGACCCCGTCGGCCCGACCCGGTCTCCCAGGAGCGCCGCGAAGAGCCCGGCGCCGGCGTAGAGGTCGACCACCCGCTCGCCCACCTGCGCGTCCAGCCCGTCGAGCACCGCCTCGGCCAGCACCAGCGCCGCCCCGGGGTGGACCTGCCAGAAGCCACCGGCACTGACGTCAAAGGCGCGGCCGAGCACCTCGTGGCGCACGCCGTGCGGGACCTTCACCGGCCGCCCCTCGATCACCACCCCGGCGTCGACATCGGGCAGCTGGACGCGGCGGCCGCTGACCGCCACCACGCGCTGCTCACCCGACGTCACGACCTCGACCGCTGTCGCCCCCGGCCAGCGCAGCCGCTCCGCCCCGACGGCTTCTACCGACGGAGCCGCGATCAGACAACGGTCGACCAGCTCGAGTTCGCGCGAGCGATGCCGGTGCAGGCCGGCGGCGCCGTCACGCTGTACGGCGAACTGCACCCGGGTCCGCCAGCCCAACCCGTCGACATCGCCAGGCACCGGCTCGACCACAACGGACCGATCGAGCTTGGCCAGCCGGGACAGCTGCTCGACGACCAGGTCAGCCTTGAGCAGCCGCTGCCGGTCGAGCGCAACGTGCTGCCAGTCGCAGCCGCCGCACCGCCCCGGACCGGCATAGGGACACGGCGCAGCCACCCGGTCCGGCGAGGGCTCAAGCACCTCGACGGCGTCGGCCCGCAGGTACGACGTGGTCGTCGCCGTCACGACCGCCCGCACCCGCTCACCCGGCAGTGCGTGCCGGACGAAGACGACCCGGCCGTCGTCAGCACGGGCGACGCACGAGCCACCGGCAGCAACAGCGCCGACGGTCAGTTCCAGCGGCTCGTTCACACCGGGTCGACGGCCTTGCGGCTGTCGCCGGGCGCCGCGCGCTCGTCGTCGTCCTTGCGCAGGTCGGAGGACTTGAGCTGATAGGGCACGGAGGTCACCATGACCCCAGGCTGGAACAGGAGCCGGGACTTCAGGCGCAGCGCGCTCTGGTTGTGCAGCAACTGCTCCCACCATCGGCCGACGACGTACTCCGGGATGAACACCGTCACGACGTCGCGGGGAGACTCCATCCTGATCCGCCGGACGTAGTCGAGCACCGGCTTGGTGATCTCGCGGTACGGCGAGTCGATGATGGTCAACGCGACCGGGAGACCGCGACGGTCCCACTCGTCCTGCAGGGCCTGGGAATCCTCAGGATCCACGGACACCGTGAGTGCCGTCAGATCGTGCGGTCGGGTCGCCCGGGCGTAGGCCAAGGCGCGCAGCGTGGGCGAGTGGATCTTCGACACCAAGACGATGGCGTGGTTGCGGCTCGGCTGCGCGACCTGCTCGTCGTCCGCCGGAGCAAGCTCGGCGCGGACCCGGTCGTAGTGCCTCCTGATCCCGCGCATCAGCACGTAGAGCACCCCCATGGCGACGAGCGCGATCCAGGCGCCGCGGGTGAACTTCGTGACGAGGACGACGATCAGCACCACGGCTGTCATCGCGAGACCAAAGGAGTTGATCGCGCGCGAGCGCTTCATCCGGCCCCGTATCGCCGGGTCGGTCTCGGTCCTGAGGTGCCGGTTCCAGTGCCGGATCATCCCGGCTTGGCTGAGGTTGAACGAGATGAAGACGCCGACGATGTAGAGCTGGATCAGCGACGTGACCTTGGCGTCGTACGCCACGACCAAGATCCCGGCGAAGGCAGCCAGCAAGACGATGCCGTTGCTGTAGGCGAGCCGGTCGCCGCGCGTGTGCAGCTGCCGGGGCAGGTAGCCGTCGCGCGCCAGGATCGAGCCGAGCACCGGGAAGCCGTTGAAGGCGGTGTTGGCGGCCAGGATCAGGATCACGCCGGTGAAGGCGACGGTGATGAAGGCCAGCACACCACCGCCGTACACAGCATCGGCGAGCTGACTGATGACGGTGGGCTGGCTGATGCTCTCACCCACGGGTTGACCGTTGAGCAGCAGCTGCTCCTCGGGGTGCTCGGCGAAGCGCAGCTGGGTCCAGTCACCCAGCTTGATGATGCCCATCAGCATGATGACGGCGAGCCCGCCCATGAGCAGTAGCGTCGTCGCGGCGTTCTTCGACTTCGGCTTCTGGAACGACGGCACACCGTTGCTGATCGCTTCGACCCCAGTGAGCGCGGCGCAACCGGAGGAGAAGGTGCGGAGCAGCAGGAAAGCCGCCCCCAGGCCCATGAAGCCTTCCTCGAACCCCGGCTCGGCGGCGATCGTGTACTGAGCGCTCTGCGCCAACGACAGGTCGCCGGTCGACTTCTGGATGAACCCGTAGACGGTCATCCCGATGATCGCGATCATGAAGCCGTACGTCGGAATGGCGAACGCCGCGCCGGACTCCCGCACACCACGCAGGTTCAG
>Ga0136633_1003097_pt1 | contig 11075 bp, 13 predicted proteins | sample AntDrymeUQ832206_2_FD_105494 | JGI IMG/M metagenome (GOLD analysis project Ga0136633, IMG submission 105494) | Polar desert sand microbial communities from Dry Valleys, Antarctica - metaG UQ83 (22.06) | ecosystem: Environmental > Terrestrial > Soil > Desert | place: Antarctica: Dry Valley...
ATCCCTCTCCCCCTTGGGGAGAGGGGGTCAAGAAAGGGAGCTTAGGTTGGCGAGCGCGCGCAAGCCGCAGAGATTTCACGGCCGGGTCGAAGGGCGGGCCGCGCCTTGCGCGCATCCGGGCTGCCGCGAAGGCGGCGAGTTTCGTGCGCCCGGCGGCCTTGCGCCAGGCTTCGACGGGCCGGGGCAATGGCAATGGCTTTGCATCGATCATGTCCGCGCGTTCAACAGCGGCTATAATTATTTCAACGGGATGAGCGCCGACGAGATCAGCGAGGCGCAAACGCCCTATGGCGGATGGGACCGCGAGACGCGCGCCTTCGCCAGCAACGGCGCGTCGCCGGGGCCGCGCTGGACCGATTTCGTCGATCCGCTCGATGCCATCGGCGCGCGCTTCCAGGCGCGGCAGGTGAAGGAGCGCAAGGACGGGCGGCCGCTGAGCGAGGGCGACCGGCGCCATTTGCGGACGCTTGGGCTGGAGATCGACGCCGATCGCCGCGAGCTTCGCACCCGCTATGCCGATCTGGTCCGCCGCTTCCACCCGGACCGCAATGGCGGCGACCGCGGTCATGAGAAAGCGTTGCAGGCGGTGATCGAGGCTTATACGGCGCTCAGGAGCCGCCCGGCTTTCGCCTGACCCTTCAGAGACCCAGCATGGCCGATATTCCCAACGTGAACCCCGAAAGCCGCGCCGCGACGGTGATGGACGCGCCGGACCAGATGAAGAAGGTCCGCGAGCTGTTCGGGATCGACAGCGACATGGAAGTGCCGGCTTTCTCGGAAGCCGACGAGCGCGTGCCCGATCTCGATCCCGCCTATGTCTTCGATCCGGACACGACGCTGGCGATCTGCGCGGGCTTTGCGAAGAACCGGCGGGTGATGCTCCAGGGCTATCATGGCACCGGCAAATCGACCCATATCGAGCAGGTCGCGGCGCGGCTGAACTGGCCGCTGATCCGCATCAATCTCGACGCCCATATCAGCCGCATCGACCTGATCGGCCGCGACGCCATCGTGTTGCGTGAGGGCCAGCAGGTCACCGAGTTCCGCGAAGGGCTGCTGCCCTGGGCGCTGCAGACGCCGACCGCGCTCGTTTTCGACGAATATGATGCCGGCCGGCCCGACGTGATGTTCGTGATCCAGCGCGTGCTGGAGACGGAGGGCAAATTGACCCTGCTCGACCAGAACCGGGTGATCCGCCCCAATCCCTATTTCCGCCTGTTCGCGACGACGAACACGGTGGGGCTCGGCGACACGACCGGCCTCTATCACGGCACCCAGCAGATCAATCAGGGCCAGATGGACCGCTGGAATATCGTGGTGACGCTGAACTATCTGCCCGCCGAAACCGAGGCGCGGATCGTTTTGGCGAAGTCCGGCGAATATGATCATGAGGGCGGCCGGGCCGAGGTCGAGCGGATGATCAAGGTGGCCGAATTGACCCGCCGCGGCTTCGTCAATGGCGACATCTCGACCGTGATGAGCCCGCGCACGGTGATCAGCTGGGCGCAAAATGCGATGATCTTCGACGATGTCGGTTTCGCCTTCCGCCTCACCTTCCTCAACAAATGCGACGAGGCGGAGCGGGCGACGGTGGCGGAATATTACCAGCGCGTCTTCGGCAAGGATCTGCCGGAAAGCGTCGTCGGCAAGGCCAGCTAGACAAGGCCGATGGCCGAGGCGAATCCACTCGAAGCCTTCCGTCAGGCGCTGGCCGGGGCGACGCGGGCGCTGGCCGGGGACGCGGAAGTCGAGCTTGGCTTCACCAGCGACGCGCCCTCGACCTCCGGCAAGAGCGTCAAGGCGCCGATGCCGGGGCGAACCTTGAGCGCACGCGACGCGGCGGAGGCGCGTGGCTTTGCCGACGCGGCGGCGCTGCGGCTGCGCCATCACAATGCGCGGCTGCATTCGCGCGGGCAGCCGGCCGACGAGATCGCCCGCGCCGTCTTCGATGCGGCGGAGCAGGCGCGCTGCGAGGCGCTCGGCGCGCGAAGCATGGCCGGGGTGCGCGACAATCTCGCCCGGCTGACCGAGATGCGGCTGCGCACCGATCCGCTCACCCGCGCCCGCAATCGCGACGAAGTGCCGCTCGCTTCGGCGATCGCTTTGATGGCGCGCGAGCGGCTGACCGGGGAGGCGCCGCCGGAGGCCGCGCTGGCCGGGCTGAAACTGGTTTCGGAATGGATCGAGGACAAAGCCGGGGCCGATCTCGACGCGCTCGGCCTCGCGCTCGACGATCAGCATGCTTATGCCGCCCTGGTCGGAAAATTGCTCCGCGATCTCGAGCTGGTCGAGGGCGATCCCGATGCGCCGCGCGATCCGGAGGAGGGCGAGGACGAAGGCGGCGAGGACGAGAAGGAAGGCGCGGACCAGGAAGGCGACGAGGAGTCCGACGACAGCTCCGGCCGCGGCGAATCGGAGGTGCGCGGCGAAGAGCATCAGGACAGCGACGGCTCCGAGAGCGACGGCGCCGACGAGGACATGGCCGACGCCTCCGAAGGGCTGGGCGAAGAGGGCGAGGAAGGCATCATGCCGGTCCGCCCCAACCGGCCGCTCTCCAATCTGCCGCCCGCCTTCGACTATCGCATCTTCACCACTGGCCATGACGAGGTGATCGAGGCGGCGGAATTGTGCGACGAGGAGGAATTGGGGCGCTTACGCGCCTATCTCGATCAGCAGCTTGTCCACCTCCAGGGCGCGGTCACCAAGCTCGCCAACCGGTTGCAGCGGCGGCTGATGGCGCAGCAGAATCGAAGCTGGGACTTCGATCAGGAAGAAGGGCTGCTCGACGCCGCCCGGCTGGCGCGGGTGATCGTCAACCCGGCTTATTCGCTCTCCTACAAGGTCGAGCGCGAGACCGAGTTTCGCGATACGGCGGTGACCCTTTTGCTCGACAATTCAGGCTCGATGCGCGGCCGGCCGATCTCGATCGCGGCGATCAGCGCCGACATCCTCGCCCGTACGCTCGAGCGGGTCGGCGTCAAGGTCGAGATATTGGGCTTCACGACCCGCGCCTGGAAGGGTGGGCAGGCGCGCGAGAAATGGCTCGCCGACGGCCGCCCGCCGCAGCCCGGCCGGCTCAACGACCTGAGACATATCATATACAAGCGCGCCGACGAGCCGTGGCGGCATGCCCGCAAGAATCTCGGGTTGATGATGCGCGAGGGGTTGCTCAAGGAGAATATCGACGGCGAGGCTTTGCTCTGGGCGCATGCACGGCTGATCGCGCGGGTCGAGGAGCGCAAGCTGCTGATGGTGATCTCGGACGGCGCGCCGGTCGATGATTCGACGCTCTCGGTGAACAGCGGCACCTATTTGGAGCGGCATTTGCGCCAGGTGATCGGCTGGATCGAGGCGCGCTCGCCGGTCGAATTGGTGGCGATCGGGATCGGCCATGACGTCACGCGCTATTACGACCGGGCGGTGACGATCATGGACGCCGAGCAATTGGGCGGCGCGATGATCGAACAGCTCGCCAGCCTGTTCGATAAGCCCTGATTCGACGGCCCCGCTTCGACGGGCCTGAAATGAGAGAGGCCGGCCGCTCCGAAGAGCGACCGGCCTCCTCCCTCGCTACGCAACTGGAGGGAGTTCTAGCCGCCAATTAGCGGCGGCACTGGTGGCGATCGACCGCGCGGCCGGCGAGCGCGCCGGCGGCGCCGCCGAGGACCGTGCCGACGGCGCGGTCGCGGCCGCCGTCGATCGAACGGCCGAGCAGGCCGCCCGCGATGGCGCCGATGATCGTGCCGGTCGTCCCGCTGCAGCGCCGGCCATAATGATTGGCGTAGCGCCGGTCGTCGCGGCGGCTGTCATAGCGCCGGTCATAATCGCGGCGATCATAGCGATAATCGCGGTTGCGGTAATTTTGCTGATAGCCATAGCCGTCATAAGAGCCGTAGCGGCTCTGGGCCTGCGCCGTGGCGGGGATCGCGGCGAACGCCGAGGCGGCGACGGCGGCGGAGAGCGCGAACTTGAAGGTCATGGTCTTTTCCTTTCTTGCCGCCGGCCGGGTCACCAGGGGCGGCGTTGCGGCCTTCGTCGACATGCGCTGCTTTTCGCATTGCCGGCTTGATCCTCGCCTGAATGCCTTCGACAGCGACTGTTCATAAAAGTGACGACTTTTATGAACAGAGCGACAGGCGCGCTGTTGGGTGCGGGCCTGTTCCTGGCGCTGGCGACGCCCGATTGGCCCGATCCGCCGCCGCCGCCGGCCGGCGCGCTGGTTTCCGCGCTGGCGGCGGAGTCTGTCGCGTTCGACCGCGAGGGCCAAAGCCGCGACCGCGCCGGCGCGCTTCGCTTTCTCGGCGGCTGGGCGCTGACCAGCGACGATGCCCGCTTCGGCGGCATTTCCGCCCTGCATGTGGAACGCGGCTGGGCGACCGCGACGAGCGATGCCGGCTCGCTGATCCGCTTTCCAATTCCTGGAACTTCCCGTGCCGGGCGGGTGCGGATCGACCCGATCGTTCAAGGACCTGCGCCCGGGACGCGCAAGGCAGACCGCGACGCGGAAGGTCTGTTACTGGTTGGAACCGAGGCCTGGGTTCTCTTCGAATCGCCCCGGCAGATCTGGCGCTACGACCGCTTGTCTTGGCGCGCGCAGGCGAGGACCGCGCCGCGCGGCATGCGGCGCTGGACCCGGGCCTGGGGCGCCGAAGCGATCGTCCGGCTCGCCGACGGGCGCTTTCTGATTCTCTCGGAGATGGCGAGCCGCGAAGCGGGGCTCGCCAGAGCGATGCTCTTCGCGGGCGATCCGGCACTTCCGAACACGCCGAGCGCGTCGGTTTCGTATCGTGCACCGGACGGGTTTCGCGCGACCGATGCGACCTTGTTGCCCGACGGGCGGCTGCTCGTGCTCAACCGGCGGGCCGACTGGCTGGAGGGGGTGGGCGCTGCGCTGGTGGTGATCGATGCGCGGACGATTCGCCCGGGCGCGGTGCTGGAGGGGCGCGAGATGGCGCGGCTCGAATGGCCGTTCATCGTCGATAATATGGAAGGGCTGAGCGTCACGCGCGAGGGCGGCCGGACGATCGTCTGGCTCGCCTCGGACAATAATTTCAATCCGATCCAGCGAACCTTGCTGCTGAAGTTCGAACTGGTGGAGTGAAAGCCTAGGCGGCTTGCGCCTCGGTCTCGGCCTGCTTCTTGACGATCTCGCGCTTCAGGCGGCGGACCTTGAGGCTCAATTTGTCGTCGCCCGTCTTGGTCAGCCAATTGTCGAGGCCGCCGACATGCTCGACCGAACGCAGGCCGTTCATCGAGACGCGCAGCTTCACGCCCTTGCCGAGCGTGTCCGAGATCAAGGTCACATTCTGCAGATTCGGCAGGAAGGTGCGCTTGGTCTTGTTATTGGCGTGGGAAACATTGTGGCCCACCTGACGGCCCTTGCCGGTCAGCTCGCAAATGCGCGACATCGTCGATTCTCTTTCTGGATCGTCGGAGCGCGTGGCTCCCGAAAGCGCGTGCGGATAGTCGGCCCTGCCGGATTCGTCAACCGCACCGCGTCAGGGAAATCGTTGCGGTCCGGCAACCAATGCGCCACACCATCGTTTGCTTTCGCGAACTCATCCACTGGAAAAAGAGGCCTCGCCATGCGCACCATCCTTCTGCTGATCGCGCTGCTGATCGTCATCGGCATCGCTTTGGTCTATTTCGGCGGCATCAACCTGCGCCAGAACGGCAATGGCGTGACGGTCGAGACAAAGGATGTCCAGGTCGGCACCGAGACGCGCAATGTCCAGGTTCCCGTTGTGAAGATGGAGACGCGCCAGGTCGAAGTACCGAGCGTCGGCGTCGCGAACAGCCAGGCCAACGCGCAATAAAGCAAGCGGCGCTCTATCCCTTCGTTCGCCGGCCGGGCTAAAAACGGCCGATGAGCTTTCCGCTGCCCCCGCCTATGCGCCTCGCGCTCGACGAGGCCGCCGCCGCCGCGCAGGCGGGCGAGGTGCCGGTCGGCGCGGTGGTGACGCGCGGCGATGCGGTGCTTGCGACCGGGCGCAACCGGATGCGCGACCTGTCCGATCCCACCGCCCATGCCGAGATCGTCGCTTTGCGTCAGGCGGCGGCGGCGCTCGGCACGGAGCGGCTCGACGGCTGCGACCTGTGGGTGACGCTGGAGCCTTGCGCGATGTGCGCGGGCGCGATGGCGCTGGCGCGGGTGCGGCGGCTTTATTTCGGCGCGGCCGATGCGAAGGGCGGCGCCGTGCTGAACGGGCCGCGGCTGTTCGGCCAGCCCACCTGTCACCATGCGCCCGAGATCTATCCGGGAATCGGTGAGGCGGAGGCGGCTTCGTTGCTGCGTGATTTCTTCAAGGCGCGCCGCGCCTGACGAGGAAGCGGTTGTCGGAAGGCGCGGGAAGGCGCTAGAGAGACGGGCTTCACGCAAATGCCTTCCCCTCCGCCCCTCGATCCCTTTCCCTGGCTGGACCTCGCAATCATCCTTGCGCTGGTGGGGTTGAACGGCGTCTTCGCGATGTCGGAGCTGGCGATCGTCTCCTCGCGCCGGGGGCGGCTGCGCGCGCTCGCCAAAGGCGGCAGCCGGGGCGCGCGCGCCGCGCTCGATCTCGCCGCCGATCCGGGGCGCTTCCTTTCCACGGTGCAGATCGGGATCACCCTGATCGGCATTCTCGCCGGCGCTTATTCCGGTTCGAGCCTCGGCGGCCCGGTCGGGCAGCGGCTGGCGCTGCTCGGTCTGGAGCCACAGACCGCCCAGACCGCCGGCTTCACTTTGGTCATCATCGTGGTCACTTATGCTTCGCTGGTGATCGGCGAATTGGTGCCCAAGCAATTCGCATTGCGCTCGCCGGAGCCGATCGCGGTCGTCGTGGCGAAGCCGATGCTCTGGCTTTCGCGCGCGACGGCGCCGGTCGGCTGGCTGCTCGATCGGTCGAGCAGCCTGATTTTCCGGCTGCTTCGCCTCAATCGCGAATCGGAGGATCAGGTGACGGCCGAGGATCTTCACCTCGTCGTCGCCGAGGCGGCGACTGCGGGCGTGCTTGAGGAAAGCGAGCGCCAATTGATCTCCAGCGTCGTGCGCCTCGCCGATCGCCCGACGCGCGAGGTGATGACCCCGCGCACCGAGGTCGACTGGATCGATGTCGGCGCCGATCAGGCCACGATCCGCGCCAAGTTGCTGGAAGCGTCGCACAACCGGATCCCCGTCGGCGACGGCTCGGTCGACCGGCTCGTAGGCGTCGTCCAGGCGCGCGACGTGGTCAGCTGCCTGCTGAACGGCCAGGAAATCGACCTCCGCGCGATGATGAAGGCGGCGCCCAACGTCCCCGACCAGCTCGACGCGATGGATGCGATGACGGTGCTGCGTGACAGCGAGGTGCCGATGGCCTTCGTCCATGACGAATATGGCCATTTCGAAGGGCTGGTGACGACGGGCAATCTGCTCACCGCCTTGACCGGCAAATATGTCTCCTCGGCGGAATTCGACACCGATCCGCCGCTCGTGGAGCGCGACGATGGCAGCTGGTGGGTGTCGGGATCGGTCTCTGCCGATACGCTCGCCGACCGCCTGTGCATCAACCTGCCCGACGATCGCGATTATGCGACCGCCGCCGGCTTCGCCCTGTCGGTGCTCAAGCATCTGCCCGAGGTCGGCGAGCGCTTTTCCTTTGCGGGGTGGCGGTTCGAGATCGTCGATATGGACGGTCGCAAGATCGACAAATTGCTGGCCTCGGAAATCCAGCGCGCCCGGCGGGTGCTCTAGAGCAGGTTCCACTTGCGTGGAATCGCTCCAGATTCCATGTTGCCGCGATTTCCGAGCCGCTGAGTGCACGCACTCAGCTCGAAATCGCTCTAGCTCCCCAGCTTGCCGAATTTCGCTTCGAAGCCGTCCGTGTCGCCGCGGGCGAGATAATCGGCCTGCTCGGCGACCCGGTCGCGCACCAGGCGGCCGCGAAACGGCCCCATCCGTTCGTCGAGATGGGCGAGCTCGGTCTCGTTGAAGCCTGCAATTTGCGCGTAACGGACGACGCCAAGCTCCTGCAGGCGCGCGGCGAATTTGGGGCCGACGCCCTTGAGGCGGCTGAGATCGTCGCCCGGCCCACTGGCGTTGCCCAGCTCGCGATGGGCATCGACGCCCAGCACTTCGCCGGCGACATCGGTGGTCGCGGCGGCGACCTCGTCGGTTACTCCATTGCCTTCCGGACCGTCTTTCGCCCGTTTCACATAGGGCCGGTCCTGGCTCGCGACATAAGGCTCGGCCGGCTTGCGCTCGATCTTCGGCGCGGCGCGGCGGCCGCGCACGAGCAGGAAGAGGGCGATGGCGGCGGCCAGAACGGCAACCAGGATGATGATGAGATTGCTGTCGAAGGTCATGGGGACGAAGGCTTCCTTTGGGCGCAGATCAGCTGCGGCGGCGGAACATCCACCAGCCGGTGGCGAGGCCGATCAGCAAGGCGACGAGCAGGATCGGCAGATTGAAGAGGGCGAGCGCGAGCATGGCGGGACAGCCTTACAGAAAACCGCTGCGCTTGCGCCGTCCGAAGATCAGGCGGCCGAGGCCGAGCCCGATCAGGAAAGCGAGCGCGACGAGCAGTTCGGTTTCGAGCAGCACAGGCATCATTGTCTCCGCGCGCAGCAATCATTGTCGTCCCAGGCGATATCCGAGACGCCCGCTATCGCGCGGACGCGGCCGTTGAGGCCGAGCACGGTGCCCTGGCCATCGCGCTGGAAATCATTGGCGGGGCCGGAGAGCATCGCCTTGCGTCCCAACGGGTCGCGCGGGAAACGGGCCGTGACGCCGGGCAGGCCCGCCGCGCGGATCACGGCATCGGTCTGAGCCTGAAGCAGATCGACGAAGGCGGCACCGCTGCCGAGCGGGCCGTGGCTGGCCCATCCGGCCGCAAGCGCGGCGGCGAACCCGATCAGCAATTTTGCGAAAGCCGGCATCGCCGCTCCTTCTAGCCCCAAGCCCAGCCGCCGTCAGCCCTCGCGCGCGACTTCGCGCCAGCCGATGTCGCGGCGACAGAATCCGCCCGGAAAGTCGATCGCGTGGATCGCGCGATAGGCGGCGTCGCGTGCCTGGCCGACGCTGGGGGCGGTGGCGGTGACGTTGAGAACGCGGCCGCCATTGGCGACGAGACCGCCGTCCTTCAGCGCGGTGCCGGCATGAAAGACCTTCACCGCACCGGTCTCGCCAATGACGATCGTCCCGCCTTTTTCGGGCGCGCCGGGGTAACCCTTGGCGGCCATGACGACGGTCAGCGCCGCATCGTCCGCGAAAGCCGGCGGCGCGTCGAGCTCGTGCAGCCGGCGCTGCGCCGCCAGTAGCATCAAGGCGGCGAGATCGCCCTCAAAGCGTGCCATCAGCACCTGGCATTCGGGATCGCCGAAGCGGCAATTATATTCGATCAGCTTCGGCCCGTCGGGGGTCAGCATCAGGCCCGCATAAAGGATGCCGAGATAGGGCGTTCCGGCCGCTGCCATCGCTGTCACGGTCGGCGCGACAATCTCGGCCATGACTTGCGCTTCGAGCGCCCGGGTCAGCACCTTTGCAGGGCTGTAAGCCCCCATGCCGCCGGTATTGGGGCCGGTGTCGCCGTCGCCGACGCGCTTGTGATCCTGCGCGGAGCCGAAGGGGACGATCGTCGTCCCGTCGGTAAGCGCGAAGAAGCTCGCTTCCTCGCCGCGCATAAACTCCTCGATCACCACCTCGGCGCCGGCGCCGCCAAAGCCACCAGCGAACATATCATCGACAGCCGCCTCCGCCTCGGCCGCACTCTCCGCGATGACGACGCCCTTGCCGGCGGCGAGCCCATCCGCCTTGATCACCACCGGCAGGCCGAAGCCGGGCAAAGCAGCGCGCGCCGCCGCAAGGTCAGCGAAGCGGGCATAAGCGGCGGTGGGAATGCCGGCGCGGGCGCACAGATCCTTGGTGAAGCCCTTTGAGCCTTCGAGCTGGGCCGCCGCCGCGCTCGGACCGAAGACCGGCCAGCCGTCCAGCGCATCGGCGAGCCCATCGACCAGCGGGCCTTCCGGGCCGATCACGACGAGCCCGATCGCCTTCGCCTCGCAAAAGGCGCGCACCGCCGCGTGATCGCCGGTGTCCAGCGCGACCAGCTCCGCCTCCTCGGCGATGCCGGGATTGCCAGGCGCGGCGAAGAGCGTATCGACCAGCGGCGATTGCGCCAGCTTCCAGGCCAGCGCATGCTCGCGCCCGCCGCCACCGATGAGCAAGACATTCATGACCGACGCCCCTAATGACCCTCTAGGGCTGCTGGCAACCGAGGCGCCGGGCGACAATGCGCCCGCGCTCAGCGTTTCCGAGCTGTCCTCCGCCCTAAAGCGCACCGTCGAGAGCGCCTTCGACCATGTCCGCGTGCGCGGCGAGATTTCGGGCTTCAAGCGGGTCGCCTCGGGCCATTGCTATTTCACCCTGAAGGACGATGCCGCCTGCATTGACGCGGTGATCTGGCGCGGCGCGGCCGGGGCGTTGCGCTTCCGCCCCGAGGACGGGATCGAGGTGATCGCCACGGGCAAGCTCACCATCTATCCGGGCCGCTCCAAATATCAGAACGTCGTCGAGCGGCTCGAACTGGCCGGGCAGGGCGCGCTGATGGCGCTGCTCGACAAGCGTCGATTGGCGCTCGCAGCCGAAGGGCTGTTCGACGAGGCGCGCAAGCGGCCGCTTCCCTTCGCACCGCGTACGATCGGAGTCGTCACCTCGCCGACCGGCGCGGTGATTCGCGACATATTGCACCGGCTCGAGGATCGTTTCCCCTGTCGCGTCCTTCTCTGGCCGACGCCGGTGCAGGGCGAGGGGGCGGCCGAGAAAGTGGCGGCGGCGATCGCGGGGCTGAACGCGCTCGCCGAACCGCCCGATCTTCTGATCGTCGCGCGCGGCGGCGGTTCGATCGAGGATCTGTGGGCGTTCAACGAAGAGGTGGTGGTGCGCGCCATCGCCGGCTCGGCCATCCCGGTCATCTCCGCGGTCGGGCACGAGACGGACACCAGCCTCGCCGATTTCGCCGCCGATCGCCGCGCGCCGACGCCGACCGCCGCCGCCGAGCTGGCGACGCCGGTGCGCGCGGAGCTGGCGGCGCTCGTCCACGGATTGGGCGACCGCGCCG
>Ga0136633_1003098_pt1 | contig 11074 bp, 9 predicted proteins | sample AntDrymeUQ832206_2_FD_105494 | JGI IMG/M metagenome (GOLD analysis project Ga0136633, IMG submission 105494) | Polar desert sand microbial communities from Dry Valleys, Antarctica - metaG UQ83 (22.06) | ecosystem: Environmental > Terrestrial > Soil > Desert | place: Antarctica: Dry Valley...
CCCCGTCCTGCGCGCGGCTCCCCCGTCAATGACAGCGGACTGACGCGGTCAGGTAAAAGCGCTTCAAATCAGAAAGGATGGTGGACGCACTAGGGCTCGAACCTAGGACCCGCTGATTAAGAGTCAGCTGCTCTACCAACTGAGCTATGCGTCCATCGCCGTGAGGCGCGCGAAAGCGGGCAGGGCCCGTCGCGAAGGGGCGCATTAGGGGGGTGAGGGCGCGAATGCAACCGCCACGCCGGCCCAAGCTCAGTTGCGCCGTGGATCGCGGCGGCTCTGCCGGTCGATCGCCATCAAAATGCCGATGCAGATCATCACTGTCAGCATGGCCGAGCCGCCATAGGAAACGAGCGGCAGGGGGATGCCGACGACTGGCGCGAGGCCCATCACCATCATCAGGTTGATCGCGAGATAGAAGAAGATCGTCATGGTGAGGCCGGCCGCGGTGAGCTTTTCGAAGCGGTCCTTGGCGTCGGCCGAGACGCGCATGCCCCAGCGGAGCAGGAGGGTGAAAAGGAGGATCAGGACCAGGCCGCCGACCAGCCCCCATTCCTCGGCGATCGCGGCGAAGATGAAATCGGTGTGCGGCTCGGGCAGGAAATCGCCGCTCGCCTGGGTGCCGTTGAGATAGCCCTTGCCGAATAGCCCGCCCGAGCCAATCGCGATCTGCGATTGCGAGATGTGATAGCCGGCACCGAGCGGATCCTGCTCGGGATTGAGGAAGATCAGCACGCGCTCCTTCTGGTGGGGGAGCATGAACGAAAAGCCGATCGGGATCGCCGCCGCCACCGCCGCCGCGCCGCCGAGGAACCAGCTTAAGGGGAGGCCGGCGAGAAACATCATCGCGATGGTGGTGAAGACGATCAGAGTGGCGGTGCCGAGGTCCGGCTGGAGCAGGATGAGCAGAATCACCGGGCCGAGAAAGAGGGCGGGGGGCCAGAGCGCCGACCAGCCCCCGGCCTCGCGCGCCGGCATGAAGGCGTAGAAGCGGGCGAGGACGAGGACGAGGATCGGCTTCATCAGCTCGGACGGCTGGATGCGCAGGAAGCCGAGCTCGAGCCAGGAGCGGGCGCCCCCGCCGATCGTGCCGAGGGCAAGGGTGATGATGAGGAGGACAATACCGCCCGCATAAGCGGCCCAGGCGAATTCCTGGAAGATGCGGGGCCGGATGTAGGAGAGCCCGATCGCGAGGCCCAGAAAGGCGATGAAGCGGACGATGTGGTTCAGCGCATAGGGGCGGAAGGAGCCGCCGACGACCGGCGACACCGAATAAAGCGCCACCGCGCCGATCGCCCCCAATGCGACGACGATCCACAGCACGCGCCAGGGGAGATCGGCGATGGGGCGTGGGATCGCCGCAAGCGCCATCAGGCGATCACCGTCGGATCGGCGGGCGGCGCCGCGTCGCCGCGTGCGCCCCAGCGCTCGGTGCGCCGAGCCGCCCGCTCGGCGATGCTGCCGCCCCATGCCGCTTCGAGCGGGCGCAGGGCCTCCATCGCCAGGTCCTTGTCGAACAAATAGGTGAGCACATCCTTCGCCACTGGCGCCGCGGCGCGGGCGCCGCCCAGACCGTGCTCAATCACCACCGCGCCGGCATAACGCGGTGCGCCGACCGGGGCGAAGAAGACGAAGAGGCCGTGGTCGCGATAGCGCCAGGCGGTGCCGGCGCGGCCGCGATTGGCGTCGACGATGTTGCGGACCTGCGCCGTGCCGGTCTTGCCCGCCATGCGGATGTCGGGGAAGGGCAGGCGGCTGCGTACTGCCGTGCCGGCGCCGTTGACGACTTCGTCCATGCCGCCGCGCACCGCCTCGAAATAAGCAGGGGCGAAGGGTAGTGGCGCCGCGAGTGGCCGCGGGCGGCGGATCAATTGCGGCGCAACGTCGCGGCCCGAGGCGATGCGCGCGGCCATCACCGCGAGCTGGGTCGGATTGAGGATGACATAGCCCTGGCCGATCGAGGCGTTGAGCGTGTCGGCCTGGCTCCATTCCTGATTGTAGCGGCGCAGCTTCCAGGCAGTGTCCGGGACCGTGCCAAAGCTTTGCGAGACGACAGGGAGGTCGAAGCGCTGACCAAGGCCCAGCCGCCGCGACATCGCCGCGACCCGGTCGAAGCCGATGCGCCGCCCCATGGTGTAGAAATAGGTGTTGCAACTCCTCGCAATCGCGCGGTGCAGGTTCATCGGGCCGTGCACGCCCAGGCAGGCGAAGCGGCGCGATCCGAGCGTGTAGCCGCCGCCGCAGCTCACCGTATCCTCGGGGTCGATGCCGGCTTCGAGCGCGGCCATCGCTACCGCCGGCTTGAAGGTCGAGCCGGGCGGGTAAAGCGCGTTCAGGGTCTTGTTGATGAGCGGGTGGCGCGGATCTTCGGCCATCATCCGCCATTCGCTCTGCCCGATCCCGTCAGAAAAGCCGTTTGGATCATAGGCCGGCATCGACGCCATGCAGAGGATGTCGCCGCTATGGCAGTCCATCACGACACACGAGCCCGATTCCTCCCCGAGCCGCCGCGCCGCATAGCTTTGCAGGCCGGCGTCGAGCGTCGTGTGTAAGGGTGGGCCGCTGACATCGGGCAGAGTGCGCAATTCACGTACGAGACGGCCGCGCGCGGTGACTTCGACCCTGGCCGCCCCAGGGCGGCCGCGCAGGCCCTGTTCCATCACTTTCTCAAGGCCTTCCTTGCCGACCTTGAAGCCCGGCGTGAGGAGTAGTGGATTGCGATTCTCGCGTTGATAGTCTTGCTGGTTGGGCGTGCCAACATAGCCGAGAAGGTGGCCGACAGCAGCGCCTTCCGGATAGAAGCGGGCGAACGAGCGCAGCGGCGAGACACCCGGCAGCTCGGGTAAGCGCACAGTGACTTCGGCGAACTTCTCGAAGCTGAGATGCTCTGCGACAGGGACTGGCTGGAAGCCCTGTGCGCTGCGAAGCTCGCGGCGGATGCGCGCGATAGTTTCGTCGGGAAGAGCCAGGATTCGGGCAAGCGCACCGATTACCCGCTCGGGGTCTTCCAGCTGATCGGGGATGAGATCGACGCGGAAATCGCTCCGGTTAGACGCCATTGGTGCGCCGTGCCGGTCGACGATCCAGCCGCGGCGCGGCGGGATCAGGCGCATCTGCACGCGATTGGATTCAGCGAGGCCGCTGTAGCGCTCGTTCTGGGCGATCGCGATATAGCCCATTCGCCCGGCGAGCAAAGTCGCGAGGCCAAACTGGCCCGCGCCGATCAGCAAAGCGCGACGGCTGAAGGTCGCGGATTGAGCCGCCTCGGTGATCGGCGGGCGCGGCCGGCGCTTCATCGCCCCAGCCGCCAGCGATCGAGCGCTAGGATGATGCGGGTGACGACCGGATAAGCGAGGATGGCGATGCCGACCTGCGGCGCGACAACAAGTACATGCACATCGGCCCCCATCAGCAAGGCGATGTACCAGGCGCCGCCGGCCGCGAACAGGATCGCCGCCGCGGCGATCAGCCAATCCATCATATAATCGCGAAAGCCGAGCCGGCCGTCGATCAGGTCGAAGGCGAGGAAGAGGGCGGTCCAGAGCAGCATTGATTGGCCGATCGGATTGCCGGCGACGAGATCGTTGAACAGGCCGAGGCCGAGCGCCGTGTTCGGCGTCCAGATTTCGGGACGCAGCAGGCGCCAGGCGATCAAGACGAGCAAGCCGAAATCGGGAATGAGCGGGGTCGCCGCGACGATCGGCAGCAAGGCGAGCAGGATGGCGACGACCGTCGAGACGAGCGGGACGGAGCGACCGCGCAGATCGCGGATTGCAACCTGCGTCTCACTGGCGGCGATACGGCTCACCGGGGCGCTCCGCCGGGCGGCGCCGTCTTCAGCGCGGGCTGATAGCCGGGATCGCCCTGACGCGGCGCCGCGCCGGGCTGCGGCGGCGGAGCGGCGGCGGGCGGGCCCGCCACGGGCGGCGCGGCTTGATCGAGCGCGCCGGCCGCGGCGGGCTGGAAGGCGCGCTGGACGATGGCGAAATCGGCCCGCGCGGGGTCGGCGATCGGCCGGGCGATCGCGCTGTCGCCGTCGAGCCGCGCGACGATTGCGACCGGCACGCCGGGCGGGAAGACGCCGCCGATCCCCGAGGTGACGAGCAGGTCACCGGGCCGGAACGGGTTCTGGCCGACCTCAAGCGTGCGCAGCTCGATCGTGCCGTCGCCGCGCCCGACCGCGATTGCCGGCGTGCCGTCGCGCACCAGGCGGACGGGCACATTGCTGGAACCGTCGGTGACGAGCAACACCCGCGCCGCCCACTGCCCGACCTCGATGACGCGGCCGATCAACCCCTCGGGCGCTCGGACTGGCTGACCAGGCTCGATGCCCGACGACCGGCCCGCCGACAGGGTCGCCGTCCGGCGTGGAGCCTCAAACGAGGATCCGACGACGCGGACCAGCGCGACCTCGTCATTCACCTGGCGCGCAAGGCCGAGCAACTGGGTCAGCCGCCGATTTTCCGCCTGCGCCGCCTGCGCCGCGACCAGCTCGCGCCGCGCCGCATTCAGCTCATCGTTCAGCGCGGCATTTTGCGAGCCGGCCTGCCAATAATCGGAAACGGTGTCGCCGATGCCGGTGAAGAAGCGCACCACGCCGCGCCCGCCCGCGCTGACTGGCGTGGTGACGTCGAGTGCCGCTCCCTTGATCGCCGCGAAGCCGCGCGGATCGACGATCGAGATGGCGAGCATCAGCACAGCGACGATCATTCCGGCAATGGCGAAGACATAGCCGAGGAACAGGCTGTACTGCACCCGCCGCGAATAGGTTCCGGATCGCCGCTTGGCGGGCTGCGCCATGCCCGCGTTCCTTTCCGAGCCTTAGGCGGTTTGCAGGACGCCGCGGAAGATTTCCTCCTCCATCGCGCGGCCGGTGCCGAGCGCGACGCAGGTAAGGGGATCGTCGGCGACCGTGACGGGCAGGCCGGTCTCGTCGCGGAGCACTTCGTCGAGACCCTTGAGCAAGGCGCCACCTCCGGTCAGGACGATGCCCTGATCGACAATGTCGGCGGCGAGCTCCGGCGCGGTGTTCTCGAGCGCGATACGGACGCCCTCGACAATCGTGCCGACCGGCTCGGAAAGCGCCTCGGCGATCTGGCGCTGATTGATCATGATTTCCTTGGGCACGCCGTTGACGAGATCGCGGCCCTTGATGTGGACGGTCTCACCGTCGGTGCCGCCGGGCGGCGGCTTGGCGATGCCGACCTGCTTCTTGATCCTTTCGGCGGTCGCTTCGCCGATCAGCAGATTGTGATTGCGGCGGACATAGGAGCTGATCGCCTCGTCCATCTTGTCGCCGCCGACGCGGACCGAGGTCGTGTAGGCGAGGCCGCGCAGCGAAAGCACGGCGACTTCCGTCGTGCCGCCGCCAATGTCGACGACCATCGATCCGATCGGCTCGGTGACCGGCATGTCGGCGCCGATCGCGGCGGCCATCGGCTCCTCGATCAGCCAGACCTGACGGGCGCCGGCATTGGAAGCGGCGTCCCGGATAGCGCGGCGTTCGACCGAGGTCGAGCCGGACGGGACGCAGATCACGATTTCGGGCCAGCGCGGGAAGCGGCGGCGGCCGTGCACCTTCTCGATGAAATGCTTGATCATCTGCTCGGCGACATCGATGTCGGCGATGACGCCGTCGCGTAAGGGCCGGATCGCTTCGATCGAATCGTGGGTCTTACCCATCATCAGCTTGGCGTCGTCGCCGACCGCCTTGACGCGCTTGACGCCGTTGATCGTCTCTATCGCGACGACCGACGGCTCGTTCAGAACGACGCCGCGGCCGCGGACATAGACGACCGTATTGGCGGTGCCGAGGTCGATCGCCATGTCGTGGGAGGCGGGTCTCAGGAAATTGAAAAACGACATAGTGGGCTTTGCACTCGTTACAGGGCTTCTGGCGTCGCCCGGCGGGGCCGGCACAAAATTTTCCGGAAGCGAAAGTCTATAGGATGGTCCCGCGCCCCCGGTCCACCAAAGAGTGCGCCACGTATCGCGGCTTGGCGCCGCTTCGTATAGAGCCGGATTCATGTCAATACGCCGCCTTCCTGAACATCTGGTCAACCGCATCGCCGCCGGTGAAGTGGTGGAAAGACCGGCCAGCGCGTTGAAGGAGCTGGTCGAGAATGCGATCGACGCCGGGGCGACGCGGATCGCGGTGGCGCTGGCCGGCGGTGGGCGCGACCGGATCGAGGTCGCCGACGACGGCAGCGGCATGGCGCCGGCGGAGATCGCCCTGGCGCTGGAGCGTCACGCGACCTCGAAGCTTCCCGACGATTCGATCGAGCGGGTTTCGACGCTCGGCTTTCGCGGCGAGGCCTTGCCCTCGATCGCCAGCGTCGCGCGGCTGACGATCGAGAGCCGGGTGCGCGGGGCTGACGGCTGGTCGCGGGCGGTGGACAATGGCGCGCTGGACGGGGAGGGGCCCGCCGCTTTGCCGCCCGGCACGCGGGTCACCGTCGAGGAACTGTTCGGCAAGGTGCCGGCGCGGCGCAAATTCCTGCGCTCCGAACGCTCGGAATATGCCGCCTGCGTGGACGTCGTGAAACGGCTCGCCATGGCGCGGCCCGATATCGGCTTCACGCTGGAACATGACGGGCGTCGGACCTTGTCCGTCCCGCCCGGCGAGGATCGCCCGGCCCGCGTCGCTGCGCTGACCAGTCGCGACCTTGGCGAGAACAGCGTCGCGGTGGATTATGCCCGCGAGGGCGTCCGGCTCGGCGGCGTCGCCGGCCTGCCGACCTTCAACCGCGGCGTCGCCGATCATCAATATCTCTTCGTCAACGGTCGGCCGGTGAAGGACCGGCTGCTGATCGGCGCAGTGCGCGGCGCCTATCAGGATTTGCTGGCGCGCGATCGCCACCCGATCCTGGCGCTCTTCATCGAGCTGCCGGGCGAGGAAGTGGACGTGAATGTCCATCCGGCCAAGACCGAGGTGCGCTTCCGCGATCCGGGTGGCATTCGCGGGCTGATCGTCGGCGGGCTCAGGCACGCGCTCGACGCGGCGGGGCATCGGAGCGCGCAACGGCCGAGCGCGGCGGCGTTAGGGAATTGGCGATCTAGCCCCTCCCCTTCAGGGGAGGGGTTGGGGTGGGGGATGTCATCAGGCGCAACTTCTCCGCGCATCTTCCCCACAAGCCCCACCCCCTACCCCTCCCCTGAAGGGGAGGGGCTGTCGAGCGTCTTCGACCAACGATTCGACTATTTCCCGCAGGCCCGCGCCGAAATGGCCGCCGAGCCCGTCCCCGAAGCCCAAACCCACCCCCTCGGCGTCGCGCGCGGCCAGGTCGCCGCGACCTATATCGTCGCCGAGGCGGAGGACGGCCTCGTCCTCGTCGATCAGCATGCGGCGCATGAGCGGCTGGTGCTGGAGCGGATGCGGCGGGCGATGGCCAATGGCGGCGTCGCCCGTCAGGCCCTGCTGCTGCCCGAAGTGGTCGAGCTGGACGAGCCCGCCTGCGACCGCATCGAGGCACGCTTGGCGGAACTGGAGGAGATGGGCCTCGAGCTGGAGCGTTTCGGGCCGCGCGCGATCCTGGTGCGCGCCACGCCCGCTTTGCTCGGCCATGGCGACATCAAGGCGCTGATCACCGATCTCGGCGATGAACTGGCGGCCTATGACAGCGCGCTCAGCCTCAAGGAAAAGCTCGATCTCGTCGCCGCGACCATGGCCTGCCATGGCAGCGTCCGCGCCGGCCGCATCCTCTCGGTCGCCGAGATGAACGCCTTGCTCCGCGAAATGGAGGTCACGCCGCACTCGGGCCAATGCAATCACGGCCGCCCGACCTGGGTGAAGCTTTCGATGGGCGATGTCGAGAAGCTGTTTGGGCGGAAATAGCCCCGGATGACTGACTCGCTATTTGCCCCCCCTCCCGAGGCCCGTTAGATCGGCATCAAGGGGGGATTGCTATGCTGACGGCGTTGCTGGTACCGCTCGCGCTCGCGGCGCTGGTCACCCTCTACGCGCTCATCCGCGCCGCCGTCCGCCGCCACATGCTCGCACCGAATCCCGAGGCGGTGGTGCTGGGTGCGATCACCAATTTCTTCGACACCTTGGGGATCGGCTCGTTCGCGCCGACCATGGCCTGGTTCAAGTTCCGCAAGCTCGTGCCCGACCGGCTGATCCCGTGCACCCTGCTGCCCGCCCACGGCCTGCCGGCGATGATGCAATCGGCGATCTATCTGGTGCTGCTCGGCGTGCTGGTCGATCCGATCCTGCTCTTCGGTTGCGTGATCGCCTTCGCGCTCGGCGTGCTGATCGGCGCGCCGCTCGTCGCCCGCACCAAAGTCTGGGTGGTGCAGCTGATCGTCGCCTTCGCCCTTGCGATTGCCGCGACCTTCTATGCGCTCGGCAATCTCGGGCTGATGCCGGCGGGCGGGACGGCGGCGTCGCTGCCCCCGCTGCTGATGATCGTCGCGATCGCCGCCAACTTCCTGTTCGGCATCCTGATCAATTTCGGCGTCGGCCATTACGCCCCGAGCCTCGTCCTACTGAGCCTGATGGGGATGGACCCGCGGCTCTGCTTCCCGATCATGGCGACCGCCGGTGCGCTCGCCGCGCCCGGGGCGATGCTTAGGCATATCGCGATCGGCGAGATCGATCTTCGGATCGTGATCGGCGTGACGCTCGGCGGCGTGCCGGCGGTGCTGGCCGCCGCCTTTCTCGTCCAGTCCATGCCGGTCGAGCTGCTGCGCTGGCTGGTGATCGTGGTGGTGCTCTATGCCGCCGCGGTGATGCTGCGCGCGTCGTTGCTCGGCCGTCGCGGCGCCGCCGAGCCCTTGACCTGCGCTCCCGACGAGGCCCCCGCCGGGGCCTGAAGCCGGCTCAGCCCTTGAACCGCGCCGCTTCCTCCGAGCCTCCCGTGGCATTCCCCTCGGAATAAGAGTGCGCGCCGGTGCCGGCGAGGGCGCCGCCCTGAACGATCAGATATTCGTCGCGGATCGGGCGGCCTTCGAAGAAACATTCGAGGATCTCGCGCACGCCTGCGGCGTAGCGCGCCTGCGCGGAGAGCGAGGTGCCGGAGATATGCGGGGTCATGCCGTGGTGGGGCATGGTGCGCCAGGGATGGTCCTGCGGCGCCGGCTGCGGGAACCAGACGTCGCCGGCATAGCCCGCGAGCTGGCCGCTCTCCAAGGCCGCCGCCACTGCCTCGCGATTCGCGATCTTCCCGCGCGCCGTGTTCACCAGATAGGCGCCGCGCTTCATGCGCGCGATCATCGCGGCGTCGAACAGATTCTCGGTTTCCGGGTGAAGCGGGCAATTGATCGTCACGACTTCGCACAGGCCGACCATCTCCTCGACATTGTCGTGCCAGATCAGGCCCAGCTCCTGCTCGACCGCGGCCGGGAGCCGGTGCCGGTCATAATAATGGAGGTGCATGTCGAACGGCTTGAGGCGACGGAGCACCGCGAGGCCGATCCTTCCGGCGGCAACGGTGCCGACATGCATGCCCTCGACATCGTACGAACGCGCCGCGCAATCGGCGATGTTCCAGCCGCCGTCGCGCACCACCTGGTGCGAGGGGAGATAGTTCCTGACCAGCGCGAGGATCATCATCACGACATGGTCGGCGACCGAGATCGAGTTGCAGAAGGTGACTTCGGTGACATTCATACCCCGCGCGATCGCAGCCTGGAGGTCGACATGATCCGAGCCGATGCCGGCGGTTACCGCTATTTTGAGCTTCGGCGCCTTGGCGATCCGTTCGGCGGTCAGATAGGCCGGCCAGAAGGGCTGCGAGATGACGATGTCGGCATCGACCAGTTCGCGCTCGAACTCCGAATCGGGGCCGTCCTTGTCGGAGGTTATGACGAGTGTGTGGCCGGCACTCTCCAGATAACGGCGTAACCCGAGCTCGCCCGAGACGCTGCCAAGCAATACGCCCGGCTCGAAATCGATCGCATTGGGCGTCGGCAGGCTCTGACCGTCAGGATAGAGTTCCAGCTTCGGCAGGTCGTCGCGCGGATAGCCGGTTGGGTAGCCGTCGACCGGATCGGCATAGAGCACGCAGAGCACTTTCGCCATTTCGCTCTCCTATTCTTTTAATTTGTTGAGCTTGCGCCGTATTTCTTCGATGGGATGTGAGGCTGCTGCGCTCCGCGATGCCCGCAGCCGCGGATAGCCAGCCTCGGCGTCAGCGATCAGTTCCTTGACGGAGACGCCCGAGCGGACCTCGCGGAGGATGCGCCGCATTTCGGTGCGGGTCTTCGCGGTGACGATCCGCGTCCCGCCTTTGAGCGCGCCGAATTCGGCGGTGTTGCTGATCGCCTCGCGCATGCCGGCAATGCCGCGTTCGTAGATCAGATCGGCGAGCAGTTTCACTTCGGTGAGGCATTCGAAATAGGCGATTTCGGGGGAGAAGCCGGCGTCCACCAGCGTCTCGTAGCCGGCATGGATGAGCTCGGGGATTGCTCCCCAGAGCACCGCCTGCTCGTTGAACAGGTCCGCCTCGCATTCCTCGGCGAAGCTGGTAGGTAGGATGCCGACCCGGCCGCTGCCGATCGCCGCCGCGTAGGAAAGGGCGAGCGCCCGCGCGCCGCCGCTCGCATCCTGATGGATGGCGAAGAGGGCGATCAGGCCGGACCCGCGCTCGAAATCGGCGCGCAACGCCGTGCCGGGGCCCTTGGGCGCGACGAGGAAGACGTCGAGGTCGGGGCGCGGGTCGATCAGGTTGAAGCGGATGGAGAGGCCATGCGCGAAGCTGAGCGCGGCGCCTTCGCGCAAATTGGGTGCGATCTCCTCGGCATAGATGCGGCCATGATCCTCGTCGGCGGCGAGCATGACGACGAGATCCGCCTGCGCCGCCGCTTCGGATGACGTCATGACGTCAAAGCCTTCGCTGGTGGCGCGCGGGCGGCTGGCGGAGGCGGCGGGCAAAGCGATCGCGACCTGAACGCCGCTGTCGCGCAGGTTGAGGGCCTGGGCGCGCCCCTGATTGCCGTAGCCGATGATCGCCACCCGCTTGCTGCGGATCAGCGACAGATCGGCATCGGCATCGCGATAGACGCGCATCATCGGCCCCCTTCGAGCAGGGCTAGGGCATCGGCCATTGTCCCGCAATCGAGCGGGTGTTCGAAGCGG
>Ga0136633_1003099_pt1 | contig 11071 bp, 12 predicted proteins | sample AntDrymeUQ832206_2_FD_105494 | JGI IMG/M metagenome (GOLD analysis project Ga0136633, IMG submission 105494) | Polar desert sand microbial communities from Dry Valleys, Antarctica - metaG UQ83 (22.06) | ecosystem: Environmental > Terrestrial > Soil > Desert | place: Antarctica: Dry Valley...
CCTCATGGTGCCGGCCGACAACACCGACGAGGTGGGGCTGCGCGAGGTCATCAACGACGAAGAGGTCGAGGAGGTGTTCGCCGTCCTTCGCAAGAAGGAGGCGCGCATGCCCACCAACTGGTCCCGGCGGTTCAAGAACCACGTGGAGAAGCTGAAGTCGGGCGACATCTACCAGGTGGCCGAGGTGGTCCGGAACCTCTCCATCCGCGAGAAGGACAAGGGCCTCTCCGCGGGCGAGAAGCGGATGCTCACCAAGGCCCGCCAGATCCTGGTGTCCGAGCTCACCTTCGCCCTCAGCGTCACCGAGGAAGAGGCCGAGAAGAAGCTCGACGAGGCGCTCCCCTAAATCGGCACCACCCGAGGGGGTCGCAGCCCTCAGCGAGACGTCAGGCGCGGATTGGGCGGAGAGCAGGTCGAGGGCCGGCAGGCCGTGGCCGAGCTGCTGGTGGCCCGCCGGCGGCCCGTGGTCGACGTCTGGATGGCCCAGGACCTCGACGCGGCCCCCATCCTCGAGCGCATCGAGCGCCTGGCCGCCGACGCCCGGGTGCCGCTCCGGCGGGTCAGTCGCGCCCGGCTCGACGCCGCCGCGGGCACTGACGCCCCCCAGGGCGTCCTGGCCCACGCCCGGGCCCTGCCCGAGGCGGACCTCGACGACCTCTGCCGGCCCACGGCGGCCGGCACCGCCGCCGCAACCGCCCCCGCAACCGCAACCCAGCCGTTCCTCCTGGCGGTCGACGGCGTCACCGACCCCCACAACCTCGGTGCCCTCCTGCGCAGCGCCGAGGCCGCGGGAGCCACCGGCGCCGTCCTCGCCCGCCACCGGGCCGTGCACGTCACCCCCACCGTGGCCAAGGCCGCGGCCGGGGCCATCGAGCGGGTGCCGATGGCCATCGTGGGCGGTATGCCCGCAGCCCTGGCCCGGGCCAAGGAGCTGGGCTGCTGGGTGGTCGGCCTGGCCGGCGACGGCGACCGCTCCCTTTTCGACGACCTCGCCGTGGCCGACGAGCCCATCGTGCTGGTCGTCGGCGCCGAGGGTGGGGGTCTGTCGCGCCTGGCCCGGGCCCGGTGCGACCTGGTGGTGAGCATCCCGATGCGGGGCAGGCTGGCGTCGCTCAACGTGAGCACCGCCGGCGCCCTCGCGCTGTTCGAGGTCAGCCGGCGACGCTAAGAGGCCATTGACAGAGGCCCGTACCCTGACTAGAAACTGGCATCTCGCTGTAGTCACTTCTCACCTACTGACACCGAACGTCGCCTCAAGCCACAGCTGTCGCAGTAGCCAGGAGCCCGGATGCCCCAATCCAGCGCACTCTCCTCCGACCTCTCGGACGAGATGCTGGTATGCCTCTTCCACGAAGGTGACGTCGAGGCCCTCGAGATCCTGCTGGCCCGCTACCGCCGGTTCGCCCGGGCCAAGGCCCGCGGGTACTTCCTCGCCGGGGGCGACACCGACGACATCGAGCAGGAGGGGATGATCGGCCTGTTCAAGGCCATCCGCGACTTCCGCCACGGCCAGTCGTCGTTCCGGGCCTTCGCCGAGCTGTGCGTGACCCGCCAGATCATGACGGCCATCAAGACGGCCTGCCGCCAGAAGCACCAGCCTCTCAACCGGTACGTGTCGCTGTGGGGCCTGCGGGTCATCGACGACCCGTCCGAGCGCCTCGTCGAGGAGCTGTTCGACCAGCGGGTCCCCGATCCGGCCGACGAGGTGGTCAGCCTCGAGGGCCAGGCCGCTCTCCGCGACGCCCTCGCCGACCTGCTCTCCACCCTGGAGGTCGAGGTTCTCCGTCTCCATCTCGACGGCTGCTCGTACCAGGAGATCAGCCACCATCTCGGCCGCCAGGTCAAGGCGGTCGACAATGCGCTGCAGCGCGTCAAGCGCAAGCTGGAGGCCCATCTGCTGGCCACGTCCGCAGCCACCACGGTTGCCCAGCGCGCGCCTGCCGCATGAGACCTGCCGCATAAGAAGAGAGCCGGTGGTCGGATTCGAACCGACGGCCTGACGATTACAAGTCGCCTGCGCTACCGGACTGCGCCACACCGGCGTTGGTACCACGGTAGCCGGGGGTGCTTGACCTGAGTGCCAGATGCGGGCAGCCTGGCGCAGATGCCTCTCACCGATCGCGACCGTGCGATGCTCGACTTCGAGCGCACCTGGTGGTTGGAGCCGGGCACGAAGGGAGCGGCGATCCAAGCCCGGATCGGCCTGTCGCCGGCCCGGTACTACCAGCTGCTCGGCGAGCTGATCGGCTCGCCCGAAGCGGCGGCCTACGATCCGCTTGTGGTCCGGCGCCTGCGCAAGCTCAAGAGCAGCCGCCGCCGGGCCCGGATCGAGGGCGGGCGCATTGCCCAGCCCCGCAGCCGTTGAGCCGGCACCGATGAGCCAACGACGAGGACTCCCGGGCGCACGTGGCGCCGGTCGTACCCCGACTCCCCCCAGCCCTTCCGGCGGTTCGGGCGGTTCGGGAGGCGGTTCCGGGAACAACGCCGGCGCCGGGAACAACGCCGGGGCCCGCGGCGCCCTCCTGCTCGCAGTGGCCGTTATCCTCGGCATCGTCCTCCTCCAGCAGTTCGACGACGGCATCGACACGGGCGCCGGCCAGGTGGCCGCCACCTCCATTCCCGCCCCGGTCGACCAGCCCACCACCACCCGGCGGGTGGGGCTCACCACCGTGCCCCAGACCACGCCCACCACCGGCCGGGCCCGGACCAAGGCCGAGGTCATCGTGGTGGTGGCCAACGGCGCAGGCGTTCGGGGCCTCGGGGCGGCCACCACCAACGCCCTCAAGAACGTGGGCTACACCACCCTCACCCCCACCGACGCCTCCGGCGTGGTCGACAAGACCTCGATCCAGTTCGTCGAGGGCTACGAGGCCGAGGCCAGAGAGCTGGCCGGCGTGATCGGCCAGCCGGCCACCGCCGTCACCCGCCTCGCCAATCCACCCGTGGCCGCGTCGGAGATCGCCGACGCCAAGGTCGTCGTCGTCCTTGGCGTCGACGTCACCTCCAGCACCACCACGAGCGTTGCCGGCGCCGTGACCACCACCACGAGGCGGCCGTAGCGCCACCTACCGGAGGAGTCAGGCCTTCTTGGCCTCGTCCGGCAGCCGGCGGGTCTGTGACCGGATCTCCACCGACATCGTCCCCGTCACCGGCGACCCCGCGGACGACGACACCACCAGGTTGTAGGACCCCTTGGTCACCGAGCTGGCCTCCTGGACCACGCCGTCGGCCAGTGCCCGGGTTGCCGTGCTCTCCGTCCTCTCCGTGCCGCTGATGGTCACGGTGGCGTCACCGACCTTGCTGGTGCTCGACAGCGGCACGCGGGTCTCGGCCTTGATCGACGCCACCTTGCGCCCGCCCGACGTCGACACCTTCACCAGCCGCCCGGTGCCCTCCAGGCGCACCGGAGAGGCGCCGGCGAACGTGGGCGTGGCATCGATCTTCCACTTCTCGCCGGGCGACAGGGCGCGGTCCGGCGGGGCGGTGGACGCCGCGGGCAGGAACTCGGGCAGGCCGACCGGGCCGAGCACCTCGGGGGGCAGGCCGTCGACCGCGTCCACCCCGGCGAGCTGGGCGCCCCGGTCGAAGCGGACCCGGAACGTCCGGTCGGGCGACCCGGCCCGCAGCAGCTGCACCTGCACCTTGACCTCCTCCGGCGCGGCCGAGAGCACGGTGTCGCGGGACTCCAGCGTCACCTCGTCGACGGCACGGTCGGGAGCATCGTCGCCGAGGACCGTGGTCGTCACCGACTGGACCTTGATTTCATAGCGGTAGGTTGCTCCCGCCTCAGGGCGGAACCCGAACTGGACGGACTCCTCGCCGTTGCATGCGGTCATCGCGCCGGCGCCCAGCGCGGGAACGAGCAGATACAGAGGTAGTCGGCGGAGAGCCGCCATCGGACACAGTCGACGCACGTCGATTGCAGCGTACAGCGGCCCCTGCCGTGAGGATAGGGTCTCGCGCCGAGTTGGCTTCCTCACTGTCGGTCACCGAACTGCTGGCCCCGTTCCTGGCCGACCCGTCCGGAACCGGGGTGTTCTCCGACTTCGACGGCACCCTGGCGCCGATCGTCGACGACCCCGCCGAGTCCCGCCCCCTGCCCGGCGTGGTCGACGCCCTGGGCGACCTGGCTCGCCGCTACGGCCGGGTGGGCGTGATCTCGGGCCGCCCGGCGTCGTTCCTCCAGACCCACCTGGGCGGGCGCGGCCTGCTGCTCTCCGGCCTCTACGGCCTGGAGTTCGTCGAGGAGGAGGGCGCCACGGTGCGGCCCGTCGAGGAGGCCGAGCCATGGCGCACGGTCATCGAGGAGGCTGCGGCCGCCGCCGACGCCGGGCTGGCGCCCGGGGTGAGCGTCGAGCGGAAAGGCCTGTGCCTCACCGTCCACTTCCGCAGGGATCCCTCGCTCCGGGACGCGGCGGAGGCCTGGATCGTCGGCCATGCAGAGGCCACCGGGCTGGTCGTGCACGGCGGCCGGATGTCCTATGAGCTGCGGCCTCCCATCAAGCGCGACAAGGGCACCGTCCTGGCCGAGGCGGCCGAGGGCCGGCGGCAGGTCTGCTTCCTGGGCGACGACCGGGGTGACCTGGAGGCGTTCGACACCCTCGACCGCATGGCTGCCGCCGGCGCCACCACTGTCAAGGTGGGAGTCACCAGCCCGGAGGCCCCTCCGGAGATCCTCGAGCGGGCCGACGTGGTCGTCGACGGGCCCGAGGGATCGCTCACCTTCCTGCGCGCCTTGTTGGAGGATCCGGTAGCCCGGTAGCCGACCCGGCCACCTTCAGCATGTCCTCGAACCAGTCGCGGGGGACGCGGGCCGAGGCGGCCTTCGACACGCCCTCGGCGTGGGCCTTCCGCTCCCCGGCCGACATGGTCAGGGCCGCGGCCAGCACGTCGGCGGTGCCGGAGACGTCGAAGGGGTTGACCTCCAGCGCGGTGCCGCCCAGCTCCTCCCACGCGCCGGCCTCGCGGCTCAGGGCGAGGACGCCGTCGTTGCCGTTGAGCACGGCTCCCTCCTTGGCCACGAGGTTCAGCCCGTCCCGTATGGGGTTGACGAGCAGCACGTCGTAGCGGGTCAGGGCGGCGATGGACCGGGCGAAGTTGTCGGAGGTGTCGAGGCAGATCGGCGTCCACCCCGGTGTGGCCCACCGGTCGTTCACCACCTTGGCCACCGACTCCACCTCCTGGCGGTAGGCGAGGTACTCGGGCAGGCCCTCGCGGGACGGATAGACGCACGCCAGGAAGGTCACCCGCCCCCGCCACTCGGCCCGGGTGCTCAGCAGGTCGTCGAAGGCCCAGAAGCCACGGAGGATGTTCTTGGACGGCTCGATGCGGTCGACCCGCACGATGAGCTTACGGTCGCCTTTGTACTCGTCGACCCACGCCTGCTCGCGCAAGCATTCGTCCTCGGCGGCCATCGCCTCGATGTCCTCGTAGTGGGGGCTCAGCGGGGACACGAACGTGGCGGGGGTGAACCCCAGGACCTCGTCGCAGCACGCCTCGAAGTTGGCCGCCCACCGGCGGGAGTGGAACCCGCAGGACGCGTGGCTGCCCAGCCCCACCAGCAGCTCCTCGGCCACGTCTGAAGGCAAGACCCGCAGGGCTCCCGGTTCGCAGAACGGGATGTGGCTGAAGTGGACGGCCCGGAGGTCGCGCCGCTCCTGGGCCAGCCACGTGCCGACGAGGGCCAGGTGGTAGTCCTGCACCAGCACGATCGCGCCTTCGGGCGCCTCGTCGATCACCGCCTGGGCGAAGGCGTGGTTCACGTCGCGGTACGCGTCCCATGCCTGCCGCCAACGGCGGTCGAGCCGCGGCCGGCGGGACAGGTCGAACAGGCCGTGGTGCAGGAACCACAGCGTGGAGTTCGACACCACGTCGTAGGCCATGGCATAGGCGCCGGGGTCGATGGCCAGCGACCGGAACTTGAAGCCCTCGGCGTCGATCACGCCTTCTTTGGCCGCCTCCACGTCGGCGTCGGTGGCGGCCGCCGCCATCCACGTCGCCCCGATGTCGCGCACCAGAGGGCCGAGGCTCGACACCAGCCCGCCGCCACCCCGTTTGGCCACCAGGCCGCCGTCGTCGCCGAAGGAGAACGACACCGGACCCCGGTTGGAGATGACGAGAACAGGGGGTGCAGCCACTGGTGGGCCAACATAATCGGCGTGCTCGTCGTCGCCGCCCCCGACAAGTTCCGCGGCACGGCGACGGCGACCGAGATCGCCACGGCCGTGGCCAGGGCCGCGACCTGGGCCGGGGCGGTCTGCGACGAGGCCCCGGTGGCCGACGGGGGGGAGGGGACCCTCGAGGCCCTCGGCGGGTCGGTACGCACCACCACCGTGCGGGGCCCGCTCGGCGACCCGGTGGCGGCCGAGTGGCGGATGCAGAGCGACGGCACCGCGGTCATCGAGATGGCCCGGGCGTCGGGCCTTACCCTCGTCGGCGGGCCGGGGAACAACGATCCCTTACGGGCCTCCACCGGAGGCACCGGCGAGCTGATCGCAGCCGCCCTCGACGCCGGCGCCTCGCGGGTGCTGGTCGGCGCCGGGGGCTCGGCGTCGACCGACGGCGGCCTGGCCGCCCTCGGTGCCCTCAACCCCGGCCGGCGCCTGCGTGGCGTCGAGCTCGTCGTCGCCTGCGACGTCGAGACCTTCTTCATCGACGCGGCCGAGGTCTTCGCCCCCCAGAAGGGGGCGACGCCGGCCCAGGTCGCCCTGCTCCGCCGCCGCCTCGAGCGCCTGGCCCAGATCTACGTGCGCGACTACGGCGTCGACGTCACGGAGCTGCCGGGCTCGGGCGCCGCCGGCGGACTGGGCGGGGGACTGGCCGCAGCCGGCGCCCTCCTCGTCCCCGGCTTCGACCTGGTGGCCGAAGCGCTGTCGCTGGCCGAGCGCATCGCCGCGGCCGACCTGGTCGTCACCGGCGAGGGCACCCTCGACGCCGAGTCCTTCGAGGGCAAGGCCGTCGGCGGCGTGGTCGACCTGGCGGTGGCCGCCGGGGTCGGGGTGCTGGTCGTCGCAGGGAACGTCGTCGCCGACGAGCTGCCGGAGCTCCCGGCGTCGGTGGAGGTGGTCTCCCTCGTCGCCCGGTTCGGCCTCGAACGGGCCATGGCCGACGCCGCCGGCTGTGTGGAAGAGGTGGTCGGAATCCGGTTCCGTGAACGGGCGCCTTGACGTATCATGGGGGATTCATCCAGAGCGGTCGAGGGACCGGGCCCGCAGAAACCGCGACAACCAGCCGTCACCGAAGTTCGGAGGCGACCAGGTGCCAATGCCCGGAGCGATGAGGAGGAGCGATGTTCGTGCAAGGGCTGAGGTGTCGGGAGTGCGGTCACGCCTTCCCGGCCGAGGCGCTCCACGTCTGTGAGTGGTGCTTCGGCCCCCTCGAGGTCGTCTACGACTACGAGAAGATCGCGGCGGCCACGTCGCGGGAGTCCATCGCCGCCGGGCCGACGTCGATCTGGCGCTATGCCAACCTGCTGCCGGCGGTCAACGACGGCGCCGTGGACCTGGGTGCCGGCTTCACCCCCCTGGTCCGGGCCGACCGCCTGGCCGCCGAGCTCGGTCTCGGCGAGCTGTGGCTGAAGAACGACACCCTGAACCCCACCGGGTCGTTCAAGGACCGTGTGGTGGCCGTGGCCCTCGCCCGGGCCCGGGCCATGGGCTTCAAGGTGGCGGCGTGCGCGTCCACGGGCAACCTGGCCAACTCCGTCGCCGCCCACGCGGCCCGGGCGGGGATGCGCCACGTCGTGTTCATCCCCGCCGACCTTGAGGCCGGCAAGGTCGTCACCACCGCCGTCTACGGCCCGAGCCTGATCGCGGTCGACGGCAGCTACGACGACGTCAACCGTCTCTGCGCCGAGCTGGCCTCCGAGCAGCCGACCTGGGCCTTCGTCAACGTCAACCTCCGCACCTACTACGCCGAGGGCTCCAAGACCCTGGCCTTCGAGACGGTCGAGCAGCTGGGCTGGGAGGCCCCCGACCACGTGGTGGTGCCCGTGGCCTCCGGCTCGCAGCTGACCAAGATCGCCAAGGGGTTCCGCGAGCTGCACCAGGTGGGCCTGCTCACCGAGGAGCCGCATGTGCGGGTCTCGGGCGCCCAGGCCGAGGGGTGCTCCCCGGTGGCCACCGCCTTCAACGAGGGCCACGACTACATCCGGCCGGTGAAGCCGAAGACGATCGCCAAGTCGCTGGCCATCGGCAACCCGGCCGACGGCCCCTACGCCCTCGACGAGGTCAAGCGCAGTGGGGGCGGGTTGGAGGCGGTGTCGGACCAGGAGATCGTCGACTCGATGCTCCTGCTGGCCCGCACCGAGGGCATCTTCGCCGAGACCGCGGGCGGGGTCACAATTGCCACGCTGGCCCGGCTGGCGGCCAAGGGCGTGGTGCGCTCCGACGAGCGGGTCGTCGCCTACATCACCGGCGCCGGCCTCAAGACCATCGAGGCGGTGGCGCCGGTCTGCCGGCCCACGGCCACCATCGCCCCCACAATGGACGCATTCGCGGCCGCCTTCGAGGGAGTGGAGAACTAGGTTATGGCCACCGTCCGTATCCCCACGCAGCTCCGCACCCTGTCCGCCGGCGCAGCCGAGGTCGATGTCGATGGCGCCACCGTCGGCGAGGTGCTGAAGGCGCTCGACGCCGCCCACCCCGGCTTCCAGGCCCGGCTCTTCGACGAGGGTGGCGGTCTCCGCCGCTTCGTGAACGTATTCGTCGCCGACGAGGACGTGCGGTTCGTCGACGGCCTCGACACCAAGGTGGAGGCCGGTCAGACCGTGAGCATTATCCCCGCCGTCGCCGGCGGGTAGAAACTCCGGGGAGGCTACGATATGTCCATGACCGACTTGGGCGAGATCATCGCCACGTTGGAGCAGAATCAGCGGGACCGCCTCCGCGACACGGAGCATCCGGATCGGGTGAAAGTGCGACTCGAGAACGTCAAGTCGTTGCTCGAGGTCGACCATCACACCGCCAACGGCAACGCGTCCGTCGCCAACGGCAACGCCAGGGTCGATCCGGTCTACGAGGAGATACGACAGAGCCTGGACCGGGTCCGTCAGATCGCCCGCAACCTCCGCGAAGGCCGTTACTGAGCCTTCGGTGACCGCCGGCGGGCCAAGCGTTCCTTGGCGACGTCAGCCTTCAGCTCGTCGAGGTCGCTGATGGCCTGCGACAGCCGGGTGGCGATGCCCAGCACCGCGTCCTCGCTGAGCCCGTCCTGCTCCTCGACGACGTCAACCCGTTCCGCGAGATCGGCCACGGTGCCCACCCCCTCGGCCACGGCGTTCCGCAACCTCTCGACCTCGGCGTTCAGGCTCTCGACCTCGCCGGCCAGCGTTGCGACAGTTCCAGTCAGCTCGTCCAGCCCGGCGCTGGTCTCCTCCGCGAACCGCACCCCCGCCACCTCCAACGGGAAGCTCCCGCTGGCCGTCCGGTAGACCAGTGCCACGGCCAGGAAGGCGGCGACGGCCACGACGGCGAGCCGCAGGAGGAGCACGCCACCGGGACCGAGCGAGCGTTCCAGCCACGACCCCGCCGGCTCAGTGGTGACCTCCGTCCCGGTCTTGTCGCCGGTGGGGTCGAACGTCTCGACCGTCCGTCGTTCGACCTGCCCGCCGAACGGGTCGTCGAACAGCGTGTCCGAGTGCCGGACCGCCGGAGCGACGATCACGAGTAGCCCGACGATCAGCACGAGCCCCCCGACGACCCATGCCCACCGCAGGATCCGCCGGTTCCGGTCAAGCGACGCGTCCGCCTTCATGGCTCACATCATCGTGCGTCCCCGGGTGACCCGGTTGCACATCCTCTCCGTACGTGGTTTGCTGGTTAGCACTCGACAGTAGAGAGTGCTAACGGCCCGGTGCCCGGGCCGACTGAGGAGGAAGCACACATATGCCGAAGATGATCGCGTTCGACGAGAGCGCACGCCGGGCCCTGGAAAGCGGGATGAACCAGTTGGCTGACGCGGTACGCGTCACCCTGGGCCCCAAGGGCCGCAACGTCGTCCTGGACAAGAAGTGGGGCGCCCCCACGATCACCAACGACGGTGTCTCCATCGCCAAGGAGATCGACCTCGAAGACCCCTACGAGCGCATCGGCGCCGAGCTGGTCAAGGAAGTCGCCAAGAAGACCGACGACGTCGCCGGTGACGGAACGACCACCGCCACCGTGCTGGCCTGGGCCATGGTGAAGGAAGGCCTGCGCAACGTCGCGGCCGGCGCCAACCCCATGTCGCTCAAGAAGGGCATCGAGGCCGCCGTGGTCCGGGCCCTCGAGGGCATCAAGGAGATCTCCGTCGAGATCGAGTCGAAGGAGCAGGTCGCCCAGGTGGCGTCCATCTCCGCCGCCGACACCGAGATCGGCGACACCATCTCCGAGGCCATCGACAAGGTGGGCAAGGACGGCGTGATCACCGTCGAGGAGTCGCAGACCTTCGGCATGGAGATGGAGCTGGTCGAGGGTATGCGCCTCGACAAGGGCTACATCTCGCCTTACTTCGTCACCGACCCGGAGCGCATGGAGGCCGAGCTGGAGGATCCCTACATCCTGCTTTGCGGTTCCAAGATCAGCGCAGTGCGCGACCTGCTGCCCGTCCTCGAGAAGGTCATGCAGTCGGGCAAGGCCCTGCTGATCGTGACCGAGGACGTCGAGGGCGAGGCCCTGGCCACCCTGGTCGTCAACAAGATCCGCGGCACCTTCAAGTCGGTCGCTATCAAGGCCCCCGGCTTCGGTGAGCGCCGCAAGGCCCAGCTGCAGGACCTCGCCATCCTCACGGGTGGCCAGGTCATCACCGAGGACGTCGGTCTCAAGCTCGAGAACGTCACCCTCGACATGCTCGGTCGGGCCCGCAAGGTCACCGTCACCAAGGACGAGACGACCATCGTCGAGGGCGCCGGTTCCCCCGAGGAGATCAAGGGCCGGGTCGCCCAGCTCAAGGCCGAGATGGAGAACACCGACTCCGACTATGACCGGGAGAAGATCCAGGAGCGCCTGGCCAAGCTGTCCGGTGGCGTGGCCATCATCAAGGTCGGCGCCGCCACCGAGGTCGAGCTGCGGGAGAAGAAGCACCGCATCGAGGA
>Ga0136633_1003100_pt1 | contig 11071 bp, 17 predicted proteins | sample AntDrymeUQ832206_2_FD_105494 | JGI IMG/M metagenome (GOLD analysis project Ga0136633, IMG submission 105494) | Polar desert sand microbial communities from Dry Valleys, Antarctica - metaG UQ83 (22.06) | ecosystem: Environmental > Terrestrial > Soil > Desert | place: Antarctica: Dry Valley...
CACCCTGCCCGGCGCGCTGTTCCTGGCGTTCGTTGCCTTGTTGCCGTCGGTCGCGCTCGTCGCCTTCGGGGTCACTCAGTACCCGTTCGCCGGGACGACCCTTCTGATCGCGGTGGGCGTCGCCCTCGCAACGATGAAGCCAATCGACTCGCAACTCATGATGAGGAACTACGAAGGCTTCCTCCGGTAGGACCTGAATGGTCCCTGGAGTCAGACTGGTAGTCCTCGGCAAACAGGGGGCGGGAAAGGGCACTCAATGCGGCCGTCTTTCGGTCCATTACGTCGTGCCCCACATCTCCACCGGCGACCTCTTCCGCCTGGCTGTAAAGGAAGACACGGAGGCCGGCCAGCTGCTCGCCAAGTACATGGATAAGGGCGAGCTGGTCCCGGACGACGTGACCACCGAAGTCGTCAAGGAGCGCTTGGCGCTGCCGGACGCCTCGGAGCGGGGCTTCATCCTCGACGGATACCCCCGGACCGCGACGCAGGCCGAGTCCCTGTCGCAACTGCTGGCACCCGAGGACGTCGACTTGGCCATCGACCTCGAAATACCGCGGGACGAGGCGCTCGTCCGTATCGCCTCCCGCCGCGTCTGTCTCGAGTGCGGGACGATCTACGCCGCGATGCGTCGCGAGGAATCGGACCCCTGCGAGCTGTGCGGGGGAGTCGTCCAACTGCGGGCGGACGACACCTATGACGCAATCGAACGCCGGCTCGACCTTTACGAGCGCGATACCGAACCGCTTATCACGCACTACCTGGGACGCGACATGCTGGTGACCATCGACGCGCTGGGCACGGAGGACGAGGTCACAGCCCGTCTCGTGCGAGCTATCGACCACCGCAGGTCGCTTCGTAGATGAGGCGGACCGCCGAGGAGATCGCCAAGATGCGGCGCGCCGGCAAGATCGTGCAGGAGATGCACGAGATCACCCGCGCTGCCCTTCGGCCCGGCGTCACGACCGCGGAGCTGGACAAGCTGGCCCATGAGGTCATCGAACGACGTGGTGCCCGGTCGAACTTCCTGAACTACCACGGCTTCCCGGCCGTGATCTGCACGTCTCCGAACGACATGATCGTGCACGGCATCCCCGGCGAATACGTCCTCACCGACGGCGACATCATCTCGGTGGACTGCGGAGCGATCATCGAGGGCTATCACGCCGACGCGGCCTACACCGCCCCGGTTGGCACGGTCAATCCGGAGGCCGCTCGACTGATGCAGGTGACAGAGGAATCACTGACGGCCGGCATCAAGGTCATGGTCGACGGCAACCGGTTGTCCGACATCGGTCACGCGGTGCAGACCGTGGCGGAAGGCGCAGGCTTCTCTGTCGTGCGCGAGTACGTCGGCCACGGCATCGGCACAGCCATGCACGAGGAGCCTCAGATCCCGAACTACGGCGACCCGGGCAAGGGCTTGAAGCTACGGACGGGCCACGTCTTCGCCATCGAGCCGATGGTGAACGCCGGCGGGCCCGAGACCTTCCTCATGGAGGACGGTTGGTCGGTCATGACGGCCGACGGATCCCTGAGCGCCCACTTCGAGCACACCATCGCCATCACCGACAACGGTCCCGAGGTCCTGACCGTCGCCTGAACACCACCCTCAGTCGGTGAGGAACGCACCGGTGAGGCGGTAGAGCGAGTCAGCCGCCTCTTTCACGGCGTAACCGCGGCGCTCGACGAGCGTCTGGAAGGCCTCATGGCTGCTGAGGACGAGAAGTGAGTCGGCGATGCGTCGTTTGGTCCACCCAGGGGCCGCGCCGCCTTCGCGGACGACTCGGCCGGCCAGTTTCTCCATGGATTGGTGGCGCCGCCCGTGGTAGGTGGCATCCATGAAAGCCCGCATATCGGCGTCGAAGCGGGCGAGCTCTAAGGCGAGCGGCATGGCCTCCGCGAGGTGGGCGAACATCTCGCAGTTGGCGCGCAGCACCTCCCGCACGGCGACACGTACGTCGGGATGGGCGTGCGCGGTATCGACCCGATCAAGCCGCGCCCTCGACAAGGCCTCCCAGGCGGAGCGTTCGCGCGGCTGGGTCCTGCTGTCAGCCAGTGGGCCGCTTCACCTCGGTGGCATAGCCGTCATCCTCGCCGGCGTGACTACCGCAGCTCTGTCATAAGCCGCGACCGACCGGGCTGCTGGCGCTGGTCGGTTCTACGCTTCGTCGGTGATCGAGGCGCCGCCGCTCTTGCCCCCGCCCTACGAAGCTGACGAGCGAACCATGCTGCTCGGCTTCCTCGACCTCTACCGGGCGACGCTCGTTCGCAAGGCCGCGGGACTTACTCAAGAGCAGCTGGCGACGCCACTGCCTCCGTCCACTCTCACGCTGGGTGGCCTGGTGAAGCACATGGCGGTCGTCGAGGACGACTGGTTCACCAGCGACATGGCGGGGGGCGAGTTTCCCGAGCCGTGGGCCTCGGTCGACTGGGAGGCCGATCGCGACTGGGAGCTCAACTCCGCGAAGGACAACACTCCCGAGGAGCTGACCGCGCTGTTCGAGGCAGCCTGCGACCGATCCCGAGCCATCGTCGAGGCCTGTGTCTCACTGGACCAGCACTCCGTGAAGACCGGACGCAACGGGAAGCACTTCACCCTGCGATTTATCCTCGTCCACATGATCGAGGAGTACGCCCGCCACTGCGGGCACGCCGACCTCATCCGCGAATCCATCGACGGCCAACGCGGGAACTGAGCGCGACGGGACGGATTGCCCGAAATATCGAGGTATCTGTCCATCGACCAGGACTGCCGCGTCTCAGACAGAAAGGTCGAACTCATTGGCTTCGGGGTCATGCATCGTCACGAAGCCGTCACCTTTCGCCACATCCCGCGCGCCCATTTCAAGCAACCGTTCATGGTCCCCCTCCTCGGGACGGGTCATGAAGTCGAAATGGATGCGGTTCTTCCGTTCCTTCGGCGCGTCGACGGGCACGAAGCTGAAGGATGGGAAGAGCGAAACGCGCTTCCGCCAAGAGTCAGGTGGATTGCAGGAGGCTCCGTCGAGACCGAATCCAAGCATCTCGACCCAGAACTGCACTTGACGGCTGGGGTTCACAGCGTCGATCTCCACAGAGACGAAGCGAACGGGACCCGCTCCTGAGTCCACGACGCGGAACTCATTGCCTTCCACGTCAGCGAACTCGTCATCGGCGATCTGCTGAGCGCCAAGAGCCAGAACGCGATCGACTGCATCGACGGCAACGACGGGCCGTACCCGGTTCCTCCCGAGCTTGGGCTCCGGCACCGTCTGTAGGAACAGTCGAGGGTGGCGATGCCCTTCTTCGTCAACCACCGCCAAGCCTGCCCACTCGGGATGTTCCTCGAGAGCGGCGGCAAGTTCTGCGTCGGTCGGCTCAGGAGCGTCGTAGAGGAGTGCTCGCCGCCAGAAGGAGGCGACCTTCGCTGCATCGACACAGTCGAAGGCCAGATTCGACAGCAAAATCATTGCCCGCTCCTACTAAGTCGGTTCGCCCTGCCCGTACGGCTCGATCAGGCGGGCGGGGGTGATCTCGACGGTCAACGGGTCCGTACACGCGTATGTCTCCTCACCCGACACGAGCGCGTGCTGCACGAACCGCCCGCCCTCCAGCCGGAACACCATGAGGCTCGGCTCCTCGGGGTCGATCACCCAGTACCACTGCAGCCCTGCGGTCTCGTAGGCACGCTTCTTCAGACGGAGATCCCGCTGGCGTGACCATGGCGAAAGGATCTCGATGGCGAGGAGCGGCGGGACTTCGAGCCGCTTCGCGCCGTGTGGCAGAAAGGGCAAGATCATCACGTCCGGGACGAAGACGTTGAAGCGGTCGATCCGCCAGTCGAACGGCGCGGCGAGTAACTCGTGGCCGGCTGGAACGGCGCGAGCGATCAGCAGGCTCAGGTTCATCGACACCCTCTGGTGGAGGGCGGCGGGAGATGGGCTCACGAGTAGCTCCCCGTCGATCAGCTCGTATCGCAGGCCGTCGTCGGGGAGCTGAACCAAGTCGTCCTCGGTCAGCGGTCGGTGCGTGGGTAGGACGGCAAGGGCCACGTCGAAAGTGTACGTACGGGGTGAGACGACCAGTCGGGCGGCCGCTGCGGGCCTAAGCCGCGCCGGGGGCCGCGGTCGTCAGGCCACAGTGTTTCGCCGCGTCCGCTTGCCGACCGTCATAGGTCACCAGCCCAGCCAGGTCATCGCCCAGTGTCATCGCCGCGGCGAGATGAAGGGCATCCAGCGGCCGCAACCCGGGCGGGGTCAGACGCCCGGCCGCGTCGAAGACCTCGGCGCCGACGCTGATCACGTCGCTCTCGGCCAAAAGGCGATCGGCGCGTGCGGGAGCGCGGCCGCCCGCCCTTGTCGCGGCACGGCGAAGCTCAACGCGGTGGAGGTCCGACAGGATCCAGTTTCTCGATCCGAGCCAGCGTCGCAACGCCCGGGTTTCGGCCTCAGAACGAACCAGCTTGGCGACTGTCGAGGTGTCGAGGTACCAGCGCTCTACCACCGCTCGTCTTGGCGGAGCTCAGCCAGCGCCGCGGACACCGACGGTCCCTCGTCCGGCGGCAGGTCTGCGTCCAGCCGCTTGAGGAGGTCGGACATGCTGTTACCGGGCCCCGGCGCGATCCGTCCCTCCGCCAGTAGCGCTTCGTAGCCGGTTGCCGCGGCGATAGGACTAAGCCGGGCGACCGGCCGCCCTCGGTCGGTCACGACGAACGTCTCGCCGGCGCGCACTCGCGCCAGCCAGCGACTCGCATCCCGCCGCAGCTCCCGCACCCCGATCTCCATGTGCGACATGGTAGCACCATGCGGGAATATCTCTCGCAGCGAGCCGGTCTTCATCGGCCCTGAGTTGACCTCCGAAGAAATGCGAGGGCGAGTGGACGGATAGACCGAAATATCGAGGTATCGGTCCAATCGACCAGGACTGCCGCGTCTCAGACCGGACCGACTCCCGAGGGAGCCAGTGCAATTCGGGACGGTTAGCCCGATATACGGCGGCGCTATCCGTCCCGAGAACTGACGCTGTGGGTCGTGCCTGGGCGGGAGAGCGGCTAGACGTAGCCCCGCAGGCGGCTGGCTCGGGCGACGCGGTCGATGCCGATGGCGAACGCGGCTTTGCGCAGTGACACGTCGCGGGTCTCCGCGAAGTTCACGGTCGTTTCGAACGCGGCTTGCATGGCGCGCTGTAGCTCGTCGTTGAACTGCTGTTCGCGCCAGCGGAACTGTTGGATGTTCTGCGCCCACTCGAAGTAGCTACCGGTGACGCCGCCCGCGTTGGCGAGGATGTCGGGTATCACGCGGATGCCCCGATCCTCGAGGATCTTGTCGGCCTCTGGAGTCGTGGGGTTGTTGGCCGCCTCGACGACCATCTGGGTGTGGAGGCGAGACGCGTTGTGGGGCGTGATGACCTCGCCCAGTGCCGCGGGGATGAGCACGTCGCAGTCGACTTCGAGCAACTCGGGGTTGGTGATGTCGTCGCCCGCACCGGAGCCAGCCAACGGCGGGGGACGGGTCTGGGTGCCGAGTAGCGAGGGGATGTCGAGACCTGACTCCCGATAGACGCCGCCGGTCACGTCGGAGACGGCGATGACCTTGACCCCACGTTCGTGCAGGTCCCGCGCCGCCCAGGAGCCGACGTTGCCGAAGCCCTGAATGGCGACGCGCAGGCCCGTGAGGTCGAGCCCCCAATGCTTGGCGGCCGCGTCGAGGATGTAGACGACGCCTCGCCCGGTGGCCGCCTCCCGCCCGGGGGCTCCGCCCAGCTCAACGGGCTTACCGGTCACGATCCCGGGGGTGTAGCCGTAGCGGCTGGAGTAGGCGTCCATCATCCAGGCCATCACCTGGGCGTCGGTGTTGACGTCGGGGGCCGGGATGTCGCGGTTGAGGCCCAGAACATGACTAATCGAAAGGGTGAATCGCCTGGTCAGGGCCTCTTTTTCCCCCGAAGTCATGCCAGAGGTGTCCACGGCGATGCCGCCCTTGGCGCCGCCGAAGGGCAGGTCGAGCAGGGCGGTCTTCCACGTCATCAGCGACGCCAGGGCCCGCACCTCGTCCAGGTCGGCCGACGGGTGGTAGCGCACCCCGCCCTTGTAAGGGCCCCGAGCCCCGTTGTGCTGCACCCGGTACCCCTGGAAAACCTGCAGTTCGCCCGTTTCCCGCCGGACCGGCACCTGTACGGCGATCTCCCGGTAGGAGGTCTTCAGCACTTTGTAGAGGTCATCCTTCAGCCGGATGACCCAGGCTGCCTCGTCGAAGTAGCTGTTGACCATCTCGAAGGCATTCATCGGCCCCTCCTCGGGCGAGACCCTACGCTGGAGCCGGCCCTATAGCGCGTGGGCGAGCGCTACCTGGGGACGCCTATACTCTCTAGGCCTGGCTCGCGAGGACGATTCTGTCGTCTCCGCGGCCCGGTGAAGCCGTTCGACTGGGGTTACCTGGTTGGCCCGGTAACCAGTTGACCGTTTATGGGTCCAGCGACGCGCTGCGCCCCCTAGTTCAAGAGTGAGGTAACCACCTGCCGAAGCAGAAGGAAGACGCGTTCGTGATGGAGGGTGTAGTCGACGAGCCTCTGCCGAACGCCATGTTCCGCGTCAAGCTGGACAGTGGGCACACCGTGCTGGCCCACAGCTCCGGCAAGTTGCGGATGCACCGGATCCGGATCTTTCCGGGTGACCGAGTGCAGGTGGAGATAACCCCTTACGACCTTTCCCGCGGCCGGATTGTCTGGCGCTACCGGTAGGAGATCAGAACGACATGAAGGTGAGACCCAGCGTGAAAGCCATGTGCGGAAAATGCAAAGTCATACGCCGTCACGGGCGCGTGATGGTCATCTGCGCCGACCCGCGGCACAAGCAGCGGCAGGGTTAGGGGGCGCGCCATGGCACGTATCGCTGGGGTCGACATCCCCCGAGAGAAGCGACTCGAGATCTCGCTGACCTACGTCTTCGGCGTAGGCCGCACCAAGTCCCAAGAGGTCTGCACCGCGACAGGGATCGATCCCAACACGCGAGTGCGCGACCTCACCGAGGAGGAGGTCACGCGGATCCGCAACTGGATCGACGCGAACTTGAAGGTCGAGGGAGACCTCCGCCGCGACAACCAAAACGATGTGAAGCGCAAGATGGAGATCGGCTCCTATCAGGGAATCCGTCACCGCCGCAACCTTCCTGTCCGCGGCCAGCGCACTCACACGAACGCACGCACCAGAAAGGGACCGAAGAAGACTGTGGCCGGCAAGAAGAAGGTTCGTAAGGGCTGATGGCTAAGCCCAAGGCAGGGGGCCGTCGTCCCCGTCGTCGCGAGCGGAAGAACGTCGCCTATGGCGTCGCTCACATCAAGAGCTCGTTCAACAACACCATCGTCACGATCACCGATACCGAGGGCAACGTGCTCGCGTGGGCGTCGGCCGGCAACGTGGGCTTCAAGGGCTCCCGTAAGTCGACCCCGTTCGCCGCACAGCTGGCCGCGGAGACCTGTGGTCGCCGGGCGATGGAGCACGGCGTCCGACGCGTCGACGTGCTGGTGAAGGGTCCCGGCTCCGGCCGTGAGACCGCCATCCGCTCGCTTCAGGCCACCGGCATCGAGGTCGCAGCGATCAAGGACGTGACCCCCATGCCGCACAACGGCTGCCGCCCCAAGAAGCGCCGCCGGGTCTAGGAGCAAGGAAATGGCTAGATATACCGAGGCTGTCTGCCGTCTGTGCAGGCGCGAGAAGATCAAGCTCTACCTCAAGGGCCCCAAGTGCGACACGCAGAAGTGCCCCGTGGAGCGCCGTCCCTACCCGCCGGGTGAGCACGGCCGCGACCGCATCCGGCAGGGCTCGGAGTACTTGGGCCAGCTGCGCGAGAAGCAGAAGGCCCGCCGTATCTACGGCGTGTTGGAGAAGCAATTCGCCAACATGTACGAGGAGGCGAACCGCTCCCAGGGCATCACCGGCGAGAACCTGCTGCGCATGCTCGAGCTGAGACTCGACAACATCATTTACCGCGCCGGGTGGGGTTCGAGCCGCAACCAGTCTCGCCAGATGGTGTGCCACGGCCACGTTCTGGTGAACGGAAAGCGCGTGGACATCCCGAGCTTCCGCGTTCGGAAGGGCGACGTCGTGTCGCTCCATCAGAAGGCCCGGCAGATGATCGTCGTGCGTCACAACCTCGACACGATCGACCGCCGGGTTCCGCCCTGGCTGGACGGCGACCCCACGTCCTACGAGATCACCGTGCGTGATCTGCCCATGCGCGAGCACATCGATCTGCCTGTGCGCGAGCAGCTCATCGTCGAGCTCTACTCCAAGTAGTCGGATAACCAGGCGGGGGCTCGGAGCCCTTCGCCAACACCGGCGGGGGCCCGAAGCCCTTCGCCACCACCGGCGGGGGCCCGAAGCCCTTCGCCACCACCTACGACCTCACGAATCCCCAGAGACCAGAAGCAATAGGAGACAGATGCTCATCATCCAGCGCCCCAGCGTCGAAGCCATCGATGAGGAGGAGTCCAACCGGCAGCGTTTCGCCATTGGTCCTCTCGAGCCCGGCTTCGGTCACACGATCGGCAACTCTCTGCGCCGCACGCTGCTGTCGTCCATCCCTGGCGCGGCGGTCACGCAGGTTCGCTTCGACGACGCGCTCCATGAGTTCTCGACCCTCACCGGGGTCAAGGAAGACGTCACCGACATCATCCTCAACCTCAAGGACCTGGTGCTTCGGTCTGAGTCGGACGAGCCGGTCACGCTCCGCCTCGACGTGCGCGGCCCCGCCGAGGTCACCGCGGCTGACATTCAGCTCACCGCGGACATCGAGACACTGAACCCCGAGCTTCACATCGCCACCTTGAACAGCAAGGGTCGTCTGGCCGTCGACATCACCGTCGACCGCGGCCGCGGCTACGCGCCGGCCGACAAGAACAAGACGTCGGCCACCATCGGTGTCCTGCCGGTCGACTCGATCTTCTCGCCGGTACGCCGTGTGGCTTTCACCATCGAGCCGACGCGTGTCGAGCAGTCCACCAACTACGACCGTCTGCTGCTCGACATCGAGACCGACGGCGCCATCTCTCCCAAGGAGGCATTGGCGTCGGCCGGCGACACGCTCTCGCAGCTCATGGCTCTGGTCGCTTCCATGAGTGACGAGCCCCAGGGCCTGGAGCTCGGCGAAGTGGCGACTGCCTCGACAGGCTCTCCGGATCTCGATCTGCCGATCGAGGAGCTCGAGCTCACCGAGCGCCCGTCCAACTGCCTCAAGCGCGCCCAGGTACATACCATCGGCGAGCTGATGCAGAAGACGCACGACGACCTGCTGGCCATCACCAACTTCGGCCAGAAGTCGCTCGACGAAGTCATCCAGAAGCTCGACGAGCGGGGCCTGACCCTGCGTACCCGCGGAGGCTGATCTTCGATGCCGGGAACCCCTACTAAGGGCAGGCGCCTTGGCGGTGACGCGGCGCACCAGAAGGCGATGTTGGGCAACCTCTGCGCCTCTCTGATCGCGGCGGAAGCGCTCGTCACGACCGAAGCGCGCGCCAAGGCGCTCCGCCCCGTCGTGGAGAAGCTGGTCACCAAGGCCCGCAAGGGTGGCGTGGCCAATCAGCGCAACGTCATCTCTTTCATGCGCGACCGCGACATGGCCCACAAGCTGTTCGCCGAGATCGGGCCGCGCTACGTGGACCGAGCCGGTGGCTACACGAGGATCCTCAAGCTCGGACCGCGCCACGGCGACAACGCCCCCATGGCGCGCATCGAGTTCGTCTAAGCCTGACTCTCTTCGAGCCGGACCCTCCCAGTCCACCCGCGCCTTCGTGGCGCGTCCGGGCCACGGTGGCTTACCTCGGTAGCGCGTTCTCGGGCTTCGCTCCCCAGGTTCAACCGGGGGTGCGGACCGTCGGCGGAACCATCACCGACGCGCTCACCCGGGTGCTCGGTTACCCGGTCGAACTCGGGATCGCAGGGCGGACTGACAAAGGGGTCCATGCCCGCGGACAAGTCGTCTCCTTCGATGTGCCCGAGGGGACTGACCTCACCGCGTTGAGTCGCTCCGTCAACAAGCTGGTCGGGGCGGACATCGTCGTCCGTGAGCTCTCGCCGGCTCCAGCGGACTTCCACGCGCGGTTCTCCGCGACGGCGCGGCGTTATCGCTACCGCGTACTGAACCGGGAGACTCCTGACCCGTTCCTCTCCGCTACGACGTGGCACGTACCCGACCCGCTACCCCTGGACTTCAGGGCGATGCAGGCCGGCTGCGACCCGCTCATCGGGTCGCACGACTTCGCCTCCTTCTGCCGGCGCCCCGATCCGGAGGCGGAACTCACCCGACGAGTCACCGATGCGCGTTGGGAACGCGACGACGAAGACGTCTTGAGCTTCTGGATCGAGGCCAACGCTTTCTGCCACCAGATGGTCCGCTCGGTGGTGGGCCTCCTGGTGGAGGTGGGACGGGGCCGGCGGACCGCGGCGGACGTTGGCTTCGTCTTACGCGCCGCGGACCGGGCCGCCGCGCCCTCCCCCGCCCCGCCGCAGGGGCTCACCTTGTGGGAAGTCCGCTACTAAGTCTCACCACTGGGGTAGGAACACCGGCATGCTCAGCTTCGTAATCGCCCTAATCATCATCGGACTCGTCGCCGGCGCGCTGGCTCGACTGATCGTGCCGGGCCGGGATCCCATGTCGATCCCCCAGACAATCGTCCTCGGAATCGTCGGCAGCTTCGTCGGCGGCTTTCTCGGGTATCTGCTGACCGGCGCCGACATTGAGGACGGCGCCTTACAGCCGTCCCAACTGCTCGGGTCCATTCTCGGAGCGGTCATCGCCCTGCTCATCTGGCGCGCCTACAAGAAGCGTCGCTGAAACTGCCACCGGGCTGAACTGGCCCGGGCGGGCCAGTCCGGCTGCCTATGCCAAAAGACACGCCCCCTGAAGGGCCCCCGCAGCAGTGCCCGTGGCACCATGGCCAGACACCGATTAGCCATACATCTATTTGCCGGGGGCGGACATGGGAAGCAAGGCTGGGGGCGTTGTTCGCCCCGGGGGACAGGCGCTGGCTGACGGCGTCTTGATGCGGACGAAGCTGGCGTGGGCAATCGCCCGGGCCGATGGCAGCGTGGAGACAGG
>Ga0136633_1003101_pt1 | contig 11068 bp, 7 predicted proteins | sample AntDrymeUQ832206_2_FD_105494 | JGI IMG/M metagenome (GOLD analysis project Ga0136633, IMG submission 105494) | Polar desert sand microbial communities from Dry Valleys, Antarctica - metaG UQ83 (22.06) | ecosystem: Environmental > Terrestrial > Soil > Desert | place: Antarctica: Dry Valley...
CGGCGCCCATGCCGCCCTCGAAGTACTCCCCGAAGCCGAACGGGGAGCCGAAGCGGTGCTTGAGCTCACGGAAGAACGTCTCGTCGGCGATGATCAGCTTGGGCTTGAACTGGTCCTTCTCGACGGCCTTCTCGACGTAGGTCTCCAAGGGCCAGTCCTCGCCCTCGGCGGGCGGCTCGCCCGCGGGCTCGTCTGAGTTGGAGAAGAGCTTCCAGACGTCCTTGAGGCGCTCGCGCGCGTCCTCGTAGTAGGCCTGGGTGTCGTCGATGTCGGTCGCGAAGGTCTTCTTGATCTCGTTCTCGAGCTTCTTGCGCTCGTCGTCGGAGAGCTTCTTGACGTTGACGTCCAGCGCCTCGGCCCAGAGGTGGTACTCGTCGCCGAACTCCTTCTCGCCGCCGCCGTCGAGATAGGTCAGCCGGGCCTCGCGAGAGCTGCGCAGCTCCCCGACGCGCTCGTTCTCCTCGGCGCGCAACCGGTCGATCTCGCCCTGCATCTCGCCGCGCAGATTCGGGATGTCGCGCCAGCGGGCCTCCTGGTCGACCGACGTCACGATCGACGCGGCGAAGTACAGGATCTTCTCGAGCTCCTTGGGCGCCATGTCCAGCAGGTAGCCGATGCGGCTCGGGACGCCCTTGAAGAACCAGATGTGGCTGACGGGAGCGGCAAGGTCGATGTGGCCCATGCGCTCGCGGCGAACCTTCGAGCGCGTGACCTCGACGCCGCAGCGCTCGCAGACGATGCCCTTGTAACGGACGCGCTTGTACTTGCCGCAGTAGCACTCCCAGTCCTTGGTGGGCCCGAAGATACGCTCGCAGAAGAGGCCGTCCTTCTCGGGCTTGAGCGTGCGGTAGTTGATCGTCTCGGGCTTGATGACCTCGCCCGAGGACCACCCACGGATCTGCTTGGAGGACGCGAGCCCGATCTCGATAGCGTCAAAATTGTTGATATCGATCATGAGAAAACCTCAAACTTGGGGATAGACGCGAGGCGAAGCCGAGCGGCGTAAGGGGCAAAGCCCCTTGTATCGATCATCGGTTAGGCCTCGGTGCTCTCGGGGGTGGGGACTTCCAGGTCGATCTCCGCGTCGATGTCGACGGGCTCGTCGTCGCTCACGGCCACCGCGACGTCTGCGGCGTCGGTGTCGTCGGTGCCCTCGACGGCCTCGTCGCTGGCCTCGGGAGCGCCGGCGCGCACCCCGGAGAGGTCGATGCCGAGCTCTTCGGCGGCCCGCAGGAGGTCGTCGTCCTCGTCGCGCATCTCCGCGCGGGCGCCCTCCTCGGAGACGACGTTGACATCGAGCCCGAGCGACTGCATCTCCTTCAGGAGCACCTTGAAGGACTCCGGGATGCTCGGCTCGGCGATGTTCTCGCCCTTGACGATGGCCTCGTAGGCCTTCACGCGCCCGACGGTGTCGTCGGACTTGATCGTGAGCATCTCCTGCAGCGTGTACGCCGCGCCGTAGGCCTCCAGGGCCCAGACCTCCATCTCGCCGAAGCGCTGGCCGCCGAACTGAGCCTTGCCGCCCAGGGGCTGCTGGGTCACCAGCGAGTAGGGGCCCGTCGAGCGGGCGTGGATCTTGTCGTCGACGAGGTGGTGCAGCTTGAGGATGTACATGTAGCCCACGGTCACCTGCTCCTCGAACGGCTCGCCCGTGCGGCCGTTGAACAGCGTGAACTTGCCCGAGGCCTTCGTGCCCTCGCGGCGGCTCATGTCGATGTCCATCTTGATGTGCAGCCGGTCGGAGTGGCTCTTGGAGTAGTGCTCCTGCCACTTGACCAGCGCGTCGTCGACGTCGGCCACCGAGGCGCCGTCGAAGACGGGAGTGGCGGTGTAGACCTTGGGCCGGCCCGTGAGACGGTGGGGAACGTCCTTGTTGACCTCCCAGGCCTCGGAGCCGTCGGGGTACCAGCCCTGGGCTGCCGCCCAGCCGAGGTGCGTCTCGAGGATCTGCCCGACGTTCATGCGCGAGGGCACGCCGAGCGGGTTGAGGATGACGTCGACCGGGGTGCCGTCCTCCAGGAACGGCATGTCGTGCTCGTCGACGATCTTGGAGATGACGCCCTTGTTGCCGTGGCGGCCCGCGAGCTTGTCTCCCTCGGAGATCTTGCGCTTCTTGGCGACGAAGACCCGCACGAGGTCGTTGACGCCCGGCGGCAGGTCGTCGCCCTCCTCCCGCGAGAAGGTCATCACGTCGATCACGACGCCCTCCTCGCCGTGGGGCACCTTCAGCGAGGTGTCACGGACCTCGCGCGCCTTCTCCTTGAAGATCGCCCGGATGAGCTTCTCCTCGGCGGTCAGCTCCGTCTCACCCTTCGGCGTGACCTTGCCGACCAACAGGTCGCCCGACTTGACCTCGGCGCCGATCCGGACGATGCCGCGGTCGTCGAGGTTGCGCAGCGACTCCTCCGAGCGGTTCGGGATGTCGCGGGTGATCTCCTCGTCGCCGAGCTTGGTCGTGCGAGCGTCGATCTCGTACTCCTCGATGTGGATCGAGGTGAGCTCGTCGTCCTTGACCAGGCGCTTGGAGAGGATGATCGCGTCCTCGAAGTTGTAGCCCTCCCAGGACATGAAGGCGACCATCATGTTCTTGCCCAGGGCCATCTCGCCGTGGTCGGTCGAGGAGCCGTCGGCCAGCACGTGGCCGGCCTCGATCACCTCGCCTGTGCGCACCCGCGGCTTGTGGTGGATCAGCGTGCCCTGGTTGGAGCGGTCGAACTTGTTGAGCTCGTAGTCGCGGGATCCCTCGGGGCCCTCGAGGGTGATCTGGGTCGCGTCGACGAAGGTCACCGTTCCGGCGTCCTCGGCCAGCAACACGTCGCCCGTGTCGAGCGCGGCGCGGCGCTCCATCCCCGTCCCGACCACCGGGGCGTCGGGGATCAACAGCGGCACCGCCTGGCGCTGCATGTTCGAGCCCATGAGCGCGCGGTTGGCGTCGTCGTGCTCGAGGAACGGGATCATCGCCGTCGCCACCGACCAGATCTGCTCCGGCGAGATGTCCATGAGGTTGATCTCGGCCGCCGTCGCGTTGACGTAGGAGCCCGCCTGGGTCCGGCAGACGGTGGTGTCCTCCACGAGCAGCTTGCCCTTGGAATCGACGGGCACGCTGGCCTGGGCGATGAGCAGCGTCTCCTCCTGGGTGGCGTCGTAGTGGACGATCTCACCCGTGAGCTTGCCCTTCTCCACCACCCGGTAGGGAGTGGTGATGAAGCCGTGCTCGGAGACCTGCGCGTGGCTGGAGAGGGAGCCGATCAGGCCGATGTTCGGGCCCTCCGGCGTCTCGATCGGGCACATACGGCCGTAATGGGTCGGGTGGACGTCGCGCACCTCGATCGGAGCACGCTCACGCGTCAAGCCACCCGCGCCGAGCGCCGAGAGGCGGCGGCGGTGCGTGAGGCCCGAGAGCGAGTTCGTCTGGTCCATGAACTGCGAGAGCTGCGAGGAGCCGAAGAACTCCTTCTGGGCCGCCACGACCGGGCGGATGTTCACGATCGTCTGCGGCGTGATCGTGTCCTCGTCCTCCGTGGTCAGGCGCTCGCGAACGACCCGCTCCATGCGGTAGAGGCCGATGCGGAAGGCCTCCTGGATGAGCTCGCCAACCGTGCGCAGGCGCCGGTTGCCGAAGTGCTCGTACTCGTCGAGGTGGTCGGCGACGGGCTCGCGCGGCATCGAGGCCGCCTCGGCGGCGTAGTCCTTGATCTCGACCTCGCCGTCCTCGGGGATCCCGAGGTGCTTCGGCAGCGAGACGAGCTCGCGGACGAGCGCGTGGATGTCGTCGTGGGTGAGCACGCGGGTTTCGAGGTCGATGTCGAGCCCCAGGCGCGCGTTGAGCTTGTAGCGGCCGACCCGCGTGAGGTCGTAGCGCTTGGGATCGAAGAACAGCTGGTTCATCAAGGCGTAGGCGGCGTCGACCGAGGGGGGCTCGCCCGGACGCTGCTTCTTGAAGAGCTCGATCAGCGCGCCCTTCTTCGTCTTGGTCGTCTCGGGATCGGACTCGATCGTGTTGCGGATGTACAGCGAGTTGCCGAAGAGCTCGGCGATCTCCGAGTCGAGGCGCGCGATGTCGTCCTCGGACTCCTCCACGGACCCGTCGGTCTCCGGGTTGTAGGTCATGGCCCGCAGCAGCACGGTGACCGGCAGCTTGCGCTTGCGGTCGATGCGGACGAAGACCTTGCCCTTCTTGTCGATCTCGAGCTCGAGCCACGATCCGCGGGCCGGCATGAGGTTGGCCGTGAAGACCTGCTTCTCGCGGTCCTTGGGCTCCATGAGATAGGCGCCGGGGGAACGGACGAGCTGGGTGACGACCACGCGCTCGGTGCCGTTGATGATGAAGGTGCCCCGCTCGGTCATCCACGGAAAGTCGCCCATGAAGACCGACTGCTCGCGGATCTCGCCCGTCTCGTGGTTGATGAACGCGACCGTGACCGTCAGCGGCCGCGAGTACGTCAGATCCTTCTCGCGGCACTCCTCGATCGACGCGGCGGGCTCGTCGAAGTGGAACTCGCCGAAGTTGACGGCCAGGTGCCCCGTGTAGTCCTCGATCGGGGAGATGTCGTCGATCGTCTCTCGCAGCCCACCCTTCTCCGTGTCGACCAGCCAGGCGAACGACTTACGCTGGATGTCGATCAGGTTGGGGACGTCGAGGGTCTTCGGCAGACGCGCGAAGCTTCGGCGCGTGCGGGGGGCGTCGGCACGAGGCACAGCGGGCGACTCCTCTAAAGGGTCGGGAGGGCGGGCGGAGAGGTTCGAGGCTGCGCGGCCCGGGAGGGCACGCGCGAACCAGCCAAGATAGCACAGCGACGTACAACCCCTTTCGGGGCGCGTCGGCGCTCACGGACCCCGCCCGGAGCACACCCCGTATGTGGCGGGGGACTCAACGGTGGGCGGCTACGACTATCGGCCGACGAAGGCCCATTGTAGTGGAAGCCCGCCCACCCCCGCGCCGAGGGCTCTCCGCCTCGCTCAGCCCCTGATCCGCAGGGTCTTCGTGGTCGTGCTGGCCAGACCGGACGCGTCCCGGGCGACGACGCGCATCCGCAGCGTCACGCCCGGCTCACGCAACTCACGGCAGCCGGCCGAACCAGAGCAGCCCGAGCGCGGAACCCACCAGCAGCAGGGCCAGGGCTCCTCCCGCGAACGCGCTGGTCACCTCGCGGAGCTCGTCCTCGCTGCCCAGGCGCGACCCGAGGTCGGCGTAAGCGCTCTCGAGGGCGTCAGCCGACGGCGCGTCGAAGAACCTACCGCCGGAGATCTCGGCGATCTGCCGTAGCGCGTCGAGGTCCGGGGGGACGTTGAGCTCCTGCCCGTCGGGAGTCACGATCGTGCCGTCCTGCGTGCCTAGAGCCACGGTGTAGATCGGGACGCGCGCCCGGCGGGCGAGCTGTGCGACTCCGGAGGGATCGGCGCCCGACGTGGCCTTCCCGTCGGAGAGCAGGACGATCGCGCCCGGGATCCGCTCGGCCTCCGAGCGGTTCTCGTTCTGGGCGTTCAGGGCCCGTAGGCCGACCTCGATGCCGTCGCCGGTCGCGGTGCCGCCACCCGGCTGGATCGTCTGCAGGCCGTCCCTGACCGCCTCGCGGTCGGTCGTCGGCGTCTGCAGGACGGCCGCGGTCGAGGAGAACGCCACGAGCCCCACGCGGATCTTCTCGGGCACCTCGTCGAGGAACGCGTTGGCGGCCTGACGCGCGGCGGTGAGCCGGTCGGGCTCGACGTCCTGCGCGGCCATCGAGCCCGAGGTGTCCGTCACCAGCATCACCGAGGCCCGCTCGCGGGGCACGGAGAAGGTGGCCTCCGGGCGGGCGAGCGCCAGGGTCAGCGTCAGCAAGGCCAGGAGCAGGAGGGCGGGCGGCAGGTGGCGCCGCCACCCCGGCGAGGCCGGAGCGACGGAGGCGAGCGTCGGGAGGCTCGCGAAGCGCACGGCGTAGTCCCGGCGACGGCTCTGGAGCGTGACGTAGGCCGCGATCACCAGCGGCAGGAGGGCGAGGCCGAAAAGCCAGACCGGGCTCTGGAAGCTCACCGCAGCACCGTGCCCAGGGCGCCGAGCCAGTCACCCTCGGTGCGGCAGGTCGCGTGGCGGATTCCCAGGCGCCGCAAGGCACCGGCCGTGCGCTCCTGCCGGGCGGCAGCAGCGGCCGCGAAGCGCTCGCGCAGGCGGCGGCGGTTGGTGTCCACCTGCAGCTGGCGCCCCGTCTCGGGGTCCCGAAGCCACAGCGTCCCCACCGCGGGAAGCGTTTCGTCACGGCGGTCGCGTACCTCGACGGCCACGACGTCATGACGCTGGCCCAGGGCGCGGAGCGGCGGCTCCCAGGCTTCGGGCTCCTCGAGGAAGTCCGAGATCACGACCATCAGCCCGTGGCCGCGCGCGAGCTTGTCGGCCCGGCGCAGGCCGTCACCGAGGCCGCCGGCGGGCGTGCCGTCGGTCGCCACGCCCTCGGCGAGCACCTGCCGCAGGTGGGTGAGCGCTCCGCGGCCGCCGCGCGGCGGAAGCACCCGCGCCACCGCCGCCCCACAGGTGATCAGCGCCAGGCGGTTGCCGCGGCGAGTGGCCAGGCGCCCCGCGACCGTCGCCACGCCCTCGGCGACGTCGGCCTTCAGGCGGTCGGCGGTGCCGAAGGCCATGGAAGCCGACACGTCGAGCACCACCCAGGTCGTCACGGCGCGCTCGGGGACGTGGACGCGCACGTGCGGCACGCCCGTCCGGGCGGTGGCCGCCGGGTCCATCGCCCGCACGTCGTCCCCGGGCACGTAGGGGCGCAGAAGCAAGAGCTCGATCCCGGCGCCCGCGCCCACGGCGAGGTGCTCACCCGGAAGCGGCGCCGCGGTGCGGCGGCTCAGACGCAGGTCGAGCGCGGCGAGGCGGGCGAGCGGGATCGCGCCCGGGCCCTGGCGGCCGGGCGGCGGGCGCAGTGACGGCGCGGGCCGGTCCTCGGCGGCGCTCACGCCGGGACGGGCCCCCGCATGGGCGTCCGCGGCATCTCGACCGCCTCGAGCACGCGGTTGATCACGTCGTCGGCGGTGACGTCGTCGGCCAGCGCCTCGTAGCGCAGGACCACGCGGTGGCGCAGGACGTCGAGGGCGAGGTCGTTGACGTCCTGGGGCACGACGTGCCCGCGCCCGCGCAGCAGCGCGAGCGCTCGGGCGGCCTGGACGAGGCCGATCGGCCCGCGCGGCGAGACGCCGAACTCGACGAAGGACGCCAGCTCGGGCACGCCGTGCTCGCGCGGATTGCGCGTCGCGTCGGCCAGGGCGACGGCGTAGCGGATGATCGCCCCGTCGACGAAGACCCGCTCCGCGGCGGCGCGGTGGCGCAGGAGGTCGGCGGGCTGGAGCAGCTCCCGCACGGAGACGACGTCCTGGAGGGAGCGGGCGACGACCGCCGCCTCGTCCTCGCGGCTCGGATAGCTCACCACGAGCTTGAACAGGAAACGGTCCGTCTGTGCCTCGGGCAGCGGGTAGGTGCCTTCGGACTCGATCGGGTTCTGCGTGGCGAGGACGAGATAGGGCTCGGGCACCCGGAAGGCCTGCCCGGCGATCGTCACCTGGTGCTCCTGCATGACTTCCAGCAGCGCGGACTGGACCTTGGCGGGTGCGCGATTGATCTCGTCGGCGAGCAGGACGTTGCCGAAGACGGGGCCGAGCTCGATGTCGAAGCCCCCCGTGTCCGGTCGGTAGACGCGCGTACCGACGAGGTCGGAGGGCACGAGGTCAGGGGTGAACTGCACGCGCCGGAACGTTCCTCCGAGCACCGCGGCAACCGTCTTGACCGTCAGGGTCTTGGCCAGCCCGGGCACCCCCTCGAGCAGCACGTGGCCGCCCGTCAGCAGCGCCACGATGAGGCGCTCGAGCATCGCGTCCTGCCCGACGATGACGCGCTTGACCTCGAACAAGGCCGACTCGAGTTGCTGGCGGGCACCAGCGTCGGCGTCGCCGGTCGTCTCGAGGTCCACGGCGCTCATCGTACGGACGTCGGCCGGGTTCCGAGCTTGACCTCGAAGGTACGGCGAGCGCCGTCGCGGAGCACCGTGACGGATACGACGCCGCCGGGCTTGCGCCCCACGAGGGCCGCTGCCACGTCGTCGGGGCGCTTCACGGCGGCCTTGTCGATCCGCACCACGACGTCGCGCGCCTTGAGCCCGGCGTCATCCCCGGGCCCCGCGTCGGCGACCGCGGCGACGACCGCACCGTTTCCCTTGGGGCGATCCGTCGTGGAGACGCCGAGATAGGGCCGCTTGATCGTCCGGCCCGCCTTCAGCGCGGGCAGCACCTCGGCGAGGGTGGTCGCCGGAACCGCGAAGCCGATGCCGACGTTGCCCCGCCCCTGCCCGGTCAGGATCTGCGAGTTGATCCCGAGCACGCGCCCGATCCCGTCGAGCAGCGGACCGCCCGAATTTCCCGGGTTGATCGGGGCGTCGGTCTGGATCGCTCCCGAGATCGAGAAGCCGTTGGGTGCCTCGATCTGGCGCCCCGTCGCCGAGACGATGCCGGCGGTGGCCGTGCGCTCCAAGCCGAACGGGTTGCCGATCGCCAGCGCGACGTCCCCCACGTTGACGTCTTGGGCCCGCGCGAGCTCGAGCGGTTCGACGCGTCCACCCGCGGCTTCCGGGTCGATCTTCAGCACCGCGATGTCGGTCGAGGGGTCCGTGCCGCGAACTCGCGCCTTGACCGGATCGTCGTCCTCGTCGAAGCGCACCGTGACGTCCTTCGAGTCGCCGACGACGTGCGCGTTGGTCACGATCGTGCCGTCAGAGCCGACGACGAAGCCCGAGCCCGTGGCGACGCCCTCGCGGTCGCGAGGATCGGGAAACGGCGAGGACGCCCGTCTCGATTTGCCTCGCCGGGCGCGAACCTCGACCACCGACGTGCTGGTCTTCTCGTAGAGCTCTGCGAGCGAGCCGGCGACGGGCGGGGTGGCGCGCACGGCGGGCGCCGAGGCGCCCGGGGCAGTGGCCGTGACCACCGGCGCCGGCGGATCGTCGAACACCCCGCCGATCGCCAGGGCGCCCACGCACAGCGCGGCGCCGGTGATCCCGCCGGCGGCGGCCGACAGGAAGCTGGAAGGTGCAGACATGGATCCATGCAAGCGCCGGCGCCTCAAGCGTGCTTAAGCTCCGGACCTCGACCGCGGGCCGCGTGATGGCTCGCCGGTAGGGTCCGCCGCCGAGTGCCGCGCCGATCGCCTCCCGCCCTTCAGCCCGCGTTTCCGCTGCTGGCGCTCGACGGGCGGCTGCAGACGCCGACCCGGCCGCTGCGCTCCGCCCTGCTGGCGATGCACCACCCGCTCGGCGCGTCGACGGGCTACATGGACTTCTCCCGGGGGGACTGGGCGGGGATGGTCGAGCGCGCCGTCGAGGTCTCGACGTTCGCCGCCGAGCTCAGCGCGCTCGGCGAGGACGAGCTCGGCGGCCTCGTGGCCTTCCTCGAGGGCACGCCGCGGCTGCCGTTTCACTACCTGTCCGTCCACGCCCCCACCAAGCGGCGGCGCCTGGCCGATCCGCAGCTCGTCGCGCTGCTGGACCGCCTGCCGGCCCTCGTCGACGCGATCGTCGTCCACCCCGACCAGATCACGACGCCGGCGGACTGGCTCCCGCTCGGGCGCCGCCTGGTGATCGAGAACATGGACCCGCGTAAGACGCAAGGGCAGCTGCCGAAGCACCTCGCGCCGCTGTTCGACGCGCTGCCGGACGCGGGGTTCTGCCTCGACGTCGCGCACGCGGGCGCGATCGCGGAGGACATGGGAGTGGCCCACGGGCTGCTGGACGCATTCGGCGCCCGGCTGCGACAGGTCCACGTCTCCTCGCTGCGGGCCGGCCGCGGCTCGCACGTACCGCTCTACCGCAAGGACGAGGCGCGCTTCGCGCGGGTGCTCGCCCGTTGCCCGGACGTCCCGTGGATCCTGGAAGCCCCTCCCCCTCGCCGCTGACGGCGCTCGGGGCCGCGGGCGGCGTGGTTTTCGGCGCGCTCGAAGCGGCCCGGAGACGGACGGCCGAGCGCTGCGACGCCGCCCGCGCGGTGCTGGCCGGCGTGCCGCGAGACCGCGACGTCGCGGTGGTGCTGCTCGGCTCGTGGGGCCGCGGAGAGCTCACGAGCGGCTCCGACGACGACGTGCTCGTGATCACCACGGGCTCCCGGCGGCCCGGGTTGCGGCCCACCGTCGGCGAGCTGCAGCCCGTGTTCGGAGGGGCCTCCGGCGCTCAGGGAACCTTCGACGACGTCGTCACGGTCACCGAGCTCGCGACGATCGGCCTGCAGGAGGACTCCAACCGGATCCTCACGCGGCGGATGCTCGTCCTGCTGGAGAGCGCGCCCCTGCTGGGGCCCGACGTCCACCGGCGCGTGCTGGCCGGGTTGCTCGACGCCTACCTCGGTGGAGAGCGGCGCGACCGGCGACCCCCGCGCTTCCTGCTCAACGACGTCGTGCGCTACTGGCGGACCGTGGCGGTCGACTTCGAGGCCAAGGCGCGCGCCGGGGAGGACGGGAAGTGGGCGCTGCGTCACGCGAAGCTGCGCACGTCGCGGACGATGCTCTTCGCCGGCGGGCTGCTGCCCGTGCTGGAGTGCCATCACGTCACCGCCGACGACGCGCCCGCGCTGCTGCTCTCAGAGCTGCTCCAGCCTCCGACAGACCGCATCGCGGCGGCGTTCCTGCGCTACGAGGCGGTCGACGCGGGGGTGCGCACTCTGGGCGCCTACGACCGCTTCCTCGCGCTGCTGCACGATCCCGAGCGCCGCGCGGCGCTCGAGCGGCTTCCGCGGTCTCGTGCGCGAGAGGACCCCGACTTCCAGGAGTGCCGCCGCCTGGGACGGGAGATCCAGCAGGGGCTGACCGCGCTGCTGTTCGAGCGCGAGCCGCTGCGGCGACTCATCCGGCAGTACGGGGTGTTCTGACGGCGAAGCCGGCGGTCGCGCACGTTGATCGCCCCCTGGACGACAAACGTGCGCCGGGTCCGCCGCGGCCCGGATGATCTACCCTCCTAGCGTGCGCTCGGTGACCTTCGGCCTCGAGGTCGTCGTAGGCGCACGCCGCGATCCCGCGCACGGCTCACGCGGCCGCGAGGGCTGCGGCGTGTTCCCC
>Ga0136633_1003102_pt1 | contig 11068 bp, 8 predicted proteins | sample AntDrymeUQ832206_2_FD_105494 | JGI IMG/M metagenome (GOLD analysis project Ga0136633, IMG submission 105494) | Polar desert sand microbial communities from Dry Valleys, Antarctica - metaG UQ83 (22.06) | ecosystem: Environmental > Terrestrial > Soil > Desert | place: Antarctica: Dry Valley...
CGCGATGACGTAGGCCTGCGCGAAGTCTCCAGGCGCCCCAAACCGGCGGTCGAGCTGATCGAAGAACTCGAGGTCGAGATAGACTTTCCGATCGCCGGGACAATAGAACGGTCCCATCGCGCTCTGGCCCACGCCGCAGGCCGATTGTGTGGCCCCGCGAAAGAGGACCAGCGTGGAACGCTGGTAGCGATTGCCGAGCAGCCGGCTCCAGGTGAGCTGCAGGTCGTCGAGCATCTTGCCGATCTCGACGACCTTGGCTTCTTCCTGGGGCGTGGTCTGCAGCGGAGCCTCGGCAGACGATTCCTGCGGCGCCTGCGTCTGCTGCTGCAGCACGGGCGATACCAGGTCACGACCGAAGATCAGGCTGAGGACGAACAGGATGACGACCCCGCCGATCCCGATCGTGCCTCGCCCGCCCATGCCAGCGCCACGACGGTCCTCGATATCACCGCTTCTCTCACCACCAGGGCTCCAGCGCACGTCCGCTCCTTTTTGTGTCGGCGGGGCGGCACGTGCCCCCCGCGCGGATCCCAACGTCACTCCAGACGACTGCTCGCAAGCATAACGCGCGCCGACGCGCCGCGCGGGGTCCGCCTGTCACCGATCTGCACGCGGTTTGCGTCCACCGCCGTCACGCTGGCGCGTGTACGCGTCGTTGTCGATCCGGCACCGCTGGCGCGATACTCGAGTAGCGGCCAGGGTTCGCGACGCGAGCGCGCCAGACGCGGGCGCGCGGGCCTGCTCCTCGCATTCGGGGAGTCTCCGCCGGGAATTGACCACCATGCAGAGCATCACCGGGTTACACCACGTGACGGCCATTGCCGGACCGGCGCAGGAGAATCTCGATTTCTACGCGGGCATCCTCGGCATGCGCCTCGTCAAGAAGAGCGTCAACCAGGATGACCCAGGCACCTACCACCTCTTCTATGCCGATGCCGCCGGGCATCCGGGCACGGACCTGACCTTCTTTCCGTGGTCACACATGGCGCCATCGCGACTCGGCCATGGACTGAGTACGGAAGTGCAGTTGACGGTGCCCACCGATTCGCTCGCGTTCTGGGGTGACCGCCTGAGCCGTTACGGCGTCACGGTCGGCGCTCTCGAAACCCGTTTCGGCGAACGGGTCCTGCCCCTCGTGGACCCGCATGGCCTGCACGTGGCGCTGGTCGAGGCAGAGGAGACACCGACGCGCGGCTTCGAACCGTGGTCCCACAGTCCGGTACCGGTCGAGCACCAGGTCCGCGGTTTGCACGGGGCAAGGGCCTGGGAGCGTGACAGGGCTGCCACCGGCTGGTTCCTGACCAGCGTGCTCGGCTTCACCGAGCGCGGCACTGAGGGCGAGTGGACGCGGTATGTACTTGGCGACGGTGGTCCGGGGCGCGTGCTGGACCTCCTCGACACGCCGGACGCGCATCGCGGCGCATGGGGCACGGGCAGTGTCCACCATCTCGCGTGGCGCGTGAACGACGACGCGCACGAGGTGCTGGTGCGTCAGGCGATCGAGGGTGTGGGCCTGCGGCCGACCCCGGTCATCGACCGCTTCTGGTTCAAGTCGGTCTACTTCAAGGAGCCGGGCGGGGTGTTGTTCGAGTTGGCGACTGACGGACCTGGTTTCGCCGTGGACGAGGAGGTCGCCCACCTCGGCGAGACGCTGGTGCTGCCGCCGTGGCTGGAGTCACAGCGGGCGGCCATCGAGCAAACGTTGCCGCCGCTGACGTATCCGCCCGTGGTGACTCCCGCGCAGGTCTGAGCGCGGCCCGCTTGCGGTAGGAGCGCCGGGCGGGTCCGCCTGGCCGGGCCTGCTGGCGGGGTCAGTGCTTGACGCTGGCCAAGTGCTGGCGCAGGAGGTCGCCGCCGAAGTCGTGCTCCGGATCGCGCCACATGCTGTGAATGTGGTTGGCGTCGTTCTGGCTGTTGTCGTACTCGATCAAGAGGCTGGGGCCATGCACGCGGTAGTAGTGCTTCTTGCCGACCTCGAGGCTGCCGGCCCAGGCAAAGTGCACTTTGTCGACACCGCCTTTGTCGAGGCGGGCCAGTTGTGACGTGCGCTGCGCGGCCGGAAACCGCGCGGCGTAGACTTCGATCAGCGTGCGGAGTTGCGCCTTCTGCCGCGCCGTCATGGCGGACACGGCCAGTCCTTCGAACTTGGCGATCTCGGCCCGCGGCTTGTTGGTGGTGACGATGTCGTTTGTCGTCTCCGGGGCGATCACGACGACGGCCTTCTGCTGCGCGGTGAACAGCGCCATCAGCGCGCGGGCCTCATCCTCCTCGGCCTTCAGGATGCGCAAGCCGGCATGCGGTCCGGTCAGCACCTTGGCCGGATTGGATCCGAAGAACAGCGGCGCGACGACGTCGCCGGCCTTGCCGGTGTGGGTGGCGTTGACCGACAGGTGATGACCTTCGAAGCGCCATCCCCACCAGCCGTCAGCACCGGGAGTGCCGAACACGGCGGTGTAGTAGAGCCCGGGCTGGCGGCGCATGTAGTTGGCGACGCCCTGCCCCTTCTCGATCTCGCGCAGGATGTCCTCGTGGTCGATGATGGTGCGCGCGGTGGCATAGCCGCTCTCGCTGAGTCCCGACCTGAGCAGCGACAGGGCCTGGGCCTTTTGCCGGTCCGTGAGTTCTTCGAGCGCCACGCCAGCCCGCACCATCGGCACGTAGTTCAACTGCGTGCGTGCCTCGTGGTCGAGCGGCAGCATCGCCTTGTCGCGGGCCGGCCCCATCAGGGAGGCGGCCAGTGCCTGTGCAGCCGCGGTGCTGCTGGTTGCGGCGGCTGCGGCCGACGGCGCCGTTGCCGGTTGGGCCGTGGAGGGGCGCGAGACGACAGCCACGGCTGCCGCTCCGATGAGCAACGCGGAAATGAGCAGGGCTCGCATGACGGGTGCGCGGATTCTACACCGGGTCGGGAGGTCTGGCCCGACACCGCCACAAAGCAAAACGGCCGGACCGCTTTCGCGATCCGGCCGTTCTATTCCTGCGAGCGCGAGAGCCTAACGACCCTGGCGGACGACGTTCTCAGCCGCCGGACCCTTGGCGCCTTGCACGATGTCGAACTCCACTCGCTCACCCTCGACAAGAGTCTTGAAACCCGTGCCTGCGATGGCGCTGTGGTGCACGAAGCAATCCTTCTGGCCGCCCTCGGGCGTGATGAAGCCGAAGCCCTTGCTCTCGTTGAACCACTTGACGGTACCGGATGTACGCATGTCGAACTCCTCGTTCGGTAATCGGAGCACCGCCATGCCACACGGACCGACCGACTACTGATTTTCTGTCGTGCATACTCCCCCACGACGGGGGCAATCGCTGCGCTAAGACGGTTGCGGGCAATAAATGCAAAAGGCCTGGCGAACTTCCCAGGCCTTCTACAAACCTTGGACTAGTCACGCCGGTCAGGGCGTGTCGCGCAAGGGGGACTATACACGGGTGCCAGATCCGGCGCAAGCGCGAAATTCACCCGCGTCAATGACGGGCCAGATTCCGGTAGTCCACCATCAGGCACCGGTCCTGGACGACCTGGATCCCGGCTCGCGCCAGCTGCTCGGCCACGACGTCGTTGCTGATGCCTGACTGTAGCCACACGGCACGCGGGGCCCGCGCGAGGATGTCGTCCACGTGCCCGGGCACATCGTCGGATCGGCGAAAGACATCGACGAGGTCGAGTTGGCCCGGCACGTCCTGCAGGCGACGGTAGACGGGCTCGCCCAGGATCTGCGTGTCGGGATGGCTGTGTACGACGACTGGCACGATGGTCAGCCCCATCTGCTGCAGCGCCTGCGGCACATAGAACGCCGCCTTGTGCGCGTGTGAGGCGGGGCGAGCGCCGAGCACGGCGACCCGGCTGATGCTCTGCAGCAGCGCGCGGATGTCGGCGGGGTCGGTGAGCACGAGGCTGCGCCAGTCATCGGCCATGGCCTCACGTTACGACACGCCCGGCCTCCAGCCTACTCGGCTGCAGGTCGGGCGGCCGGGGACGCCCTGCGCCGACGGCCGGAGCACGGCCCCCCGCTGCTCAGAACGTGTCGGCCGCCACGTAGGCGTCGATCAGCTTCTGCTCGCCTTCCTTGCCGGGAAACGCGTTGCCATGCTCCATCCCGAAGATGAAGTCGCGCTTGTCGGCCTGCATCTTGGCGGCAACGTGCTTGAAGATGTTGCGGTAGTTGACCTCGCCCGTGCCCGGCTCCTTGCGCCCCGGGTTGTCGCCAATCTGGAAGTACCCGATCTCGGACCACGCCCAGTCGATGTGCGGGATGATGTGCCCTTCGTTCTTCTGCATGTGGTACATGTCGAAGAGGATCTTGCAGGCCGGCGAATTGACGGCGCGACAGATCATGTAGGTCTGATCCGAGGTCCGCAGGAACTGGTCCGGGTTGTCGCTCAGCGGCTCCAGCACCATGACCAGGTTGGCCTTGGCGAGCACGTCGGCGCCCGCGCGCAGCGTGTCGATCACGTGGCCGTGCTGCAGGCCAATCGGCAGCCGGCGCTCGAAGGCGCCGGGCACCACCGTCATCCACTTCGCGTTGCAGCGCTTGGCGACCTCGACGGCCGCCTCGCAGGCCTTCCGGAACTGCTCGGCGTTCTCCGGCTTGCCGGTCGTGAACCGGTCGCTGTTGTTGCCACCGGTCTGGATGACGAAGACACCCATCTGGATGCCCAGCTTGTTCATGGCTTCGCCCAGCTGCGCCTGGACCTCCGGGGTCCGGCCCATCATCCCGTTGTCCTCGAGCGCGGTGAAGCCCTGATCGGCCATGAACTTCAACTGCTCGAACAGGTCCTTTCCCGCCGAATTCTCGAACATCCCGAAGTGCGGCGCGTACTTCAGCGTGAACCGGCGCACCGGGGCGGCCCGGCCGATCGCCGGAGCACCCGGCGGGGCGGCAGGTTGCGCCGTGGTGGTCGAAGAGGTCAAGCCGAACGCGGCCGCGGCCGCAGTGGTCTGGTGCAGAAACGTGCGTCGGTCCATGGCGGGGCTCTGGTTGAGTGTGAACGGACCCGGATTGTAGACGATGAGGCGCACCTACGGGGTGGCGGGGTGGCGGGTCATCTCCACCGGGACGATCCACGCCTCGTACTGCTCCGCCGTGACGTCACCGGAGGCAAGCGCTGCCTCGCGCAGGGTCAGCCCCTTCTTCTGGGCGTGCTTGGCGATGGCCGCGGCCTTGTCGTAACCGATGTGCCGGTTGAGCGCCGTCACCAACATCAGGTTGCGGCCCAGGTTCTCTTCGATCCGCGCCCGGTTGGGCTCGATGCCTCTCGCGCACCCCTGCTCGAACGCCAGGCAGGCGTCGGCGATGAGCGCGATGCTCTCGAGGACGTTGTGCACCATCACCGGCTTGAACACGTTGAGCTGGAAGTTGCCCTGCGTGCCCGCGAGCGCTACGGCCACGTCGTTGCCGAAGACCTGCACGCAGACCATCGTCATCGCCTCGGACTGGGTGGGGTTCACCTTGCCCGGCATGATCGACGAGCCCGGCTCGTTCTCGGGGATGAGCAGTTCGCCGATGCCGCAGCGGGGGCCGCTGGCCAGCCAACGGACGTCATTGGCCATCTTCATCAGCCCGCCGGACAGGGTGCGCAGTGCCGCCGAGGTCTGCACCAGCGCGTCGTGCGCCGAGAGCGCGAAGAACTTGTTGCTGGCCGACCTGAACGGGTAGCCGGTGGCTGTCGCGATGAAGTGTGCCGTGCGGTCGCCGAACTTCGGGTGCGCATTCAGCCCGGTGCCAACGGCGGTGCCCCCGATCGCCAGGTCGTAGAGCGCGGGCAGGGACTGCCGCACCGACTCCAGACCGAAGTCGATCTGCGCCACCCAGGCGCCAATCTCCTGGCCGAGCGTGATGGGGGTGGCGTCTTGCAGGTGCGTGCGACCGGTCTTGACCAGATCGGCGAACTGAGCGGACTTGGCGGCCAGGGTGTCGCGCAGCGTACCCACTGACGGAAACAGCCGATGCTCGAGTTGCTCGACCACGGCGATGTGCATCGCGGTGGGGAACGTGTCGTTGGACGACTGGCCACGGTTGACGTGGTCGTTGGGGTGCACTGCGCGGTCCACCCCGACGGTGCCGCCGGTCAACGCCACCGCGCGGTTGGCGATGACCTCGTTGGCGTTCATGTTGGACTGCGTGCCGGACCCCGTCTGGAACACCACCAGCGGGAACTGGGCGTCGAGATCGCCGGCGATGACCTCGTCGGCGGCGCGCACGATCGGGTCCGCGATGGCTGCGGGAAGTTCGCCGAGTTCGGCGTTGGCCTGGGCGGCGGCCTTCTTGAGGATGCCGAGGGCACGGATGATCGGCCGACCCCATGTGAAGCGATCGACGCCTATGGGAAAGTTCTGGATGGACCGCTGTGTCTGCGCGCCCCAGTACACATCTGCGGGCACCTCGATGGGGCCCATCGAGTCCTTCTCTGTCCGGGTCTTGGTCATGGCTCTGGGTTCGTGCGGCGGGAAATCCTGAGAGGTGGGTCCGCGCCGACTCCCTCAAGCATATCCGGGCCACACACCGAGTGGTGAGGCCGTCGCGTCGCCGGGAGCGCCGGGAGGCCGGCCTCACAATGGTGCGATGTCACGCTGGCTCGTCGCCGCGACCGTGATCTGGCTGGCAGGGATGCTGGCGCTCGCGCAGCCGCGACGGGTCGGCGACGCCAGCGAGTATGTCGCCATGGCCAGCCAGTTCGCCGACGGCCGCGGCGCCGCCTTGTCGGAGGCCGACCTGCGGGCATTCACCGCCAGGCATGCGCCGACGGCGGCGGCCTTCGAGCTGGAGACGCGACGGATAACCGAACTGCGCGGGCGTGACGGTCGGTACGACATGCCGCACATGTGGGTGTATCCGCTGCTGGCCGTGCCCGGTGTCTGGGTCACGTCGGTGCTGCACGTGTCGCCCGCCTGGGCCTTCGTGACGCTCAACACCGCGTGTCTCGGCGGCCTGCTCTGGCTGGCCGCGGCGCGCGGCGCGGGGGCGTGGACGCTGCTGCTGGCTGCCAGCCCGCTGGTGTGGTGGCTCGACAAACCACTGGCGGACCTGTTCGTGGCCGCCTCGCTCGGTACGGCAGTGTTGCTGTGGCCACGGCATGGGCCGGTCAGTCTCGCCGTGCTCGGTCTGGCGGCAGCGCAGAATCCCGCCCTCGTCGCTCCATGCGTCATCTTCGCGACAGCCGCGGCCGTCGAGAATCCGGCGCGCGTGCGCGATCGGCGCTGGTGGGCTGGCGCGCTCCTCGGCGCCACGCTGGCGGCCATGGCGCCGGCCTACTACTGCTACCGCCTCGACCGACTCTCGCCGCTCACGAGCTGGACCGCCGCCTCCTGGCCGTCCGTATCGTCGCTGCTGTTCCCGCTCGCCGACATCGACATGGGCGCGGTGATCCGCTTCCCGCCGGGTGCGCTGATGGTCGGGCTCGTGCTGCTGCGGCGCAGCGGCTGGCGTGCTCCCGCGGCGACACCTGCGGCACTGACCGCGATCGCCCTGCTGGCCATCGTCAGCCAGCAGCCGAACATGAACCAGGGCGGCAATCCCGATTTCTCCAGGTACGCGGTGTGGTTGCTGCCACTCGCGCTGCCGTGGTTGCTCGATGCCGATCACTCGCGTCGTCTGTTCACGCGCAACCTCGGCGCCATCCTGCTCGGCGTCAGCGTGGTGTGGACGGCTGTCTCGTTCCTGCCGACGCGACCCGAAAGCTATCGTTATCCAACGCCGATGGCGGCGTGGATGTGGACCCGACACCCGACCTGGACGATGCCGCGACCAGAGGCGTTTGGCGAGCGCACCTCGCATCGGGAGCCGGCGATCGTCCCGACCGCCACCCCCGGGTGCGAGAAGGTGCTGCTGTTCGAGGGACGATGGCCGGCGAACTGTCCACCCTCGACGTCGCCACCACCGGCCTGTGAAGCTCCCGGCGCCTACTGCTACGCCGATCGCGTGACCGGGGTGCCCGGCGTGCCAAGGCAATTCACGGTGATGGGCCGGCAACCGGAGCACGGGGCCGTCGTGAGCGATCGGACGTGGCGCAGCGGCGAATCAGGCGGGTCGTGGCTCGAGTCTCGTGTCCGCCACCTGTCGAGCGGTGAAGAGCCATCGGCGCCCGCCCACGTCCGCGGTACCTGGGGTAGTGCGTGGACGCAGGCGTGGTCATCGGACCGCGCGCTGGTGGTGTACGTACGCGACGCTGGATCGGGCGCGCGAGTGGCGATACGAAACCCGGAACCGCTTCTGGGCCTCATCGAGACCTCGGACGGCAGGGTGGTGCGGAGGCTGACGCTCGAGGCCACGACCGATACGCCGGCCGTGCTCGAACTGCCCGCCGCGCCGCACGTCCTGGTCTCGCTCTGGCGGCAGCCGTGACCGTGACCGGTTCGGCGTTACTTCAGCTTCGAGTAATCGGTGGCGTCCATGTAGACGCTGCTGACCTTCTCCACGATCTTGCCGTTGACCTCCGACGCGGTGCGCACCTTGACCCACTCGGCATCGGCACCGAACGCGGCCCAGTTCTTCTTGGCCTGTTCGCGGCTGTCGTGCGCGACGATGTAGATGAGCGTGTTGCTGTGGCCAGGCTCGTCCTGCGGCACCCAGTACCCGATGTTGGTCATGCCGTGCTTCTCGAACAGCTTGACGGTGTGGTCGCGGAAGCGCGTCTGCAGGTCGGGAAGTTTGCCCGGCAGTGTGTAGTAGGTACGGAGCTCGTAGACCTTCTGCGCCGGCGCCGTCTGGGCGGCCAGGTCCGCACTCGAAAACTGACCTGTCGCGTAACCAGCCGCGAACATGAGAACGAGGGCACACAGCGAACGGGTGACGCGCATCGAAAGCTCCTTGGAACGTGGAACGGGTGTGTCAGAAGGTGAAACGGGCCGCGAGCTGGAACTGCCGCCGCGCGAAGGCCGAGAGCGCCTGCCCGAACGTGGGCCGGTCGACGAAGCCGTCAGGCAGTTGCAGGTTGGTGCGGTTGAACAGGTTGAAGCCCTCGAGCCGGAGCTCGAGGTTGCGGGTGCCGCCGAGTGCAAGGCGGCGTGATAGGACGGCGTCGACCGACGCGTAGCCGGGGCCGATGAGCGTGTTGCGGCCCGCATTGCCGTAGGTGTACTGCGGGGCAATCACGAAGGAGCGGCCCTGGTACGACACGACACGGGCTCCTGCGGGCGGCGTCGTGCCGGTGACTTCATTCGGCCGGTCGTAGGCGAAGGTACCGCCACCGGTGTTGCCGCTGTTGCTGTTGTCGAAGCTCACCCGTGGCGTGAAGGGACGTCCCGACTGCACAGAGACGACCCCGGCCACCTGCCAGCCGCGACCGAGGGCGCCCGCGCCGACGTCGGGGATCGCATACGCGCCGGTGACCACCACCCGGTGACGCACGTCGAAGTCCGACAAGCTCCACTCGGCGGCGAGATTGCGGCTGTCCTGCGGCGTGTTGTCGTTGCCGTCGGTGGCCAGAAACGCCGACTGGTCGTCCATCGACCTGGACCAGGTATAGGACCCGCGGAACGTGAAGCGGCTGCCGGCGCGGCGCACCGCCCCGACCTGCAGGGCGTGGTAGTCGGAGGTCGCCCCGGACTCCACCATCAGGATGTCGCCGTACTGCGGCAGGGGGCGCCGACTCGCGAAGGGCCCGGGGCCGGGCGTGGCCTGGTTGATGTTCCGCTTGCGCACCAGCTGCCGGCCGAACGACCCGACGTAGCGCACGTTGGCCGTGGTCCTGGACCAGGCGCGCTCGAGCCCCAGACTTGCCTGGTGCGCGTAGGCGGTGCGAATGTTCTCGTCGAGCGAGTTGTAGGTCGGCTGTGTGCCGATGGCCTGGCCGGGGAACGGGTTGTCCAGCGTCAGCAGGCGCTGGGCGGAGGGGAAATACAAGCCGATCCCGAAGTACGGCGGGTTAAAGTACAACGCCGACGTCTCGATCAGCGTGCCGACGTTGTAGAACAACCCGTACCCGCCCTGCAGCATCGTCGTGCCCATGCCGGTCAGGTCGTAGTTGAAACCGACGCGGGGGGCGACGTTGCTGTAGTCGGAGGCGATACCGGACCGCGGGACGCCGTTGGTGCCCACCTGGACGATCTGGTTCGTGTCCTGATCGTAGATGCGCATGCGGTCGGCGGCGTCGACCGGCGGCGCATTGAACTCATACCGCAGCCCCATGTTGACGGTGAGGCGCGAGGAGAGGCGCCAGTCGTCCTGGAGGAAGCCGTTGATCGACCACGTCCGCAACTGCTGGGCGTTGTCGTTGACGCCAAGCAGGGACAGGGTCGGGAGGCCGAGCAGCAGGTCGGCAAACGACGCACCGGTCAGCGCGCCCGCGAAGGTCACCTGCCCGCGGGCAAACAGGTGGTTGAGCCCGTCGGACTGGTAGTGCCGGAACTCGGCGCCGGTCTTCAGGTGGTGGCGCCCGACCTGGGCGGTGAGCGTGTCGGCGAGATGGATCGTGCGCGTGCTGCGCAGCACCGGCAGGTTCGGGTCGTCACCGAGCGTCTCGTACCCGCTGACGACCACCGTCGGGTAGCCCTGATCGACCTCGGGCAGCGACGGGCCCCGGATGCCGAGCGCCGCGAACGCGTCCGTGCCGGCGTTGGTGGGCAGGCTGTCGCGTTTGAGGGCATTCATCCCGACGCGAAGCTCGTTGACGACCCGGCTGGAGATCGCCTGATTGAAGCCCGCCGCCAGGTTGTGCCCCTGGTCGAGCACCGACGTCCCGAAACCCGGCAGATTGCGCGCCCGTGCCGGGAACGGCAGGTCGCGGTCCTCGCGGCCGAACGTGTAGCGCACGTGAAAGGGCTTGTCCTGCCACCCGTGCTGATCCGTCTTGATGGTGAACTGCACGGCGTCGCGTCGCCCCTCGGGTGACGACACGTGATTGGCGGCGCCCCCGCTGCGATTGGCGCGCGGATACAACGCCGTCGTTGCCAGGCCGGCGGCGCTCATCCGCGATGTCGGGATGAGGTTGTCGGGAAATGGCTGCTGGGTGAACGGGTCGATGATCGGGCGTCCGAGGCCGCTGAAATCACCGGCCCGCTCCGCGTCGGTGGGCACGCGCGCCAGCCGGGTATCGGCCTGGTTGGCGCGGATGGCCTCGACGTTGACGAAGTAGA
>Ga0136633_1003103_pt1 | contig 11067 bp, 9 predicted proteins | sample AntDrymeUQ832206_2_FD_105494 | JGI IMG/M metagenome (GOLD analysis project Ga0136633, IMG submission 105494) | Polar desert sand microbial communities from Dry Valleys, Antarctica - metaG UQ83 (22.06) | ecosystem: Environmental > Terrestrial > Soil > Desert | place: Antarctica: Dry Valley...
AGGACCCGACCCCGGAACTCCTCGATGATCCGGCCGTCTCCGAAGTCGGAGTGGATCTCCCAGTGGGGCGCCACGGGGCCGAGGTACACGACCCGAGCATGGGCGCGGGGCGGTTCGAGCGGTGCAGCGGCGACATCAGACATGGCGGCCCACGCTAGCGGCTACCTCCTCGGCGGCCCCAGGTCAGGACCGGTCACCTCGTCGCCCCAGCTCGACCGCCACCTTCTTCTCCTCGCCGGCCCGCAGGATCGTGAGCTCCACCCGGTCGCCCGGCTCCTTGGCGAGGATGACGTCGCGCACCGCCGATGCTTCAGTGACCTCGTCGCCGTCGATCGCGATGATGACGTCGCCCGGCTTCAGCCCAGCGTCGTCGGCCGCCGAGCCCGGCACCACCTCGAACACGAAGGCACCCTCGTCCACGTCGATGTCGAAGCGCGCCTTCACCTCGTCGGTGAGACCGGCGATCTCGGTGGTGCGTACGCCCAGGAAGGCCTGGTTGGGGGTGACGTCGCCCTCCCCCGCCTCGAGGTCTTCGATGATGGGCCGAGCCCGGTCGATGGCGATCGAGAACCCGAGGTTCTGGGCTTCGGCCGCGATGGCCGTGTTCACGCCCACCACCTGGCCGGCGGCGTTGACGAGCGGACCCCCCGAGTTGCCGGGGTTGATGGCGGCGTCGGTCTGGATGAGGCCCTCGAGGGTCACGCCTTCAGCCGACAGATCGCGATCCTTGGCCGAGACGATGCCGCGGGTGACCGTGGGCTCACCACCGAGGTTCAGGGCGTTGCCGATGGCGATCACCTCGTCGCCCACCTGCAGATCGTCGGACGAGCCGAGCTCGGCCGGCACGAGACCGTCGACGTTCTCCACCTGGATCACGGCCAGGTCATCGCCGGGGGAGCTGCCCACCAACGTGGCGGCGTGCTCGGTGCCGTCGGACAGGACTACCGTGATGTCACCGATGCTGCCGATGACGTGGGCGTTGGTGAGCACCAAACCGTCCTTCGAAAGGACGATGCCCGATCCCGCTCCCTCGAACACGCCCTCCGAGCTCTTCGAGCTGATCCGGATGGTCACCACCGAGGGCTGGACGTTGGCGAGGATGCCCCGGATGTCGAGCGCTCCTTCGCCGGTGGCCACCGGGGTGACCGCGGGCCGGTCGACCGGGGAGGGGTCGTCGTCCAACGCCACCGTCACACCTGTGGCCACCAGCGCCGACACGAGGGCCCCGGCTACGCCACCTAGCAACGCCGCCCATCGAGCGCTCGGGCCGGCCTTGGGCGCTGGCCCGGTGGGCTCGGGTGGGGGCAGGGGAGGGGCACCAGGGGTGCTCCATGCCGGAGGCACCGGTGACCGCGGCGAGATGGGCCGCTCCTCGGTGCGGTCCTCCGACGACAACCACGAAGGGGCAGGCAGGGTCGGCTCGTCGCCAGCGGTCGGGGGCGCGGGGTTGGCGTCCTCAAGCGGATCGGTGGGTCCCATGGCGTCCATGGCGTCCATCCTTGCCCGGTCACCGGTGTTTGCCACCGCGGTTGGCTGGGGACTTACTGAGAATCACTGACTTCTGGGAACCAAACCGCTGGCGGCTCCGTAGAAAGGAGGCAGCCGCGAGAAAGGCAGGCCTTGTCGATGGATCAGGAACACGCATGGATGGCACGAGGCCTGTGCACCAACATCCCGCCCTCGATGTTCTTCCCGAGCGACGGCGCCGGCGTGGAGGTAGCGCGCAAGGTCTGCGCAGGCTGCCCGGTGCGCGAGGACTGCCTGGAGCATGCCCTCCTCAACCGCATCGATCACGGCGTCTGGGGTGGCTGCTCCGAGCGGGAGCGGCGGCGCATCCTGAAGCGCCGCCGGGCCGATCGCTCAGCGGCCATCGGCTAGCCGATCACCCTGCGCCCGTCAGGCGGTAGGGCCGGCGGGGTCGGGATCGTCTTCTGACGAAGACTCCTTGACGCCTTGCTTGAACTCGTTCTGCGCCTGTCCCAGCGAGCGAGCCAGCTTGGGCAACTTCGAGCCGCCGAAGAGGACGAGGATCACGACGAGCACAATCAGCAGCTCTGGGGCTCCGAGACTTCCCATGCCGTCACGGTACCAGCCAACCTCATGCGAGTGACACCGGCACGGCGGTGAGGTGCCAGGCTCGGCGGATGCTCGAATGCGTCATGAACGTGAGCGAGGGTCGTGACCCCGCCCGGCTGACCGAGCTCGTGTACGCCGCAGGGGACGATCTCCTCGATGTGCACACCGACCGCCACCATCACCGCTCGGTGCTCACGCTCGTCGGAGAGCAGGCGCCGCGAGCCGTGGCGACCGCCGCCGTCCAGCGATTGGACCTGAGCCGCCACGAGGGGGCGCACCCTCGATTGGGCGTCGTCGATGTCGTGCCCTTCGTAGCTCTGCGGGGCAGCTCGCCCGACGACGCGCTGGCGGCGCGCGATGCCTTCGCCACCTGGCTGGCCGACGAGCACGGGGTGCCCTGCTTCCTCTACGGACCCGAGCGCTCGCTCCCCGAGGTGCGACGTCAAGCCTTCGGGGAGCTGGTTCCCGACCGTGGCCCGGCCACCCCTCATCCCACCGCCGGGGCCACCGCCGTAGGCGCCCGGCCCGTGCTCGTGGCCTACAACCTATGGCTCACGACTCCGGACCTCGGGCTGGCACGCCAGGTGGCCGCCGCCGTTCGGGCGCCGGGTCTGCGCGCTCTGGGGCTGGCGGTCGGTTCGCGGGTGCAGGTGTCGATGAACCTCGTCGATCCGATGCACCTCGGGCCGGCTGAGGCCTACGACCTCGTGGTCCAGGCGGTGACCACGGCTGGCGGGACCGTCGCGGGTGCCGAGCTCGTGGGGCTCCTGCCCAAGGCCGTGCTGACCGCGATCGACAGGTCACGGTGGTCCGCGCTGGACCTGGACCCGGCGCGCACGATCGAGGCCCGCCTCGAAGCTCGACGAGCCTGACGGCGGGCGCCCCGCTCAGGCAGTGGAGACTCGACGGGCCAAGGCCCGCTGGCGACGGAGGCGACGACGCTCCCGCTCGCTCATGCCGCCCCAGATGCCGAACTTCTCGCCGTTGACGAGGGCGAACTCGAGGCAGTCCTCCCGCACGACGCACCCGCGGCAAACCTCCTTGGCCTCCCGCGTGGACGCGCCGCGCTCCGGGAAGAAGAGGTCGGGGTCGACGCCTAGGCAGTTGGCGTAGTCCTGCCAGGACTGATCGGCTGGTTCGATGGAGATGGGGATCTGCACTTGCCCTCCTAGGGGTGGGACGGTGCAACCGAGGCGAGGATGTGGCGGCCACCCCCCGGCAGTTACCACATCTGTAATTACAACGGTGTGATCTTCGCCTGTCTCCGGCCTCAACGCAAGGGGAAGACCAGGAAATCCGGGGTTCGTCGCTCAGGCGGGGCGGCGGTCGCGGTTGGTCCGCATGGCTCGCTTCTGCTCGATGAAGTCGACGAGGACGTAGTCGCCGAGCGTCTCGGGCGTGGTGAAGAAGGCCCGGCCCCGGTTCATCTGGGTGAGCTTCTCGACGAAGGCCCGCAGGTAGGGCGTGGCGTCGAGCATGAACGTGTTGATCCGGATCTGGTCCTTGGTGCAGCGGGCCACCTCACGCAGGGTGGCGTCGATGGTCTCCTGCACCGGGGGGTAGCTGAAGAAGGGCTGGGCCATCCCCGTCTCGAAGTGAGCGGTGGGCTCGCCGTCGGTGATCATGATGATCTGCTTCGTGCCCGTCTGCCGGGCCAGCATCTGGCGGCTCAGCATGAAGGCGTGCTGCATGTTGGTGCCGTAGACGAAGTCCCAAGACACCTCGGGGAGCTGCTCAGGTTTGATCACCCGAGCCACCTCGCTGAAGCCGACGATGCCGAGGTAGTCGCGCGGGAACTGCATCGAGATCAGCGAGTGCAGCGCCATGGCCACCTTCTTGGCGGCCAGGAAGTTGTCCCGCATGGGCATCGACAGCGACAGGTCGAGCATCAGCACCGTTGAGCTGCGGACCACCTGTTCGGTCTGCTCGATCTCGAAGTCGTCGGGCGTGAGCCGCACGGGCGTGCCCCCGCCGGTGCGGCGCACGGCGTTGCGCAGGGTGCGCTCGATGTGGAGGTTGAACGGGTCGCCGAACTCATAGGGCTTGGTGTCGTAGGTGCGCTCGTGGCCGATGCCTGTGCGCTCGATCTCGTGGCGGCCGAGCTTGTCGCGCGCCAGCTTCGAGAAGAGGTCGGACAGCGCGTTCCGGCCGATCTTGCGGAGGCCCTTCGGGGTCAGCTCCAGCTTGCCCTCTGTGTTGTTGATGAGGCCGGCGTCCTCGAGCTGCTTCGCCAGCTTCGAGAGCTGCTCGAGGCTGCGGGCGGCATCGTCGCCCAGGAGGTCGCGGGCGCGGTCGATGTCCACCTCGGCCAACGCGCCAGGCGATGAGGCGCCCCGCAGCATCTGCTCGAGCTGGTCAAGGTCGCCGAGCTCGTTGAGCATCTGGGCGGCCTCGGCGAAGCCGAGGGGGTCCTGGCCCGAGAAGTCGTAGCGGCGCTCCCAGCCCATCTGCGGGAACAGCTGCTGCAGGTGGCTGCCGAGCTGGTCCATCTGCCAGCGCAGGTCCATGTCCTCCATGAGGGCTTCGGAAAGCCCCTGCAGCTGTGCACGCTGCTCGGGCGTCATCGAGTTGAGCATCGCCTGCATGGCGGCCATGCGCTGGGCCATCAGCTCGAGCAGCTCGTCGAGGTCGCTCGGGTTCTCGGGGAAGAAGTCGCCGTAGCGCTCCATGAACTGCTCGAAGGCGGGCTGGGTGTCCTGCCCGGCCTCCTTCATGGCGAGTAGGTCGTTGAGGTCGTTGAGCATGTCCTTCATGCGCTGCATGGCCTCGGGGCTCATCTCCTGCATGGCCCCGGACATCTGGTTGAAGTAGCTCTGCGCCATCTCCTGGCGGAGCTGGTCCATGAGCTCGTCGAAGCGTTCTCGTGCCTCGCTGGAGGTGAACTCGTACTGCTGGAGCTGCTTCACCATGCCGGCAAGGTCGGGCGGCAGCATGTCGAGCTGCAGGTTGCGCTCCCCCACCACCTGGTCGGTGATCTCCTGACGACGGGCGTCGCCGCTCTCGGCGGCCTCCTGCGCCAGCTCGTCAAGGCCGGCGCGCTCCATGTCGAGCACCTCTCGGAGCGACTCGGCGATCTCCTCGTACACGCCCCCGAGGTCGTGCTGCTCGAGCTGGTCGCGCCGGCGGCGGCGCAGGCGCTCCATGAGATCACGCATGCCCATGACCTGCTCGTCGTTCCGATCCCGAAAGCCCTGCTGCATCATGCGCCGCAAGGCGGCGTGGAGGTCACCGTGGTAGAGCAGGTCGTCGGTGATCTCCTCGAGGACGGCCTCGGCGTCGAGGTCGAAGCCCACCTGCGAGCCGTCCCACTTCGAGTACCGGAACCGCGGAGCGCCAGCCATCGTCCGCCACCGTACCGGCGCCGTTCTGTGGACGCTCACGTCCGTATGGCGAGCGTGAGCGTCAAGAGAACCTGCGAGGCTCGGCAGGATGAGCGACTGGCCCAAGGGGTTCATGTGGGGGACAGGCGCTTCGTCCACCCAGGCCGAGGGAGCTGCCCCGGCCAGCGACTGGTACGGCTGGGAGCAGCAGGGGCGGGTGCCGCCCTCCGGCGACGGCAACGGGTTCGCCACCCGTCACGCGGAGGACTTCGCGCTGTACGCCGAGCACGGGCTCACCCACCATCGGCTCTCCCTCGAGTGGGCTCGCCTGGAGCCGCGGCAGGGGCAGCACGATGCTGGCGAGGTCGAGCGGTACCGGCTGCTGCTGCAGGCAGCACGCGACCAGGGCATCTCCATCTGGGCCTGTCTGCACCATTTCACGCTGCCGGGCTGGTTCGCTGACGATCTGCACGGCTTCCGCGACGATCGTCAGGGCCGGCTGGTGTGGAGCCGCCACGTCGACTGGGTGGCTGAGACCTTCGGCGACCTTGTCGCGGGCTGGAAGCCGATCAACGAACCCGTTTGGTACGCCCTCGGTTCCCACTTGTTCGGGGCGCTGCCCCCCGGCCACCGCGATCGCAACGAAGCGTTCAACGTGCTGCAGACGATCCACCAGGCCGGCGCCGATGCTGCCCGCCTGCTCCGCTCTCCTGCCACGCCGGTGGCCACCGTTCAGAGCCTTTCCCCCGTTTTCCGCGTCGACGACACGGCCGAGTCGATCGCCGCCGCGGAGCGGTTCGAGGAGCGCAACTGGCACTCCTGGGCCTCCCCTGAGCAGCTCGATGCCTACGACCTGATCGGCTTCTCCTACTACGCCGCCACGGGCGTGGCCGCGGACGGCTCCTTGACGACCTGGCCGGTGAGCGGACGCCTGGGCGCGATGGGCTACGTACCGTGGGCCGAGGGTCTCGGGCATGTGCTGCACCGCCTGGCCGAGGCGCACCCCGGCCGGCCGTTGCTGGTGTGCGAGGCGGGTATCGGCACGGACGACGAAGCCGAGCGGGCGGGCTATGTGGAGGAGGTGCTCGGCATCGTCGCCGACGCCATCACCGGCGGTGTCGACGTGCGCGGCATCTTCTGGTGGACCGGTGTCGACAACTACGAGTGGCACAAGGGCTTCGACGTGCGGTTCGGCCTCTTCGACCGGGACCGAAACCCCAAGCCCGCCGCCGAGACCGCCAAGGCCGCCGCCCTCACCTGACAGCTTCTGTGTGCGCCAGCAACCGCATGGCGGTTGTGAGCGCACACAGAACGAGTGGGGTTGGCGGTTCAGGCCCTGGCGCGGTAGGTGGCTCGGGCGCCTACAGAATCCTTGTTCAGACGCTTGCTGAGGTGCAGGCCCTCGAGGAGGAGCTCGACGGCGGAGGCCACCGAGGCGGCCGACTCGTCGCCCCCAGTCAGCTCGGTGACGGCCTCGCGGAGGGCGGGCTGCTGCTCGAGCAACGCCACGTACTCGGCGGAGGTGACGTCCTCGCCGGCGTGGATCACCGCGCCCTCTTCGAAGGCGGTGACGATGGGTCGGAACCGCTCGGGGGTGAAGCGGTCCTTGAACACGGTGAGCACGGCGGCCTTCACGAGGTTCTCGGCGATCTGGCCGTCGCGCCCCTCCTCCAGCGACTCGATCTCGATCTTGCCCATCATCGAGGCAGGGAGCGCCTCAAGGTCGCTGACGCGCGGAGCGACGTCCTTCTCAGCGTGGCGGAGCGCCCGCCGAGCGGCGTTGGCCACCATCACCTCGTGGTTGGTGATGGTGAAGCGCACCGACACCCCGGAACGCTGATTGATGTGCGGGCTCGACCGGGCCAGGTGGGACAGCGTGGCCACGATCTCCGTCATGTACTCGGGGACGGTGACGCGCACGCCCTCGGCTTGGAAGGGCGGCGCCTCCTGCAGGGCGATGGCCACCTCGGTGGCCACCTCGAGCGGGTAGTGGGTCCGGATCTGGGAGCCGAAGCGGTCCTTCAACGGCGTGATGATGCGACCCCGGTTCGTGTAGTCCTCCGGGTTGGCTGTCGCGAAGAGCACCAGGTCAAGGGGCAGGTTGATCTTGTAGCCCCGTACCTGGATGTCACGCTCCTCCAGCACGTTGAGCAGGCCTACCTGGATCCGCTCGGCGAGGTCGGGCAGCTCGTTGATGGCAAAGATGCCGCGGTTGGTGCGGGGCACGAGGCCGTAGTGGAGCGTGAGCTCGTCGGAGAGGTAGCGGCCCTCGGCCACCTTGATCGGGTCGACCTCGCCGATCAGGTCTGCGATCGACGTGTCGGGGGTGGCCAGCTTCTCGCCGTAGCGCCGGGAGCGGTGGACCCACTCGATGGGGGCATCGTCGCGTTGGTCGGCCACCAGCTCGCGCCCGTGCCGGGAGACGGGGGCATAGGGGTCGTCGTTGATCTCCGAGCCGGCGACGATCGGCATCCACTCGTCGAGCAGCCCGGTGAGAGCCCGGATCATGCGCGTCTTCGCCTGGCCCCGCTCACCCAAGAAGATCACGTCGTGACCGGCCAGGAGAGCGTTCTCGAGCTGCGGGAGCACCGTGTCCTCGTAGCCCATGACCACCGGGAAGAGCGCCTCCCCCGCCTGGATCCGAGCGATGGCGTTGCGCCGCAGCTCCTCCTTCACAGTCACTGAGGTCCAGCCCGACTGGCGGAGCTGGCCCACCGTCGCAGGGGCAGGATGGGCGGCCGTCGACATCATGGCGCCAACCTATCGCCGGGCTTCCACCGTCGTCCCCACGAGGGCCGCGGTTGGAACGAGGGTCGGTCAGCGGGCAGCCTGGGCGCCGTGCGGCTGCGCTGGTTCCTCACCATGACCATGATCCTGGCCGCCACGGTGGGCCTCACCTTGCTCGTCAGCCAGCGCCTCGACGACGGCGGGAGCGGCGGCGATCAGGTGATCGGCGGCACCAACGGGACGGTCGGACCCGGGGACTCCCAGGCCACCAACGCCACCGGCACCCCGGCCGTGCCTCCCGCCGGGCAGGTACAGGTGAGCGGCACCGTCACCGCCGTGCACGTCGACGGTGCCGTGCTCGACCCACGCGAGGTGGCCACGCCGTTCACGATCGTGTCCGATCGGGGCTTCGGCAACGGCGGCGAGCTCAACGGCGTCGAGGTGGACGGCACGACCGCCTCCATCGTGTGGGATGGCGGCCGGCCCTTCGTGCTCTCCTCAGGCGGGTCAATGGTGCTCGACCCGGTCACGGTCGACCTCGCGCCCGAGGGCCTGCGCCTCGCCCTGGGAGGCGCCGTGCAAGGGTTCATCCCGGGCACCTACCGGCTCGACACCCCGGTGGCGGTCGGCACCCGCGGCGTGGCCGGGGCGCGCGACTCGGTGACCTTCGATGCCGACGACCGCTCCTCCTTCGAGACCACGGGGGATGCCGCCCTCTTCCTGGCCCCAACCGAGCCCCGGCGCCTACTGGGCCCGGGCACCGTCCACCTCGAGGGAGCGCTCGAGCTCACCGACGCAGCCGGCACCCGGACCGTCACCGCGCTCGACACCGCCACGGGCGCCTTCAAGATCACGCTCACGCCGATCCCCGCCGGTGGCTGGTCGATCACGGCCACACTCCAGGGCAAGACCATCGCGACTGGCCGGTAGCCATGGAGCTGACCGGGACCTGGCGGGCGGCGGTCGCCGACGACGATCTGCGCCGCACCTGGCACGAGGACAGCTTCGACGACCGCGCGTGGGAGACGGTGTCCGTCCCCGGGCACTGGCGCTCCACGCCGGCCTTCGCCGACGCCGACGGCCCGCTGCTGTACCGGCGCTCGTTCGACGCCATGGGACCCGCCGAGGGGCGTCGAGCGTGGCTCACCTTCGACGGCCTCTTCTACCAGGGCGACGTGTGGCTGGACGGCGCCTACCTGGGCGATACCGAGGGCTACTTCGCCCCACACACCTTCGAGGTCACCGACCCGCTGCGCGAGCGCGGCGAACACCACCTCGCCATCGAGGTCACCTGCTCGCCCCAGACCGACCCCACGGCCAAGCGCAACATCACCGGTGTCTTCCAGCACTGGGACTGCCTCGACCCCGAGTGGAACCCCGGCGGCGTGTGGCGCCCCGTGCAGATCACCGAGACCGGACCGGTGCGGATCTCCCGGCTGCGGGTGCTGTGCCGCGAGGCATCCGTGCAGCGGGCGGTCCTCGTGCTGCGGGCGACGCTGGACAGCGACGCCGCCCGCATCGTCTGCCTGCAGAGCCGCCTCGGCGACCTCGATCATGCCGCCGACCAACCGCTGGCCGCCGGGGCCAACGAGGTCGAATGGACCCTCACCGTCGATCGTCCGGAGCTCTGGTGGCCCCGCGCCCTCGGTGACGCCACCCTGCACGACCTGCTCGTGCGCGTGGTGCTCGATGCCGCCGAGGGCCGCGTGACCTCCGACGAGCGCCAGCTCCGCACCGGCCTGCGCCAGGTGCGCATGCGGTCCTGGGTGGCCAGCGTGAACGGCGAGCGCCTGTTTCTGAAGGGCTCCAACCACGGACCCACCCGCATGGCCCTGGCCGAGGCAACACCCGCCGAGCTCGCCCGCGACGTCGAGCTGGCCTGCGAGGCCGGCCTCGACCTGCTCCGGATCCACGCCCACATCACCCGCCCGGAGCTCTACGACGCCGCCGACGCCGCCGGGCTCCTGCTCTGGCAGGACTTCCCGCTCCAGTGGGGCTACGCCCGCGGCATCCGCAAGCAGGCGGTCCGCCAGGTTGGCGCGGCCGTCGACCTCCTCGGCCACCACCCCTCCATCGCGCTGTGGTGCGGGCACAACGAGCCGATGGCCATCGAGAACGACCCCTCGATGTGGGGAGACCGAAAGCAGCTGCGGAAGATGGCGGTGAAGGCGGCCGTCGCCCAAGAGCTGCCCACCTGGAACAAGACGGTGCTCGACCGCTCCGTGAAGCGAGCGTTCGAGAGGAGCGATGGCACCCGACCCGTCATCGCCCACTCCGGCGTACTCCCCCACCCACCGCAGCTCGACGGCACCGACAGCCACCTCTACTTCGGTTGGTACCACGGGAAGGAGCGCGACTTCCCCGGCTTCCTTCGGGCCGTGCCTCGCATGGCCCGCTTCGTCACCGAGTTCGGCGCGCAGGCCGTGCCTGTCACCGCCGAGTTCATGGAACCCGAGCGCTGGCCCGACCTCGACTGGGAGCGCCTCGGGCATCGGCACGCCCTGCAGAAGGCGGTGTTCGACAAGTTCGTGCCCCCTGCTGATCACGCCACCTTCGACGGCTGGCAGAGGGCCACCCAGGAGTACCAGGCCACCGTGGTGCGCCGGCACATCGAAGCCCTGCGCCGGATCAAGTACCGCCCCACTGGCGGCTTCGCCCAGTTCTCCTTCGCCGATGGGCACCCGGCGGTCACCTGGTCGGTGCTGGGGCACGACCGGGCGCCAAAGCTCGCCTACGAGGCGCTCCGCCAAGCGTGCCAGCCCGTCATCGTGGTGGCCGATCGCCTCCCCGCCACGGTCTCCCCAGGCAAGGCCCAGGCCCTCGACGTGCACGTGGTGAGCGACCTCCGGGGCCCGGTGGTGGAGGCCAAGATCACCGCCCGCCTGTTCTGGGGCGACGGCGGCAGCCGCACCTGGCGCTGGCGGGGCGACATCCCTGCCGACGG
>Ga0136633_1003104_pt1 | contig 11067 bp, 11 predicted proteins | sample AntDrymeUQ832206_2_FD_105494 | JGI IMG/M metagenome (GOLD analysis project Ga0136633, IMG submission 105494) | Polar desert sand microbial communities from Dry Valleys, Antarctica - metaG UQ83 (22.06) | ecosystem: Environmental > Terrestrial > Soil > Desert | place: Antarctica: Dry Valley...
CGCCGACGGTCACGCCCACGGCCCCGCCCACGGGCGGCGCCAGCCCGAAACCGTCGCCACGACCCACGACCGCCCCGCCTGCCGCCGGCTTCTCGATCCGGACCGTAACGTCCCGCGACCTCCCGCACTCGTGGCGCTCCGGCTGCCCCGTCGGTCCGTCTCAGCTCCGGATGGTGACCGTTCCCTACCTGGGCTGGGACGGCGCGAAGCGGGAGGGCCGACTGGTAGTTCGCGCATCAGTCGCGAGTGCCGTTGGCCGGACGTTCGTGCGGCTGTACGAGCAGCGCTTCCCGATCCGGTCGATCCGCATGGTTGATGACTTCCGGGGTTCCGATGACGACTCCATGGCCGCCGACAACACCAGCGCCTTCAACTGCCGCACGGTGAAGGGGACCGGCAACTGGTCCCTGCACGCCTACGGCCTCGCGGTCGACATCAACCCCATCGAGAACCCCTACGTGTACGACGGAAAGGTGGACCCGCCCGCAGGAGCGCCCTATGCCGACCGCAGCCCCACGCGCAAGGGGATGATCACGGCGGGCGGTCCGGTGGTCCGCGCCTTCTCCGATGTTGGGTGGGCTTGGGGTGGCTACTGGTCGTCCGGCCAGGACTACCAGCACTTCTCGTCGAAGGGCGGCTGACGTGAAGCGGCTAGCCCTTGTTCTGCTCGTGCTCGTGACGGCCTGTGGCTCGGGCCAGGGGCCGAGCTCTGCGCCGGCAAGGCCCTCGGCGACGGAGGGGATCTCCCCTCCCTCGGCCGTTCCCGAGCCGGTGCTTCCGGCCATAACGCGAGCGCCGGCTTCGCTCGAGCCCAAGGCCACGGTCGCTCCAGCTCGCACGACCGCACCGGCTGTCCGCCGTACCGTCTCGCAGCCTGTGTGCCCAGGGCTTTCGGGGGTCAGCGGTTCGCAGGTGCTGCTAGTCGTCGGCTCGGGCAGCTCGGCCACGATGCGGGCGTGCGAGAAGCGGGACGGGCAGTGGGTTTCGGTGATGGGGACCATGTCGGGCCACGTCGGCCGCAACGGCGTGGCCCCGCCCGGTGCGAAGCGGGAGGGTGACGGGCGGACGCCGTCGGGGACCTACCTCATGGGGCGGGGGTTCGGGCAGCACGCGAACCCTGGCGTGAGCTTCCGGTGGACGATCGTGGATGACCGTGACGTGTGGGTCGATGACCCGTCGTCCTCGCTGTACAACAGCTGGCAGCGCGCACCGGCCAATGGTCGCTGGAGCTCGGCGGAGCAGCTGCGAACGACCTTCTACGCCTATGCGCAGGTCATCGACTACAACACCGCGCGAGTGCCCTATCGGGGAAGCGCCATCTTCTTGCACCTCGACCACGGCAGCGGTACTGCGGGCTGCATCAGCCTGCCGCGGCGGCAACTGTTGTCGGTCTTTCGCTGGGAGCGCCCCGGCGCCCAGATGGTGATCCGCTGATCGAACCGCCGGTCGAGACTGGGTTGGTCGAATCAGCGACGCCTGGCCAGGGCAGCCACGTCCAGGCTGTCAGGCCTCACGGTCGCGACGGCCGGCTGCCATCACCGCGTGCACCGGGTGGCCACCGCGGGGCTCGATGAAGATGCCGGTCGCTTCCGCGCACAACGTGTCCTGGAAGAAGCTCTTGCCCCAGGCGACGATCTTGCGGCCCTGCACCTCCAGAACGCCTGCCTCGTAGTCGATCCGCTGGTGCAGGGGTGTCCCTGAGTGCAGTCGCACCGACAGCGTGCCGGTGAGCCCGGCGATGCCAGAAGCTGCCTGTGCCACACCGAGCAGGTCGTCGAAGGCGGAGATGACGAACCCCCCGTGCACCAGGCCGGGTGGCCCCTCATAGGCCTCGCCATAAACAGCGTGCCCCTTGGTCAGCTCGCCCTCGAAGTGCAGGGACAGCGGTGCGGCGAGCGCATTGACGCGCCCCGAGAGCGGGCTGCGCTCGAACAGCGACGAGTCGTCGCCGACGAACAGCCCCTGGTGCCGGATGTCGGGCAGGGCCGCCACAGCCTTGCGGGCGCGGGCCAATGATGCCTCGACCTCGGCGAGCTCGTCCTCGGATGCCGCCTCGACGTCGAGCATCAGCACATCGGCGATGAGTGCACGCACGTCGTCCGCCAGCGCGTGTTTGCGCAGCCGACGGGGCGAAGGCGGCGGATCGGCGGGGTACCACCGCTCGCGGGCCGTGGTCATCGGGCGGCCAGCAGGTCGCCGAGCTGCTCGAGCGACCGCTGGGCGCCACCGAGCGAGAGCTCGAGCACCTTGCCGATGAGGAACCAGCGGTGCAACAGGTAGCTGACGTCGACGCCCATGCCGCCGTGCAGGTGCACCGCTTTCGACACCACCCGCTGCACGCCCTCGGCGCCCCAGAACGCGGCGATGGCCGTCTCCTCAGCGCAGGGCAGTCCCTGGTCTAGTCGCCACACAGCCTGCTGCATCGTGAGCCGCATCGCCTCGACGTCGATCCAGCAGTCCGCCACCTGGTAGGTGATCGCCTGGAACGCCGCCAGCGGCTTGCCGAACTGCTCGCGGGTCGATACGTGATGGGCAGCCAGTTCGAGCGACTTGTGCGCAACGCCGACGGCGTAGGCGCACTGCAGCAGCGTGAGGCGGGTCAGTGCATCGGCGGCGGTGCCGCCCAGCCGCCGAGCCGCCGCGTTGTGGAAAACCAGCGTCGCGTGCGGCTCGCGCGAGCTGACCTGCTCGTCGATCCGCTCGACGTCGGCCGTATCCACCAGCAGCAGCACCTCAGCTCCGTCGGGGGTGCGGGCCGCCACGACGCAGTGACTGGCCTCCGCGCCCCACGCCACGGCCAGCAGCCTGCCGTTGACGGTCCATCGCTGACCGTCACGCACCGCACGCGGCCGGCTCTCCCAGCCGTTGGTGCCGACCGCCGCCACCACGATCGCCTCGCCCGCCAGGACCGAGCCGATCAGCTCCTTGTCCTCGAGCACACCAAGGGCAGCGAGCACGGGTACGACGGGAGCTCGTGCAGCGGACCGACCGGCCTCTTCGGCGACCACCGCCGCGACCGCCAGCGGCAGCCCGCCGCCGCCCAACGCCTCGGGTACGGACAATCCGATCAGGCCACCTTCGACGAGCCGAGACCAGAGCGGCTCGTCGAAGCCCGCGATGCCGGTCTCGGTGTGGGTGGCGGTGGCGAACAGCTGGGTCGCGACCGAGCGGACCGCGTCCTGCTCCTCGGTGGGGGTGAAGTCCATGTCAGCGCTGCCCGCGAGGCAGGCCGAGGGCGGTCTGTACGAGGATCTCGCGCTGCACCTCGTTGGACCCGCCGCCGAACGTGCGGACGGGAGCAGAGCGATAAGCCTTCTCGAGGGCCCCGGCCAGCTCGGCGCCAGCCGAGTCCTTGGCGAGAAAGCCTGCCCTGCCGATGATCTCGAGCAGCAGCCGATAGGACTCGATGTCGGTCTCGGAGCCGTAGACCTTGCCGCTGGACGCATCGGCAGGGGTGAGCTGGCCCACTTCTGTCTTCCAGGCCAGCCGCCAGTTGAGCAGCTTGAGGGCCTCGAGCCTGGCGCACACGCGGGCCAAGGTGAGCCGCACCCACGGCAGGTCGATCAGCCGGGTGTCGTTGGCGTCGACCTGCTCGGTGCACCAGTGCCGCACCGACTCGAAGAGCTCGAGCGACCGACCGCCCAGGGCCGCCAAGGCCACCCGCTCGTGGTTGAGCTGCGAGGTGATCAGCTGCCAGCCGGCGTCGATCTCGCCGACCACGGCCGAGACCGGGACGTGCAGGTCCTCGTAGTAGGTCGCGCTCGTCACCTCGCCGCCCACGGTCACGATGGGGGTGGCCGAGAACCCGGGCGTCTTGGTGTCCACCAGGAGGATCGTGATGCCCTTGTGCTTGGCAGCCTCAGGATTGGTACGGACCGCGAGCCAGATGTAGTCCGCGGTCAAGCCACCGGTGGTGAAGACCTTGTTCCCGTTGACGACGAACTCCTCGCCGTGGCGCTCGGCCTTGGTGCTCAAGGATGCGAGGTCGGTGCCGGAACCGGGTTCGGTGTAACCGATCGCGATGTCCAACTCGCCGGCCAGGATCCGCGGCAGGAAGAAGTCCTTCTGCTCCTGCGAACCGTGCCGCATGATCGTCGGGCCCACGGTGTTGAGGGCGATCATCGGAACCGGCACGCCGGCCCGCGTGGCCTCATCGAAGAACACGAACTGCTCGAGGACGGTGCGGCCCTGGCCGCCGTACTCGGTGGGCCAGCCGACGCCCAGCCAGCCGTCGGCGCCCATCTTCAGGCGGAGGTCGCGTGCGGTGGGTCCGCCTTGCCCCTCGTCCGAGAGAGCGCGCCGGACCTCCGGCGTGAGCAGTTCGGCGAAGTAGGCCCGGAGCTGGTCGCGCAGCTCCTTCTGCGCCGGGGTGTAGTCGAGGTACACAGACTCTCCCGATCTAGAACTTGTTCTAGCGGCTAGTAGACCAGTGGCGGAGCGGGGGCGTCAATCGGGGTGGAGAGCGTCGGCGCGCAGAGCGGCGGCCGTGTCCCTGTCCACGTAGCGCCGGCCGAGCAGCAGCAGGGCCGAACCGATCAGCATCACCCACATCGTTGACCTGAAGGCGAAGCCGAGGTCGCCCTTGCTCTCGCCGTCGACAAGGATGAGGTGGTTATCAGCGATCAGCCCGATCAGCGCCGGGGTCACAGCCCCGAGCAGGTTGGCGCAGAGCTTGACGATGCCGAACGAACTTCCCCTCAGGTCGGCAGGCACGACCTCTGCGGTGATCACCGTGAGCGGCGGGAGCGAGGAGACGACGAGCCCCACCCCGATCATCTGAAGGGGCAGCCGGACGCTGTAGACCGGTATCCCATCAAGGAAGCTGACGAACAGGAACAGGGTTCCGAGCGCTGTCACCACCGCGGCCAGCAGCATCGGGGCGCCCCGGACTCGGCCACGGATCTTGTCGGTGACGATGCCGCCTGCGACACCGCCAGCGATCGCGCCGAGCAGGATGACGCCACCGCCGACCGCTGCCGCTTGCGCCTCTGACAAGTCAGAGGCGCGCACGTGGTAGGCGACGCCCCAGAAGCCGAGTGCGCTGAGGATGCCATTGATGAACGCGGTGGCCAGCAGCAGCACTCGCAGCGACGGAACCCGCACGACGGCTTTGATGCAGGACCAGCTGGTGGGCACGGTCTCCCGGACGGCGATCGCGCCGTCGGCTTCGCCGCGCGGTGGTAGCGGCAGTCGCCGGACCATAAGCGCGACGAGGATGCCGGGGGCGGCGATGGCGACGACGGCGACCCGCCAGCCGAACCAGCCGAGCAGGATGCCCCCGACGATGGTGCCTAGCCCGAGGCCGACTGTGGGGACCACGCGTTGGAACGCGTAAGCCCTCCCGCGTACGGCGACGGGGTAGTAGTCGGCGACCAGTGATTGGGCCGCCGGGTCGTTGATGGCGTCGCCGGCGCCGAGGGCGGCCCGCATGCTGAAGACCTGCCAGTAGCGCTGGGCCAGTCCGACGAGAACCGTCGAGAGCGACCAGAGGACCAGTACCCCGCCCATCAGCTTGCGCCGGTCCAGCCGGTCGGCCAACAGGCCGCCGGGGATGGCGAGCAGCACCGCGGCCACGATCAGGGCGGTGTTGAGCAGCCCTGCCTGGAAGTCGGTAAAGCCCAGCTCGTTCTGCATCGCCGGCAGGACCGCGGGGACCACGCCGCGATCGACCGCGTCTACCAGCCCGACCAGGCACAGCACCACGAGCGGCCGGCGTCCGTACCGGCCCCAGTTGCTCGTGACTGGGGTGGGCTCCGGCCCGGTCACTAGCGGCCGGTGAAGGTGGCCGGGCGCTTCTCGGCGAAGGCCCGCGGACCCTCCTTGGCGTCTTCGGTCGCGAACACCGGCATCCCGATCTCGAGCTCGATCTTGAGGGCCTCCTCCTCTGGCAGGCCTTCGGTCTCCCGGAGCGAGCGGAGCACGGCCTTCACGGCAAGCGGTCCGTTGGCACTGATTGCTTCGGCGATCTCGTGGGCCTTGTCGAGGGCGGTGCCATCGGAGACGACGTGGCCGATGAGCCCGTAGCCGAGCGCCTCCTGGGCGGTGATGGTGCGACCGGTGAGCAGCAGATCAGCGGCCACGGTGTAGGGGATCTGGCGACGAAGCCGCACCGTCGAGCCGCCAAGAGGGAACAGCCCGCGGCGCACCTCGGCGACACCGAAGGTCGCGGACTCACCCGCCACTCGGATGTCGGTCGCCTGCAGGATCTCGGTGCCTCCCGCGATGGCGGGACCCTCCACCGCCGCGATCAGCGGTTTGGTCAGCCGGTAGTGCCGCAGCAGCGCCCGCCAGGCCAGGCCGGCGTCCTCCTTGAACCGCTGCGCGTAGTCGTCCCCCGGCTCGGGATTGCTCATCATCGCCTTGAGGTCGGCACCCGCGCAGAAGACCTCGGCCGACCCGGTCAGGATCGCAACCCGGATGTCGTCGTCGCTGTCGACCCGCTCCCAGGCCTCTGCCATCCGGCCGAGCATGTTGGGGGAGAAGGCGTTCTTGCGCTCGGGCCGGTTCATCGTGAGGACCAGCGCGTGGCCCTTCTTCTCGACAAGGAGGTGCTCCTCGGCTGAGCTCACGGGAAGACGTCCTCTCCGGTTGTGGCGTCGCGGGCGCTGATGGCTTCGACGGGGCAGCTCTCCCAGGCGTCCTGCAGCCCGGTCGACTCCTCCACCGGCGACTGCTTCACCACTGACTTGCGGCCCGGCCCGCTGCCGAACACCTCGGGGGCAGAGTTGCGGCAGTAGCCGCTGCTGATGCAGGTCGGCGCGACAGTGATCTCGAGTGACCTGGGCATGGCCGAAACTAACACGGCCTTGCCCCGAGATGAGAACAGGTTCTAGGTTCGGCCGCACCCGATAGAGGAGCGCCACAGTGCCCATCCCGGCCCAACGCGACGTCGAGCAGTCCAAGAGGCAGCTAGCCGCCTGGGCGGCTCCGCGGGTTGACGCCGACGGCGACGTGACTCTGTCGGAGTTCCGCGGACCCGGTGCCACCGGCTTCTCCAACGAGACGCTGATCGTCGACGCGTCGTGGATCTCGGGGGGTGAGTCGCACCAGGAGACCTGGGTGGTGCGCGTGGCCCCGACGGGCTACCCGCTCTTCCCCGACCCGGCCTTCGAGCTGCAGCACGCGGTGCTGACGACGTTGGCCAGGAAGAGCCCGGTGCCGGTTCCCAACATCCGCTGGTTCGAACCGGATGCGGCAGTCCTCGGTGCGCCCTTCTTCATCATGGACTTCGTCGACGGTCTCGTGCCGCCGGACAACCCGCCGTACCACGTCGCGGGGTGGTTGCACGACGTCAGCCCAGCGGTGCGCGAGCGGATCTGGTGGGGCGCGATCTACACGATGGCCGAGCTCCATGCCCTTGATGTCACTGAGCTCGAGCTGCCGCCGCTGATGCAGGGGCTGGGGGAGCAGCTCGACTACTACGAGCGCTTCCTCGCGTCGGTCGAAAAGGACGAAGCGGTGCCGATGGCCCGCAAGGCACTGGCCTGGATCAAGGACAACCTGCCGCCGGAGGAACCCACAGTCCTGTGCTGGGGCGACGCGCGGATCGGCAACATCATGTACTCCGATCAGGGCGCGCGGCTGGCGGTCCTCGACTGGGAGATGGTCACCCTCGGCTCGCCGTCGCAGGACGTCGCGTGGGCGTGGTTTCTCGACCGGCACCACAGCGAGGCGCTCGATGTCCCGCGGCTCGAGGGCTTCCCGTCCAAGGCGGAGACGATCGCGCGCTACGAGGCGGCCAGCGGTCGGACGCTGCTGACGTTCGACTTCTACGAGGTGTTTGCCGGCTTCCGGTTTTGCGTGATCATGGCCAGGCTCGCGGTCATCTTCAAGGACTGGGGATTGCTCGCCGCCGACGACGCGATGGCCCAGGAGAACACCGTCACCTCGTTGACGCAACGGGTCTTGGACGAGCGGTGCTGACGCCGCTGGACGACCTGCCGATCCACCAAGTTGCCGAAACGATGGCGACGGTCGGCACCTCGGATCGCAACTTCTACGACCGCTACTACTTCAACCTGCATGGCTGCGACGGCGAGTTCTTCCTGGCCGGCGGGATCGGCCAATATCCCAACCTCGGGGTGACCGACGGCTTCGTCGCTGTCAACCACGGCACGACCCAGACGGTGGTTCGGGCGTCCCGGCCCTTGGGAGTTGATCGGCTGGACACGACGGTCGGGCCGTTGCGGGTCGAGGTGATCGAGGGGCTCAAGAGGATCCGCTTCGTGTGCCAAGAAACCGAAGGGTTCGCTCTTGATGTCACGTGGGAGGGGGCGATACCGGCTTTTGAGGAGCCGCGGATGATCCTGGCCGCTCCGCATGGCCGGATCCTGATGAACACCATGCGCTTCCTGCAGACCGGCTCGTGGACCGGCTCGCTGATGCTCGACGGCAGCACGATCGACGTCACGCCCGACCGCTTTTGGGGCAACCGTGATCGGTCCTGGGGAGTGCGGCCGGTCGGCGAGCCAGAACCGTCGGGCATCGCGGCGATGGGGACCAGCGGATTTTTCTGGAACTACTTCGTGGTCCGGTTTCCGTCCTCAACCGTGGTCTACATGTGTCAGGAGGATGGGCTCGGCAAGCGCACCTTGGAAGAGGGAGTGCGGCTCTATCCCGACGGCCGCGTCGAGCAGCTCGGCCGGCCCGAGCACAAACTGTTCTTCGCGTCCGGCACCCGGATGGTGACCTCCGCTGAGGTGACGTTCCGCGACGGGCTGGTGCTGTCCGGCGAAACGCTGCGTCCGCTGCACCTGGCTCGCGGCACCGGTTATGGCTTCGACGCGGACTGGCGGCACGGGATGTTCCAGGGGGCGGAGCTGGTGGTGCAGCGGCACGACTTCGACTCGACCGCTGCGGAGATGGTGCCGATTCCGGGCGCGATCGTGGACCATGTCGCGCGCTTCACCACCAACCGCGACGACGAGGTGGGATTCGGCCTGCTCGAGGTCATGACGATGGGCCCGCACCCGCAGTACTTCACCGCCTGGGACGACCTGGGCTGAATATTGCCTTGCATAGTGGTATCACCGCGGTATCTTGGGGTATGGCCATGACCTTGCGACTCAGTGACGAGCAAACCGCCGCTCTTCGGCGAAAGGCGACTGAAGAGGGCCGGTCGATGCAGGAAGTGGCCTTGACGGCGATCGACCACTACACGGCCGATCGCCCCCAGCGGCTGAAGCACGCGATCGCGCGCGTCCGCGAGGAGGACACCGAGCTGCTCGCCCGGCTCGCGAAGTGAGCCTCGGCGACTCGGATTTCCTGACCACGGCCGACCTGCTGGAGATCGCCGCTGGGGTGATGGCCGAGGTTCTGGTGCGAGATCTGGGTCTGCTGGAGTCCGCGGCAGCCCGGCCGCGAACGACGGTGTTCGGCGACGACGCCTATCCGTCCTTTGCTGAGAAGGCGGCCTCGCTGATGCATTCCCTGGCCCGCAACCACCCCTTGGTAGATGGCAATAAGCGGCTGGCCTGGGCGGCGGCGCGGGTCTTCTGTCTGATGAACGACGTCGACCTGTTGATGGACGTGGACGCTGCGGAGGAGATGGTCCTCGGGGTTGCTCGCGGGGACCTCGATGTGCCGGAGCTAACCGCGATCTTCACCCGGGTCATCCGTCCGACTGATGAGCAGGCTTGACGCGCGGGCCTGGGCGCTTGGCGGCAGCAGCACACCCACGGAGGCATGCCTCGCTACCTTGTCCGGGGCAGAGGGGAGTCGTCGCGTGCGCACCACCGGCACCGCCACCGTGCTCTTCACCGACCTGGTCGGCTCCACGGAACTGCGCGCGCGCCTTGGCGCCGATGACGCCGACGAGCTCCGGCGTACCCATGACGCCCTTCTTGCCGAGGCGGTGTCCGCGCACAACGGCCAGCTGGTGAAGGGCCTGGGCGACGGGGTCATGGCCACCTTCGGGTCGGCAGTCGACGGTGTCGACGCGGCCATCGCCATTCAGCAGGCGATGCACCGCCACAACCGCAGCCCGCTCAACGAGCCACTTCAGGTGCGGGTCGGGTTGAGCATCGGCGATGTCGTCTGGGAGAATGACGACTGCTTCGGCGACCCCGTCATCGAGGCATCGCGGCTGTGCGCCGCGGCAGCGGGTGGCCAGGTGATCGCCGCTGACGTCGTACGCGCCCTCGCTCGGCAGCGCGGTCAGGCCTTTCGGGCACTGGGCGACCTGGAGCTCAGGGGCATCGCTCATGCGGTCCCAGTGACCGAGGTCCTCTGGGAGCCGCTCGCCGACGACACCACGCGCCTCCCGGTGCCTGAGCTTCTTGAGGCAGGCGCCCGGTTGTGCTTCTCCGGCCGTGAGGGAGAGCTCGAGACGGTCACGGCAGCCTGGAAGAGCGCGCTGACCGAGGGCCGGCAGGCAGTCCTGCTCTCGGGGGAGCCGGGCATCGGCAAGACCCGCCTGGCACGCGAGGTCGCCCTGCTCGCGCACGAACAGGGCGCCACCGTCCTGTACGGCCGCTGCGAGGAGGATCTCGGCGCGCCCTACCAGCCCTTCGTCGAGGCGCTCGACTACTTCGTCACGCTCTCGCCGGAGGACGGTCTTGCCGACAACCTCGGCCGGTACGGCGGGGAGCTGGCCAGGTTGTGCCCCGCGGTCGCGGCCCGTGCGCCGGGCCTCGAGCCACCCCTGCGCTCCGACGTAGAGACCGAGCGGTATCGGCTCTTCGAGGCGGTGGCCTCCTGGCTGGTAGAGGCGTCGGAGCCGGCCGGCCTGGTGCTCGTGCTCGACGACCTGCACTGGGCCACGCGTCCGACGCTGCTGCTCCTGCAGCACGTCCTGCACGCGGTGCCGCAAGCGAAGCTGCTCGTCGTCGGCACCTATCGCGACACCGACCTGGACCGGCAGCACCCGTTGTCGGGTCTGCTCGCCGACCTGCGCCGACAGCCTTCGGTCGCTCGGGTCGCGCTCACCGGCCTGGACGTGCCGGGAGTGATGCACCTCGTGGCGGACGCGGCTGGGCACGAGCTGGACGAGACGGGAAGGGACCTCGCCCGGGTCGTGCAGCGGGAGACGGAGGGCAACCCGTTCTTCGTGGGCGAGATCCTGCGCCA
>Ga0136633_1003105_pt1 | contig 11060 bp, 11 predicted proteins | sample AntDrymeUQ832206_2_FD_105494 | JGI IMG/M metagenome (GOLD analysis project Ga0136633, IMG submission 105494) | Polar desert sand microbial communities from Dry Valleys, Antarctica - metaG UQ83 (22.06) | ecosystem: Environmental > Terrestrial > Soil > Desert | place: Antarctica: Dry Valley...
GGCGAGCATGCGCACCACGAAGCTGCTCACCGCGGAGCAGGTCGACGAGGCGCTCGGGCGCACGGTGGACTACCAGCCGCCCGGCGCCTGACCACGGCGGCTGGCGGTAGGTCAGAGCATTGCGGGGAGTCGAACCTAGACGTTGAAGCGGAACCTGTCCCCCGTGAAGGACAGTTGGTGGCAGCAGTTGGCACTAGTGGGTCTACCTGCGGCTATGCGCGTCATGACGTTGACCACTGCTTGTCGCTGACGGATCTGGCGGGGGCAATTCGGGGGCAACGCCCCAGTTCATAGGACTGGGCGCGACTGCCGCGCCCGACACGACATGCGGCACCCGCTCGCGCGGGCACGTGCGGTCGGGAGCGACTGCCGGAGCTCAGTAGAACAAGGGGAAGCGCGGGCACGCTCAGCGGCTGTTCCCGGTCATCGTTGGCAGTGTGGGGCTGACCCGGAAACTCGCTGGTAACCGCTGGCCGCGGACGGTCGCCGTTTGTCCTCCTGCCACGCACTTGCCACGCACGAACGGGTCATTTGCCCGCCTGCGACTCGTCCTCGCCGAGCGCGGCCTTCCAGTCCTGGCCACCGTGGAAGACGCCGAGGATGTTGACCACGAGGTCACCGGACGACTCGACCACCTCGTAGGCGACGAGGGTCTTCTTTTTGAAGGTGCTCGTCCGCATGCCCGGTCGGACGTCGTCGCGCACTCGACCGGCGAGCGGGAACACGAGGATGCCGTCGATGTGGTCGAGGATCGCCGACACGAAGCGTCGAGCGATCTCGGCCGACGCCGCCTTGGTGATCCAGTCGTCGAGTTCGTTGAGCTGCTTATCGGCTTCGGGGGTGTAGTTGATCCGGCCCGTCATGAACGGGCGGCCCACTTGGCCTCGAAACGAGCCCGGACAGTCTCGGCCGGGTTCGCCCGCGACGGGTCGGCCTTCAGCGCGTCGTACGCCCCCGCTGCCTCAGTGTGCAGCCAACCCTCGACCGCCGTGTCGAAAGCCTCGTCGGATTCGACCGATTCGAGGAGCCGCAGCGCCACGTCCTTGCGCACCGCAGGAGGCAGGGACATCCCCGCCTCGTAGAACTCCGATGCGCTCAGCGACATGCCGCCAGTGTACGCCGACGAGCCGACTCGGCTGACGAACGCACAACCTTGCCTGACCCCGCTGCCTCGGTGGTCAGCAGACCGGCCGGAACGCCACGGAGGGATCCCTTTGCGACGATGCCAGTCCTCCGCTCGAATCATTCGCGGCGGTCACCGCAAGCGGTTCGGCATGCGGGGAGACACCGAGTAGGCCGTGCTGACGCGCGCCGAGATCCCTGGGTGAAGCGGTGTGCCGGATGAGGCGTCGTGTCGGACACGGACAAGAATGGGCATGTGAGTGACGGGTGGTCGGTAGCCGAGGCGATGCCGCGTTGGCAGTTCGTGCTGGACGCCGTCGTGGCTGCCGCCTTCGCTGTGGTTCTCGCTGGCATCATGGCTGCCAGGCATCAGTGGACTTGGTTGCCAGTGGTGGGCTTGCTCGCCTTGGCGCTGGCGCTACGTCACCGCCATGTGTGGTTGATGATCGGACTGTCGGTGCTCGCCGGCCTGGTCCAGCTCTTCTTGACCGACGTGGCGTATCCGGCTGATGCTGCGTTCGCCGTCTTGTTCTTCGGCCTGGGCTCCCACGCTCGTCGGGTGCTGCGTGTGACCGGTTTGGGCTGTGCCGTCCTCGCGACGGTGGTGGCCGGGTGGTACACGGTCTTCCAGAGCGGTGGTGGGGAGCCGACTGAGACCATGTGGGCCCAAGGGGCCGTCTTCGCGTTGGGTACGGCTGTGGTCACACTGGGTGGTTGGACGGTGGGATACATCCAATGGCTGAACCGCCGCGCCATGCAAGCTGGTGTTGATGCGCGGTTGGACGCGGCCGAACGGCGCCGGCTACAGGATGCGATCGACCAAGAGCAGGAACGCTCCCGCATCGCGACGGACATGCACGATGTGGTTGCGCACTCGTGGGCCGTGGTGGCCGCGCAAGCCGATGGCGCGAGGTACTCCATCGGTAAGTCCCCCGAGTCTACCGAGCGGGCCCTCGAAGTGATCGGCGAGACGGCTCGGTCGACGATCGCCGATATTCGCGTGATCCTGGCGCGGCTGCGCTACCAGGAGCCGTCCGGGACCACGCCCAAGGCGATACCGGGAGCCGAGCAGCAGCGTCAGTTGTTCGCACGGATGCGTGCCTCGGGGATGCAACTCGACGACACCGAGACCGGGGCCAGCAACAGCTCGCCGCTGATCGTGATGACGGCCCACCGGTTGCTCAGTGAGGCGCTGACCAACGCCCTCAAGCACGGAGATCTCGATGCGCCCGTGGAGGTGCGCCAAGACTGGTCGGAGGGGTACCGGCTCAGGGTGGTCAACTCACTGTCCGACCGCGAGGGAAGTGTGGGAGCCGGGCACGGGATCATCGGGATGCGGGAACGCGCCACGCTCGCGGGCGGCGTCGTGACATCGAGTCACTCCGACGGCCGATGGGTAGTGGCGGCGTACCTTCCTGAACCAGACCACTCTGAGTCAGAACACCTGGAGGAGGGCCAGTGAGCATCCGGGTAGTTCTCGTCGATGACCAGTCCCTGTTTCGTGCGGGCATTGCCTTGGTGATCGACAGCCAGCCGGATCTGGAGTGCGTGGGAGAGGCCGAGGACGGCTCCGGGGTGATCGCGTTGGTGCGCCAGACGCGGCCCGACGTCGTACTGATGGATGTAAGGATGCCCCAGGTCGACGGAGTCACCGCCACGCGCACCCTGATCGAGGAACTGGGCGCCGAGGCGCCGAAGGTGCTCGTGTTGACGACGTTCGACCTCGACCAGGCCGCAGCCGATGCCATCGAGGCCGGTGCGAGCGGTTTCGTGTTGAAGGAGTGCCAGCCCGAGTTCCTCCTGGCCTCGATCCGCGCCGTCGCCGCGGGAACCCAGGTGGTCAGCGCGAGAGCAATCCGGAACCTGCTCGAGAGGTTCCGCACCCGGTCGACCGCACCACCGGGAGCGGAGTACGACGCCCTCACCCCGCGCGAGCGGGAGATCTTGGTGCGTGCAGCTCGTGGGCTGTCGAACGCCGAGATCGCCGACGTGGAGTTCCTTGCCGAGGGCACGGTCAAGACGCACATGTCGCGGATCTTGACCAAGCTGGGCCTGCGCGACCGAGTCCAACTCGTGGTCTACGCCTACGAGCACGGACTCATCTGAGCGAGCGACGTACATCGTGGGATGTATCCAAGATCGATCCCACGCCAGATGACTACGCGGGCGGCGCGAACCAGACTCGGTGCTATGAACACCACACCCACCCCACCAGCCCCAGCGCCGCGGTCGAGTGCGGCGAGGTATTGGTGAGCGCTCCTGTACTGGAGGCAGCCGGCCTCGGGTTCTCCTACGGCCGGCTGCGTCCCACTCGTGTCTTCGACGACTTCAACTGGCAGGTCACGCCAGGTCAGACCACGCTGTTGCTCGGCCCGAATGGCGCTGGAAAGTCGACGCTGATGAGACTCCTCAGCGGCTTCGACCGACCCAAGAGAGGCGAAGTCCGGATCGGCGGCGTCGCCGAGCGGCGAGAACTGTTTCGACACGTCGGGTGGATGCCCCAAGACGTCCAGCCGGGCCGAGGGATGACCGTCATCGAGCAGGTCGAGTACGTCGCCTGGGTGGGCGGCCAGTCCCGTCGGCGGGCGCGCGAATCCGCCCGCAAGGCGATCAGTCAGGTGGACCTGGACGACAAAGGAGATGCGCGTACTGACCGCCTGTCAGGTGGGCAGCTACGCCGCGTCGGCCTGGCCCAGGCTCTGGTGCGGCAGGGGCAAGTGCTCCTGCTCGATGAACCGACGGCGGGCCTGGACCCGGCCCAGGCACTGAATTTCCGTGCGCTCCTCAAGGACCTTGACTGTCCCGGCGGCATCGTGATCTCGACCCACCAAATCAACGATCTGATTGACGACGTCGACCGTGTGGTGATTCTCGCGGACGCCGAGATCAAGTTCGACGGGACCGCGACCGAGTTCGTGGGGCAGCATGCGCGCGGGGGGGATCGGGTGAGGTCGCTGACCCAGGCGTTCAGCGACATTGTCGGCGGGGGTCGGCATTGACTCCGATTCGCGCGATCGTGCGCAGCGGCGCAGCTTGGTTCCTGCCGCTCATGTTCGCCCTGTCCTCCTGGTACGGCGCCCGCTTCACCTTTCGGCTTGGTTATCCAGCGGGCGACATTGCGCAGAGCAGTGTGGGGCTCTATGTGGCGGCCCCGATGACTGCTGCGTTCATGGCGCTCCAATACCGGGGCTTCACGCCCCTCATCAGACCTCTGCGGATAACCCGCTCCGGATTGTTGGTGGTCCTACGAGCCTGGTGGCCGCTGCTCCTGGGAGCCCCTACGACTCTCTGCCTAGCGGTGGTGGTGGCGGCCGGGGCCGTTCCGAACGACCTGCCCTCCTGGTCGCTGATACTCATCGACTTCATGACCGTGCTGACGGCGGCTCTCACCGGGCTGGCATGCGCATGGGCCTTGCCGGCAGTCGTCGCCGTCCCCCTGGCGGCCATGCTCTGGTTCGTCTGGGTTGCCTACGGCCCAGCGAGCACCAACCTCCTTGTGCACAACCTGGCCTCGACGTTCGGCTGCTGTTCCTCGGACACTCGTCCGGCCATGGTGGCCATCCGCGCGACTGTTCTCTTGCTCCTCGTGATCAGCCTGGGGATCGGGTGCCTGCTGGCATCGTCTCGCTCAGCGCGCATCCCGCGGCCGCTGGTCTCGACCGTCCTCACCCTTCTCGTGGTCGCCGGAGTCGGCGCAGGGGTCGCGGTGCTTCGCACCTCAGGAGAACCGCTCACTCTGACGGCGACCGAACCGCGCACCACGCCGCTCGCCTGCCGTACCGAGCAGGGCGTGGAGGTCTGCCTCTGGCCGGAAAACCGTGACCGAACAGCCGCATTGGCTGCGATTGTGGGCGAGGTGAATCCACAGTTTCAAAGGCTGGGAATGAACACGATTCACAGCTTGACGCAGGCGAACGGGAATCGCGAGGCGGCCTCTGTTGAGGCAGGGGCGGGTCTATCCCAGCAGGACTTGCGTGTTGGTGTTGCGGCTGGCTACGTCGATCTGCAGTCGGGGTGTCGCGGTGCTACTGGGCCCGCCCGTGACCAGTTGGTTGCACTAGTCGCGCTGCTGACGGGCATGCGATCCGATGACGTCGCGACCCGATTGGGCGCGCGCGCGGCAAGCGGGGCTGAAGACGCGCTCGCCCAGGGACAGGGCTCTCCCGAGGCGGTTGGCGTCTGGTTCCGTAAGGGCCTGCCCACGGTGCATTGCGTGCCGCCCGGATGATGCTCTGGCTTCGGGCCCGGCATGCATGGTGGATGGTTGCCGCACTCGTCGCGATGCTGGGCTTTGATCGCCTTGTGGGGGGACTGTCGCTGAGCGTGCCTGCTCTGTTTGGCGGCGGAGCCAACTTCGTGTTCCTCCGGACGTATCTGCCACTCATCTGGGCGGTGGCGATTGCCGATTCCTTCGCGGGACGCGGGTTCAGCATCGAGGGCAGGCCCGCGTTGCTCCCGAGCGTGGCCATGTCACGGTTGGGTCTCCTCGACGCGGGCCTCTTCGTGGTGGCGTCATCGACGGCCGCCGCTCTCTTCTCGGGATTTCAATCTGGTGGATTGTCGGGAACGGCCCCGGTGCTGGTGCTCTCCGGCGTCACATGTATCGGGACACTCCGGGCCGGACCCGCCGTGGGCGCCTTCGCGAGCACCATGCTGATGCTCCTCACGTCGGTCTACCCGCGCACGGCGCCTGCCGCACGCTTCATCCACATTCTCCAACCGGACGGCGAGCCCGCCTGGTCAACGACATGCGGAATCCTCGTTGGCCTCGCGGCCGCGGGATTGCTAGCCACCAATTCGGCCCGGACGAGATTGCGGGCTGCCGAAGTCAGCGCGCTGTGAGCCTGGGGGGCTCGGGTTCGGTCACTCACCGCGACGGGTGCCCCGTCAGCCAACCAGTTCTTTCGCGTGCTGCCGATTGCTGAGCCTTCACCTTGCCAACCTCGACACGAATCCGCTCCATCCTCCTCTCAGCGGCTGATCGTCGGAAACCATTGACTCTTCACGGTCCCGGAAATCTCCTCCAAGTCCTTCCGTTTCCCGCCCTCCTACACCCCCTATCCAGTCGGCACGCATGCTACGAAGGTCGTAGATGGGTCGCCCGGGTTTGGGCGGCCCACGAGGCATTTCTAGGCGGTTTGTTGGAAACCGTTGACGGTCGTCGGGGTGGTGGTTGTTGTGCATGGCGGGGTAAAGGTGTACCGAGGGAATGCTGCTGCTGCGCGCACCTATCTCGAGGCGGACCATGCTCGGGTCGATGACTACTACCTGGCCGAGGGCACGGGCTTGGCGGAGCGGCTCGTCGCCACTCCAGATGGTGGTGTCGAGCGGGTCGGGGTTCTGGACGGTGACGACTACGAGGCATGGGTCGCAGGGCTCGACCCGGGCACCGGCCAGCCGCGCGGCCGGTTGCGAACCGACCCGAACGCGGTGAGGTTCGTCGAGGTCGTGGTCAATGGGCCGAAGACCTGGTCGCTGGCCGCGGCGCTGCATCCGGAGATCGCCGACGCGTACGACGCCGCCCAGGACCGCGCCGCCACACAGATCGTTGGCTGGCTGGCCGGTCACGCCACCACGAGGGTGGGGCCGCGGGGCCGGCAGGTGCAGGTGCCGGTGGAGCGGATCGAGGCGGTCACGGTGCGGCACTACACCTCCCGGGCCGGGGACCCGCACCGACACCTGCATCTGCAGGTCAACGCCCGGGTCTGGGCCGAGCAGAAGTGGCGGGGCCTGCATACGGTCGGGGTCCGAGACATGATCGACGCACTGAACGGGATCGGTCACGCGGCCGTGGCCTGTGACCCCGAGTTCCGGCGGGCGTTGGCCGAGCGCGGGTTCACCCTCGACCCGGCCACCGGCGAGGTCGAGGAGCTGACCCGGTTCGTGGGGCCGTTCTCGGCACGGGCGCGGCAGATCGGGAAGAACCTCGACCGCTACGAGGCCGAGTGGCGCCTGGCCAACCCCGGTGTCGAGCCCGGGCCGGCGCTGCTTCGAGCGTGGGACCGGCGCGCCTGGTCCGAAGCCCGACCCGACAAGGTCGTGCCGATGGACGGCGGGGAGCTGACCGACCGGTGGGTCACCGAGCTCCGCCGGCTCGGCTACCGCCACCGAGAGCCAAGACCGCTCCACCAGCCGGTGGTGAAGACGGGACAGGTCGAGCGAGAAGCTGCCGTCGAGGTCGTGTTGTCGCGACTGGGTGCGCGACGCTCGGGATGGAACGCCGCCGATGTCCGGGGTGAGGTCGAGCAGCTCCTCGCCCGTGCCGGCCTGGTGGCCGAGCCTGCGGCAAGGATCGAGCTCGCCGAGGACCTCACCGCAAGAACCGTGGCGGCGTGCGTACCGTTGCTGGCCGAGTCTGGGACGCCCGAGCACATTCGGGCGCTCACCTCGCCTGCGGTGCTGGCGGTCGAGGTCGACCTCACCGCTCGGCTCGCGGCCCGTGCCGCCACGTCAGGACAGTCTGTCGGGCTGCGGGGCGGGGACCTCGACGACGCCCAACGGGGCGCTGTCAGTGCGCTGGGTGGCAACCACCGGCTGGTCGTGGTCGAAGGCGCCGCCGGTGCCGGGAAGACCGCGACCCTAGCCGCGACCCAGTTCGTGCTCCAGCGCCGAGGCCACCGGCTCGTGGTCGTGACCCCGACGTTGAAGGCCGCCCAGGTCGCCGCCGGCGAAGTGGGCGCCCGGGCGTTCTCGGCTGCCTGGCTGGCCCACCAGTACGGGTACCGGTGGGACGAGGACGGCCACTGGACCCGCGAACCCACCGATCCGTGCGGCGCCGCGCCGCCCGATGCGGCGGCGCTACGGCCCGAGGACCTGCTGCTGGTCGACGAGGCCGGGATGCTCGACCAGGACACCGCACGAGCGTTGCTGATGATCGCCGACGAGACCGGCGCGCGTCTCGCGCTCGTCGGGGACCGGCACCAACTCCCGGCGGTCGGCCGTGGCGGAGTGCTCGACCACGCCGCACGCTGGACCACCCCTGAGACCCGGCTGACCCTGGACACCATCCACCGGTTCATCGACCCCGACTACGCCGACCTCTCCGTCGCCATGCGGGCCGGCGAGGACCCGGTCGCCGTGTTCGACCAACTCCTCGCCCGGGGTCAGGTCGTCGTCCACTCCGACGACGCGGCACGCGTGGAGGTGTTGGCGGCACAGGCGGCCACGACCGGCGCCCTGGTCGTCGCCGACACCCGCGAACGCGTCGCCGAGCTCAACGCCGCGGTCCGTGACCAGCGCGTCGCCGCCGGGCTCGTCGACGACCTACGAGCCCTCGTCACCGACGCAGGTGAACGAGTCTGTGTCGGCGACCGGGTCGCGACCCGCCGCAACGACTACGGACTCGGAGTCGCGAACCGCGACGCCTGGACAGTCACCGCGATCGACGACGACGGCACCCTTCACTTGGGCGGCCCGAACAACAGTGGAGTCGAGGCCCGGACCGTGCCCCTCAGCTACGCGACCGAGCACGTCGAACTGGCCTACGCGACGACCGCCTACGGTGCCCAGGGCGAGACGGTCAAGCAGGCGCATCTGCTGCTCAGCGAGAACACCGGCGCCGCCTCGGCCTACGTCGCGATGACCCGCGGCCGCGAAGACAACACCGCCCACCTGGTCGCCGACACCATCGATGAGGCACGCCGCCAATGGGTCGAGGCCTTCGGCCGCGACCGGGCCGACCTCGGCCCCACCCACGCCGCCCGCCTGGCCGCCGAGGAGTCCGCCAAGTACGCCAACGCCCACCCCATCCCCGCAACGAGCCCCCACGCGGCCGACCGGATCGACGAGGACGATCCGCATCGCTACCGGCGGCGGATGCCCCGAGTCGGTGCCGGGCGCCCGGGCGCCCGGGGAACCCGGGACCACAGCAGGGCTACGCCCGTCCCGCCTCCCAGGTCCGCACCCGAGCACGGCCGCGCCCCCGGACTCGGGCTCTGAGACCGCCCCGCAGGCGGGCCCGGCGGAAATCTTTCAACTTTCGGACGGGCGGTCGCTGACCTGCACAAACGCGTGCGTGTGCCCTGCGCCCGTCCCCGCTTCAACCGGGACGGGCGCGCCCAGGACGGGCGCTTTTTGGTGCGCACCCTGAGGATCATTGATCCCGACGACACCGCTTGGACGCCGACGGCAACCAGGCAGAACACCCAGCTCGGGAGGAGGTGGGCCAGACCCGTTCGAACTTTCGGGGGGACGCCCCCTGACCAGCACGAACATTGCGTCCCCACCCCAAGAACGCCCGGGGGGACGCGCCCAGGGGGGGACGGATGCGGGGACGCGCCGCCCCCACGATTGGCCACTCAAAGCCCACGACGGGCCTTGGGGAAACGAGACGAACTCCCCCAGCCACCGCGAACCGCACCAACTCCAGGAGGAACACCATGAGCAACACGACGAACCGCGCCACGAACAGCACAGTCCACGGCACCCCGCTGCCGCACGAGAACGACGAACTGCTCACCCTCAAAGAGGTCGCCGCCATCATCCGCGTCCCCGAGGCCACCCTGCGCTACTGGCGCCACCTCGGCGCCGGACCCCACAGCTTCCGCATCGGCCGCTCCGTCCGCTACTGGCGCACCGACGTCCTCGCCTGGCTCGAGGCCAAGACCAACACACAGCGCGGCCACTGAGCCTGGCGCCTGTCGGTACCCAGAGGGAAGATCAGACATGGCCAGCATCGAGAAGCGACTCTGCCGCACCAACGAGGACACAATGAGGGCGCAGGCCGACGCCACGGACCTGGAGCCGTACGACCATGGCTAGCGGCAGCGTCACGCGTCGGGGTGAGTCGTGGCGGGCCAGGTACACACACCCCGAGACGCATAAGCGGCACCAGCAGAGTTTCACGCGCCAGGTCGATGCCCAGCGGTGGCTTCGCGGGCAGCTAGAGGCGCTGGACCGAGGCGCGTGGGTCGATCCCCGCGCCGGGCGGGTCACGCTTGCGTCGTACTACGCGGGATGGTCTCAGCAGCAGGTCTGGACGGACGGCACGCACAAGGCCATGTCGTTGGCGGTGCGCGGTGCGACGTTCACGGATATGGAACTGCGCAAGATTCGGCCGACGCATGTCGAGGCGTGGGTGAAGGCCATGTCGACGCGAGGACTCGCGCCAGGGACGATCAAGACGCGGGTGGTCAACGTCCGCTCGGTGTTCCGGGCTGCGATCCGCGACAAAGTGATCGTGAGCGACCCGACGGAAGGCATCCGACTCCCCCGTCAGCGCAAGCGCGAGGCCTCCATGGCGATCCCGACGCCTGCCCAGGTGAAGGCGTTGCTGGACGGTGCCGACGAACGGTTCGGCGCATTCGTGGCGGTGTGCGCGTTCGCGGGCCTTCGGCTCGGTGAGGCTGCGGCGCTGCGATTCGAGGACGTGGACTTCCTGCGGCGTCAGCTACACGTCCGGCGTCAGGTCCAGCGGGCAGGCGGTGGTTTGGTGGAGATCAGGCTCCCGAAGTACGGCTCTGAACGCACGGTCCCGCTCCCCGACGAACTGCTGACGATCCTGTCGGCCCACGTCGAGTTGGGGCACCGAGGGGAGTGGCTGTTCGCGGGAGCCGAGGATGATCCCCCACACCAAAACACGGTGGGCTATCGGTGGCGGCAGACCGCGACGAAGGCGAAGGTGGAGGGCTTCACCCTGCACAGTCTCAGGCACTTCTACGCCTCCGGTCTGATCGCGGCGGGGTGCGACGTGGTGACCGTCCAGCGGGCGCTCGGGCACGCGAAGCCGACCACGACGCTGGAGACGTACTCGCACCTGTGGCCCTCGGCGGAGGACAAGACGCGCAAGGCCGCGTCGGCGCTCGCCGGGGAAGTCCTCGCCTCTGACGGGGGCAAGACGGGGGCAAGAGGGGCCAATTAGGCGGATGAACTGCGGGTTTACACGTTGAAGCGGAACTCCACGACGTCGCCGTCGGCCATCACGTAGTCCTTGCCCTCGA
>Ga0136633_1003106_pt1 | contig 11060 bp, 8 predicted proteins | sample AntDrymeUQ832206_2_FD_105494 | JGI IMG/M metagenome (GOLD analysis project Ga0136633, IMG submission 105494) | Polar desert sand microbial communities from Dry Valleys, Antarctica - metaG UQ83 (22.06) | ecosystem: Environmental > Terrestrial > Soil > Desert | place: Antarctica: Dry Valley...
CGCGATCGCGCGAATCGCGGACGTAGTCGTGCGTCTGCCGCACCACCTCGGACTGCTGCCGCACCACGGCTGCCGCGGCGGCCGGCAGGGTCTCCTTGAGGGCCTGTTCGTACGCGGCCTTGGCCACGTCCTCACCGCGCTCGGCCTCGGCCAGAATCGCGTGATCGCTCTTGCCGGTCACGACCGACTTGATGTCGATCCAACCGCGATGCAGGACGCCTCCGACCGAGCCTGTCTGCTCGGGGTCATCACCGAGGGCACGCACCTGGTCCTGCAGCTCACGCGAAAATTTCGCGCGCTGCTGAGCAAACTCCTGGAACTTGCTCTTGTAGGTGTGGTCGGTGAGGCCTTCAGCGGCGGTCGCGAAACCCTTCTCGCCGTCTTTGCAGGTCTCGATGAGGTTGTTGATCGTCGAGATGGCATTGTCGTTGGTCATGGCAGTTTCAAAAGCAAGTTAGATACCAGAAGGTTCACCAGGCCTTGCCGCGGTTGATGGGCCTGGACGCGCAGCCAGATGTATCAGATACGCACAACATCAGGCGTCCTGTGTCGGCTGCGTCACCGGCTCTGGTCCCCGCCGACTCCCTGCTCGGCGCCGGCGACCTACGCGTGGCCGATCCCGGTTTCCCGGGCCAGCACCTCGAGGGTCCGCCCATACAGATCGGCGACCTCCTCGGGGCTGCTGGCGATCACCGTGAGACCGAGCTTGCCGTACTCGGACAGGGCGCCGATCAGGTGGAACAGCACGCCCGATTCGGTGCGATGGCTGTAGTGCAGGCCGTTGTCGGTGACGATGTCGATGAGGTCTTCGGGCAGGACACCGCGATAGGTCGACGCGCGGAGGTTGTCAGTGGCCATGTAGAACTTCGGTCGGCCACTCAACGAGACGAACTCGCCAGAGTCGGGGTCCAGGGTGCCGCCGGTCAGGAACTGCAGCGCCAGGAACGGGTGCGTGGTGCCGAGCACGCGCAGGTTGATCTCGAGCGCCGTCAATTTCCACGGGTCGTCGGGCGCATCCTTGAACGCCAGGAAATCCACGCCGAACCGACTCACCACGTCCTGCTTCGCGAGCACCTGACCGACCAGGATGCTCCGGTGCTGGACCGCCATGCGGTAGTCCTCGTGCGCGGGGAAGCTGCACCCCTGGTAGACCTGTCCTGACGGACCCCCGAGAATCTGGTCGTGCGTCGAGGTCGGGAGCACTTCGCCTGCCGGACTCGTGCGCAATTGCGCCGACGGTGACACCTTGATGGCCGCGTCGATGAACTCTTCGACGATCCCGCCCATGCGCGTGAACTTCTGGAAGTAGTTCTGGTACGTCTCCCAGGGCACGGCAAACTCCACCGACCGCAGCGCCTTGCGCACGGCCAGCCGGTCATCGGCCTGGTCAGGGAAACGGAAGATCGCGTTGCCTTCGCCCGAGAAGCTGTCGTTCAGTTTGACGACGGCCTTGCGCAGACCGGGGCGGCGACTGGCGAGTTCGACCAGCGCGTCCTCGACGTCGGCCTCGCCGGTCAAGTCCTCGAACCCCTCCGGCAGCTCGATGCCGGCCTGCCGGAACACCTTCCGGCTGCCCGACTTGGTGCCGAGGTAGTTCAGCGTCGGGTCGAGCCCGTTGAGGGGGATGCCGAGCAGGACCGAGAGCTTGCGCTCGAGGGGTGTGGAGTTGAAGATCGTGAGATACGCCCGAGACGGATCGGGGATGGCCTCACGGATGCGCTCGATCAGGCGTGGACGCTCGAGGATCTTCTGCGTCAGCGGGCGGGGTGAGGCGTCGTACGTGCACAGCATCGTCAGGCGTGCCCGCGCGTGGCTGGCCGGCACGCCCGCCAGCAGGTGCAGGTAGTAGTCCAGGATCAGCGGGTGCACCGGCTGCGACGTGACGTAGACGACGTGGGCGCGCGGGTTGCGCAGGCGGATCAGCAGGAACAGCAGCCGTTCCTCGTAGAACGTCGCGCCATCGAGCTTGCGCAGTTCGTCCTGGTCGAGCGTCAGTGAAGGCACGACCACCGAGGTCCCTGGCTGGTCGGCCGTGCGCATCAGCACGTCCCACACCTCCTTGAGGCGCGGCTTCAGTTCCTCGAAACGGCGCAGCTCCTCCTCGAGCGACAGCGTCTCGGCAAAGGGCGGCTGCGGAATCACCGCGCGGCTCCGAGTTCATCGAGCGAGAGCACCTCACCGCTGGCGATCATCGCGATGGGCGTGCTGCGTTCGTGCAGGGGCCACGGCCGGCCGAGGGCTTCGGCGGCCCGGCGCAAGCGACGCAGCAGGTGGTAGCGCAACGGCCCATGCAGCGAGAAGCTCGACGTCAGCGCGAGCTGCTGCTCGCCGGCCCGGTCGTCCAGCGTCTCCATCAGCGTGCGACGGCGCTCCTCGTACCAGCGACTGTCGATCTTGCCGGCGGCGTGGCGCCGCCGCAGCAACGACAGCTGCCGCGGACGGTTGACGATCTCGGAATGATGGTTGAACCCGAAGATGCGCGGCATGCCGTCAGTCGGTTCGCGCTCGACCTCGAGCATCGTCAAGGCCGGGCCGACGGGGCCGCCCACGCCCAGGGTTTCATAGGCGATGGCTCTGGCCGATGCCGGCAGCGGGCCGTCGGGCAGCAGGTCGTACAGGCGGTTGTCGAGCACGGCGATGCGCTGTGACGGACCGGCCTGCTGGCTGAGGAAGCGGAACCACGGGTGCTCGCGGGCGTCCGCGGTCAGCGCGTTCTCCATGATGCCCGCGCTCTTGCCGCCCTTCTCGGGTCCCCGCAGGTGCGCGTCAGCCACGCCCAGCCAGCGGCACATGACGCCGAACGAATGGCAGATGCCGAGCAGCACGCCCTCCGGGTGCGCTCGCACGGCATCGAAGCAGGCAAACACCTCCGGCTCCCACGCAGGGTTTTCGGCGATGCCCTGGCTGCCCGGATCGACACCGTCGTTGCGACGTGGATCGAGGTGGCCAGGGCCACCCGTGCCTATGCAGAGCAGGCCCTCGGCCGCGGCCACGGTCGGGGCGCCGCTTGACCGCCGCACGTCGTAGGAGGACACCCGGACGCGCAGGGCGGCGTCGGCCAGCGCGCCCCGCAGGTCGCACACGACCTGCCGCAGAGAGCGCACGACAGCCGCGTGGCCCAGGTTCGGCCAGCCGTGATTCATGTCGAGCACGGCGATGTCCACCGTGCCGGAGTCGGGGACGGGGGCATCTTCTGGCGTCCGGACCCGTTGGTAGGAGAACCCACTCGTCGGGTGCCGGGTGGGACAGTCGGCAACGCAGGCATCGTGCCCGTATGCGTACTGGTGGCGGCAGTCGAAGGGCACGGTGTGGGCGATCCTCAGGGCTGGCGGCTGTCGCCAAAGTTGAAGCGCGCGATCGGCGACCGCGTTCGCAGCCGCCCGAGCAGCTGCGCGAGACGCGCCGTCTCGCGCGGATGCGCCTCAGCCACATCATGCTGCTCACCGGGGTCGACTGCCAGATCGTACAACTGGATCGGACCCGCCGGCGCCGCCGTGACGTCCAGTCTGACCGCCTTCCAGCGTCCGTCGCGCACCGCCTGCCGGCCGCCCTGCGAGTGGTACTCCCAGTACAGCGGCGGATGTGGCGTGGTGGTACCGCGGCCGGTCAGGATCGGGAGGAGCGAGATGCCGTCGATTTTCTCCGGCGCCGGCCCGCCCAGCGCTGCCGCCAGCGTCGGCCAGAGGTCCCACAAGGCGCCGGGGCTCGTCGCCACGCGACCTGCGGGGATATGCCCAGGCCAGCGGGCCAGGAACGGCACGCGGATGCCTCCTTCGTACACGTCCTGCTTGTGGCCGCGGAGGGTGCCGTTGGAGAGCACCGACATCGGCTTGCCGCCGATGTCGAACGTGCCGCCGTTGTCGCTCGTGAACACGACGATCGTGTCCTGGCGCAGACCGAGGCGGTCCAGCGCGTCGAGCACCTGGCCCACGTGCTGGTCGAGTCGCGTGATCATCGCGGCGTAGGCCGAAGCGGGGCGGTAGTGGGGCAGATATTGGCGGTCGCCGGCATACGGCCTCTCCTCCGGAAAGACGCCGTCATACGCGCGAAGCGCCTCTTCAGGGATCTGCAGGGCGAGATGGGGCAGCGTGGGCGCGAAGTACAGGAAGAACGGCTCGTCGCGGTGCGCGTCGATGAAGCTGACGGCCTCGCGCGCCAGGACGTCCGGCGCATACTCGCGGCCCCGGTACCGCGCATATCGGCCCGGGTCGTGAGGGTCGGTGCCGTCCCACCGCTGGTGTGGCAGCAGCGGCGGGTTGTCGAGCGCGAGTCGTGCCCGGCCGCGCCAGAGATGCGTCGGATAGTGGTTGTGCGCCTGCTTCTGATCGAGATAGCCGACAAACGTGTCGAACCCGAAGCGGTCCGGCTGGCTCTCGGTCTGGGGACCGCCCAGTCCCCATTTGCCCACGAGCGCCGTCGCGTAACCCTGCGTCTTGATCCAGGCGGCCATCGTCGGGGTGTCCAGCGGCAGCGGTCCCTGTCCGAGTTCGGTGTCGTCGGTGAACCCACCGCCGGGCGCCTCGAGGTTGTCGCGAATGGGCGCGTGACCGGTATGCAGGCCGGTGAGCAGCGTCGCCCGCGAGGGCGCGCAGACGGGACTGCCCGCGTAGAACTGGGTCAGCCTGACGCCCTCGCGTGCCAGCGCGTCCAGGCGGGGCGTCCGAATGCGGGCCTGCCCGTACACGCCGAGTTCGCCGTACCCGAGGTCATCGGCCAGGATCACGATGACGTTGGGTCGCCGCGCCGGGCGACGCTGGGCGTCAGGTGTGGCCGGGGCGGCGGCCAGAGTCAGGACCAGTGCCAGGCCGGGCGCGCAGGCGCAGAGGAGCAGTCGCAGGGGAGTCATGGCGGCGTGTGGCCGTCATTGTCGCCGTCTGGCGTGGATTGCGCCAATGCGGAGTCCAGGGCGCGCCTCGCCATCCAGCCGAGGATCCCGAGCGCCACGACCGACACGCCCAAGGCAACCGCTGCCGATCCGAACGCGTGGGGCTGCCCGAAGTCCAGCGTCGAAAGATGGGCGCCGGCCTTCACGGCGATGGCAGTCCGTGGGGCCAGGCCGATGAGGGTGCCAACGAGATAGGCGCCGATCGGCACCCGCGCCGCAGCCAGGGCGGCGTTGCTCAGCGCGAAGGGCGAATTCGGCGGCACGCGGACCAACGCCACCACGAGCAGGGTCTTGCTCCATGACCGCCCGACGAGGGCGTTGCGCACGGCGAGCCAGCGCGGGCGCTCGGCCAGCAGCGTGGCCGCGTGTCCGCCCGAGAGGCGGCGGGCCCAGGCGTAGTTGATCGCGGCCGCGATCACGAAGCCGGCCAGTGCCGCCGGGATGCCGAGGCGATCGCCGAACGCCCATCCGCCGAGGATGGCGGGAGCGTAGGTGGGCACCAGCGCGAACCCGCCGAAGATGGCGAATCCCGCGATGTACAGGGCGAGCCCTCGGCCGCCGAGCCCCTGCAGCCACGGGCCGATGCTCGAGAGATGGCCGAGGAGCAGCACCGCCCCGAGCGGGGGCAGTGCCAGCGAGACGATCGCCAGGGGCGCCAGACGTCGTGCGGCGGTGCGCGTGCTCGCGGTCGTGTTGGTCATCGAGCGGTGTCCCCGCCTTCACATCACGCGCGTCCCGTGGAGTGTTTCCACCGCTTGTAGACTTCCCACAGCAGTGGCAGCACCGAAACCAGAATCACCACCAGAATCACATGATGAATCTGATTGGCGAGCGGGCTGAGGCCGAGGAAGTAGCCCACCCACAGCAGGCTGCTCACCCACAACACGCCGCCCACGACGTTGTAGGTCACGAAACTGCGATAGGGCATCTGCGCGACGCCGGCGATGAAGGGCACGAAGGTGCGCATCACCGGCACGAATCGCGCGATGATCAGCGACGACCCACCCTTGTTGGCGTACAGCTCCTGCGCCTCGTGGAGGTACTTCTTCTTGAAGAACCGCGTATCCGGGCGCTTGTAGATGGCCCGTCCGGCGCGATGGCCGAGGCCGTAGCCCACCTGGTCCCCGATCACCGCCGCCAGCACCAGCAGCAGGTTGGTCAACCAGATGTTGAGCGGCGGCAGGCCGGGAAATGCGCCGGCGCACACGACCCCGGCCGTCACCAGCAGGGAATCTCCAGGAAGGAAGAAGCCGGCCAGCAGCCCGGTCTCGGCAAAGACGATGGCGACGAGGATGCTGAGCCCACCCCACGCGATGAGGGCACGGACGCCCTCGTCGCTGTGCAGGGCGCGCACCCAGTTGAGCAGATCTGTGAGCAATTCCATGCGGGAGGTGTGGCGGCGCCCCTGGAGCGACCGAGCGTCAAGCATACGGCAGGCGACGGCGGCAGACGCGGGCAAAGGCCCGGGGCGGCCACGTGAACCCAGCCATGGTGCGATAAACTGTCGCGCACAAAGGACTTGCCGTGACCCCCCCAGAACCGCCCGCCGCGACGCCTGCCTTGGCGGACCGGCCATGGATCGCTACCGAAGACGTGATGGCCGAGGTGCGGGCGCGCGTCCGCACCCAGCTGCGGGCGCGCCTGGTCCGCGGCGGCGTGCGCGCCTTCGACGATGAGGGTGTCTTCCTGGCGGCCGAGCAACTGATCGCCCGCGCGCTCGAGCAGCGCGACCGCCAGCTGCTGCTGTTGCCGGAACTGCTCGACGACGAGGACGACTGGCGCGTCGATCCGTCGCTGCGCCTGTCGAGCCACCGGCCGATCGCCGGTCGCACCATCATCTGGCTGAAGCAGACGTTCGTCCTGCCGGTCACGCGCTGGCTGTACGACTACAGCCGCGAGAACTTCGCGCGCCAGGAGCGGCTGAACTTCGTCCTCATGGCCTGCGTGCAGGAACTCGTCGTCGAGAACGTCCGGCTCGCCGCACGGGTCGACGCCTTGGAGCCGCCTCACTCGGATGAGGCGCCTTCCCCCGGCACGGGTCCGACGTGAAGCTGGCCTGCGTGGTCCAGCGCTACGGCGCCGAGGTGACAGGCGGTGCCGAGGCCCATTGCCGGGCGATCGCCGAGCGCCTGGCTGAGTCGCACGAGGTCACGGTGCTGACCAGCTGCGCCAAGGACTACCTCACCTGGCGAAACGCGTACCCCGCTGGCCAGAGTCAGCTTGGACCCGTACGCGTCCACCGCTTCCCGGTCGAACAGCCGCGGCACCTGCATCGCTTCGCCGACCTGAGTCATGACGTCTTCGGGCGACGATCGACGACCGAGCAGCAGCACGAGTGGTTCCGGGAGAACGGCCCGCGCGTGCCGGCCTTGCTGGACCACCTGCGCACCGACGGCACGCAGTACGACCTGATCCTGTTCTGGTCCTATCGGTATTACCCGAGCTTTTTCGGCCTGCCGCTGGTCCGCGACCGGGCCATCCTCATCCCGACCGCCGAAGAAGATCCGACGGTGTGGCTCGACGTACTCGGGGATTATTTCCAGTTGCCGGCCGGGGTGGTGTTCCTCACGCAGGAAGAGCGTGAGCTGGTCGCCTCCCGGGCGCGCGGCCCGCTGCCCCCGTCCTGCGTGATTGGCTCGGGCCTGGCTCCGGCTGCGCTGCCGCACCCCGAATTGCGCGGCGAACTCGAGGATCTGGGCGTCAGCTTCCCATACGCCCTCTATCTCGGTCGCGTCGAGGAGAACAAGGGCTGCGACACGCTGTTCCGGCACTACATGCAGTACGTGGATCAGCGGCGTCCGGCATTGCCACTCGTGATGGCCGGGCCCGAATTCATGGAAGTGCCGAGCCATCCCCAGATTCGGCCGCTCGGGTTCGTACCCGAGCATCTGCGGGAGACCCTGCTCGGCAGCGCGCGCACGCTGATCATGCCCTCGCCTTACGAAAGCTTGAGCCTGGTGCTGCTCGAGGCGTGGAACCACGGTGTGCCGGCGCTGGTCAACGGCGGGTGCAAGGTGCTGAAAGGGCAGACGCTGCGCGCCAACGGCGGCCTCTACTATCACCATGCCAACGAATTCATCGAGGGACTCACCCTGCTGGCCACCGACGAGACCCTGGCGCTGCGCCTCGGGGCGCAGGGCAGGGCGCACGTCGAAGCGTGGTATCGCTGGCCACGCGTGATGGCCACCCTCGAGCCGTTCCTGCGCTCGGTGGCTGACGCGTGACACGCGACGGCCACGACGTGCCGACCCCCTCGCCGACGGCACCACGATGACCTTCACTCCCGACCCTGCGCTTGCCGCCCACGTCTTTCCCGCCACGCACCGCAACCCGGTGCCCGCGCCGCGTTACAACCTTGTCGTGATCGGCGGCGGCACGGCCGGACTGGTGTCTGCGGCAGGTGCCGCTGGTCTCGGCGCGAAGGTGGCACTCGTCGAACGGCGCGCCATGGGCGGCGACTGCCTCAACGTCGGCTGCGTGCCGTCCAAGGCGTTGATTCGTGCCGCGCACGCGGCGCACGCCGTGCGTGAGGCGGCACGGTTCGGGGTGCACGCACGCGTCGATCGCATCGACTTCGCGGCCGTGATGGACCGGGTTCGCGAGGTTCGGCAGGGCATCAGTTCGCACGACTCGGTGGCGCGCTTTGCCTCCCTCGGCGTCGATGTGTTCCTGGGCGACGCGTGCTTTGCCAGCCGCGGGTCAGCCACGGTCGACGGCGCCACGCTGGCCTTTGCCCGTGCGGTGATTGCCACCGGCGGCCGTCCGGCCATGCCAGACATCCCTGGGCTCGCTGCCGCTGCGCCACTGACCAACGAGACGGTCTTCGAGATCGACGCGCAGCCGAGCCGCCTGCTCGTGATCGGCGGCGGTCCGATCGGATGCGAGCTCGCCCAGGCGTTCCAGCGACTCGGGAGCGAGGTCACGCTCGTGCAGGCCGACGGCACGCTGCTCGGACGCGAGTCGCCGGAGGATGCCGGGCTCGTGCTCGCCGCCCTCGAGGCCGACGGCGTCATCGTGCGCACGCGCAGCCGCGTGAGCAGGGTGGAGTCGGCGGCGGGCCACGCGCACCGCGTGCACATCGACGGCGACGGCCGGTCCGAGGAGTCGGTTGAGGTGGATGGGATCCTGGTGGCAACCGGGCGGCGGCCCAACGTCGAAGGGCTGGGTCTCGAGCAGGCGGGCGTCCAATGGACGGCCCGTGGCGTGACCGTGGACGAGTACTTCCGCACCAGCAACCGGGCCATCTTCGCGGCCGGTGACGTCTGCATGCCGCAGCAGTTCACCCACGCGGCAGACGCCAGCGCCCGCGCCGTCATCCAGAACGCACTGTTCCTCGGTCGAAAGCGCGTGTCCGCGACGTCGATCCCGCGTTGTACCTACACGGACCCCGAGATCGCCCATGTCGGCGAGGTGGCAGGGGACGGCATCACGACGTTTCAGGTGTCATGGCCGGACGTGGACCGTGCGCGCACGGACCACGAGCAGACCGGCGGCGTACGGGTGTACGCGCGTGCCGGCAAGGTGGTCGGAGGCACGGTCATCGGCCGCCATGCCGGTGACCTGATCGGCGAAATCGCCGTACTCGCCGCCGGTCGTGTGGCCCTGTCGACACTGGCCGGCATCATCCACCCATACCCGACCCGGGCAGACGCGATCCGCAGGACGGGCGACCTCTACAACCGGACGCGCCTCACGCCATTGGCCAAGACGTTGTTCGACCACTGGCTCGCCTGGCGACGCTGACGGCGGAGGCGTGAAATACTCCTCGGCGATGCCCGCGTTCGCCCCCGAGTACGTCGACCTCGTCCTGAACGACATCTTCGAGGACGCCAAGCGCCTCTTCCTCGTCCAGATGCGCGCCATCGACTACGCCCATCTGGTCATGCTCACCGAGCAGGGCATCGTCGCGGCGGACGCGGCTCGCGTGATTCGCACCGGCCTCGATCGCATCGACGAGGAACAGGTCCGGTCCGTCACCTACGACGGCACGTACGAGGACCTCTTCTTCTACCTCGAGCAGACGCTGATCGAGGTCTGCGGCCATGAGATCGCCGGCCGGCTCCACACCGCCCGCAGCCGCAACGACATCGACATGACGATGTACCGGATGCGCTTGCGGGAGGCGCTGCTCGAGACGACCGCGGCGCTGGAGATGCTGCGAGCCTCGCTGATCGAGCTGGCAGGGCGCCACGTGCACACGGTGTACGCGGCGCACACCCACACGCAGCCGGCCCAGCCGAGCACCGTGGCGCACTACCTGCTGGCCGTGATCGAGCAACTGACGCGCGACCACCAGCGGCTGCGCGCCGCCTACGCCAGCGTCAATCGCAATCCCCTGGGCGCCTGCGCGATCACGGGCACGGGCTTCCCGATCGACCGCGAGCGCACGAGCGTGCTGCTCGGCTTCGATGGCCCCACTGGCAACACGTACGGCAGCATCGCCACCGTCGACTACCTGCTCGAGTCGACGAGCGCGTTGTCGGTGCTGCTGGTGGGCACCGGCCGCGTGGTGCAGGACCTGCTCCTGTGGTGCACGGCGGAGTTCGGCTACCTGCGACTGTCGGATGGCTACGTGCAGTGCAGCAGCATCATGCCGCAGAAGCGCAACCCGGTCGCGCTCGAGCATGCGCGTGCGCTGTGCAGCAAGGCCCTCGGTCAGGCGCAGGGCGTGTCGATGTCGGTGCACAACACGCCGTTTGGCGACATCGTGGACACCGAGGACGACCTGCAGCCGCTGGTGGCCGGCGCATTCCGAGACGCCATTCGCGCCGTCCGGTTGGTGGCCGGGGCGATGGCGCAGGCCAGCTTCGACGTCGAGGCGATGGCCGCGCGCGCTGAGGAGGGTGGCACCACCGTGACCGAACTCGCCGACACGCTGGCCCGGTCCCACGCGCTGCCGTTCCGCGTGAGCCACGAGGTCGCGAGACATTTCATGGCTGAACGCGGCCGCGTGCCGTCGGCGCCGCTGGTCGAGGCGCTGGCGACGGCAACACAGGCGGTGCTCGGGCGCACCCTTCCCTACACCGAAGCCGAGCTGCGGCACGTGCTCAGCGCTGCGCACTTCATCGAGGTGCGGCAGACGCTCGGCGGGCCGGCGCCGGTGCGGACGACTGCGGCGCTGCAGGACGCGGCAGCCCTGCTCGGCACCGATCGCACCTGGACGAGCACGACCCGC
>Ga0136633_1003107_pt1 | contig 11059 bp, 15 predicted proteins | sample AntDrymeUQ832206_2_FD_105494 | JGI IMG/M metagenome (GOLD analysis project Ga0136633, IMG submission 105494) | Polar desert sand microbial communities from Dry Valleys, Antarctica - metaG UQ83 (22.06) | ecosystem: Environmental > Terrestrial > Soil > Desert | place: Antarctica: Dry Valley...
GGCGGGGCGGGCGCGGTCGCCTTTGCCCTCCTGTTGGGGTGCCGGCTCCATGTCTCCCGCGCACCCGACGCGACAGGATCTGTCCATGGAGACGAGTCGTCGTCGTACCGAGATCAGAGCGCCTGGAGCCATGCACTGGTCCCCGGCAGCGGCGCGACCGGATCGCGCGGACGACCGGACCTGCTGGACCGTTGCCCCGACGACGGTCTGGCGGACGAGGCTCAGCGCGATCTCGCGGCCAGTGTGGTCCGCGAGCTCCGCAAGCCTGCGGCTGCGGCTTGGCGTTTCGTGGCGAAGCGTCGAGCTTGACCGCGCGCTCGCGGAGGGATCGCCACCAGCGCACCGTGCGGAGCTCGAGCTTCGTGCCCAGCAGCTCGCCAGTGCTCGATTCCGTTGGAGCCTCGCGAGCGCCTTTCGCGCGGTCGTCACCCAGTCCGAGCGGCCGCCGGCGGGACCAACCCTCGCTCCGCTCATGTTCATCCCGGTCGTCGCTGCGCTGCCCGGTGCGCCCACGCCGACCGTCGCCGGAGACACGATGCTGGACATCGCCGACGCGTTGACCGAGCCCGGCTGCACGAGCGTCAGCGGCGTTGCGCGCGCTTCCTGGCTGCTGTGTGACGTCAGGAACAGTCCGCTGTACGCCCGGCTCCCAGCCCGCACGCTGCAGCGCATCGCACGTGAGTCCCTCGCTGCGTTGCACGTTGAGCCCTGACCGGCGTTACACCCTTTCGATCAGCCGTGCGCGAGCATGAGGCCCAGCCAGACGATCGACAGCGACACCACGAGATCGCGCCCTCCAAGACGTGCATCGCCGGGCGACGCATGTGCCAGATCACGAGCACGGCGACGACTGCCACCAAGCTGAGCTTGAGCTTCAACGTCCGGCTCGACCACAGATGCGCATGGGAGTTCCAATCGCGCTGCCGGTCACGAGCAGCACGGTGATCGCGCGACCAGCGTGCCGGCGCCGAATCGGCGCGCGATCGCGCGCACGATCTCGCGGTCCGGCAGGTGGCGCGTGACGGGCACGACGGCGACGGCGAGCAGCAGTTGTCCGCCGACGAAGAACGCCATCGCGAGCAGATGCAGCCACCGCACGGCGGTCCAGACGTCATCCATCGCGCGTCGGCTTTTCGGCCTGTGCGAGCGCCCGCGAGACAGCGGCCAGCTGCGATGCGGGCAGCGCCTGCTCGATGAGCACGAACAGCTCGCGCTCCTCCATGCGGACATGGTCCGCGAGCATGCGGCCGAGCTCATGCAAGCGCGCTGCGGCGGGCGTCGCGTCAGCGGTGAGCTCGTCGATGCGGTGGCGGATGGCGACGTGGTCGCACAGGGCGCGGGCGACGAGCGGGTGATGCGCGTCGCCGTAACCGGCGTAGGCGGGCAGCAGTACCTCCTCCTCGGTGCGAAAGTGTGCGCGCCCGGCCGTCTGCCAGTAGGACAAGATCTCGGCGCGGGCCTCGAGCGTCGCGTCCTTCGTAGCCCGCCGCAGCTTGCGTGCGACCGCGAGCGCCTTGTGGTGATCGCGCGAAAGCGAGACGAGCGCAGGATCTCGCTTCATCAGCCCGTCGCCGGGACGGCCTCGGCGTGCACTGTCACGGCGGTCCGTCGCCAGGAAGCTCCAGTGCGGTGGCCTGCTCGGCGAGTCCGCCGGTGAGCTCGATCAGGCAGCCGGCGACATTAGGGTCGCGCGCGACGAACGCGGTCAACTGCGTGTCCGGGGCGAGCGTGTCGAGCAGTCCGCGGGTGATGCCGCGATGCAGCGTGCACACGACGGGCTGGTTCTCGGTGACTGCCTCGCGATACGGGCAGTTGCACAGCTCGTAGGTCAGTTTGCCGGCGTCGTCGACCCGGCGCGTCGGCGCGAACCCCATCGAGAGCAGCACGGCTTGCATCGACGCCTCGGCCGTCGTCCCGTCCGCCTCCTGCGCGATCCCGCGACCGATCTTGCGGCCGGTCGCCTCGATGGCGCGCAGGCTGCCGGCGCCGTCGGTCATCGCGCGTGCGAGCCGCCGCCCGAGATCGGCGTACGCCCTCTGCGGCTCAGCGCGGGTGGCCGCGTCCGGGGCGGCCGACCACATGTCCCGCGGCCGCCCGCGCGGTTGAGGGACCCGATCGCGCCGGATCAGCCCGGCCTCGCGCAACCGCTCCAGATGCACCCGCACGCCGTTGGGGTGCAGCCCGACGCGCTGCGCGAGGTCCTCGGTCCCAGCGGGCGCGCGTAAGTCCCCGAGCAGGCCGAACAACCGGTGGCGCGTGGGCTGCGACAGTGGGTCCCCCGGTCGCTCGCCGCTGCCCATCCCCGCAGTTTACACATGCGCGGCTGTGAATATCCTCTGCGCGCTGCTGCGCGCGCGTCGCTGCTACGGGGCGGCGAGGCTCGCCTCGACGGTGATCTGTGCCTCGGCGAACGGCCGCGACACGGGACACAGCTCGCCGGCCGCGTGACGAGGTCGTCGAATGTCGCTTGGTCGAGGCCCGCGATCTTCGCCGTGATGTCGAGTGCCGACGTCGTGATGGTGGGCGCTCCGTCGACCTCAGCGAGCGTGACGGTCGAAAGGACCGTGAGCTCGTCCGTCGGGAGGGGTGCCGTGCTTGCCGAGCATGAGTGCGAGCGCCATCGAGAAGCATGCCGAGTGGGCGGCGGCGCAGAGTTCCTCCGGGCTCGTCTTGCCTGCGGGCCGCTCGGTGCGGCTAACCCAGGTCACCCTCGTGGCATCGGCCCAGCCCAGCGCCTGTTCGAGCATGTCGACGCGACGCCCGGCGAATACGAGCAGAAGGACATCTCACCGTACTTCTGGCACAACGGCGCCTACCCCGATTCCGACGAGTACACCGCCCTGTTCGACGGCGACTTCGCCGACTACCGGCTACGTGTCAACGGCCTTGTCGAGCACCCCGCCGAACTGACCCTCCAGCAGCTGCGGGCGCTTCCGTACCACGAGCAGATCACCCAGCATTTCTGCATCCAGGGCTGGTCGGGCATCGCCAAATGGGGTGGCGTGTCGATGCTGACGATCATCGATCTGGTCCAGCCGCGACCCGAGGCGAAGTGGGTGGTCTTCTACTCTCTCGCAGATGGCCCGGACGGCGGCATCTACTACGACGCGCACCCGATCGAGCAGATGAGCTACCACCTCACGATGCTGGCCTACGACATGAACGGCGAGCCGCTGGCCGACGGCCACGGCGCCCCGCTGCGGCTGCGCAACGAGACCCAGCTCGGCTTCAAGCAGGTCAAGTGGATCAAGGGCATCGAGTTCGTCACGCATTTCTCGCAGGTCGGCGGCGGGTATGGCGGCTACAACCAAGACCACGAGTTCTTCGGCTACCGCCAATCGATCTGACGACCGCCACAGGGCACCCCCCGCACGCAAAGCCGTCGGCATCTGACGGCGATCGGAGAGCACCATGAAGACCTGGGACATCAGCAAGTTGGAGCTGCGCCCTCATGCGCCGCAGATCCTCTCCTCGACCGACGACGCGCGCGCGATCGTGATCGAGATCCCCGCCGGCGAAGCCATGAAGGACCACCAGGTTCACGAGCGCGCCTGGGTCACTGTCATCGAGGGCGAGGTCGAGATCACAACGACCACCGGCGAGCACGTCAGCGGCGCCGCGGGACTGCTCGTCGAATTCGACCCGCGCGAACGTCACGCCGTACACGCGCGCACCAGGGCCCGGATCCTGCTCCTGCTGACCCCCTGGCCCGGCACCGGCCACCCCGGCGCGCTGACCGTCGAGGAGGAGGCCCACGCCCGGCAGAACGCGGCCGAGCACCCGCACCCGGCCGCAACAGGGACGCCAACCATGAGCATCCCCACGGACGAAGCTCGCGATGTCCCACCCGCAGAAGCACGACCGCCGATCGCGCGGCTCTTGGTTGTGGCCGATGCCGCCGTCGCCGACGTGGATGAGCTGCCGCCCCGGGTGCGCGCCCAAATCGATGCAGCCGCAGAGGTCTACGTGGTCACGCCCAGCCTGCCGGGAAGACTTGCCTGGCTGGCCACCCAGGTCAACGCATCGCGACACGCCGCAGACAAGCGCCTTGACACCACCCTCGGCCAGATGCAATCGATCGGCGCGAAAGCCAGCGGGACCACCGGCGATGACAGCACCATGACCGCCTTCTCAGACGCCGTCGCAGCGTTTGCCCCCGATCACATCCTGGTCGCGTTGCACAGCTCTAAGCACACCAACTGGCAGGAACGCGGGCTGATCGAGCACGTCCGCAAGCGCTTCGGCCTGCCCGTCACGACGTTCGCGATCGACCCGCAAGGACACGTCCTGACCCCCCCAACCGATCGGGCCACCTAGCCTCTCCGCGCGACCGGGTGGCGAAGGCCAATGGTTCACATCTGTAGTGCCCATGGCAGCGCACGACGCCGGAGCGTAAGAACGTGGCGTAAGGCGACGCTGGAGTTTGTGAAGTGGGGTCGCGAAGCCCTACTCCACCCGCGGCGTCCGGGCCCTGCTCGCCCGCTACGCCGCCAAAGCCGAACTCGAGCACAACATGCCACCGCACCGCCTACGCCACTTCCTCTTCACCTGGCTAAAGACCCAAGGGGTCGACGACGCGGACGGAACCGTCGACGATGCAGCGTCTGCAGGTTGCCGATCGCGAGGTTGCGTCGCCGAAACAGGCCCAGCGGGAGCATCGGATCGGTCGTGTGCGCCTCGTGCCAGAGGAAGGCCGCGAACACCGCGGCACCGCAGAGCAGCAGGCCGAGAACCTGCACCGATGCCCATCCCACGGCGGGCTGGCGGATCAGGCGGTAGACCGGGCCCGCCAGGCCGAGCGCGCACAGCGCGGCGCCAGCCCAATCGATCGAGCGTCGCACCGCGCCGCCGGCGCGCGGCGGGATCGGATCGCCGCCAACACCAACGTCGCCGAGCACGAATGGGACGTTGACCGCGAAGATCCAGCGCCACGGCCCGGAGTCGATCAGCCAGCCGCCGACGAACGGCCCGAGGACCGCCGCGATGCCCGACCACGCCGTCCACGACCCGATCGCCGCTCCACGCTCGTCGCGCGGAAACGCGGACACGCACCGCCAGGGCGCTGGGCGCCAGCAACGCGCCGAAGATTCCCTGCAGCACGCGGGCGGCGACGAGCGCCTCGATGCCCGGCGCCAGCGCACACAACAGCGAGGCGGCGCCGAAGCCCGCTACGCCGATCGAGAAGACGCGGCGCTCTCCCAGGACATCACCGAGCGACCCGCCGGACGAGGATCAACGTGCCGAGCGCCAGCAGGTACCCGTTTGAAACCCACTGCTGACCGGCCAGGCCACCGCCGAGATCGTCCTGGATCGCCGGCAGCGCAACGCTCACGACGGTCGCGTCGAGCCCCGCCACGAACGACCCCATGATCGCCGCCAGCAGCGTCAACCGCTTCGCCCGGCTGCGCTCCTCGACGCTCATACGCTCTCGACCGTACAGCGATCGCACTACCCCGCCCTCGCCGTTGCCCTGCGCTGATCAGCGCGACTCGCGACGCCCGGATCACGGCCGTTGTGAGCTCGCGCGCGGCTGCTCCGACGCGGCCGCCGGCGTCGACGCATCCGGCGGCGGGCGCTGATGACCGTGGCGCTCATCGACGACGGTCGCGCCGGCTCGCCGCGCCGTGTCCGTCGACAACGGAGAAGATCACGGGCTTGGGGTCGGCCGCGAGCGCGTCGACAAAGCCGTGGTGGTAGGCCTGGCAGCCCTTGTGGCTGAGCCAGCCGCCGAGCATCGGCACCGCAAGCAGCCCGTACGCCTCGACCAGACCTTGGCCCAGGCAGTCGAGCTGACGGATGAAATAGCCGTCGGGCTGCAGCATGTCGGCCAGCGCGTCGCCGACCGTCGTTGGCGTCGTACCGACGATCGGCGTGTCCCACAAAGTCTCGATGTCCGGTGCCCGCCAGTTTTGACTCGGGTTGGCCGCCGAGGGCGACGGCGTCATCGTCTCCGCCAGGAACGCTCCGTCGTGCGAGCCGGTGACCGCTCGCACCGCACGGTACAGCGGTTCGCCCGTCAGTCGGCTGCCCGACGCCCCCAACTCGCGCGCCGCCTCGATGTCGTTGATGCCCGCGCGCACCGCGGCAAGCGCGAGCTGCCGTGTCACTCCCTCGTCGACGTGTCCGTCGCCGAACACGACACCGCCGCCGTCGATCGTGAGGCCGTGGACGTTGTCCCAGTCATGAAACAGCCGCGCCAGGAAATCCCCCAGAGACAGATCCGGGTACCGGCTCGTGCGCCGCCTGAGCGCCGAGAGCGTCGCGTCGTGCAGCCAACGAGCGGGCAGCAGCCGAAGGACCCAGGCCAGCTCCCTTAGCGTCGAGGCGGTACTCGAGCCCACCAGACGTTGCAGGTTCTCCCAGAAGGCCGGGTAGCGGGAGCGCCAGAACCGGCGGATCTCAGCGACGGGCGTGCGCAGGTGCCTCGTCAACGGTCATCACCTTCAGAGCACAGACGATCTCATCACGGGTATCGGGCCTGGTCCCCGCCTGGCCCGGGACCCGGGCCTGGCCGAACAAGCTCCCGGCCAGATGGTCGCGGCCGTCTCGGGCAGCGACGTCGAGCGATGCCTCGGGCCTGAAGTAGTCACCGCTGAGGGCCATGACGTCGCCGTAGCCAAGCCAGAAGCGCTCCTGCGCGGACTCCCCGCCGAGGTTGACGTGGGCGCCGCCGAACGCCTCATCGCCGATGCTGCGGTGCTCGTTGCCGTTCACCCGCCGCCTCATTCCCTACGCGCAGCTGACGTCGTGTCACTCATGGCGTCTTTGCGTGACCGGCCGGCAGCGTTCTTACCTGCCGGCGCCTGCATACCGCCCGGCTGATCCTGTCGACTTGGTCGGCCGTCGCGGACGGCGGGTAAGGGCGTGGCGTGCCGAGACGCCAACGCCATCGAGGCTGCCCGCCACTGGGCGCCGCGTCAAGACAAAGGAGATCCTCGATGGCCACCACATCTCAACAGCGGACGCCCGCCTACCAGCACAGCCCATCATCCAACGGCGGGCCCCTCGGTGGCGCACGCGTCGACTGGCGCGACGCCCGCTACCAAGCCTTCGCACTCATGCGGCTGACGTTCACGGTCGCACCGATCGCGTTTGGCGTGGACAAGTTCTTCAACGTCCTGGTCGATTGGCCGATCTACCTGGCCCCCTGGATCAACGACATCGCCCCCGGCAGCGGCCAGGAGCTCATGTACGTCGTCGGCGCCATCGAGATCCTCGCCGGGATCATCGTCGCGCTCAAGCCCCGCTACGGCGGCTACATCGTCGCTGCTTGGCTCGCTGGCATCGTCATCAACCTGCTGACCTTGTCCGGCTACTACGACATCGCCCTGCGCGACTTCGGCCTCATGCTCGCCGCGCTGACCCTCGCCCGCCTGGCCTCCGTCTACGACCCGCCGCTGCGCCTCGGCCGCCACTGAACAACACCGCTCGCGAGCAGGTGCCGCTCGGTCGGCACCTGCCGCACCGGCAGTGACGCGTCGCCGCGCTGCACGATCATCGATCTCAACGACCGCGGGTCGCGTAAGAACTCCCGGTGGGCTTGACGCTGACGGCGCGATGACTACCCAGCGCTCCCGGTATGGCGCGCGTCGCCGCGCCGTATGTCGACGACGCGCCTCAGCACGAAGCGCGGCCGGTGATCGATCAAGAGGACGCCGAGCGGGCCATCTTGGTCTGCTCGGCACGCTCGGCCGCGACCTGAGCAAGCATGGTCTGCGCGAGACGCGGCCACGGGTGGCCGGCGAGTACGCCGAGCTGCTCGCGCACGAGCCGGTGTCGTGTACAACGTTCGCCGACGATGCCGGCTAAGACGAGCTCGTCCTCGTCCCGCTCGATCTCGTTTGCTTCGCTGCATGCATCATCCGCTGCCATTCATGGGTCGCGCACGTCGCGGATCGGTAAGAACGGTGGGGTCGGCGACGCTCATCAGGTCATGCGTCAGATACCGACAGAGCCCGGCGGGCCTGCCGTCCACGGTGGGTGAGTGGCGCCGCCGCCGGCTGATCGCCGCGGGCTTCGAGGCGCGGCTCGCCGCAGCACTCGCCCGCGACGACGCGGTCGACCTGCATGAGCTGCTCGTGCTGGTGGACCGTGGCTGCCCGCCCCGCGCTCGCCGCGCGCATTCTCGCCCCCGTCGGCCGCGGTCAGCCCCGATGCTGAGGGCGACGGTCGCCGGTAGGGTCCCGCGCGTGACCCCGGACCGCGTCCCGTTGCCCGGCACGGCGACGCCCGCGCCGCCCGCCACGCTGGACGCCGACTCCAAACGCTGGCTGGCGGAGCTGTCCGGCGCCGGGCCCGCGCGTGACGACGCCGTCTTGCGCCTGCACGAGCTGTTGCTGCGCGCCGCGCGCTTTGAGATCTCCCGGCGCCGCCAGACGCTGCCGCACCTGCGCGGCGGCGACCATGACGATCTCGCCCAGCAGGCCGCCGACGACGCGCTCGTCGCGGTGCTGCGCAAGCTCGGGGGATTTCGCGGCGACAGTCGCTTCACGACGTGGGCCTACAAGTTCGCGTTGTATGAGGCCGCGGTGAAGCTGCGCCGCCGCGCCTGGCAGGACCGCGAGCTGCCGCTGGAACCCGAGGCCTGGCCGCGCTTCGCGTCGCGTGCGCTGTCACCGCACGAGCACCTCGCCGAAAGCGAGCTGCTCGCCGCGCTGCGAACCGCGATCACCGAGCGCCTGAGCGCCCACCAGCGCGAGGTGCTCGTCGCGATCACGCTCAACGCGATTCCGATCGACGTCCTGGCCGAACGACTGAACACGACCCGCGGCGCGCTGTACAAGACGCTGCACGACGCCCGCAAGAACCTGCGCCGCGAGCTGGCCGCGGGCGGCTTCGACATCGCCGACACAGAACGGGAGGACGCACGATGAGCGACGATCACGCCGCCGAGCGTCACCGGCTGGTCGCGGCGCTGCTTGGGCCGGCTGAGCGCGAGCTGACCTGCGACGAATGCTTTGAGCAGCTTGATCGCTACGTCGATGCGAGCATCGCTGGCGCGGACGCCGACCGTGTCGTACCCGGCATGCGCGCGCATCTGGTCGGTTGCCCCGCCTGCAGAGAGGATCACGAGAGCCTGCTCGAGTTCGTCGCGTCGCACGCCGCCGGCGAGCCGCCGCCGCTCGCGTCATAGGAGTCGCCCCGGCTCAGCCGCTGGCGGCGGCCTGGATCTGCAAGCGGCCGCGGCGCCGGTGGATCGAGAGGTACCGCACGCCGCCGGCGCCGGCCCGGATGGCGCGGCTGGTACCGCGCTGGATGAGGATCGCGCTGCTGGCCGTCAGCACGTGCGGCTGAGCGTCGATGGTGACCGTGGCGCTGCCCGCGAGGGCCACGATGAGCACGTCGAGGTCGGCGTTGATGTGCTCGGCGATCTCGTGCGCGGGTCCCCAGGCCAGCAGCGTCGCGTTGAGGTCGTCGCTGGCCATGCCCCAGAGCGGTCCGATGCCCGCACCGGCCATCAGGTCGATCGCCTGCTGGATGCCATGCGTGTCGTCGCGTTGCATTCGCGCACTATCACGGCTCGCGCGGACTCGCGCCCGCTCGAGCCGGGATGTAAGACGCAGCCCGCGCACGACGCCAACACCGCAGCCACTCTCCATCCCGATCAAGAGGAGCGTGAGGTCTCGTGAGCACTCCAAGGACGATCGTCATCGTCGGCGCCGGGCTGGCCGGCGCAAAGGCCGCGCAGACGCTGCGCGAAGAGGGCTTTGACGGACGCGTTGCGCGTTCGGCCGCTGCGGCGCTTGCCCGCGGATTGGTCGTTGCCGGGACACTGTCCGGCCCAGGACGCCAGGTGCCCCGCGCTCGGAAAGCAGGTCATGTCAACCCCGATTTCGGCGATCACGATTTCGGCGGTGCGTCGCCCGACGCCCGGGATGCTCATCAGCAGCTCCCGGGCCGCCGCGAAAGGGGCGATCTGTTCCTCGATCGCCTCCGACAGGCCGCTAATGTGCTCGTCGAGGAAGTCCAGGTGCGCGAGGATCGAACCGATCAGCAACGCGTGCAACGCCCCGAAGCGGCCCTGCAACGCGTCGCGTAGCGCGGGGATCTTCTTGCGCATCTTGCCGAGCGCGAGGTCGGCCAGGACCTCGGGGTCGGTCGTCTCCTCGATCGCGACCAGTCCCGCGTCGGTTGCCGGCACTTGATCATCACGTTGGGCTCCGCGAGCCTTGTCCAGAGGGCCAGCGCCTGCGCGATCGTGGCGGGGGCGTCGTCGGCCACGTCGGGGTGCACTCAAACGAGATGAAGCCGTTGCGGCCGCCGCTTTGGTCATAGACCTCGCGTAGCTCGCGTGCTGCCGCGCGGACGTCGTCGAGCGCGAGCGCGAAGAACAGCTCCTGGGGGTCACGCACGCCTGTTGCGGCAAGCTCCCTCAACTGGGAGTCGCAGCGGTCTGAGCCGGTGATCGCCTTCGCGAAGATCGTCGGGTTCGAAGTCGCGCCGGTCACGCAGTAGTTGTAGTTGCCGATCAGCTCCCGAAATCTTCCGCTCTGCAGCAGCTCGCGCGAGAGCGTGTCCAGCCAGATCGAGACGCCGGCGTCGCTGAGGCTTTTTGAGGCGAGCGCTCGGCTGATCGCGTGTCACCTGATCGCCGCTTTCGGCGCACGGTCGGCGCGCAGCTCGCTCGCGCTGACATCGCGAGCGGCCCGGCGCCGGCGACCGCACGCCGACGCTGCGGGCCGCACGGTGCGCGGACCGTGTCGCCGAGCTCCCGCGACATCCGCCGTCATGCGGCAGCCGGCGACGAGCTCGGGTTGCGGCTCATCGCGGGGGCGTACCGGCCGTGACATCGCCTCACGCGCGATCAGCATCTCGAGCATGCCGAGCACGGCGTTGTCGGGGGCTCCGCGCAGCTCGGGTGGGGTTTCAAGCAGGTGGGCGCGAAACGCCCACAGCAGACTCTCCATCCGAAGCAGCTCCTGGGCTGCGAAGACCATGCCGTGCGCGCGAGCGTTCTTGCGGGTGCTGCGGGCGAGATGCCCGAGCACGCCGACCTGACGCGCGGCGTGGACGCGCCGGAGTTCCCGGACAGCCTGCACGTCCGCCTGCTGCTCGGCCC